>VOFB01000426.1_pt1 | contig 172001 bp, 133 predicted proteins | sample 5384141 | NCBI WGS metagenome assembly VOFB01 (sample SAMN12384721, study PRJNA508395) | human gut metagenome | isolation source: healthy gut A | host: Homo sapiens
GCGGCGTTCACAGGGAGCGTCCAACCCCTCGGAATCGGTGACACAGAGCATGTAGACCCGCCCCGGGCGAGTCAGCAACGACTCGGTGGCTCGCGGATATTCACCCCGATCTTATACGGCAGAAAATCGATCAACGGAAGATGACAATAGCAATAGAACCCCAGCCCCATCGTCAGAAGGAAGAAAAAAATCGTCAAAGCGACCTCCGAACGGCGGAAGGCAAGAATCTTATCGTTCCGGTAATAAGCCCACACGACGGCCGCCATCGGCAGCAAGGCCAGGTTCTTGAAGAATGTTTCCCAGGGGGAGAGTTTGATCGCCTCACCGAAACAGCCGCAGTCCTCGACCGGGATGAACGTCGCACTCAAAAAGGTAAGGATCGTAAAGAAAAGCATCGACACCAGAGCGAAGATCGACACCAGCCGGATGCGCACCTTGAAAAGCAGCATGAGCCCCATCATCATCTCGGCGCCGCACAGCCAGATCGAAAAGACCATGCTGGCCGGAATCAGATAATCGAACCCGTAAATCGTGAGGTATTCGTTGATCTTGATCGACGTTCCCCAGGGATCGATCACCTTCGTAAAGCCCGACACGATGAACACGACGGCCAGCACCAGGCGGCAAACTCCGGTAATCAGGCTCCGGGCCCGTTGCGACAGCATAGGTTTCATCATTTTCGAACAGGTTATATACGATCTTTTCTTCATTTTCTCCGCAGGCATCCCGCACTCGTCCGGAGTCGTTCTCATCGTTAAAACTCAAAACTTCCCGCCTTTCGGTCTGATTCTTCGTTTTCTCCACCCGGCACAATCCACACAAATTCGGCTCTGCCCCGCTTACCGAAAACGTTTGCGCTTCGGTCGGCAACGCAAGCGGGGCCGTCGCTTATCGAAAACGTTCTATCTCGGTGCGGATGCGGGCAAAAATCGCATCGGGAGAGTCCATCCCGCCCCGCGCATCGCTGCAATCGATAATCCGCAGGCGGTCGTCCGCAGCAGCGGCTGCACGGTAAACCTCCCGCACACGACGCTGCAAGTCGAGCGATGCCTCATGGATGTCGCGCTCCCCCTTCAGGTAGTCGCGGTCGTCGCCTTCGCGTACCTCGGAGAGCTTTTTCTCCGTAAAGGCGAAAGGCACATCCAGAAACAGCGACACGTCCGGACGGGGAATTCCGTAATAGCCGAACTCCAGGTCGAGGATCCACCGCCGCAGCTCCTCCTGCCGGTCCCCGGCAGGCAATTTGGCGCACTGGAACCCCACGTTCGAATAGACATACCGGTCGAGCACGACGGCGTGGCCCGCATCGAGCCAACAGCGCAACTGCGCGGCAGCATCGGCCCGGTCACCGGCGAAAAGCAGAGCGACCAGATAAGGATCGACCTTGTCCACAGCCCCGAGTTCACCCCGCAGGAAGCGGGCGATCAGCTCGCCGTACACCGGCGCGTCGAAACGCGGAAAATGGAGAAAATGGCTCTCCACCCCCTCTTGGGCAAACATGCGGCGCACAAGTTCCACCTGGGTCGATTTCCCGGCGCCGTCCAGTCCTTCCAATACTATCAGCATATCCTTGCTATTTAAGCATCTTCACGGCCCGCTCGACCCCGGCGACCAGGGCGTCGGCTTCCGCCAGCGTATTATACCATGCCCATATCATAGGGATGCACCCCCTCGACATTGAACGATACGATCGCACACTTGTCCGGCGTCGTACCGTAAATCCGCAGGCCGGGGATTCGCTCCAGCCCTTCGGTAGCACGCAGCAGCAGCGCCCGTTCATGCGCCTCGACCTCCGCCGCATCGAACTGCCGGACATAGCGCACCGCTTCGCCCAGCGCGATCGCCCCCACGAAATTGGCCGTACCCGCTTCGAATTTCAATGGAACAGGTGCAAAAGTCGTCTTTTCGAACGACACCCGATCGACCATGTCGCCGCCGGAGAGAAACGGAGGCATCCAGTCGAGCAAATCCCGCTTGCCGTACAGCACGCCGATACCCGTCGGGGCATAGAGTTTATGACCGGAGAAGGCGTAAAAATCGCAGTCCAGCGCTTTCACATCGACACCGCCGTGCACGACACCCTGACATCCGTCCACCACCACGACCGCACCGACCCGGTGAGCCTCGTCGATCACCGGACGCAGATCGGGCCGCGTGCCCAGCGTATTGGAAGCCTGCGTCACCGCCACCACGCGGGTACGGCCGTCGAGCAGCGCCGGCAGGCGCTCGGTCATCAGGCGCCCCTCCTCGTCGAAAGGCAGCACGCGGATTTCGGCACCCTTGCGCTCGGCGACAAGCTGCCAGGGAACGATATTGGAATGGTGCTCCATCTCGCTGACCACGATATTGTCGCCCGCCCGGAGAAAACGTTCGCACCATGCATACGCCACCGTATTGAGCGACGCAGTAGCTCCGGCCGTGAAAACGACCTCCTCCCGGGCTTCCGCACCGATGTACTCGGCGATACGAGCCCGGGCAGCCTCGTACATCTCGGTAGCCTCCTCCGAAAGAAAATGAACCCCCCGGTGGATATTGGCATTCGACTCCCGGTGCAGGCGATCGACCGTTTCGATCACGCACTCGGGTTTCTGCGCCGTAGCACCGCTGTCCAGATAAACCAACGGCTTGTCATACACGCGCACCCCGAGAATCGGGAAGTCCCGCCGGACTTTTTCCACATCGAACATAACGCTATATTTTATCCAAATGCCGGACAACGGCATCGGTCAATATCTCTTTCACGGCTTCGATCCGGCAGCGCCCGACCACGTCCGCCGCGAAACCTTCGATCTGCAGGCGCCGTGCCTGTTCCTCTTTCAGACCGCGCTGACGCATGTAGAGAATCGCTTCGTCCTCCATCTGTCCCACCGTCGCTCCGTGACTGCAACGCACGTCGTCGGCGTAAATTTCCAGTTGTGGACGCGCATCGATGCGCGAAGTGCGGCTCAACAGAATATTACGGCACTGCTGCTGGGCATCGGTATGCTGGGCATCCGGCGCCACATAAACCAATCCGCAGAATTCACCACGGCCGGTCCCCGAAGCGACGCCCTTGATGAGCGACCGGCTCGTACAGTCTGGGACCAGATGGTTGGTACGCAGATCGACCACGCAGTGATCCTGCTCCAACGCGAGAAACAGCACGTCCAGCTCATTGGAAGCCTCCCGTCCGTTCAGATCGAACCGGTAACGCACATTCGCACTGGTAAACTGGCACGCCGTCATGCGAAACTTGCTCCCGGCGGCCTGCTCGACCTGAAAATCGACGAATGCCTCGGCCGAGAAAGCTGGACAAGCTCCGCATCCGCCCCTTCGAGCAGCTTGATACGAACCTCTGCCTGACAGGGTTTCGTATGCAGCCACGACCAGCCGGAGCGCGGCTCCGCCCGCGACCTCGACGGTCAGTTTATCGGTATCCCGCACCACCAGCGGACGCGACAGGTCGCAATCCTTTCCGAGGTGCAGTTCGCGGCTCTTGACCGGCTCGAAAGCCGGGCCGCTGAAAATATCGGTCCACTCCATGGCTACTCCTTATAATCGTTGATAAGCCAGTCGTACCCCTCTTTCTCCAATTTGAGCGCCAGCGAACGGTCGCCCGAATAGATGATGCGCCCCTTGTAGAGCACATGCACGAAGTCGGGCACGATGTAATCCAGCAGACGCTGGTAGTGGGTGATGACGATCGTCGCATTGTCCGACCGGTGCAACTTGGTGACGCCCGTACCGACGATGCGCAGCGCATCGATGTCCAAACCGCTGTCCGTTTCATCGAGAATCGCCAGCTTCGGTTCGAGCATCGCCATCTGGAAGATCTCGTTCTTCTTCTTCTCGCCGCCCGAGAACCCTTCGTTCACCGAACGGGAAATCAATTTGGAGTCCAGTTCCACGATGGCGCTCTTCTCCCGCACCAGCTTCAGAAACTCGGCCGGCGCAAGCGGTTTCTCACCCCGGAACTTGCGCTGTTCGTTCACGGCCATCTTCATAAAGTTGGCCATCGACACGCCCGGGAATCTCCACCGGGTACTGAAATCCGAGGAACAGCCCCATGCAGGCACGCTCCTCGATGGGCAGCGACAGCAGATCCTGCCCCAGGAAGGTCGCCTCGCCGCCCGTGACCGTGAATTTCTCGTTCCCGGCCAGCACCGAAGCCAGCGTGCTCTTTCCCGAGCCGTTCGGTCCCATGATGGCATGCACCTCGCCGGCCTTCACCTCGAGATCGATGCCCTTCAATATCTCTTTTCCGGCGACTTGCGCCCGTAAATTCTTGACTGAAAGCATATCTATTTTACTTTTTTTACATTCATAAACGCACCGCCGACTCCGTTTCTACCCGGAAACCGGCGGAAATTCTTCCGACAAACTACCCTACCGAACCTTCCAAACTGATGGCCAGCAACTTCTGGGCTTCGACGGCGAACTCCATCGGCAGTTTGTTGAGCACCTCCCTGGCATAACCGTTGACGATCAGCCCCACGGCATCCTCGGTCGTAAGCCCCCCGCTGGTTGCAATAAAAAAGCTGTTCCTCGGAGATTTTCGAGGTCGTCGCCTCGTGCTCGACCACTGCCGTCGGATTGCCACTTTCGATCACTGGAAAAGTATGTGCTCCGCACTTGTCGCCGATCAGCAGCGAATCGCATTGCGAATAGTTGCGGGCATTTTCGGCCGCCTTCGCCACGCGCACCAGCCCCCGGTAGGAGTTCTCGCTGCGACCGGCCGAAATACCCTTCGATACGATGCGGCTGCGGGTATTACGCCCCACGTGGATCATCTTGGTACCGGTATCGGCCTGCTGGAAATGGTTGGTCATCGCCACCGAATAGAACTCTCCGACCGAATTGTCGCCCGCCAGAATACAGCTCGGGTATTTCCAGGTGATAGCCGAACCGGTTTCGACCTGCGTCCACGACAGACGGGCGTTTTCGCGGCAAATTCCGCGTTTGGTCACGAAATTATAGACGCCTCCCTTTCCCTCCTTGTCGCCCGGATACCAGTTCTGGACGGTGGAATACTTCACCTCGGCATCCTTCTCGACGACGATTTCGACCACGGCGGCATGCAACTGGTTCTCGTCCCGGCGGGGCGCCGTGCACCCCTCCAGATAGCTGACATAAGCCCCTTCGTCGGCCACGATCAGCGTCCGCTCGAACTGGCCCGTACCCGCCGCATTGATGCGGAAATAGGTCGAAAGCTCCATCGGGCAACGCACGCCTTTGGGAATGTAACAAAACGAACCGTCGGAAAAGACCGCCGCGTTGAGCGCCGCATAAAAATTATCGGTATAGGGGACCACGCTTCCCAGATATTTCTGAATCAACTCCGGATAGTCCCGGATCGCTTCGGACATCGAACAAAAGATGATTCCCTTTTCGGCCAGCGTCTCCTTGAAGGTCGTCTTGACCGATACGGAGTCCATTACGGCATCGACGGCGACACCCCGCACCGGAGGATGCGGCGGAACCGGAAAACTTGCGTATCTTCGCGTCTCGAAATCATCCCGAAACATTATGGATACCATCGAACGGATCGCCCGCCGCAACCGGTTGCGGGCGGAAGAGGTCATCCGCGACTCACGGCTCGCGGAGATATGGCGGTCGGTCGGCGCCGAGGTGCGACAGGTCGGATCGCTGCGGTCGGGCCTGCTGATGAAGCACCGCGACATCGACTTCCACATCTATTCGTCGCCGCTGCGCCTGGAAGAGAGCTTCGCGGCAATGGCGCAGCTGGCAGCCGATCCGGCCGTGGGTCGCATCGAGTGCCGCAACCTGCTCGCAACCGACGAGGCGTGCGTCGAATGGCACGCGACGTACCGCGATCGCGACGGCGACGAGTGGCAGCTCGACATGATCCACATCGTGCGGGGTTCGCGCTACGACGGTTATTTCGAACGTGTGGCAGACCGGATCGCCGCCGCGCTGACACCCGTGACGCGGCGCGCCATCCTGCAACTCAAATACGACACGCCCGACGAGGTGAAGATCGCCGGCATCGAATACTACGTGGCCGTGCTGCGCGACGGCGTGCGCACCTACGACGCCTTCGCCGAGTGGCGGCGTACACACCCGCTCACGGGCATCGTCGAGTGGATGCCCTGACCGGCCCATACAGTCGCAGACCGGCGCAGGACGCCCCCGTACCGGTCCGCACACGGTATCCTGTCGTCCTTTCTGCGGGCGGTTCGACCGCGAAACGGAATGCAAAAAAATCCCGCAGAAGAAAAAAAGAAACCGATTTTATTTGGTAATTCCGCATTTTTGACTTACTTTTGCTCCGCGTTTGCTGAAAGTCAGCGGCACGCATCCACAGAATCGGAGAGGTGGGTGAGTGGCTGAAACCACCGGTTTGCTAAACCGACGTGCTGGGCAACCGGCACCACGAGTTCGAATCTCGTCCTCTCCGCCAGGTTTGGAGCCGACAGGCGGCAACAAAACAACAAATCCTGCAAGACAAATACTTGCAGGATTTTTTCTTTTTCAGGGTATGGCTGAAAACAGCCTAAAACCGGTTCCGGAACAGGTAGCTGAACCTGAAAACCTCCGATCCCGACAGGCAACGATTTATCCGTAATTCTCTTACTAAATATAAAGATCCAGTAAGACAAACAGCGGAGTCAGTAGTTTTACAACCCAATCGGTTACCTACGAAAAGTACATTCAAAATTTTCTTCTACTTGAAGAAGGCCGCCCCTCGGGCAAACTTCCAAGACCTGAAACCGATTCCCATGAAATCGGAGGCGTCCGACGTCCGGTCACAGAACTTGTTCGCCACCACCCGACAAGGATTTCCGCCGTCGACACCGATGGCGACCCTGAGATTTTCGACCTCATAGACGGAGTTCGCTCCGTCGGCGAAGAAGCAATAGATCCCTGCATTCCGCGCCGACACACTCCCTGCACACAGCACGATGCACGCCGGCAAAACCAATTTTTCCATAGGCTTCGAAAAAGTTCCGTCCATACCCCGACGGCCCGAAAAAAAATAGAGAAGCGATGGCGCCGAAAGCTTATTTTAAGTACTGGAATCCGGAACAGTCTCGGGATAAAACAAACAACAGCCCGCGCTCATATTCACGGATGGATACGACACGAGAAGATGTCGGCTTATTCTCTTCTCCCGTTGAATTTTCCCGATCGAACACCGAGAATAAACTTACACGTTCCGTGTTTTCAGTATACCACTGCAAATGCAGAAAACATATCCGGAAAATGCAACCGTTCTCTTCCGTTGGGACTGTACTGCATACCCACAGCTTATTATAATCGTCGTCCGGTTTATAAAAAGCCAGCCGTCCTTCGACAGGACGGCCGGCTCGGAAAAAGAATATGCCTTTTGAAGACCTTATTCCCTATCGCTCATCGAATAGGGAGCGTCTTCGGCTTTCGCGCCGCGGCTGTCGTTCGGTTCCGGCCGCATCTCGAAAGCGATCTTCGCTCCGTTCAGCAGTTCGCCGTATTTCAGGAAAGTTCGTTCGAGAGTCTTTCCGTCGAGTGTCATCTTTCCGACATAACGGTTCTCGGGGCCGTTCCCGGGAGCTTCGATCTCCACGGTCTCGCCGTTTTCGAGGTGGATGAGCGCTTTTTTGAAGAGCGGCGAACCCACCGCATATTCGTCCGATGCGGGACACACGGGATAGAACCCGAGAGCCGAGAACACGTACCAGGCCGAGGTCTGCCCGTTGTCCTCGTCGCCGCAGTATCCGTCGGGCTTGGCGGAGTAGAGCCGGTCCATAACTTCTCGTACCCAATACTGCGCCTTCCAGGGTTGTCCGACATAATCGTAGAGGTAGATCATGTGCTGCGCAGGCTGGTTGCCGTGCGCGTAGTTGCCCATGTTGGCCACCTGCATTTCGGTGATCTCGTGGATGCGCACGCCGTAGTAGCTGTCGTCGTAGATCGGCGGGACGACGAATACCGAATCCAACATCTTCGAGAACTCCTTCCCGCCGCCCATTAGCTCGGCGAGCCCTTCGACGTCGTGGAAAACCGACCATGTGTAGTGCCAGGCGTTACCCTCCGTATATGCGTCGCCCCACTTATAGGGGCTGAACGGCGACTGGAACGTCCCGTCGGCATTGCGGCCGCGCATCAACTTGGTTTCAGGATCGAAGAGGTTTTTGTAGTTCTGCGAGGCCTTTTCCAGTCGCTCCGCATCTTCGGGCCGGCCCAGCTTTTTCGCCACCTGCGCGATACACCAGTCGTCGTAGGCATATTCGAGCGTTCGTGCGACATTCTCGTCGATGCCTGCATCGTAGGGTACATAGCCCAGCGTGTTATAGTATTCGTGCCCGAGGCGTCCCGTGGAGCTTACCGTAGGATGGACTTTGTCGCGTCCCGCGAGCATCGCCTCGTAGAGGGTTATTACATCCTCTTCGGGTGTCACGCCTTTGAGTATTGCATCCGCGACTACGGATGCGGAGTTGTTTCCGACCATGCAGCCGCGGTGTCCCGGCGAAGCCCATTCGGGCAGGAAGCCGCTCTCGCGGTAGGCATTGGCCAGCCCGGCCTGAATCTCGGCGTTGACCGACGGATAGACGAGGTTCAGCAGCGGGAACAGGCTCCGGAACGTGTCCCAGAATCCCGTGTCGGTATACATGTAGCCAGGCAGCACCTCGCCGTTGTAAGGGCTGTAATGCACAGGTTTGCCCGCAGCGTCGATCTCGTAGAATTTGCGCGGGAAAAGCGTCGAACGGTAGAGGCACGAGAAAAACGTGCGGTACTGATCCGTAGTTCCTCCCGTGACTTCGATACGTCCCAGCACGTCGTCCCAGCGTTCCTGTGCCCGGGCCTTCACCGTTTCGAAATCATCCGTTCCCAGCTCCGTTTCGAGGTTTCGCAGGGCCTGCTCCGCGGAGATGAACGACGAGGCCACGCGGGCCGTCACCTGCTCGCCACGCACCGTCGAAAAGTGTACCTTAGCCACGGCGTGGTCACCTTCGACCGCTTTGCCGCCTTCGGGATAGAGCTCTCGGCTACCCGCCTCGTAGGAGGCGGGGGCATCGGTCAGCTCGAAGGCTGCGAAGGGCTTGTCGAAGCGGATGACGAACCAGTTGCGGAAATTCTCGGGCACGCCGCCGCTGTTACGTGTCGTATAGCCGGCAACGGTCTGCGCGTCGACGATCTCCACGCGCGAGCCGCGGTCGAAGGCGTCGATGACCACGCCCGATTCCGTCGATTCGGGGAACGTGAAGCGCATCACGGCGGCGCGCTCCGTCGGGGTCATTTCGGCCACGATGTCGTGGTCGGCCAAGTAAACCGAATAATAGTAGGGCTTCGCCGTCTCCGACTGGTGCGAGAACCAGCTCTGACGCGACTCCTCGCCGAGTTTGTCCCGGCCCCGCACGGGCATCAGCGAAAACTGCCCGTAGTCGTTGATCCACGGCGAGGGCTGGTGGGTCTGTTTGAAGCCCCGGATGGTATGCGCTCCGTAGGTGTAGGCCCACCCGTCGCCCATCGGGCCCGTCTGGGGCGTCCAGAAATTCATTCCCCACGGCAAAGCCACCGCCGGATAGGTATTGCCCGTCGAGAGCGCATAGTCCGACTGGGTGCCGACCAGCGTCGAGACGTATTCCGAGGGGCGAATCGCGGTTCCGGTGTCGTGAGGGACATGACCGCAGGCAGCAGCGAGGGCCGCCAGCACGATGAATGCGTATTTCTTCATTATCGGATGGAATTTAACAAATCTGCTTTACCTTCGTTCACGAGTTTGAGTATCAGCTCCCCGAACAGCGTGTTCTGCCATGCGAACCACGCGCGGGTGTAATCCGCAGCGTCGTGGCGCGAGAAGGACTCGTGCATGAAACCCGTACCGGCATCGGTGGTCATCAGCGAGACGATGCAGTCGCGGATTTCCTCGTCGTCGGTGGAGGTGAAGGCCCGCATCATGATGCTCATGGGCCAGATCATCTCCACGCCGATATGGGGGCCTCCGATGCCCTCGCCCGCCGCACCGCGCCAGAAGTAAGGATTGCCGTCGCTCCACACGAAGCGGCGGGTATTTTCATAGATCGGGTTCGTGCGCTCCACATCGCCCAGATAGGGCATCGCCAGCAGCGACGGTACGTTGGCGTCGTCCATCAGCTGTCGTCCGCCGAAACCGTCGACCTCGAAAGCATAGATCTTCCCGAACTCCGGATGTTCGACAACGGCGTATTTTTGCAGCGCCGCAGCCACTTCGTCGGCCAGTGCCGTACACTCCGCGGCGAGCTCCTTCTCATTGTTTACGGTCGCCAGAATTTCGGCTGCTTTGCGCAGCGACGTGACGGCCATGAAGTTCGAGGGCACGAGGAACCCGAAGGTCGTGGCGTCGTCCGAGGGCCGAAACGCCGAGGCGATCAGCCCCACGGGTTTCACGGGATTGCCGCGCCCCACGTGGCAGCGCGTGTCGAGCTGCCGGTCGGTCGTGCGCAGGAAGATATAGTCCCCGGGCCCCTCCTTCATCTGCTGTTCGCGCAGCGTGCGGAGAACGGCCCGCATGGCATCGACCCACACGGCGTCGAAAACCGACGCATCGCCCGTCGTCTTCCAGTAGTGGTGCGCCAGGCGGATGGGATAGCAGTGGGAGTCGATCTCCCATTTGCGCTCGAAGACCATCGGATCGGCCTCGGGGAAATCCGTCTCGTTGTGTACGCCCGTCGGCGCGACGTTGAAGGCGTTGGCGTAGGGGTCGATATTGATGAGTTTCATTTGGCGGCGGATAACCCCCGCGATCATCCGCTGCAATTGCGCGTCCTTACCGCACAGCTGCACGTAGGGCCACACCTGAGCTCCCGAATCGCGCAGCCACATCGCCGCAATGTCGCCCGTGTAGACGTACGTGTCGGGATTTCCCGCTGTGTCCTCGCCGTAGTGTACCGTGGTGTCGAGCGTGTTGGGGAAGCAGTTGGCGAACATCCACCGCAACCGCTCGTTGGTCAGCAGGCTGCACACGCGCGCGATCTCCTGCTCCACGGCTTCCGATCTGAAAAGCCGCTTCTCTTCGGCCGGGCGCTGGTCGGCGTAGGTTTCCGGCTCGTCCGGACAGTACCACACCTTGGGTTCGGCGCCCATCTCGAAGACCAGCTCGCCGCCCTGCATGATGTCGGCATGGGCGATCCAACCCTTCGTGTAGGGCTCGCCGTTGAGCCATACGCGCTGGATGTAGCGGTTTTCGGGGGTGAGGTTCCGCGCCTCGATTGCAAAGGTGCCGTTCGGGACGTCGATTTCTGCCCGGTCGAAGAGCGGTACACCGAACCAGTAGCGTCCGCCGGCGGGTTCGACCTCGTACATGCCCAGCGACGAAAGGACGTACCAGGCCGACATCTGACCCACGTCCTCGTTGCCCGAAAGGCCGTCGGGTTCGGCGCGGTAGAGCGTCGTGAGCACCTCGCGCACCTTGTCGGCCGTCTTCCACGGCTGCCCCAGCATCGTATAGAGGTACAACACGTGGTGGCTCGGCTCGTTGCCGTGGGCGTACTGGCCGATAAGGCCCGAAATGTCGGGCGAAGTCTCGGCGCCCTCGACAACGGAACTTACCGTGAAGAGCGAATCGAGCTTTCCGAGCATCTCCTCGCGGCCGCCGAAACACCCGACGAGCCCCTCGACGTCGTGCGGCACGAGCCACGTGTACTGCCAGGCGTTTCCCTCGCAGTAGTCGTCGGCACGGTGCGTCGAGGCGAAGGGGTTGAACGGCGTGCGCCAGCCTCCCTTCGAGTCGCGGCCCCGCATGAAGCGCGTCGCCGGATCGAAGCAGTTGCGGTAAGAGTGGCTGCGTTCCGTGAAGTAGTTCGCCTCCTCCGTCCGGCCCAGCGCCTCAGCGGCACGCGCCGCGGCGCCGTCGGCCAGGGCGTACTCCATGTCGTAGGCCACCGCCTCGTTGAACAGGTTGCACGGGATGTAGCCGTACTTCATCCGCAGGCCGTTGCCCCGATCGGGGTTCATGGCCGTCTTTTTGATCGCTTCGAAAGCTTTCTCCCTGTCGAATCCTTCGATGCCCTTCACGATGGCGTCCGCCACGACGGGAATACCCGGATTGCCCACCATGCAGTCTGTCTCGTTGCCCCACAGGTGCCATACCGGCAGGCGCCCCTGCTCGTCGGCGATAGCCAGCATCGTCCGCACGATGTCGGGCATCCGCTCCGGATGCAGGATCGTCATCAGCGGCATCGCCGCACGGTAGGTATCCCACAGCGAGAAGGTCGTGTAGTTCGTGAAGCCGGGCGCACGGTGGATTTCATAATCCGACCCGCGGTAATCGCCGTTCACGTCGCAGAACACGGAGGGCGCCACCATCGTGTGATACAGCCCCGTGTAGAAAATCCGCTTCGCCGTCTCGTCCTCCGTCGTGATCTTCACCTTCGACAGCTCGTCGTTCCACGCCTTGTCGGCCGCCGCCGCGGTCGCCTCGAAATCCCATTCGGGAAGCTCCGCGGCGAGGTTCGTCTCGGCGCCCTCGACGCTCACGGGCGACAAGGCCACCTTCACGAGCAGCTGCTCGCCGTCGGTCGTCGAGAACGACGCACGGGCGTATTTGTCCCCGACGGTTTCGAACTTTGCAAAGGGTTTCGAGAACTCCGCCGCGAAATAGACCCGCTGGTCTTTGGCCCAGCCCGTCGAGTAGCGCCATCCGCTGATGCGCGTGCTGTCGTCCGAGAAGCGGAAGCCCGTATCGGTCGCCTTGTCCCAGCAGCCGCCGTTCTCCAAGTCGAAGACCACGGCCGCAGCGTCCGAAGCCGGGAAGGTGTAGCGATGCAGTCCAACGCGGGGCGTGGCCGTCATCTCGGCCGTGACGCCGTAGCGCGTCAGCGGAACCGAGTAGTAACCCGGCCGGACGATCTCCCGCGTGCGGTCGGCATAAGACCAGAGTCCCGACGACGGATCGTCCTCCGTGCCGCGGGCATAGGTCACCTCGCCCACGACGGGCATCACCGTGACGTCGAACAGGTCGCCGATCCCCGTACCCGAGAGGTGCGTGTGCGAGAAGCCGATCACCGTCGAATCCGACCGGTGGTACCCCGAAACCCAGTCCCATTCCTGCGGAATGCTCGTGGGGCCGACCTGCACCATGCCGAACGGCACGTTCGCCCCGACGAAAACGTGGCCGTGGCCGCCCGTGCCGATCTTCGGGTCCACGAAGCGGGTGAAATCGCTCTCCGCAGCGGGCTGCGAAGGCGAGCAGGCCGCCGCGAGAAGCAGGGCCGCCGCCGGCAAAAAGCTGTATGTCCGTTTCATAGTCAAGCGTTATTTATCGTTTTTCAATTCGAATTTCAGTCGTCCGCCCCCGAGCAGCTCGTCGTGCGAGAGGCGGTACTTGCCGAGCGGTCTGCCGCCGAGCGTCATGCGGCCGATGTAACCGGCGCCGTCCGCCGGCCGCTCGGCCTCGATCACCAGCGGGCCCCGCTCCGTCGCGATCTCCACGCGGTCGAACACGGGGGCCGTCAGCGTATAGTACGGCTCGCCCGGGCAGTCCGGATAGAATCCCATCATCGAGAAGACGGCCCAGGCCGACATCGTACCCGTGTCGTCGTTGCCCGGAATACCGTCCGCGGCGGTCGTAAAGCAGGTGTCCAGCAGACGGCGCACCTCGCGCTGCGTGCGCCACTCCTCGCCCGGAAAGCGGCTGAATAGATAGGCGTAGGCGATGTCGGGTTCGTTCGCCGGGTCGTACAGCCCCTCGTCGAAGACCATTTGGAGCTTGTCGACGAACTTCCGCCGGCCTCCCATGAGCTTCGCCAGCCCCTCCACGTCGTGCGGCACGAAGAAGGTGTAGTTCCAGGCCGACCCTTCGTGGAATCCCGGCGCGGCCGTGAAGTTCTCGCCCGCCTTCGGGTCGAAGGGTTCGAGGAACGTCCCGTCGTCGTTGATCGGCCGCAGCGTCCCGAACTCCCTGTCGTAGTAGTGTCTGTACCCCAGCGAACGGTCGCGGAACAGACGCGCGTCGTCTCCGTGTCCGAGCGAGTCGGCCAGCAGCGACAGCGCATGGTCGGCGACGTAGTACTCCAACGCGTGCGACACGGAGGTATCGCCCGCGAGGTCCTTGGCGTAGAAACCCAGCGGAATGTAGCCCCGCTCGACATAGGGGTCGATGTCCGGCCGCAGCCGGTTCTGCGCTCCGGGCGTCGTGGCCGACTTGCGGAACGCCTCGTAGGCCGTCGCGACGTCGAAGTCGCGCAGCCCCTTCATCCACGTGTCGACGATGACCGGAATGGCCGGGTCGCCTTCCATCGTGAAGGTCTCGCGGCCGTACAGCTCCCACTTGGGCATCCACCCCCACTCCTCGTACATGCCGATCATCGAGCGCACCATGTCCAGTTGCCGCTCGGGATAGACCAGCGTCAGCAGCTGGTGCACGTTGCGGTAGGTGTCCCACAGCGAAAAGACCGTATAGCGTTCGCCGTCGGTAACCCCCACCTCTCCCGAATGCTCCATCAGCGGGTATTCCCCGTTGACATCGCTCAGGAGATTCGGGTGGATCAGCGCATGGTACAGCGCCGTATAGAACACGGTCTGCTGCTCCGCCGTGCCACCCTCGACGCGGATGCGCGAAAGGTCGTCGTTCCACCGCGTGCGGGCCGCCCCGCGGATCGCGTCGAACGATGTTCCGGCGGGCTGTTCGGCGTCGAGGTTCCGGCGGGCGTTCTCCGTGCTCACATAGGAAATGCCCATGCGCACCTCGACCTGTTCGCCAGCCCGCAGGTCGTCGAACGTGAACCAGTAGCCCACGTCGTCGCCCGCCAGTTCGCGGCCGTACTCCGTATAGAGCTTGTATCTGCCGTTGTCGGGCGTCCACTCCGCCTCGACGCCCGTCATCGGGCGCTGTTTCTTCCAGTAGCCCGACGACGACGGGGTTTTCGTCACGCGCAGCACGAAATACACCGGAAACACCTTCTGCGGGTTGTAGCAGAACGTCCCCAGCAGTTTCATGCCCTCGATCTCCGTGGCGCTCACGCGGCGCACCGCCGCCCCCGACTCGTTCGTGAGGCCCTCGCCCAGATTCAGCAGGATGTGCCCCTTGCCGGCGGGAAACGTGTAGCGCTCGGCCGAAGTGCGCGCCGTGGCCGCAGCCTCGGCAAGAATACCGTACTTGTCGAGGCGCACCGAATAATAGCCCGGCGTGGCCCGCTCGTCGCGGTAGGCCGTGCCGTACTCCCGATAATCCACCGTCAGCGGCCCGCTCGTCGCCATCGTCAGCAGCGCCCCCATCTCGGGACATCCCACGCCGCTCAGCGCCCCGTGGGCGAAACCCGTGAAGAATTCGTTATGGTACTCGTAGGGCGTCGACCACCAGCGGGCGTCCTTGTCGCAGACGTTCGTGTCCGAACCCATCACGTTGAACGGAACCACCGCCATCATGCCGTTCGGGCACAAGGCCCCGGGGTGGGTCGTGCCGAAGTCGGTCGTGCCGATGAAAGGATCGACCTTATCGGCCGGAGTCTGGGCTCGGGCAAGTCCCGCCGTAAACAGAAGCGCTGCGATGATGATTCTTTTTCGCTTATTCATAAATGACCGGTCAGCAGTTTGAGATGTTCATCGGGCAGGAGCCGCAGGAGCCGGGCCGAAGCCGGAACGAGCAACGTCTCTCCCTGACGGATCGGCATCTCGTTCCCTTCATCGTCGCAGAGCGCCCCGCTTCCTTCAAGACACATGACGATCAGGAAGGAGTCGAGCTCCGAAAGATCACGGACAAATGCCCGATCGAGATCGTAAAGCGAAGTTACGAAATAGGGACACGATACCAACGGCACCTCCCTGTTTTTCGCCGCGACATAATGGGAGCGATAGTCGGGCAGCACGGTGTAGTCGATAGCGTCCTTCGCCAGCTCGGTGTGCAGTTCGCGCGGTTTCCCGTCCGCCCCCGTACGGCCGTAGTCGTAGATACGATACGTGACGTCCGAAGTCTGCTGGATCTCCGCCACGAACGTTCCGGCGCAGATAGCATGAACACGGCCGGCAGGCAGGAAAAACAGATCGCCCGCAGTGACGGAATAGTCGCACAGGGCATCGGTCAGCGTATGGTCTGCGACCTTCCGTTCATACTCCGCAGGAGTGAGTTGTTCCGAGAAACCCGATTTCAGATGCGCCCCCCGATCCGCCGCCACGACATACCACATCTCCGTCTTGCCGTTCTTGCCATGCCGCATCCGAGCCAGTACGTCATTGGGGTGCACCTGGATCGAAAGGTCCTGACGGGCGTCGATGAATTTCACCAGCAGCGGAAATTCCGTACCATGCCGTTCGTAGACGGCATGCCCGACCAGCTCCCCTTTGAGCTGCCCGATCAGTTCCGGCAGGGTCATGCCGGCATATTCCCCCTCAGCGACGACCGATTCATCGCCTTTCACACCCGACAATTCCCAGCTCTCGCCGATATCGGACCGGTCGACGGCAATACCCTTATAGGATGCGATCCTGTTCCCGCCCCAGATCATGCTTTTGAGGAGCGGGGTAAATTTAAAAGCCCTCATTGTCTATTATCATTACAGTCCAATTGACTTAAAGCGAAAGCGTATGCACCGACCGAAATGGCCTGGCTGGCGCCGAGTTTCGAAATCGTGACGCCGATGCGCTTCTGCGGGTCGTAGGCCACATAGCGGTCGGTGCCGTAAACCTTCAGCGGCTGCAAGCGGCCTTTGGCGAACTCACGGAACTCCGCCTCGTCGTCCAGATCGTAGACTTTCATCTGCACGCGGTTCAGCTCGTCGCCCGAGAGGGTGTGCATCTTCGCGCGGAGCTCTCTCAGCAGGCCCGGCATGATCCATTTGCGGGCCGCCGTGATGCCTCCGCCGATGACGACCAGACCGTCGATGAGCGTCACGGCCGCGGCCATGGCGTCGCCGGCGATCTCGCCCATTTCGGCGAAAGCCTGACGCGCCGCCCCGACGTTGCCCGGGCGCTTGCCGTCGGCGATGTCGCATATCTCCCTGGGTTCCAGTCCGTGATTCGGATCGCCCGACAGTTCGCCGTAGACGCGCTTCACGGCACGGATGGAGACTCCGTCCTCGACGATGATCTCCGGCATCTTCTTGTGCCGCAGGCAGAAGGTCTCGACGCACGAGTTGTCGCCGCGGTTGAGGCGATTGTCGATCACGACGCCCACGCCGAAGCCCGTGCCGAAGGTGTAACCCACGAGGTTCTTGTAGCGTTTGGAGCTGTTCAGCGCTTCGAGACGGGCGTTGACCTGAGGCAGGGCTCCGCCCAGCGCCTCGCCGTAGGCGAACAGGTCGCCGTCGTTGTTGATGAAGACCGGAATGCCGAACGTCGCTTCGAGGAACGGACCCAGCGCCACGCCGTCGCGGAACGACGGGAAGTTGGGAAGATAACCCCCGATGACGCCGTTGGGGTAATCGGCCGGGCCGGGGAATGCGAACGAAATGGCCACGGGTTTCTCCGAAAGGCATCCGATGACGGCCCTGAACCCCTCGACCATCGCCGCGAGGCACTTGTCGAGATCCTCGGCATGAGACGGAAGTGTGATCGGCTCCACGATGAATTTATTGGCCTGTATGGCTCCGAACACGAGGTTCGTACCGCCGGCGTCGAGGGTGATCACCACCCGATTGTCATGGCTGTACATGTCACAGGATATTATGACGCTTCGTGAACTCGACGATCTCCGGAATATAGCCGAAGGCAAGACCCGTCACCGTGTCGGCGCAGCCGTAGTAGACCGCCACGCGCCCCGTCGCGGGGTCGTGCAGCGCGGCGCACGGGAACGTCACGTTCGGCACGTCGCCCATGTACTCGTACGGCGCGCGCGGAGAAATCAGGTAGGGACCGCTCCGGGCCGTGACCTTCCACGGTTCGTCCAGATCCAGCAGCGCCGAGCCGAAGGCGTAGACGTAGCCGTTGCACGAACGAAGCACCCCGTGGTAGAACAGCAGCCACCCCTCCGAGGTTTCGATCGGAACGGGGCCCGCACCGATCTTCATGCACTGCCACGCCGAGACTTCGAACGCCGCGGGCGACATCACGTGACGGTGTTGGTTTGTCGTCATAGGTAAATGGAACCAGCCGGGTGATCACAAAAGCCGGAATGGTGGCGAGCATCACCGCGAGGAAGAAGATCCGGTAGCTCATCAGATCGCTCAAAAAGCCTGAAGCCATGCCCGTGAGCATCACCGAGAGGTTCATGATACCCGAAGCGAAAGCGTAGTGCGCCATCTGGTGACGCCCCGGAGCGACCTGCTGCATCATAAACAGCGTGAGGCCCACGAATCCGAATCCGTAGCCGAAGTACTCCACGACGATGCCACCGCCCACGAGCCACAGGCTCGAAGGCTGGAACCATGCAAGCAAGGCGTAGACCCCGAACGGCAGGTTGAAGATACAGCACAGCGTGAAAAGAGTCCGCCGCAGACCACGTCGGGCGATGTAGTAGCCCGCCAAAAGCGAGCCCAGCAGAAACGCCCCCGCGCCGAAAGTCCCGTGCGAACAACGCGACCGTAACGGCGAAGAACGACGGCAGGTGCAGCGACAAGGCCGCCAAGCCGAACAACACACCGCTGAGAAACTGCGTCGCGACGACCCAGAATTTCTTCGTGCGGTAGAACTCCAAAAACGGACTCCAAAGAAACTTGATCGTCCACGGCCACATGATCAACGACGTCCAGAAAGCAATCCGGGCATCCGTGACGCCGAGGTCCTTGAACAGCACTGCCGAGACCATGTTCAGAACGACGAACGGCAGGCCCATGGCAAAGTACAGGCTCGTGACCCAATGCAAAGGGCTACGAGGTATCGTCTTCATTTTATTTATATCTACCAGGTTGACAGGTGTAAATGAACCTGTTCGGGGTTAGTCAAACATATTATTCAAAAATCGCGCAGGAGGGAAAAATCATTCCCGACACTGCGCGATTTTCATACAACCTCAGGGCATCGGTAAATATCTCGAACAATGCCGCATCAATCCGTCAACCCGACCACCAGGCAGCCGGAATACAGGATATCGGTCTGAACATAGAAGGTCATCCACACCGTCGAACCATCGACTTTAATCACTTCGACCTCCGCCTCGACCTCATCGACCAAAACCTGTTTATCCTTTCTGTAAGCCAACTTCAAACCGGGCTTTTTACCCAACGTATTCATGTCATACTCCGGTTTGGTTTTACTCGTAAGATACAAATAATCAGTTGTCATATTTATCGAGTAAGCCCCATAAACGTAGTATCCCCACATAATATCGTCGTATCCTCCCATGTCCAGTTGCCCTTTGATCTTTTCGCCATTGACCAAATACGTGTGAAGAGGCAACGACTTGAATTCCTCCAATTCCTCATCCGTAAACGGACTTGTCGTTACCGTATTGGACACGGTTACGGCAGCCGTCAGATTGCGGGAATCCGTGACGGTAATCGTCGCTTCTCCCCCGCTCAGACCCGTCACCGTGACCGTCGCGCCGTCTTCGCCGATTTCGGCCGTGGCTATTTCGGGAGCCGAGGAGCTCACACGATAAGCCGGATTGCCGTCCGTGATTCGGAACGTCGTGGTGGCCGGTGCGCCCATCTTCAACGTCAAATCGATATGTTCGGTGTCGAGCGTAACGACGTCCGAATTGTAGACGTTTATTTTCAGCGATTCGTAAGATCCGCCCTTGTCGGAAACCACGACCTCCGTCTTGCCTACGACAAGTCCCGTAACCGTCAGCAGATTTCCTTCGACGGTCGCGGAGGCAATGCCCGGATCGAGCACATTGACCCGATACTCCCCTGCTCCCGATGTGATTTGCAGGCTTTTCGAAGTCTCTTTTTTCAAGTCGAACAATTCCGATTCCACGTTCAGTTCGGGAAATTCCGGCAATTCGGGAACGACAATCGGCGAAGGTTCGGGTTTTACCAGCGCATCGTCGTCGCTGCAAGCAGTCACTCCCAGCATAAGAGCCAGAGAGAGGACGGCATATGTCAAATAGTTGTTTTTCATCGTTGATCTTTTTTCGACCGCAGCACACAGGAAAAGGTTCACAAAAAAACTTTTTCCTGCGGCTGCGACCTGTTACTGTTACCAATCTTTCGTATAGGTATGACCGTCGAAGAGCATCTCCTCTCCGTAAAGCGTACTGGTCACTCGCTCCAACGCCTGCACTTGGGTCATCTTTTCACTACTCCCCACAGGCGTCGTATCGAACGACCCCGAACGATGGTACGGATTCAATCCATACAGGAAAAGCGTTTTGTAGGTATCTCGCACCTGCTCCAATCTCCCCACGCTCGGCCATAAGGGAGTATAGCTGTTAAAATCAAAAGAGTGAAGTCCGAACCGGCTGGCCGGAAGCCCCGGGAACTGCGCAAGCGATGCCCAGGCACTTTCACTGTAATCGACCATCACATAGTCGATATAATCGCCCGGCAGCCAGGTCTTATCATCCGCCTCGAATTCGCATCCCTCGCCGCTGAGGTCCCAGATCGCACCCAACTGATAGGCGATGACCCAGCGGTCGGGCATCATACGCTTTACCCGGAACATCAGATCCGCAGCGGCTTCGGCCGTATTCTCGGCATAGAACCCCGTGGGAGGAGGCGATACCAGAGCGGTATACTCATCGTCGAAGAATACACCGTCCAGTTCATACGTGTCGCAGATGATCTTCAACTCCTTGGCAAAAGCATCGGCCGTCGCGGGTTTGAGGTTGGCCACTCCGGCATGGGTATGATACGGCGTGATGGCCAGAATGACCTTCATGCCACGCTCCTGCAAAGGCGTAAGATACTTCTCCCTGTTGTTCAGGATATATTTGATATTATCGTTGACCAATGCATGTACCGTTCCGGTCGTCTCATCGAGAATGATATTGTCCGAAAAGAGGACGATCGCATCGAAAAGATACTTTCCCGAATCCTTCAACGTGAAGGCGAGCAGATTGAGCGGATTTACGTCGTTGGTTTCCATCACACAGAAAACCTTGACCGCATCTTCGCCCTTATCGCAGTCTCCGGGATTTTCAACCACATTGAGGAAAATGAGATACTCCGCATCTTCGGATTTCATTTTCAGCTCACCCGAAACGACCTCGGCACGCACCGGAATCACATAGGTGGTTCCTACGGTCTGCTCCGTCGTGAGGGCATAGTCCAAAGTCAGCTCGCCGGATTGCTGGGAACCGGCCGCCAGAGAAAACTTGCCGGATGAAAACCCGACAGCCGTTTCGGGCAGCGCCTCGAACGAGTTGCCCGTCTGCTCGTTGTAAGCCTCGAGCACTTCGGGCGCATAGACCAGCGACACCTCGCTCGCCGTCCCTGACTTTTTCGTGGCACGAAGGTAAAGCGCCACACTCCCGCCGCCCCGCTCTCGGACTTCTACCGTCACGAATTCACGCTGCGCATTCTCATCGGTCAGATACCCCATCTGAGTATCGGTGGACACGATGCCGCTCTCATCGGCCGGGAACATATCGATCTCCGTTTGGTTACAACCGCCGGAGAACCCCGCGGCCGCTGCCAGCAACAGGAGGAGAGCATTCCGTTTCAAAAATTCGTATGTCTTCATATAAATTTCGATTTTTCAGGGTGAAACACGTTATTTGGCCGGGAGTTCCACAGCGTTCCATGTCAGCACCTTCGTAGCCGCGGCATCGTTACCGTACTGCGAATAATCCCCGACGGTTGCGCCGCCGCCTTCGTTGAACTTCCAGTAGGCTACCAGATTGCCGTTCAATTCCGGATCATAGAGCTTGTAGAAATGATTTTTCCCGTTGATATCCTCCTCAGCGAGCACCTTGTTCCAGACGCGCACCTCCGAAATATCGCCGTCGAGATAACGCGCATCTTCGTAAGAGTAGCCGATCCAGAAACTGCGCTGCGTTTCGGTCTCGGTGGCATAGTAGCGTCCCCAATCCACAGGGTCCGCAAACCGTGCGAATGTCTGCGGCGTCTTTTTCACTCCGTCGATATAGACGTTCACCTCATGGGTATCGCTATCGTAGGTAACGGCAATATGCGTCCAGCGTCCGGTCTTCACCGTCCAATCCGAGGAGGTCAGTTTTTCGTCGACGGTCGTTCCCGCAGGCCGTCCCACGACCTGCAACTGATTGTTCGGAGCCGTATCGCCGAACCGCAGCAGGAAATGGCCTTCGACGCCCATCAAGGTCGAAATGTTCGATCCGCGTCCGTCGGCGAATTCGTCTACCTTGACAAGCGCTTCGGCCGTGAGGCTGCGAAGATTCCGGAGCGGATCCGGATTCCGCCATTCGACACTTACCGCATTCTCCCGCAGGTTGGCAACGACATTGACGAGCGATGCTTCCTTCACCACGAAATAAACGGTACGACGGCTGGCCAGCGTCGCGACATCGGCGCCGTCGATCGAAACCGGAAGCACATAAACCTGCGTTTTGTCGAGCGACAGCAGGTTCCTGAACCGGATCTCCACCTCGCTCGAAGCCGTTTCTCCCGCAGGAATCACGGCCTCCGGATCGGGAATCTCGTAATAATCCGCAGGAAGCATCCCGGCGGAATCCGAATAGGCCGTATTATACCACTCGACCTGCCCCGGATCGGCGACATAGGCGAACGAAATGTCCGAATCGGCAGGCATCGCGAGCTGCGCCTGCAACGTGCGCACATAGCTGTCGGCTTCCTCCTCGACGAAGACCGTAGAGGTTTGTTCGGCCGTATTGTAAATCTTGTTGTCGAAATGCTCCGTATCGTCCTGGCAGGAGACAAGCGCTCCCGATCCGACCAGCAATACGGACAAAAATCCGATATGACGTTTCATGTTCAATAGGTCTTTTTATTTGATCGACGGGTTGAGCGTCGAAATCATGTTACGCATGTTCTTGTAGGTATTGTCGGCATTGAAATAATCCCCCGAGAAATCATAGACCCCTACGGCACGAATCCTCGCTCCCTGCTGGGGCGTGCAGGCCCAGGCTGCCACGGCGTCCGTCGCCGGCGTACCGTCGGAGAACGTAGCGTATTTGTTCGTTCCCAAGAGCGGCGTACCGGCTACGACCATGCCATAACGACCTGCATAATCGGCGATCCAGTTCCGGGTCATCAGCGTCGTCAGTTCATTGGTCGCCGTAGCGGTCCGGCCGTCAAGCAGGACGATCGGGCACCGATCCAGAATGGTTTTGTCCAACAGATTGTCAAGCTGCCCGAAGAAAGTCAACTCCACCCCTTCGTTACGCGAGCACCAGTCTTCGAGAATGCCGATAAAACAGTTCTCGTTTTCCATGTACTCCTTTTTCTCGGCATCGTCCATCAGCACGGTGGATTTCCCCGTATAACCGATGCAAATGCCGTCATAGGGATACTTTTTCAGCAAAGACAATGTATAGGAGAGCGTATCGGTGAGGTACGACCGGAAATCCCGGTCGGGGTCTGCGGGCTCCACGATATTCGTATAGTCGGTTTTCATCCCGTCGAAATCAATCGTATAGACGATCTTCATCCCCTTCTGCTCCCGCAGATAATTCATCTGCTCGATCTCGCTCTGCGTGAGACTGTCGGGATGGATCAGCCCCACGACGTCGATGCTGTCGGGGACGTCGCGCAGATAATGGGCCCGCGACACCGGCACTTTCACGCTGTTGTCGTACCATGCGTAAACCAGCGTATGATCGGTCTTGCGGTATTCGCGCAACGAAGCGAGATACCGGGAATAGAGTTCGGGGTTCTGCTGCTCGACATTCTCATACTCCACCGAGAGGTTGTCCACATCGGTCCAGTCCTCGCAGGAGGGAAGGCCGAATGTCGTCGCCAACAGCAGAGCAACAGCTATTTCGATTTTTCTTTTCATCGTTCTCAAAAGATTTATTCGTTAACCAATTTCGGATTGCAGTCCCACCAGACATGCGTGGAAAGCCTGTCGCCACCATTGGAAAGGTCTTTGCCGACAGCCCTGTTCAGATTCACTCCGTTGGTTTTGTACTCGTCCGAAGGATAGATCAGACGACGGGCGAATTTCCCGTCGGCGACATCGCCTCCGCTCCGATTCACGGGCGCAGCCGCCAACTTCGGATAACCCGTGCGGCGGAACTCGGCCCAGGCTTCGTGTCCCAACGGGAAGTTGGCGATCCATTTCTGCGTGATGATCTGCTCGAGCTGCAACTCGGGATCCAGAGAGTTCCATGCGGGCACGCACTTCGTATCGGGCACGAATGCGTATTGCCCCTTGGGGTCGTTGTAGGCGCCGACCCTGTTCTGCGAAGAGAGGTAGGAGGCGGCATCTCCGACATTCCACTTCGCGAACGAAAGTTCGACTCCGCGACGATAGAAGTTCTCGGCCGTATCGCCCGTATCCCAGCCGTAAAGCGCCGCTTCGGCCCGCAGGAACATCACCTCCGAAACGTTCATCCACAACAGCGGATCGCTTTGACCGATATTCAGATTCGAATAAGCCTGTCCGCTGGTGATGGGATATTCGTTGCCGATGCGCAGCCCCCAATAGTCATTGACCGCGTCGGTGAACGTGGACTTTTTGGCATAAGCGCTGATCCGGGGATCGTTCCAGCTCTTCATGTAATTGAGCAGATCGGCCGAAATACGCGTTTCACCTCCGTTGTATTCGTAGGCCACCTTGTAGAACGGATTGACGTTGATTCCCGAAAGCTGAGCGTTGTCGTCGTTCGAAGTCATTACACCCAGTTTCCCGTCCGTTGTATCCACGGCCTCTTTGGCTCGTTGCTCGGCCGTCGCAGGAGCCGCATAGACCAGCCGCATGGCCATCCGCAGCTTGAGCGAATTGGCGAACTTGATCCATTTTTCGATATCTCCGGAGTAGACCTTGTCGGCAGCCGCCGAGATCGACGAGGTGCGATGTTCCGTCAGCGTGGCAACCGCAGCATCCAGCTCTTCGAAAATCTTTTCGTAGACCTCCCGCTGGGTATCCAGCGGAGCCGTAACCTTCCCGTCCGAACCGATCCGGCTGTAAGGGATCGGCCCGTAGGTGTCGGTCACGCGCTGGAAAGCCGCAGCCTTGACGATCTGCCCTACGGCAAGGATCGCTTCGTCTTTCGTTGCAGCCTGCAAGCTGAGCCAGTTGGAATAGACGTTGGGAATGATTTCCAGATACATTTTACCCAGCCAGTCCTGCGAAGGATTGAAATAGGAGAACGAGTTGGCCCACACCTGCGAGTCGGCGAAATAGCCGCCCCACACACCGCCCATCAGGCACTCGGTGAACTGATTCAGATGCTCCTCGACGGGAATCACATTGCTCTGCATACCGCCGAGCAGCGAGCTGACGAGGTATTCGTCGCGCTCCGTCTCCTCCGGAGAAACCTCCGCCCAGTTGCGGTTGTAGTCCATGTAGTCTCCGGTACACGAACCCGCCAAAGCTCCGCCCAGGAGGCAGATGCCGAAGCATATCTTGTTGTATGTCGTTTTCATGATCTTCGTTAGAATTTAAGTCTGACATTGAAACCCAGGTTTCGCGTGCCCGGCATCATGAAGTTGTCGATTCCCTGGTAATAATTGCCCGTGGTGGCCACGGCTTCGGGATCGAACGGCGCCTCGCAGTAGATCATCCACAGGTTGCGGCCTACCAGCGAAACCGTGACATCGGCGATGTTCCAGAGCTTCGCCTTCGGAATGGTATATCCGATCGACACCTCCTGCAAGCGGAAGTTCGTCGCCGAATAGGTGTAATATTGGGGAAGGCCCCCCTGTCCGGCGACCACCGAATACCAGTTCTCCGCATCGATCAGATCGCCGTTGACGACGACTCCTCCGAAATCGCGCGCGGCGGCCGTGGCTTCCGACACCCCGTAATAATCCATATAGGCCTGGGTCGCCGAATAGACGATGCCGCCCAGACGGGCCGAGAGCATGAAACCGAAATTGAAGTTGCCGTAGTTGAAGTCGTTGCGCCAGGCCAGATTCGCCTTCGGGAATACCGAGCCGAGTTTGATATCCTTTACATTCGTCGTGTTGCCGACCACCTTGCCGTCGGCATCGACATAGATGTTGCCCCGGCTGTCGCGCCGCAGATCGGCCGTGGAGTACAGATCGCCCAGGCTGCCGCCCTTTTTCAGCAGGAACCGTGCGTAACCCAGCCCGCCGATGTCGAGACGGTCGAGCGTCATCGGTTCGTTGATGACGGGAATCACATAACCCTCCATCAGCTCCATGATTTCATTGCGGTTGGCGCTGAACGTGAAGTTCGACGACCAGCCGAATTTACCCCATTCGTTCGAATAGCCCGCCGAAAGTTCGATACCTTTGTTGCGTACCGATCCCGTCTGAATGTACATCGTGGAATAACCCGACGACGGCGAAATGCCGGGGTCGAAAGTCTGGTTGTAGGTCTTGGCCGTATAAAGGCTCAGGTCTACGTTGAAATGGCGGAGGAAACGCGCCGTCAGTCCCACTTCCCACGAATCGGTGCGCTCGGGTTTCAGCTCGCCCATCGGATAATGGGTTTTGGAAGCCCATTGCTGGTTCGCGTTGTCCCACTCGTAAGTCTGTTGCGCGAGGAACCGCGGAATGGGAAGACCCACCGAAGCGAACGAACCGCGTACTTTCAGATAGGAGATCCATTTCGGCATCGGAAGCGCCTCGGAAAGCACGACAGAAGCGCCTACCGACGGATAGAAGAACGCCGTCTTGGCGGAATAGGGCCCTGCAAGCTGCGAAGGCCAGTCTCCGCGGCCGGTGAGGGTAAGGAAATAGGTGTTCTTGAAACCGGCCTCGACCGACGCGAACAACGACTGCGTCTGGTCACGGTACCCCGACTGGATACGCTTGGTCTTCGTATTGTCCAGCTGCATTACGTTGAATACATTGGCGATTCCCGTGGACATGATCGGCCCTTCGTTGCTGAAAATACTCTGCTGCATGTCCGAATAGGAGGCCCCGATATTGGCATTCAGCGACCAGTTCTCACCGAACGTCTTGTTGATGTTCACCAAAATATCGGCATAGGTCTGCTTGTCGATCGTACGCTCCAGCATGAAGGAACCTTTCGACAATGCGTCGGAACCCTCGTTCGTCAGCGTGGTGTTCGACGTCGCATAGAGTTTCTTGGTGTATTCGTTGTTGGAGTTGTCGATCCGCACGCGCCCCGACACCGACAGCCAGTCGAGAATCCGGTAATTCAGATTCGCATTCAGCATGTAGCGGTCTTTCTTATTCTCGCGCAGGTTGCGATAGGCGATCCAGTAGGGATTCTGTCCGGTCAGCGCCGAGAACATCTTTTCGGGCCAGTATTGCGTGGCGAGTTTCCGGTCGGAGTCCCAGCGTTCGTACATCCGAATATCCTCCCAGTCGTTCCCGCGCGGGAAAAGGTAAGCCGTCACCAGCGGATTCGAATAGGTTCCCTGGTTCACCATGTTCATGTCGCTCTGCTTGATGTAGCTGGCTCCCACGTCGAGCGTCATACGGTCTTTCAGGAACGACGTAGTGTTACGGAACGTGAAATTGTAACGGTCGTAGTCGTTATTGGGAACCATCCCCTTCGAATTGACCGCCGAAGCCGAGACATAGGTCTGGTTTTTCTCCGTGCCTGTCGAGAGAGCTACGGTCTCGGTCGTCACGACGCCCGTTTGCAGGAAATCGTCGGCCGGGTCATACCCTCCGATCGTAGCGGCGTTCAGACGGGCTCCCCAGCTCTTGTCTACCGACGAGGCGGACGAAGCGAGGCTGCCCGTGCCGTAACGGTTCTGGAATTCGGGCATACGGAACGGACGCAGAAATTCCGTGTTCTGCGATACGGTGACGCTCAGCGCTCCGGCCTTGCCCTTCTTCGTAGTGATGACGATGGCACCATTGGCGGCATTGTTGCCGTAAAGGGCCGCTGCGGCGGCTCCCGTCAGCACCGAAATCGATTCGATGTCTTCGGGATTGATGTCCGCGATAGCTTCCGTCGTACCCCGCGAGTCGAACTCCGTACCGCCCTCGCTGCCCAGATTGAACATCGGGATACCGTCGATCACGTAGAGTGCATTCGACGACTGGCTGATGGCCTTGCTGCCGCGCATCACCACTTTCGAAGCGCCGCCCACACCCGACGACGAGGCGTTTATGTTCACGCCGGCAACCTTGCCGTTCAGCGAGTTGATGAAATTGGCGTCTTTGTTGCCGACGATATCTTCGGAATTCACCTGCTGCACGTTGTACGACAGCGCCTTCTCCGAGCGTTTGATACCCAGAGCCGTTACCACGACGGCATCGACGGTCTGGGCCTCTTCGCGCAAGGCGAAGTCGATCTGCGAACGCTGACCGACGAGAATCTCCATCGGAGCATAACCCAGGAAATTGACAGTCAGCACGGCCGTCGCGGCAGGTGCAGGAATCTCCAAGGTGTAAGAACCATCGAGCCCCGTGCTCGTACCGATCGTCGTGCCCTTCACAAGAACCGCCGCCCCGATCACCGGAGCACCGGTACGATCCGATACCCGGCCGCGGACCGTAAAGGGTTTGTCAGTGTCGGTTCCGGTCAAAGACAACAGGATATTCTGTCCCTCGATACTATATGCGAGCCGCGATCCCCGTATCAACTGATCGAGAACCTCGCGGAGCGGTTGCTTCTCGGCATGAACGGAAATGAACTCCGCAGAGGCATCGATGCCCTCGCCTAACATGAAAAGATAACGGGACTGTCCTTCTATGGCAGCAATAGCTTCGGAAAGAGGAACCTTGTCCAGATTGACGGTCAGCAAGTTATCCTGAGCTCTGGCTGCCAACGTACACACGCTCAGACAAACACATAACACCACCCGTCCGATTAGTCCCTCGATTTTACGAAAAACTTGTTTTTTATTCATACATTTGTAGAAAGATTGGGTAATAGGTTTTGTAGTCTTTCAATGGCGGAGCCGATTACCGGCCTGCGGGTCTGCCAACCCGCAGGCGTTTTTATTTTCAAATTTCAAAGCTCCCTACCGATAATAAACGAAGATCAGGTCATAGGCGACAAACGGTTTTAGGCTGGTTATACAAAAGGGTTTCAATGGATCGTAACAACGTTTTTCTTCGGATCGTGCGTGAAGGTGAAATCCGAAGTATGCTGCAACACGCGCAATGCATGGTCGATGCCGTCTGAAATCCGGATCTTTCCGCTCGCAAAGCCAATGACCGGCATTGTCTGACGGGCAATTTCAATACGCACATTATACGCAGTTTCAAACTTCCGCATCAGTTCCTCGAACGACTGGCCGCGAACGCTGATCAATCCCTCCGTCCAACAAACAGCGTCGAAATCGCGGACTTTGCTGACGGAAAAACGCCCGTTCAACCAATGTGCTTCGTCTCCGGAGTTCAACACGGCACCGGCCCGGGTCGTCCGCTCGGTCAGGCGAAGGGATCCGTTCAACAAAATCGTCGAAAAGCGTCTCGATTTCTCATCCGCGACGACATTGAAACGGGTACCCAGAACCTCCACATCGGAAGCGAAAGTCCGGACGATAAACGGATGATCCTCGTCGTGTTCCACTTCGAACATCGCCTCTCCCGTGAGTTTCACCATACGCTCATGACGCCCGAAAACGACCGGATATTCGAGACGGGCACCCGAGTTGAGCCAAACCCGCGAACCGTCCGCCAACGTGATATCCACCCGTTGTCCCGCCGGAACGTCCAGAGACGTATACTGCGAGGAAAAGCTATTGACCGTATGCAGGTATGTCAGATAGCCTGCACCGAAGAACAGCACGACCGCTGCCGCCACTCCGCCCAGACGCCGTACGATCCGCGGAAGCCGTCCCCCAAGCCGCACCTTCATGGGCTTATCGCTCCGCTCTGCTAAGAATTCCCTGCACTCCGAATCGTATATCTTCGTCATTTCAAAGACGAACCGGATCTCCTCGAATTCTTTCACATGGTCGGGGGAGGCATCCAACCACTTCACAAGTTTCCGCTTTTCCGCCTCCGAACTTCTGCCTTCGAGATATTTCAATATGTCCGTAGATTCCATTTTTTCAATTTCACGTTTCGTTTCACCACCGGAAAATTATCGTTCTGCCGGTCTTCTAAATAGTATATTGCACAAGGGGGGTAAGGACAAAAAAATCGGCCGTTTTCCGCAAATAAATATTTTTATAAAATTCATAAAATATTTTCATAATATTTGCCGGTTGGTAATCTGAATATTACGAAAAAAATCCCAAATACAGGGGGTGCTACCATTAAGAAAAATGTTATAACTTTGACCCAACAAACTCGCGACGCAGTATCCCCGAAAAATGAATCCCGATACGGAAATATTCAACAGGCTCTACGTCAGATACCGGAGTAATTTCATCGCCATTGCCCGGTCATATGTAGAAGATACTGCCGTAGCCGAAGATATCGTCACGGATTCTTTCGTCTCCTGGTGGCTCCGCAGGAATACGCTTCCCGAAAATACCGATCCCCGGAGATACGTCGTAGGAACGATCAAAAAACAGTGTCTGGAACATCTGCGCTCCCGTCAGATACAAACCCGGGCTCACAAAAACCTTCGGGATACGAACGCTCGCATGCTGGCGTATCATCTCGCCAGTCTGGAAAACAATACGACCGAAAATCTACACGCGGAAGAAGTCGTCGAAATCTTGCGCAGGCAGCTGGAAGCGATGCCTGCCCTGATGCGGGATATTTTCATCGCCAGTCGCACCGAAGAACTGAGTCATAAGGAAATTGCAGCACGGTTCCATATTTCCGAACGCAGAGTAAAATACGAACTTAAAAAAGCATTGGACACATTGAAAGAGTCGTTCAGGGATTATTTGCCGGCATTTTTCATCCTTTGGGCTATCGACCTGCTGATGCAAGACTATCGTTGAATCCGATCGAGGAGAGCCGCCTCGTATCGGCCTCAATTCATTCATATAAAACGGTTTCCACTCCCGAAGCACCGAAGAGGGCCGTCAGCGTATTCCTCGGGAACACGATGGAAACATCTTGCAGCACCTCTTTGTCGCGATAGGCGAACGATACGTGCTCGAACCGTATGTCGCCGGCGGCCGGCGCCTGCCGTTCGCCTTCCATCTCCGGCTCGTTCACCAGCGCGAGAGTACGCCCTCCGGCAATGGAGAAGCAGCGGAACGCCGCAAAGCCGGTCAATAAATGCGTCGCGGACTTCTCCGAGGTACGTCTCCGAGCATCCCGGCATAGGCTCGTGCTCTTCCGATGGCTCCTTTCCCGTCTTTTGCGTCACCATGAAACTTCACCCGTGAGCGGGTCTCGTCCCCGTTCATTGCCCTCTCCTTGCTTTTCCTCACCGGAACTTTTCAGGCCGGGTTCGAAAGCATCGACTTTTTCAGGGAAAGACAGAGATGCTCTTTCCCGAAACGGCCTCTTAATCCGAGGTGAAAGAGGAGTCACATAGAACATACTTTATTCAGAAAAAAGAGAAAATCATCGGGAAAAGCTATGCTTCAAGACGAGATACGGTAATGATATACCTAAAAAAAGCGATTGACGATATTTCGTCATCATCCTAATTTTGCGGCGTATTTTTTAATATTAAAACGAAAGATGGGTAAAATCAAAACAGCGTCTATTTCCACCATACTGTGTCTAATATGCTGCGTGAATGCAAATGCCCAGATTATCAGAGGAAAAGTGGTCGACGGCACCACTCGCGAACCGCTGAATCGTGCAGCCGTGGAGATACGCTCTTTCGGGGACGACGCCTACATAGCAGGAGGTTCCACCGATGCGAAAGGAGAGTTTGAGCTCCGCCTGAAAGAAACGTATTCCAAAATTCGGGTCTCCGTTACCTTCCTGGGATATAAGCCGGTCCAGAAAGTATATGTCCCCGATGAAAGCCGCGATTATCTCGACTTCGAGATGCAGGAGGAATCCCATACCATGGACGAGGTGGTGGTAAAGGGGCTGAGTCCGGCGGAAAGAGTGCAGCGGCTGGCCTATAACGTATCGCTGGTGGAAACGGCCAAGTTGAAAAGCACGACGATGGACCTGTCCAATGTCATTGACAAAATCAGCGGGGTGAAAATCCGTTCCACGGGAGGCGTGGGTTCCGAAGCCAACGTCACTTTGAACGGCTTTTCCGGACGCCACGTGAAAATCTTCATCGACGGAGTGCCGATGGACGGCATGAGTTCGGCTTTCGGGCTGAACAACATTCCGGCCGGTTTGGCCAAGCGTGTGGAGGTATACAAGGGCGTCGTGCCTATCGAACTGGGCGGCGACGCGCTCGGCGGGGCCATCAATATCGTTACGGACAACAGCCGGTGTACCCGTGTGAACGCCTCCTATTCGTTCGGTTCGTTTAACACCCACAAGACCAACGTTTATGCGGAACATACCTCGAAGAAGGGTTTCTATGTCTCGCTGAATGCCTACCAGAACTACTCGGACAACGATTACAAAGTCAATATCGACCACTACACCAAGTTCGGCGAAACCGGCAACAGCGTAGTCTACGAGGATCTCGTAGTCCGCCGGTTCCATGCCAAATACCACAACGAGGCCGCAATTCTGAAAGTCGGCGTCGTCGACAAACCGTGGGCGGACCGCCTGCTTTTCGGTTTCACCGGAGGCTACGAGTACAAGCAGACCCAGAACGCCTCCAACATGAACTGGGTGTACGGAGCGCGCTACACCACGGCCAACACGCTGATGCCGCAGCTGACTTACGAAAAGAAGTTCAAGGTGTTGAAGGGGCTGCACGTGTCGTTGAACGGAAATTATAATTTCGGTCAGTCCTATGCGGCCGACACGGCCCGTTGCAACTACAACTGGCTGGGAGAAAAGAGTAAACCCAAGAGCGCTCCGGGAGAGCTGGCCTATACCAAATACCGTTATCGCGACAACAACGGCGCGGCTAACTTCCGTATGGCCCTTTTCCCCGCGGACGGCCATTCCGTATCTTTGAGTACCACCTTCACCTCTTTCTCCCGTTCGGGCAAGGACGAAACCCAGCCCACGCCCGAATACGAGCATCCCCAGCAGAGCATAAAAGCGGTTACGGGGCTGAGTTACAAATACGATTACAAGGGCAAATGGAACACCTCCGTTTTCGTGAAGAATTACCTGAACCATCTGGAAGCCTATCTCGATCCGGACGGCGGAAGCGACTATCGGGATTTCAGCAACACCTCCTCATATTGGGGCGGAGGTTTGGCCAGCACCTACTTCTGGGGGCAGCACGTGCAGCTGAGGCTTTCGTATGAGTATGCGCTCCGCCTGCCCACCAGCCGCGAACTGTTCGGTACGGGAGACGACATCGAACGGGGAAATTCGAGCCTGAAGCCGGAAACGAGCAACAATATCAACGTCGGCGTTACAGCCAGCCCGATAGACGCGGGCAACCATCGCCTGACGATAGACGCAGCCTTCCAGTACCGCGAGATAGACGACTATATCCGGCGAACCACGAACAACGACAACGGACGCGCCTCTTCGAAGAATGACGGCGGAGTCCGCAACCTCGGCGGAGATTTCGGCATCCGCTATGCGTTCGCCGATCTTTTCTTCATCAGCGGAAATTTCAGCTATATCGACATGCGGAGCATGACCAGATACGTGGCGGGCACGCAGCGGGAGAGTAAAAACTACAAGGAACGTATTCCGGCCATTCCCTATATGTACGGCAACGCAGAGGCCGGAATCACGCTGCGCGATGTTTTCCTGAAAGGAGCCTCGCTGGATATTCATTACATGATGAATTACATACGGCAGTTCAGCTACGAATGGAACACCTACAACAACCCCGAACTGGATGTGCCTACCCAGTTCTCGCACGATCTTTTCGTGAGCTACAATTTCGGCAGGAAGTCGGAGTTCACGGTCTCGGCCGAGTGCACCAACATTTTCAACGCCCACCTGTACGACAACTTCAAGATGCAGAAGCCGGGACGCGCCTTCGCCGTCAAATTCGGATATAATTTCATTAAATAACAAATACAAGTGCAAATGAGAACCGATTTCAAATTTTTCAGCTTAGCTTTGTGCGTATGCGCTCTGGGAGCGTGCAGCGACGATGACTCCGATTCGACCGGGACGGGCAGCAGCGGCAGTTCCGATAAGCAGTACGTGGTAATGAGCGGATCGGGAGAGAACAACGGCGCATACTTGCAGACGACCGACGATCCGACGACCGGCACGCTCGACCCTGCAAATCCCGACGGGCGCATCTTTTTCAGCGGGAACAATCCGGACTTCGTAAATTATAACAACGAGATCCTCATCGGCATGAACTACCCGTCGCAGGGAGGTTCTTCTTCGGACTACATCACGATGGCCTGGAAGCTGGTGGACGGAAAGCTGACCCAGCACGGAGGCGGCGTAGCTCTGGACGGAGACGTGAAGGCACGCGGTATCTTCAAGAACTACCTGATCGGCATGTCCGACCAAGCTACCGACTACGACCATTACGAACGTGTGAAGTTCATCGAGTTGAACAGTTTCGGCGCAGCCGTAGTGGACGGAATAATCGACTGCGACGACATGTCCAAGGAACCGCAGAGCCAGATGGAAGGCGAAACATGGGGCGTGGGCGACATCGCCGAGTTCGGCGACTATGTGCTGCTCTCATACAGTACCAAGCACCTGGTAAAAGACGGGGCCAGCGGCGCCAAAGCGAAAGCGACTTACAGTACGGATTTGGCAAACAACCTCTATTTGGGCGTATATGAATTCGACCCCACCGACGCGGACAAGGAATACCTGAAATACCAGAACATGATTGTCCGCAAGAGTGAGGATCATGTCGGCGAGGAGGCCGGACAGATCAAAGGCAATCTGCGTTCGCGCACGGAGACCGGCATCGAAGTGTTGGGCGACGAGATTTATCTGTTCTGCCAGGGCTCCAAAAACTCCGGCAAGGATTATCCCGACGTTCCGTCGGCCGTATTGCGCATCAGCGGCAACAGTATTCAGAACGGCAAACCGGTGGCTATCGACGACGACTATTATGTGAATCTGACCGAAGTGACCGGACACTACATGTGGAAATGTTTCTACATCGGCGGCAACAAGTTCTGCCTGCAACTCTATACCGAAAAAGGAACGGCAGGGTTCGTGGAAGGATCGCACAAGGCCTTCGGTATCTTCGACGTGAAGACCGAGCAATATACTCCGGTCACCGGCCTGCCCGATGCGGACCTGATCTACGATATTGCTCTGGCATACGCCGCGGATACGGACAACAACACCATTACGTTCGAAGTGGAGACTACCGACAGCCAGCTGCCGGCCCTCTATACCATCGGCAAAGACGGGGTGGCTAAACGCGGTATGGAAGTCGACACGGAATCGATCAAAGGTGTAAGCCTGTTGAAGCAGAAATAAACACTCCGTCGTGCACAATGAACAAGGTATTTCGGAAAATACATCTCTGGCTCTCTGTCCCCGTCGGGTTGATAATCACGGTTATCTGCCTCACGGGGGCAGCCCTCGTTTTCGAGCGGGACATAACGGAAAGCCTCGATCCCGAACTTTACAAGGTCACGTACACGGAAGGGAACGCTCCGCTGCCGCCGTCCGAACTGGTCGCCGCTATCCGCCGGCAGGTTCCGGATTCGCTGGAACTGCTCTCCCTGCAACTGCCCGGCGAACGGGATGGCGTCTGCATGGCGACATTCAAGGGTACGGGAAAGCGTTCGCTGAGCGTGAACCCCTATACCGGAGAGGTGAACGGGTGGACCAAAAGCTACCCTTTCTTCCAGACCATGCGCAAACTGCACCGGTGGCTGATGGACCCGCCTGCCTATAAAGGGGCGAAGTCAGCCGGCAAGGTTATCGTGGGCGTCACTACCCTCGTAATGGTTGTCATCCTCGTCTCCGGCGTCGCGATATGGGTTCCGCGTACCCGCAAGGCATTGAAGAACCGCCTGCTCGTGTCGTGTACGAAGGGATGGCGGCGCTTCTGGTACGACAGCCATGTTTCGCTGGGCATATATGCTACCCTGTTTCTGCTGGTCATGGCTCTGACCGGACTTACCTGGTCGTTTCCAATGGTACCGCACGGCGGCTTACGGTCTGTTCGGGGTGTCGACGGCCCGTCCCGCCATGTCCGCTCCGCAACAGCGGGGCAAGGAGAAACAGGATAAAAAGCCGGAGTTCGATTATGCGGTATGGGACGCCGTGGTATCCGAACTGCAAGTCCGTTATTCCTCGTACGCCTCCATCTCGCTGACGGCAGGGAAGGCACAGGTAAACAAGCCCGGCAATATGCGCAGCAGCGATACGGCGGCATTCAACGCTCGAACGGGGGAGATCACGTCTGTAACGGCTTACGACGATATTCCCAGAGCACAGAAAATGAAGGGATGGTTCTATGCCTTCCACACCGGCTCCTGGGGCGGCATGACGACCAAGGCGCTCTACTTTCTGGCAGCCTTCATCGGCGGAATACTGCCTCTGAGCGGATATTATTTGTGGTTGAAGAAAAAAAGACGGCCTTCGAGAAAAAAGGCGCTGTAACCTGTCTTTTAACGGGGAGACGGCCCCTGAGTTCGAAAGATTCATTCCGTCGCTCCAATTCCGAAGCGGGCAGCCTGTTTCCTAGCAAGGCCGAATGGCAAAAACTCGGTTTCGTCTTTTAGTCGATTACGGTACGCCACCGCCGGTTTCCGGCGAAACTACCGGTAGGATTCTGACTGATAGAACCCTCCGGCGGATTACCTGACAGACTCATCCCGGCTGCGGTTCTCTCAGCCGGGATGGATTTTTACATGCCGGAGTACATCCGCTGATTGCATGATGCGACCGCACTGTCTATTGTCAGAAAGACAGCGTTTTCCCGATACCCGAGGTCGTAGCGCTCGATGCGCCGCCTTTCGGTGCGTTCCTTACAAGGGGCCTTGAACCCACGAATTGCAAATGCAAACCCGAACAAGCAATATGAGAAGTCGTTTTCCATAGGACAGACCGTATTCCGGTCTGCAAAATCAAAAAAACGCCGGAAGAATCCGAAAACTCTCCCGGCGGCCCTCATCAACGAATCTAAAACGGATTTTTCATTCAGCGGTTGTACTCAGTGCGGAGTACATCCTACCGTCTTCGTCTATCGCAGCCCATGACCGACGACACCGCTGCCGAAGGCCGCTATCACGATGACTCGATTCGTGTATTCGATGCTCAATCGTCGATGTCTATAACGTTGAATTGATTGTCGAATTTGATCTCCAAACCGTTCGACAACTCCACCTCCCACGTGTAGGCGTTGCGGTCGATCTGACGGATGAACTGCCCGGGATAGTTGCTTCCGGAAACGAAGGTTTGGATAGGCTGCGGGACGATGGATGCAGGAACAGGGCTGTATTTGCGCCCGACGCTTTCCCACTGCCCGTCGCTGCGGAATTCGATCTCCGTACGGTCGGTGTAGACCACCTCGTACTCCTTGCCCGTGTATTTCTGCTCCTCGACGGCATATGCCACCGTGAGATCCTTGAAATGCGCGGAGAGGAACTCCTGCGCCGCCTGCGGGAGCTTGTCCACGCTCGTGGGCTTTTCGCGGCCGTCGGCATACGCCGCTCCAAACATCGTCGTCATAAGGAACAGGGTCAAAAATGTCTTTTTCATCGTTCTTTTTGTTTATTTAGTTAGACAATCTCTCGCTGCAAATATTGCCCCCGATTTTGAAAGGAATTTGAAATACGACAATTTATATAACCGTCTGCAAAAAAAACAATCGGCCGAAGGTCAGAAGCGGCCCCCGAAACAGCGTCTCAGGGAGGGGGGGGGCAGACGTCGGGAAGGCCCCCGCGGTATAGGCGGACAACGGAAATGCCTGCCGGGAAGACTTCTTCTCCGGCAGGCATTTTCGCTACGTGCGAGGCCGCATTACTTCTCGGAATGGCTGCGGAAATACACCTCTCAGGCGTCCTGACCTATGGTGCAGACCTCGATCCGCTGAATCGGCATATAGCTGCCCGGCACGCTGCTTTCGGTATACGTGCCTCCGTCTTCCAGACAGACGATCTCCATGTAGAGGAGGCCGATGTGCTCGCCGTCTGCCGTTCCGGAATGTTGACTGAAATCGTTCGGATTCACATAGTAGACTCCTTTGACATATCCCTCGTCGTAGTCCGCACCCCAGACGACGTGCTGGTGTATTTTTCCTGCGGAGGCATGTCCAGTCCGATGGCCATATCTTCCTCGAAGGCTCTGGTGATGAACTCGGCGAAGGCCCCGCGGGAAACGGCCTGGCGTCCGCCGATGGATACCTTTGAACTTTTCGCTGGCGCCGCCGACGTTGTCGTCCACGATATGCCAGACATATTTGCGGCCAACGGCGGACATCGGCTCACTCGGCTGGCTGAAAATAAAACCGTTCTTTTAGCAATTTCAGGCGTAAGCCTTTTATCGCGTCTTCAAAAATCGGGGTTTTCATAAAATTTAGGAATTATTTTACCATATCCAATTTTTTCGCCACATTTACGAAATACAGCGATCCGAAGCGGCTGTACGGTTCTTATCGCTATCTGCCGTATTCTTTTAAAGCCGATAAAGCCGAAATTGACGATTTCTTTCAAATCTGCATTTTTCAGTCAAGAACAGTTCAACAAATAAGCGGGGCCGGAATTTAACTTCCGGCCCCGCCTGTCTGGATTCGTCTATCCGATTCCTGTCCGTTACATGGAGATATCCCCGTCGACGGTTCCCTGATCTTCCCAGCCGCCGATCTGGGAGCCTTCCACGACGATACCGTCCTTGCCGAAAGTCAGGTTCAGCGTCAGGCACTTGCCGCCGTCGAGCGCGGCAGGAATCTCCTGCGTCGCATTCTTCAACACCTCGTTCAGTCCGGCGAGCGTGTGCTCTACGGTCTTGCCTCCGATCTCGATTTTGAGCGTCACCTCTTCCGAGGTCTGCGGCACGAGAAGGAAACGGACGGCCTTGCCCGCGGCTTCGAATGCAGCCGTCTTGTCGGCGGTCTTGCTTACCGTCGCGGCAGCCATGTTCACCTCGCAGGAGGACTTCGCCGTGCAGGTGGTCTTCACCGCTTCGAGCTGCTCCTGCGTATAGGTGCCGTCCGAAGCGTAGTTGATCGCCAGCTTGTGCATAGCGTGCTTGAACGCCAGATTCACCTTCGTGTCGGCGCTCTTGGAGACCTTCATAGCCGGAGCCAGCAACAGGTCCTTGTCCGCGGCGGTCGAGAGGTCGAAGGTGAATGCGGTGCCTTCGGCCGACTCGGGTGCCGGATAGCAGCCGGCGAAGGAGGCTTCGGTCGTACCCGAAGGCAGGCCCAGGTCTTCCCAGTAAAGCGCGGCCCCGCCGATCGTGTACTCTTTCCGCACGGCCTTGCCGCCGCCCGTGACCGTCAGGGCGATCTTGTCGCCGTCCTGGAAATAACCCGAACCGTCCTCGTTCAGGTGCGGCGCGCGCGTCAGTGCCTCGATACCCGCCGTAACGGTGATCTTCCCCTCGCCCGGCGCGGGCTTCGTCTGTTCTTTGTCGTCGTTGCAGCCTACCAAAACCAGCAGGACGGCTGCAGTGAAAAACGTCTTGTTCATAATCTCTCGTATTTATGAATCCAATCTATTGCTGTTTCCTTAAAATAATTCAATGCGGGTCAATCTTCGGGCTGGACGTCGGGGAACGCCTGCCGCCAGATGTCGCGATGCAGGTCTGCCACACCCAAAGCCGTAATTCGGATCGAAGTGCCCAGATAAGTCTGATCGTTCAATCCCATTATATCGTCCTTTTGATAGGTAACTTCTTTACGGATACAGGCGGCTCCCAACGGATCCTGATCACCGAAGTTATTGTCTGCGTAATAAATATAACCGATATATCCTTCATCGTCGAACTCCGCGCCCCAGATCGTCATGGCATGGTTGCCGTCGGTCGTGAATTCAAGCGCCTGACGGTTTTTCAGAGCATGTTTGATGATGCTGTTGAAACGCGATTTCGACATGGCCCGGTTATCCGTATAAACGACATCGGTTTTCTTAAACACCCTGCCGAAATAGCCCGGGCAGTCCAGCATGGTCGGATTGTCGATGCCAGACGTATTGGCATTGAGTCCGGTGATGAACCAGCTTACCCCCTCTCCGGCCCCGCGGTTCTGAAACGTGTCGATGAAGAGCCGAAATATCGCACTCTTCGATGCGGGAGAAAAGTCGGCCGAAGGACGCGGATACTTTTCGAACTCCGGCTCATTCCCGTATCTGGCATCGTAGGCTGCGACATACTCCTTGTTGCGGTCTATCCACCAGTGCAAAATATTGGAAGAAGCACCTGCCCAACACATGTATCCATCTTCGGCATCATCCTTCCAGTAGGTTTTGTTGACGTCGTACCAACCGCAGCCTTCGCCCCACGGCAGCTTCCAGGATTCTGTCGTCGTGCCGTCGCTCCAATGATACACATACTTGACCCATACGTTGGGTGTGTAGTTGTCAATAGGATTGCCCGGCGAAACCTCGATGACCGTTTCCGGGTCATACACGGGCGAATCGATGCCGTAGAGCCACAACTTCTTGTTGCGGAACTCCTCGTCCGGTTCAAGGCCCGGATCGGGTTCCGGACCGGGCTCCACATTCCCGTCCGTCAGGCGCAGGTCGAGCGTCGTAGTTTTGCCCGCTTCGAACGATTTCGAACCGCCGATTTCATTCGGAGCATCGAACGTTATCGTCTTTCCTCCGGCATGGATGCGCAGCCAGCCGTCGCCCGAAGTGTAGGGCGCGAGTTTCTGCGGAAAGAGAAGCGCCGTGAACTCCCCCGCCGTCTCTCCGGCGTGCGGCGTAATCCAGACTTCGTCCATCCCGGGGTCTTGCGGAGTGCCCGTGAAAAGCGAGAACGAGCCTTCGTTGCGGTTGCGCACCTCGACCGAGAGATCTTCGAGAAGTTCCCCGTCGGCACTTGTCAGACGGATTTTCAGACGGTGCATCCCATGTGCAAACGGCAGTTCGATGCGATTCGACACCGTCGACAAGTCGATTTCCCGGTGCGCCCAAAGCATGTCCGACTCTGCGTAGCCCTCGCCGCTCTGGTCGGCCGCGACCGCATGGATGTGCCGGTTCTCCTCCGGACGGACGTCCTCGCGGGCCGGATAGTAAGCCGAAATTTTGCCGTCGCCCAAGTCGCTCTTTTTCAATTTCGGCCTCCACGCGCCGTTCTCACGTGTAAGAACGAAATGCTGCGAGGGCGAGCCGAATACATAGAGACCGATCCGGTCGCCGTCTTCGAACGCCCCGCTTCCGTCCTCGCCGATCGCGGCCCGCGCGGCGGACAGATCGAACACGAATTCCACCTCTCCGTCGGGAGCGGCGCCGAGACCCTCGGTCGCAGGATCGCTCTCGCTGCATCCGGCCATAAGAAGAGCCGCCCCCCAAAGGAGCAGGACGGTCTTTCGTAGGATGTCCTCAAACAATCTGCTCATGATATTATCCATAGAACTCTGCGACAAAGATAGTGTAAAATCCCTCTCCCTTCCAAACGGATTGCTTCCGCAGCGAAGGGTCGATCTACACCATTTTTCAGATGGATTGCGTCTTCGTACCCCTAAAAGCACGTAATATCGTCATGCAAAGCGCACTGCAATTTACCGAGGCTCTCGACGAGGAACCGGTTCAAAAACAGAACTGCGACCTGAAAGGAATCCATCCGTTCCGGAATATGCCCGACCGCAGGGAACGCACGGTATTTACCAACGTCGTTCCTAAATCAGACAGAACGACAGTAAAACGCTCTCGCACCGAGCCCATATAAGATTACAGCAAGTCCGAAACTTTATGCCGGGGCCGGAGTTTACCCTCTTATTTCCGTCCGGGATTTTCAATCAAAAAACACTTCCGAAGCTCGCATTACCAATTGAATAGTACGGAGAGTATCCACGTATTGCGCAAGGGGGATGAACTTCCGGCCAACAGATAAGCGGCGTCCGCCGCGACATATTTCCATCGAAGGCCGGCGCCGGCCGAGCCGTAGCGGTATTCTCCCGTACTGCGATCCCCCATGCGGTAACCTCCTCGCAGGGCGAGTATTCCGAAACAGCGGTATTCAGCACCGAAACTTCCCGACCAGCCTCGGAGTTCCGAGGGCCGCAGGCGGTATTCGGTTTCGGCGGTCAGCGTCAGGCCGTGCGCTTCTGAAAATCCGAGTTCCGCGGCTGCGCCCGCCTTCAACACCCACGGCAGCTGACGGTTTCCTGCGCCGTAGTCGAGGGCGCCACCGACGTTGGCAGCCTGAAAACCGAACGTCACGCGGTGCGAAGCGGCCACTGCATGCCGGTAAAAGAGTCCGGCATCGACGGCGAACGTCTGTGCAACGTCGTCCGCTCCGGGCTCCGAACGGACGTAACGCGCCGTAAGGGCCACGGACAATCCTTCGGCAACCGTTCGGGAGTAGCCGACGTCGAAGGCCATGTCGTGCGGTTCCAGCCGTCCGAGCACGTTGCCCTCTTCGTCGGTTCGTTCCGAACCGTATTGCGAGAAATAGCGGAAGGAGGCTGAAACGGCCTGTTTGCCGTCGGGTTTGAAATAGACCGCCGCCGTGTGCAGAGCCGTTCGGGGCGTCAAGTCGCGCATCCACGGCAGATAACTGTAACCGGCGCCGAAGCGCTCCTCCGAGAAAGGCAGCTGCGCCGCGTTGCGGAGGGCCGAAAAAACATCGGCTGAGAGTGCGACGCCCGCACCGCCCATCGCCGCGCTGCGGGCGTCCGGAACGACGGACAGGAAAGCGGCGGCGTTTTGAGCCGTACCGGCGAGCGGTACCGCAAGCAGAGCCGCTGCGATGAGTATGTTGCGAAAAAAGGACTGCATCTTTTCAGGTTTTAGAGTTTGACGATGGAGCGCGTGAGCGAACCGCCTTCGTATCGCAGTTCGATCGTATAGGTTCCGCCCCCGAGCGACGAGAGATCGACTACGGCGGGAGCGGTCGGAGCGATCCGTACTTCGGCGGCGAACGCCCTGCGTCCCGCAGCATCGTACAGTGTGACGCGCAACGCCCCTTCGACGTCGCGCCCCATGCGGATCGACAACCGGTCGCGGACGGGATTGGGATAAAGATCGACCTCGCGCGAATCGTCGCGGCACATCACGGCGAAGGTGTCGCGTCCCGCGAGACCGCCTTCGTCGGTCGCCACGACGGTCACCTCCGAACGGCCGTAACGCAGCGGCATGATCCGGTAGCCCGAAGCGACCGGTTGGAGATAGAGCATCTCCTCGTCGTATTCGAGCGCATAGGCAACCGTCCCGGGCACCTCGTCGTCGAAACCCTGCGACGGCGTGAACTCCGCCGTCTCCTGCATCGAACCGAGATAGACCGGCCGGAATCCGCCGGTGGCCACCGGCGGCTGGTCGGGCAGCAGCGTGAAATCGAAATCGGCCGTATCGGAAGCGCCGAAACTGTCGCTTACCGAAACATGCGCCGTATAGTTCCCCGGGGTGCGTTTGTAATTGAAGATGTCGAGACAGAGGCGGTCGCCCTCCTTGCGGATCGCAACGGCGCCGGAAGGATCCTGCAACTCGCAGGTGAAACCGTGGCTGTCGGGATCCGAAACATGGTACCGCACCGTTTCGGTGCGGTTGTAACCGACCCGCACCTCCTCCGTGCTCTCGAGGATCAGCGCAGGCGGCGTGTTGGCCGGCGTGCCGAAGGAAATGACCGTCGTCTCAGAACGATTGCCCCAAGGATCGACGGCGACGATGGCCACCGTGTAGCGCGTCTGTTCGGCGATATCGGTCAGCACGTAGGTGATCTCGTCGCCCGCCTGCTTGTCGCGCACGGGGATGACGACCGATTCCGCCCCCTCGGGCAGATCGTCGGGATCGGGATTTTCCAATGTTCCCACGCGCCACATCAGAATGAACGAATCGGCGCGTCCGTCGTCGCCGTCGGCCGGAACGCTCCACGTCAGTTCGACCTCGCCCGCCGTATCGCTGTGCCGCAGATCGGCGACGGGATCGGGATCGATGCCCCTGTCCATCGACACGGCCAGATAAGCGTCCACGAGTCCCGAACCCAGCCGTCCTTCGTAGTCGGGATTGTAACTGTCCACCTCGTGCACGCCCCTTTCCAGATAGGAACGCAGCTTGTCGGGCGTGAACCCTGGACCGCCGTATTTCGCCACGGCCAGCGCCGCGATGCCCGAAACGTGGGGACAGGCCATCGACGTCCCCTGCATGTAGCCGTAGGCGTTGCCCGGAAGGGTGCTGTACACGGCGTATTCGTCGCCGTAACGACCCTCGTACTTGTAGGAACCGCCCGGAGCGGCCACGTCGATCCACTCCGAAAAGTTCGAGTAATAGCTCTTGCGATAGTCGGGCGCCAATGCCGACACGGAAAGCACCCGCTCGTAACAGGCGGGATAGCTGCGGTAGTCGCGCTCCTCGTTGCCGGCCGCGAAGATCACGATGCCGCCCTTCATCGGCCCGACCTGCACGCCGTTCTCGTCGAGACCGGCGTATTCGATGAAATAGTCGATGGCATCCTTGGTGATTTCGGGCATCTCGTAGACGTTGGTGTATCCCCAGCTGTTCTGACTGATGACGGCTCCCGCGTCGGCGCCGTATTTGAGCGCCACGATCTCGTCGCCGTTGTCGTTCCGGTTCTCGGTGAACATCTGGCAGCTGATTACCCGCACGCCAGAGTGCCCGCCGCGACCGCCGGCGACACCGCAAACGCCGATACCGTTGCCGTTCTCGGCAGCGATCGTTCCAGCGACGTGTGTGCCGTGTTCGACCGGCGTGATGCGGTTCGATCCCATCGGATAAGCAGAAGAATAGATGAAATTCCAGCCGTAGATGTCGTCGACATAGCCGTTCCCGTCATCGTCCACGCCCTCTTCGCCGTAGAGCTCGGCCCAGTTGCCGACATTGCCGACGAGGTCTTCGTGCGCATAGTCGATGCCTCCGTCTACGACCGCCACGACCACGTCGTTCGATCCGGCGGTCACCTCCCACGCCCGAAACAGATTGATGTCGGCTCCGGCGACGGCATCGGGCATCGATCCGTCGTTGGAATAGTGCCACTGCTTCGCAAGCCCCGGATCGTCGAACGGCAGCGAGGCGGTTCTCGTCGCGGCAGGCAACGGAGCCGCGACGGCCCGCTCGGACCCGATACTCCGGATCGCATAGACCGGCTCGACGCACTCGATCCCTTCGAGCCGCGACAGATCGAGCGTCGCCCGCGTCACGGAACGCAGAGAATCGAACCAGACGTCGTACCAGCGATCCAGTCCGGCACGGCGCGTGCGCGCCTCGAAGCGACCCGCCGGCGGAAAGACGCGCTGCATCCGCGTGACGCCGAGCGCCGCGATGGTGCGGTCCAACGGCTCGGAACCCGTTTGCAGCCCGCTGCGGGTCTCGATGATCCGCTCCGGAACCTCTCCCTGTTTGAACTTGACGCGAAGGCGCCCCGTCGCCGCAGTTTCCTGCGACGGTTCCCCGACCGGCTGCGGCGCCTCCTCTCCGATCGGATCGGAGGCGCAGGCGGCCAGCAGAGACAACGCACAAAGGGCGATATGCAACCGGCTTTTCTTTTCGAATGAATGCATTTTATTATTTATTACGGTATAAAGGTCTGTCGATCGAAATCCATTGCAAAAATAGGAATCCTGCCCGTCGTATGCAGTCCCCATTTGTCGGGATTTATGCAGATCAAAATCCCTACATTTGACGATGGCGCATTCGGAGAGGTTGCCTTACCTTTGTCACACCGAATCGCAGAGGAGGGCCACAGCCCCTCCGCGTACCGAAAAACGATATGTCGCTTCGACCTCACATAACTTTTCTAACCCGCCTCGCAACGTTTCTGCCGCTCTTCGCAACGATCACCGCATTCGGGCAGCAATCCGCAGGAACGTTCCGCATAGCGGGCAGCGTGACGGACTACGCCACGGGAGAGCCCGTCGTCGGAGCCAACGTCGTGGCTTACGACGCAGGCGGCCGTCCCCACGGCGCTGCGGTCGGGGCGGACGGACGTTTCGCATTCAACTGCCCGACGAAAGCCGCGACGCTGCGCGTCTCGATGCTGGGATATCGCAACGAGACGGTCAAACTCGTTCCGGGACGCACCGACTACGACATCCGCCTGAGAGAGGCGCCGTCCGACGTCGGAGAGGTCGTGGTGACTGGATTCGTCGACAAGAAACGGGAGAGTTACACGGGCGCCACGCATGTCATCCAGCGGCAGGAGATCGAGAACATGGTACACACCAACGTGCTGAACATCATTCAACTCCAAACGCCCGGCTTCGAGATCTTCGACGATATCGCCAACGGTTCGGATCCCAACAAGATTCCCGACATGGTGCTCCGCGGACGAAGCAGTTTCATCGAAGGCGACCAGACCAACGTCCCGCTCTTCATCCTCGACGGCACGGAGGTGGACATCTCCTACGTCTTCGACATGCCCTCGGACGACATCGAGTCGATCTCGGTGCTCAAAGACGCTTCGGCCACCTCGTTCTACGGTTCGAAAGCGGCCAACGGCGTGGTGGTCATCACCACCCGCCCTACGCAAGCCGGCAGGCTCCAAGTCAACTATTCGGGCAATTTCCAGGTCAGCATCCCCGATCTGTCGGACTACCGGCTGCTCAACGCACGCGAAAAGCTCGAATACGAACGTCAGGCCGGCGTCTACGGCGATTTCACGGGCAGCAGCAATACCGACGTCACCAACCAGAAATCCTACTACGAAAAACTCGACCGGGTCAACGCCGGCGTCAACACCGACTGGAAGCGAATGGCGCTGCGCACGGGATTCAACCACATCCATAATCTGATGCTCTCGGGCGGCAGCCAAGATTTCCGTTACAACGTGTCGGGCAGCTACAACTCCACGACGGGCGTGATGGACGAGTCGGACAAGCAGACGGCGTCGCTGCGCATCAACCTCACCTACGGCGACATGAACAAGCTCTTCTTCCAAAACATCGCTTCGCTCACGCAGAGCGATTCGAACGACGTGCCCTACGGAAGCTTCTCGGACTACGTGTCGCTCAATCCCTACGATCGCCCCTACAACGACGACGGCTCGCTCAACAGCGTCCTCTCGTTCAATACGGCCAATCCGCTCTACGAAAAGTCGCTGAGCAGCTACATCCGCAACACGTCGGGCAGTTTCATCGACACGTTCCGCGTGCGCTGGAACATTCTCAAAGGGCTGCGCGTCGAAGCGTCGCTGTCGTACACCCAGACCAAAAGCGAAGGCGAGACCTTCTACTCGCCCCTCTCGCAACAGTTCAACAACACGATCGACGCGAACAAGAAGGGCAGTTTCGACGTCTCCAACGGCACGACGCACAACCTGTCGGGAAACGCCTTCGCCGTCTACAACAAAGCATGGAACCGGCGAGGAGGAGACGCCTCCGACCTGCTCAGCCTCACGGCTGGATTCAACATCGAATCGACCCGTTCAGAAAGCCACTCTTTCTCGGCGCTGGGCATCCTTTCGGACAAACTCGAACATCCCTCGATGGCCACGGGATACGCCGAAAGCCGCCCGGGCGGCAGCGAAGACCGTTCGCGTATGCTCGGATTCTACGTCAACGCCAACTACATCTGGCACAACCGCTATTTCATCGATCTCTCGTTCCGTTACGAGGGCTCCTCGAAATTCGGCGCCGACAACAAGTACGCCCCCTTCGGATCGCTGGGGCTCGGCTGGAACCTTCACAAGGAAAGGTTCCTCAAAGGGAGCGCCGTCTCGCTGCTCAAACTGCGCATGAGCATGGGTTACGTCGGCAACGCCGGATTCAGCCCTTATCAGGCGCAGCTGGCCTACCAATACAGCTCCTCGCTCCAATACAACGGCGGAATCGGCGCCGTGCCCGTCTCGATGGTCAACCCCCGTCTGAAATGGGAACGCAGTCTCAAACGCAATCTCGGCCTCGATTTCGGACTGTGGCGCGACCGCCTCAACGGCAGCGTCGACGTCTACTACGACACGACCAACGATCTGGTGATGGACATTTCCAAACCGGCGCATATCGGATTCACGAGCGCCAAGGAGAACCTCGGCAAGATCCGCAACAGCGGTATCGAACTGTCGCTGCGCGGGAACGTGCTGCAACGCAAACACACGAATCTGAACCTCTTCCTCAATCTGAGCCACAACCGCAACCGGATCGTCGAGATCAGCGACTACCTGAAAAACAAGAACGCCGAGAACGAAGCCAACGCCACCTCGTCGCTTCCGGCCGCCTTCTACGAAGAAGGCGAGTCGATGACGGCACTCAAAGTGATGCGCTCGGCGGGAATCAATCCGGCCAACGGCAAGGAGGTCTTCATCGACCGCGACGGCAATCCCACCTACGAATACGACTACCGCGACAAGTACGTCGCGGGCGACACGACCCCCGCCGTACAGGGATCGTTCGGACTCTGGATGAGCTGGCGCTCGTTCGACCTCTCGATGAATTTCGCCTACCGGCTCGGCGCGAGCATCTACAACCAGACCCTCGCCACGAAGGTCGAGGGCGCCTCCCCGACCTCCAACGCCGACCGGCGAGTATTCTACGACCGCTGGAAGGCTCCGGGCGACAAGGCGCGTTACAAGAACATCGCCAACCGCGAAACGACGCCTCCGACCGACCGTTTCGTGGCCACGGAGTATGCGCTCGAAGGCTCGTCGCTCAAACTCTCCTACACGCTGCCGGACGCCTTCTGCCGCCGGCTGCATCTGCGGCGCGTCCGCATCTCCGCCTCGACGGGCGACCTGTTCAACATCTCGACGATCCGCCGCGAACGCGGACTGGACTATCCGTTCGCCCGCGTCTTTCAGGCGTCGCTGACCGTAAATCTCTGATCCGATGGAACGCATCCCGATCCGCATAACCGCACTGCTGGTAATGACGACTCTCGCCGCCTGCGATTTTCTGGACATCGACACGCCGGGAATCGTCAACCGCGACAAGATGTTCGAGAACGAACAGGGATTCATCGACGCCATGAACGGCGTCTACGCCTCGATGGCCGACGCCGACCTCTACGGCGAACAGCTCTCGTTCGGATTCGTCGACGAAATCGCGCAACTCTACTACAACGACTACGAAGCCAACGAGACGACGCTGACCAAGACCTTCGACCTGCGCTACCGCGACGAAGACGTGCGCCCGCAGATCGACGCCATCTGGTCGAAAGCCTACAACACGATCGCCTCGGCCAACAGCGTGCTGGACAACATCTCCGGACACGACTTCGCAATTCTGCCGCGCATCCGCGGCGAAGCGCTGACCGTGCGCGCCTTCCTGCATTTCGACCTGCTCAGACTCTTCGCGCCCAACATCGAACGCGGCGACGAGCAGGCGATCCCCTACGTCGAGCATTTCTCGATCTCCCCTGTCGAACGGAGCACGGTGCGCGAGGTCTACGAACGCATCGTCGCCGACCTGACGGAGGCCTACGGACTGCTGCGGGATGCGCAGCCGGCTTCGGGGCGCACGCCCGAGGAGCTCTACGTCTCGCAATACGCCGCCGCCGCACTGCTGGCGCGCGTCTGCAACTGGGGCGGCGACCACGAAACGGCCGAACGCTACGCCCTCGAAGCGCTGAAAGGACCGTTCGCCTTCATTCGCGAGGAGCAGATCAAGAACCTCTTTCTGGGTTATACGGCACGCACGGAGTGCATCTGGGGACTGCACGCTCCCGACATGTATCTCGACGTCCGCAGCCGGCTCTACCCCACGCGGCTCACCGACGAACTCGACATGGTACGCGACAACTACCAGACGATCTTCCGCGTGTCGTCGTTCACGTCGACCAACAACGACTACCGTTACCAGAGCTATTTCACCCGCACCAAATGGGAGCACTCGGTGGTGTTGCTCACCAAGTTCTACGACAAATACTACGACGAGGAGCAGATCGTCCCTTCGGGGCGCATCCCGGGGCCGAATCTGGTGCGTCTGCCCGAGCTGTACTACATTCTGGCCGAATCGGTCTACGACCGCGATCCGGCCGCTGCGCTCGAATATCTGAATACCGTGGTGACGGCACGCGGCCTGCACCCGATCGAGGCGGCCGACATCGCCACGCCAGCGAGCTTCCGCGAAGAGCTTCTCAACGAGATCATGAAGGAGTTCTGGGGCGAAGGTCAGATTTTCGCCACCTACAAACGTTTCAACCTGCCGATGGAGGGCGTGAACGGCAAGGAGCACCCCGCCACCGACGACACCTACCTGCTGCCGCTCCCCGAAAGCGAGGAATCGGCGGGCATCGACTGAACCGAATACAAGATGAAACGCCGTACGCTAAGATACCTCGTTCCGGTGGCCGCGCTGCTCGCAGCGGCGGGTTGCGACTATAAGGAGAGCTTCCCCTACCAGGGCGACGAACTGATCGACTTCACGACCGATTCGCTCTACTTCTCCTTCGGCAAGGAACCCTTCTCGGTCACGGAAAAGACGATGGAAGTAGGCGTCGAGATCGTCGGATCGCCCGTGTCGCACGACCGCGGCTACCGCATCCGCATCGACCCGCTGCGCACGACGGCGCAGGCCGGACTGCATTACGACGCCCTCGAAGAAACGCGCACGATTCCCGCCGGGGCTTCGTCGACGACGATTCCCGTGCGCGTCCACCGGCTCGAACTCGAAGACGAGACGGTCTACACGCTGCGGCTGGAACTCGTCGAAACGGAGGATTTCCGTCTCGGTGTCATCGAAGGCCGCGCCGTGTCGGTCTGCTTCACCAACCGGCTCGACCAGCCCGACTGGTGGACGGAACTATCGCACTGGCTCGGTGAATACAACGTGCGCAAATATCAGAAATTCATCGAACTGTGGGGCAGCCCCATCACGAAGGAAGACATCGAGGAGAACAAATACGCCATCCTGCGCGTCTTCAAGGAGGTGAAACTCTATTTCGAGGAGAATCCCGTCTACGGGGTCACTTTCCCCGATGTGGAGTGGCCCGTCTGACCCCGCCCCGAACGATCCGACCAATGTTCAACCCAATTAAAATAACGCTTATGAAAAGATTTTTTTCGCTTTTTCTGACCGCCGCCCTCGCAGGCGCGGGTTTTGTATCCTGCTCGGACGACCCCGAAGACCAGCCGGTCGTACCGACCGACGTCGAGAAGGTGTCGGGCATCGAAACGAACTATGTCCTCGGACTGCACGAGTATCTCGAAATCACACCCGACATCGAACTCTCGAATGAAAACGAATCGATCAGCTACGAATGGAGCATCGATTACGAAACGGTCAGCACCGAGAGGAACCTCTCGTTCAAGTGCGACGAACTGCTCAACGACGTCAACTGCTATTTCAAGGCCAGCAGCTCGACGGGCGCCAAGATCGCGGAGTTCAAGCTGAGCGTCACCTCGCCCTACGACAAGGGACTTTTGCTGCTGAGCCAGACGGGCGACGGAGCGATGCTCACCTTCAAGCGACTCGACATCATGGCGACGCCCGCCAGCCCCTACGCTTTCAAGGACAACAATCCCACCCTTTCGCTGGGCAAGGAGGCGCTGGCGCTCTGCTGGAAAGGCGAAGGCCTGACCAATCTGGGCAACTCCATCAAAGATCAAGATACGGAAATCATCCTCAGCTCGGGCAATCCGACCAAGGTCTACGTGCTCAATACGAACGACATGAAGGTCAAGACCGAAATCACCTACAACGGCGAGGGCGAGTTCCATCCCAACTACGTCATTTACCCCTACGGCGTCCAGAACAGTCTGTGGGAAGGCGAACTCTACTGGCTCGGCGGCGGCCGCGAGTACATCATGGCCGCGGATCGCAATTTCATCACCTCCACCATGGAAGAGATGCCCGAAGGCGCACAGTTCGCCGATATGGCCTGCTCGCTGGTAGACACCGACATGACGCGCGTGTATTACAACACGGCAAGTCAGAAGATGGTCTACATATCGGGCGTATTGGGCATGGTGACCGAAGGGACGAAAGCCTGCAACGTCGAACCGATGAACCTGATCCCCTGCGACGGCATCTACCGCGACGAGGAGGGCGGAGATCACCGTTACGAACCCATGAACGTCATTCTCGTAGGCAAACAGGGCTCCTCGACCAAGATTTACCGCTTCACCCCCGAAAACCTCACGACCACGGAAGAGGTGCTCACCGAGCAGGACGCTACCGGCAACATTCTGCCGACCTCGGCGACGACGGCCAATCCCGCCAAACCGATCCTCTACTACTCGAAGGGCGGCGACATTTACCGCTTCAATTACGACGGTAACAATTTCGATACGGAACCCTATATTTCGCTGGGCGACAACTTCGAGGTAAAACAGCTCGTCTTCAACCCCTACGACGTCGACACGCTCTACATCGCCGCCGAAGACACCGCCGAAACGGGAGAGATGAAAGCCTCGCTGTTCATCTACGACATCTCGGACAATTCGTCGGCCGAAAAACTCTTCGAAGACCACAAGGTAGGCGGCACCGTCAGAAGACTGATCTACAAGGGAAACGGCAAGGAAAACGACGAGCGGGTGGCGAAAAGCAACTCGATTCTGAGCAAATTCATCCGATAGATCATGCCGGATCCGGTCATCGAATGTCGCAATCTGACCCACCGGTACGGCGAGCGACTGATCTACGAAAACCTGAGCTTCGAGGTTCCGCACGGGCGGATCCTCGGGCTTTTGGGTAAAAACGGTACGGGCAAGACGACGACCATCAACATCCTGAACGGTTATCTCGAACCCGTCGCAGGCGAATGTCTGATCTTCGGAGAGAACATCCGCACGATGAGGCCCCAAACGCGCGCCCGCATCGCGCTGTTGCTCGAAGGACACGTCCAGTACGCCTTCATGACGATCCGGGAGATCGAACGCTTCTATTCGCAATACTACCCCCGTTGGGACGCCCGGGCCTACTACGGACTGATGGAGCTGCTGGCCGTCGCACCCGGACAACGGATCGCGCGCATGTCGTGCGGGCAGCGGTCACAGGTAGCTCTGGGGTTGATTTTGGCGCAGAACGCCGATCTGATGATCCTCGACGATTTCTCGATGGGACTCGACCCGGGTTACCGCCGACTGTTCGTGGAGTACCTGCGCGACTATGCCCGTAGCCGCGGCACGACCGTATTCCTCACGTCGCATATCATTCAGGACATGGAGAAACTCATCGACGACTGCATCGTCATGGATTACGGACGTATCCTCGTGCAGATGCCCGCAGGCGATCTGCTCGGTCGCTTCCGCAGTTACGAACTCGCGATCGCCGAGGGTGCCGCGCTTCCGGAAGCGCCCGAATTCCACCGCCCGACGGCGATCGGAGGGCGCGCCGAATTCTATTCGTTCGAAACGGAGGCCGAGGTGGCCGCCCGACTCCGGCAAGCGGGCATCGCCTGCGATACCCTGCGAAGCGAAGCGCTGAACCTCGAAGACGCCTTTATCGGTCTTACCGGCAAGTACTGACAACGACATGAACAAAGCGATTTTCTACAAGGAGCGAATCAAGATCAGGCGGTTCTATCCGCTGGCGACCGCAGTACTGGCCGGATTCACGGCCTATGCCCTGTTGCGCATCGGCCGCATGTACGCCTTCAACGGCGCGGCCTCGGTCTGGCTGGCCGTCCTCGACCGGGGCGACGTGCTGGTCGACCCGCTCAAATACCTGCCCGCGCTCGTAGGCGCAGGGCTGGGATTGGCCCAGTTTCTTCCCGAAATCACACAGAAACGGCTGAAACTCACGCTGCATCTGCCCGACTCGCGCCGAGCGATGATGCTGGGAATGCTCGGTTACGGCCTCGTGCTGCTGACAATGCTTTTCGCCGTGCAACTGCTCGCGATCGGTCTCTATCTGCGGCACCTCATGGCACCGGAACTGGTGCATGCCGTCGTATCGACGACGTTACCGTGGTATGCAGCCGGTTTCGCGGGTTATCTGTTCGCGGCGTGGATATGCATCGAACCCACATGGCGGCAGCGTCTGTTCGACGCGCTGATCGCCGCAGGCGTCATGCGGCTGCTCTTTTCGAGCGATGCGCTGCGCGTCTGCGACACCCTGCTGCCGTGGATCGCCGCCGTCGTGCTCTGCGCGCTCTTCTTTCCGCTCCACTCGACGCTCCGCTTCCGGCGGGGATGTCAGGACTAAAACCCGTACCGAAGCATGAAAACGATTAAAACGATCATCGTCCTGCTGGCCGCAGCGCTGCTGGCGTGGGCGCTGCCGTGGTGCTATGCCTTCGTCTGCTCCGAGCCGCAGGAATCTCCGCTGACGCTTTACAGTTGCGTGACGCACGACTTCGCGACCTTTTCATTCGAGGGGCACGACGACGCGGCAGGCTACGATCCGGCCGGAAATCCCTATACCGAACGGCAGTTCGACAGCATCATGCCCACCGTCTTCACCCGCCGGCTGGCCGAAGAGGGCCGTTTGCCCGAACGTATCGACGGCATCCCCTTCGACGCCCGCGAGGTCGAACTCAGCAATTTCGTCTTCCGTGCGTCGCCCTCGGAATTGAACCGTCCGCAGATCGGACTCTACCAACTGCTCGAATCGGCTCCGGGCCGCGAAGGATTCCGAACGCCCGACGACGTATTCCGCATCACGGAGCGGGGAATCGAATTCGTGAAAATGGCCGACAACCGGATCGATGCCGAAAAGAGCGAACGTTTCGATCGCGTGATGAAGAAGAAGGGATTCGTCTTTCCCGCCCGCCGTATCGCGGGAAACGCTTCGACCTACAAGCATTACGACAACGGCTACCTGCTGCTCGACGCGACCGGAACGCCGTTCCAGATGAAACAGCTCTGCGGCCGGCCGTTCGTCCGCCGCATCGAACGGCCCGATTCAGTGACATTCACGCACGCTTTCGTCACGGAGTTCCCCGACAAACGACTGCTGGGATTCCTCGGAGACGACCGCGGCGGCATCCATGCGCTCGAAGCGGATTACTCCCTGCACTGCCTGCCGCTGCATCCCGTCGATCTCCGACGCGAACGTCTGATCGTCGTAGGCGACTGTTTTTATTGGACGGCGATCACCGAACGGCAGGGCTTCGAACGCCTCACGGCCCTCAATGCCCGCGACTATTCCCTTGCTGCGGAGCACGAGACCGATTTCCCCGCTCCGAAATGGGAACAGACCCGAAAATACCTTTTCCCGTTTCGGCTGGTCTTCACCGCGTCGTCCGACAAATACATCAAGCCGCGGTTATGCGACTTCTCGTACCTGGCCCTCGGACTGAACACCCTGCTGGCTGCCGGTTGGGCCGTATACAGCATGAAAAAGCGGCGCTGCCGGACGATCCGCGCATTGGGGATTCTGGTGCTTGGGATTTACCTGTTGGTCCCGCTGCTGCTCACCGACCGCGAATGAACGGCAGAAGCGCCCGACACGGGCACTTTTGCGTCCATCCGATGAACCGTCCGCAAACACGATTCCGCCCTATCCAGGGGCGGAATTTTCGTTTGTCCACGGCAGATTCGAATTCACGGATATTTATAAAACGTTTTAAATACCGACAATTAGAATAGAAAATATCTAAATTCAAGCGGAACAATTTCCATAACCGAAAAAAGAATATTATTTTTGCCATACCAACTAAAACGTTTTACATGAAACCTGTCAACAAAACCGTATGCAGTCTGGCGGCACTCGCCCCGCTCGCAATGGCGCAAAGCGCGAACGCCGGCCAACGCCCGAACATCATCTTCTTCCTGGTGGACGATTTCGGCTGGACGGAGACCTCGCTCCCCTTCGGCGAAGAGACCTACCCCAACAACCTCAGATTCCATACGCCCAATATGGAACGACTGGCCCGCACGGGCGTCATGATGACCAACGCCTACGCCTGTCCCGTATCGACCCCGACACGAACCAGCATGATGACGGGCATGAACGCCGCGCACATGGGCATCACGTCGTACTGCTCCTTATATAAAGCCACCTGCCCCGACGCGATCGGCGGCCGGCCCGGCACGACGAACGCCAACGAAGACGATATCTTCGCGCACCCCGAATGGAACTACAACGCGCTGTGCCCCGCCTCCTTCCGCAACGAGGCCGACAGCATCGCCTACGGCCTGAACCGCACGCTCTACGCCACGCCGATGGTGGAGATTCTCCGCGACGCAGGCTACCACACCATCCACGTCGGCAAAGCGCACTGGGCACCTACCGGCACACCGGGCTCGAACCCCTACAACATGGGATTCACGGTCAACATCGCCGGTTCGGGCAACGGCCACCCCCAGAGTTATCTGCCCGAAGAACACTTCGGCAACCTCCCCAAACGAGGTACCTACGCCTCGGTGCAGAACATGTCGCAGTATTACGGCTCGGGAATCCATCTGACCGAGGCGCTGACGCTCGAAGCGCTGAAAACGCTGGAAGACCCGATCCGTCGCAAACAACCCTTCTACCTCTACTTCGCCCACTACTCCAACCACACACCCATTCAGCGCGACGAACGGTTCATCCGAAAATACCTCGACGCGGGAATGGACGAACAGCAGGCCCGTTACGCCTCGATGGTCGAGGGAATGGACAAAAGCCTGGGCGACGTACTCGACTACCTCGAAGCCAAAGGGATCGCCGACGACACGATCATCCTCTTCATGTCGGACAACGGCGGTCACTGCTTGGGACAGGACAAGGGCGGAGAGCCCCACACGCAAAACCTGCCGCTGCGCGAGGGTAAAGCTTCCGTCTACGAAGGCGGCATCCGCGTGCCATTGATATTCCGCTGGCCGGGAAAGGCGGCGGAAGGAACGCGCCTCAACACGCCGGTCATCAACGAGGACATCTTCCCGACGATTCTCGAAATGGCGGGCGTGAAACATTACGAAACCGTGCAGGAGTGCGACGGTCTGAGCCTGGCGAGGCTCATCACCGCAGGTTCGAAGATGGTGGCCAAAGCGCAGAAACGCGGAGAAATCGCCACGCGGAAGGAGGCCAACGCCTTCGTCGTCCCCGCGTCGGTGTCGGGCGTCGATCCCGAACGCGAACTGATCTTCCATTATCCGCATCAATACCGCGTGGAGGATCAGGATGACATCGATTTCATGAGCGCCGTCCGCAAGGGCGACTGGAAACTCGTTTACAGGATGCACACGGGCGAGCTGGAACTCTACAATCTGCGCGACGATATCGGCGAACGCAACGACCTCGCGGCGAGCCACCCCGAACGGGTCGCCGAACTGGCGAAGGCGCTGGGCGACCGGCTGCGCGCCTGGAAGGCCCCGATGCCGACGGTGCGTGCGACGGGAAAGCCCGTCCCGATGCCCGACGAACTGTAAAAATCCGGGCAGGCGAGAACGGCGGTCCCGATCCGTCGACACGCCCGCCTTCGACACGACGTCCGGATTTCTCAGTGAGAAATCCGGACGTATTCTATCGGAACCATTTCGTTAAGCCGAGCGCAGAGCCGAACGCAGTTCGGGCTATGGCGAGGCGAGAAATGGACGAAAGAAATTCAACCATTTCGTTAAGCCGAGTGCAGAGCCGAACGCAGTTCGGGCTATGCCGAGGCGAGAAATGGAGCATGCAAACGAACGAATCCGAACGACCGGCGGAGGTACGCCGACGGCTCTGCTACTCGATCCCCTCCAACCGGCAGATGAAGCGCACGGCGACGGGATAACCCGCCGCGGGCATATTGCCGTGGTCATAACCGTCGAACTCGCAGAGCGTCACGTCCTCGTGCCCAACGAGCCGCATCATCCGCCAGAAATAGGCCGTCTCCTCGTAGCGGCCGTTCATCTCCAACTCGCGGTCGCCCGAAAGAATCAGTATCGGCGCACAGTCGGGCCGCACGTAATAGAGCGGCGCAGTGTCGTCGACGAGCGGCTGCAACGCAGACATACCCAATGCCTTGCGCGCGGCGAAATGCGTAATGGCATGACCGCTGAAAGGGATGATGCCCGCCAGCGAATCGGCATCCTTGCCGTAGCGCGCCAGCCGCGAACGGTCCAACCCCACCATATTGACCAGATAACCGCCCGCGGAGTGCCCCGCGATATAGATTTTCGAAGGGCTGCCGCCGTAGTCGGCGATATGGTCGAAGACCCTCGCCACGGCCGCCGCGGCATCGTCCACGATGTCGAGCGTCCCGACGTGCGGGATCAGCCGATACCCGACGCCCACGACCACGAACCCCTTCTTCATCAGTCCCTCCGGCACGGCGCGCTTGCCGCCCGTGAGACCGCCGCCGTGGAACCACACCACCACCGGCGCATCCTCCGCATCGGGAGGGCAGGCCACGTCGAGGCGGCACATCCGACGCGCATAGTCGCCGGAGGCATCCGTACGGTAGAGGATGTCGCGTTCGAAGCGGTAATCGGCCGCATGGACGGCACCGGCGAACAGGAAACAGAAAAACAAAAGGAAAAGGCGTTTCATCTGCAACGGAGTTTTGGATTCGTCGATAAAAGTAGCGAAAATCCGTGAAACGGCAAAGGGGACTCCGCCGAAAAGGCGAAGTCCCCTTCCGAGCCCGTGCACGGAGGCACCGGTCAATACTGCTCCTGCTCGTTGGGAAAGTCCTGCGACTTGACATCGGCGACGTACCGCCCCACCGCATCGGTCATCACCGTATGCAGGTCGGCATAGCGGCGCAGGAAGCGCGGCGAGAAACCCTTGTTGATGCCCAGCATGTCGTGGATCACCAACACCTGCCCGTCGGTGCCGCCGCCGGCGCCGATGCCGATCGTGGGGATCGACAACTCCTTCGACACGCGTTCGGCCAACACGGCGGGAATCTTTTCGAGCACGATGGCGAAACAGCCCGCGTCTTCCAGCAGATGGGCGTCGCGCACCAGCTTCTCGGCCTCGGCCTCTTCCCTGGCACGTACGTTGTAGGTGCCGAACTTGTGGATCGACTGCGGCGTCAGCCCCAGGTGCCCCATGACGGGTATTCCGGCCGAAAGGATGCGGTTGACCGATTCGAGGATCTCTTCGCCGCCCTCGAGCTTCACGGCATCTGCCTCGGTCTCCTTCATGATGCGGATGGCCGAGTCGAGCGCCACCTTCGAATTGCCCTGGTAGGTTCCGAAGGGCAGGTCGACGACAACCAGCGCACGGCTGACGGCACGCACGACCGAACGCGCATGGTAAATCATCATATCGAGGGTAATGGGAAGCGTCGTCTCGTAACCCGCCATGACGTTGGCGGCCGAGTCGCCCACCAGAATCACGTCGACACCTGCGGCGTCGACGATCTTCGCCATCGAATAGTCGTATGACGTGAGCATGGCGATCTTTTCGCCGCGATCTTTCATCTCTTTGAGCCGGAGGGTCGTAACCGCCCGAACTTTACTCTCAACAGACATTCGTTCTTCTGTTTTGGTTAATATTTTGACATGATCCGTCGGGGGCGTTCCGGCCGCGTCGGCGGTTTTTCGCCGGCAAAGTTACGCTTTTGAGCGAATCCGGCAAAAGAATTCCCACAAAACGACCCCGCCCGACACCGAAACGTTGAGCGAGTGTTTGGTGCCCAACTGGGGGATCTCCACCGCGCCGTCGCAGCGGTCGACCGCCTCCTGCGACACCCCTTCGACCTCGTTGCCGAAGACGAGCGCATAACGCGCCTGCGGATCGAAGGCCAACGCGTCGAGCATCGCCGCGCCCTCGACCTGCTCGACGGCCAGCACGCGGTAACCCGCGGCACGCAGCTCGTCGATGCACTCCACGGTCGACGCATGATGCGTCCATGCCACGCTCTGCTCGGCACCGAGCGCCGTCTTGTGAAGCTCCCGACAGGGCGGCACGGCCGTAATGCCGCACAGGGCGATCCGCTCGACGGCGAAGGCATCGCCCGTGCGGAAGAACGATCCGACGTTCTGTGCCGACCGCACGTTGTCGAGCACGACCACCAGCGGCAGCTTGGGCATCGCGGCGAACTCCTCGACCGAGGGGCGATGCAACTCTTCATTCGTGATTTTTCGCATGACCGACAGCTAATTTCGGGGACAAAAGTAACACAAATCGGGATAAAATATGTAATTTTGGCGCGATATTCCCGATTCGACTATGAACATCAGACAAATCTTCGGCCTGCTGGCCGCAATCGCCTGCGCGGGCAGCGTGCAGGCGCAGCGCGTCGGCTGGGAGGCCGACTTCAAGACGCGCTTCGACAATCGCGAATTCACGGGCAGTTCGTGCAACGAGTCGCAGACGATCTTTCTGGCCGACCTGTCGACGGCCGTAAGCTACAACTGGCTGGACCGCAATACGCTGCGTTTCGGTGTGCAGATGCAGAAGGACTTCGGCGACAACCGCGACTACTTCTCGGAGGTGCGGCCTCTGGCGTCGTACGCCTACCGCGCCGAACGGCTCGGGGCCGACGTGGGTATCTTCTCGCGCGACAAACTGCGCGGCGACTATTCGCACGCCTTCTTCAACGACTCGCTGCGCGTCTACGACCCCACGATCCAGGGCATGGCGGTGCGTTACCGCAACCCGAAGGGGCTGCGCGCCGAACTGGTGCTCAACTGGGAAGGGATGTATTCGGAATATTCGCGCGAGAAGTTCCGCATCTTCGGAGCGATCCATAAGGATTGGTCGCGCGAGGCGGACAAACGCTGGTACGTCGGGGGGGGGCTTTCGATGTTCCATTTCGCCAACAGCGCCCTGACCGAAGGCAACGTGGTGGACAACATGCTGGCCAACCCCTACGTCGGTTTCGCCAGCAAGGCGGCCGAGGTGGTGCGCCGCAACGCCGACGGTCGGCCGACGGTCGAACGGCCTTTCTGGTACGACTTTCGCGCAGGGTTCCTGTGGGCTCCGCAGCGCGACCGCATCGCCGACGAAGGGTGGAAGGCCCCCATGGGCGGCGAATTGCGCGTGCGTCTGGGCTGGAAGGGGCTCGAATTCGAGAACAACCTCTATGTAGGCGAGAATCTCATGCCGCTCTTCGGCCGCTACGGATCGGAGCTCTACGCCGGCGAACGGTGGTACGGCACGCGCGACCGCATCTACAACCGCACGCGGCTGGGCTACGAGCGGTCGTTCGCGAGCGAGACGATCCGCGTGCAGGCGGGCATGATCTTCCACACCGACGGCACGGGGCTCTACACGCAGCAGGTGGTGCAGGTGAGCGTACGGCTGGGAAAGACGCTCTACGACCAGCGAAATCACCCGCAGAGATAACCGCAGCCGGAATTTTTGACTAATTTTGTAAAAAACACGAGATAACAATGGCTATCGAAACCAACGAACCCGCAGCGAAGGAGAAGTCGCTGAATTTCCTCGAAGAGATCGTCAAGGAAGCCGCCGACCGCGGCGTCGCCATACAGACCCGTTTCCCGCCCGAACCGAACGGCTACCTGCATATCGGACACGCCAAGAGCATCTGCATCAACTTCGGCCTGGCGAAAAAATACGGTGGCAAGTGCAACCTCCGTTTCGACGATACGAACCCCGTCAAGGAGGATGTAGAGTATGTCGATTCGATCAAGCGCGACATCCAGTGGCTCGGCTTCGACTGGGCCGTCGAACGCTATGCGTCGGACTATTTCGACCAGCTCTACGAATGGGCCAAGGAGTTGATCCGCAAAGGGCTGGCCTATGTCGACGACCAGACGCAGGAGCAGATCCGCGAAGGCCGCGGCACGGTCTCCGAGCCGGGCAAAGAGTCGCCGTGGCGCAACCGTTCGGCGGAGGAGAACCTCGACCTGTTCGAGCGCATGAAGAAAGGCGAATTCGCCGACGGCGAAAAGGTCCTGCGCGCCAAGATCGACATGGCCCACCCCAACATGCTCTTCCGCGACCCGATCATGTACCGCATCATCCATGCCCGCCACCACCGCACGGGCGACAAGTGGTGCATCTACCCGATGTACGACTACGCCCACGGGCAGAGCGACTCGATCGAGCACATCACCCACTCGATCTGCACGCTCGAATTCGACGTCCACCGTCCGCTCTACGACTGGTTCATCCAGGCGCTCGGCATCTGGCCGTCGCACCAGTACGAGTTCGCGCGGCTGAACCTGACCTACACGATGATGTCGAAACGCAAACTGCTGAAACTCGTGCAGGAGGGCGCCGTCATGGGCTGGGACGACCCGCGTATGCCGACGATCTGCGCCCTGCGCCGCAAGGGATACACGCCGGCTTCGGTACGCGCCTTCGCCGAAATGGTGGGCGTCGCCAAACGCGACAACGTAATCGACCTCGGCAAGATGGAGTACTGCGTGCGCGAGGATCTCAACAAGGTGGCCGAGCGCCGCATGGCCGTCCTGAACCCCGTCAAGGTGACCGTGACGAACTACCCCGAAGGGAAGGTGGAATACTTCGAGTGCGTCAACAACCCCGAAGATCCATCGGCCGGTACGCGGCAGGTACCCTTCTCGCGCGAGCTCTACATCGAGCGCGACGATTTCATGGAGAATCCGCCCAAGAAATTCTTCCGCCTGCAACCGGGCGGCGAAGTGCGGCTGCGCTACGCCTACCTCATCAAGTGCGAGGAGGCGGTCAAGGATGCCGAAGGAAACGTCGTCGAGCTGCGCTGCACCTACGACCCGCAGTCGGGAGGCGGCTCGTCGAGCGACGGCCGCCGCGTGAAGGGCGTCATCCACTGGGTATCGGCCCGCCACGCTTTCGAAGCCGAAATCCGCCTGTTCAACCCGCTCTTCACGAAGGAGAATCCCGACGACTGCGAGGAGGGACAGACGTGGGAGGACAACCTCAATCCCGAATCGATGATCGTCACGAAAGGTTGGCTCGAACCGTCGCTGGCGGGCGCCGAACCGGGCCGCACCTTCCAGTTCGAGCGCGTGGGCTACTTCTGCCCCGACACCGACACCACGCCCGGGCATCCCGTCTTCAACCGCACGGTGACGCTCAAAGATTCGTGGGCGAAGATCAACAAGTAGGAGTTTCCGCAAAAACGACGAAAGTACCGGCAATCTTTCAAGATTGCCGGTACTTTTTTAGGTAGTTATATACGACTTTACACCCCGTCGGGTTTCCGAACCGCCGCACACAACCGACCGCCGGAGCGTTCGCGGCTCTGCCGCATCTGCAGATCGGACCTTGGAGGAGCGCCGATATCGAATGGAATATAGTTATCCCTTTTATTACCGCCAATCATTCGAACCAAACCACAGCGGGAGCCATGCAGCAATCCGAAAATTCGGGTGTTACCGTACAATAAAAACGATCATCCCAAACACCTTTCACCCGAGGCACACATCCGATTCCCAAATCATCCGCAATCGATTCCTCGGCACAATAACATCCCTGTTTCCGTACCTTATCATAAACTCCGGCATACGTTTTTCCTCCGGCACAGAAACGAACATAAAGAAGTCCGGAGGTCTGAAACACATCGTAATATTGCACATAAGGCGATGTGGATATCCGTTCGCGGAAACCTTTCCTGCTCCAATCGAAAGATTCAGGCGCAAAGGAATGATTTTCAAACCGAAGCGTCATAACCTGCCTGGAACCGTCAGACACGACAAACAATTCTGGTTGAAACTGATGATGTGCCATCATCCCTTCCGGCGTATCATGGAACAACGTAAGCGTCTGCCACATCCCGCTATATGAATCCAACTGTTCGACAGGCGATCCCTGTGCCACCACTTTTCCGTCGCGTGTAGTGCGCACGACCGTCTCATAAGTCTCCCTATTACTGTTGCTGGATGAGACATACCAGACAAAATCTCCACTACGAGAGTCTATGGCAACACATTTGGAATGAAACGGAAACTTATAACTGTTGCGCATCCTGCGATCCGACAATGTATATGCCAACATCTCTTTCCGTCCTTTGTCTTCAACAAAAAGCGTATCGCCCGTAGGATCGAACAGAATGTCCATCGGAAAAAGATACTCGTCCGGACCTCGACCGATACGCCCCACTTCTCCCAGATAACGACCGTCCGCGGCATACAGCCATACTCCGCGATGCGGACCAAAGGGTTGACAAGAAGCCATATAACGATCGTTGATCCGCAGAATCGGCGGATTCGTTACCCATAAACTATCCGTATCCTCGAACGCCACGCTACGGGTACTGTCGCATCTCAACAGATCAGACAACGCGATCGAATCGCATTCAACGAAATCGAGCACCGAACGCTTCGCAGAATTGCCTGCCTCTCCGCAACCCGAGAAAAAAGCGGCGACAACAATCGCCACCGCCGCAGAAAGCCTAACGTGTAACATGAATCAAACAATCATCCGATCCCCCCTCCAAACAATTTACCCCCGGAGTTCCATTTTCATTCGTGTAATCGTAACGATCCCATTCATGATCGCTCAATTCGGGAAGAGACAATGCATCAACATTCATGACCAATAAAGAAGATGGCGTCGAATCAAGACTTACAAACACCGTTACGGCAGCAATTGCCAAGATAGAACAAAACACTTTTTTCATAATAAAAAAATTAACAAACACTAATGTATTAATTCAGCCATGAATATAAATATTTTTCTATTAATCCAATGTTTATTGTATAATTTTAATTGTCTCCGGTTCAAAACCCGAGCATCCCGTCTTCAACCGCACGGTGACGCTCAAAGATTCGTGGGCGAAGATCAACAAGTAGCAATAAGGAACGTTCCCGGCAAAGCGAACAGTCCGGCGACCTCCATACAAGGTCGCCGGACTGTTTTATGCGGATTGCCGCGGGCCGCCCATCCTACTCCCGCGCTGCCGGCAGTTTCGGCCGAATCCTGCGCCACGGCAGTTTGAGCACGCCCCAGAAGGCTTCGCCGAAGATACCGCCCGACATCTTGGAGGTTCCCTCCGTGCGGTCGACGAAGACGATCGACACCTCGTCGATACGGAACCCGAGCTTCCACGCAGTATACTTCATCTCCACCTGAAACCCGTAGCCCACCATGCGCACGGCGTCGAGGTCGATCGTCTCCAACACGCGGCGCGACCAGCAAACGAACCCCGCCGTGGCGTCGCACACGGGCATGCGGGTGACGATCCGCACGTATTTCGAGGCATAATAGGACATCAGCAGCCGCGACATCGGCCAGTTGACCACGTTCACGCCGCGCGAATAGCGCGACCCTACCGCCACGTCGGCACCGCCGGTCACAGCCGCCGTCAGCCGTTCCAGATCGTCGGGGTTGTGCGAAAAGTCGCAGTCCATCTCGTAAACCAGATCGTAACCGTGTGCCAATGCCCACCGGAATCCCGCGATGTAGGCCGTTCCCAATCCCAATTTCCCGCTGCGCTCGATAAGATGCACCCGCCCGGGAAACTCCTCCTGCCGCCCGCGGACGATGGCGGCCGTGCCGTCGGGCGAACCGTCGTCGACGATGAGCAGGTCGTAGCCGCCGAAGAGCGACATCACTTTCGAGATCATGCGCGAGACGTTCTCGCGCTCGTTGTAGGTCGGGATAATCACCAACTTTTTCATAAACCTTGCATCCGTTCGCCGAACACCCGTCGCCCCAGCAGGTAGCGCAGGATGATCGAACCGTGGTAGATATGCGCCGCCCGACGGCGCTTCGATTGCTGTACGGCACGGCGCTGGCGGGCGAGTTCACCGTGCCGCGCCAGAAAATCGCGGTAGGCGCAGGCGACCGCACCGGCCTGTGCGCATTGTCCTTTCAACAGATAAACCAGCGCTGCGGCGGCATCCGCAAGGGGCCGCAGCACAGCCACCGCGACACGCTGCACGGGCGACGCGCACTTGAAGAGCATCGCGAGGTTGTTGCGGTAATTGAGGTAGAGTTTGCGCGGCGAATCGTTCTGCAACGTGCCGCCGCCCAAATGCCACACCCTGCTTCGGGGGACGACGCGCACGCGCCACCCCGCCAGCTGCATCCGCCAGCAAAGGTCGATCTCCTCCATGTGGGCGAAGAAGCCGGCGTCGAAACCGCCCATGCGGCGGAATACCTCCGCACGGCAGCAGAAGGCCGCACCGCTCACCCAAAAGACATCGCGGGTGTCGTCGTACTGCCCCCGATCCTTCTCCAACGTCCGCAGGATACGTCCCCGACAGAACGGGAAACCGAACCAGTCGATGAATCCGCCCGCAGCACCCGCATACTCGAACCGGACGCGCTCGGCGCAGGAGAGCAGTTTCGGCCCCACGACAGCCACGTCGGGCTGCGCGTCGAGCTCCGCGATCAGCGGCTCCAACCACCCCTCCGCAGGTTCGACATCGGAGTTGAGCAGCACCCAGTAATCGCCCCCCAACCGCTCCAACGCGCGGTCGTAACCTCCGGCGAAACCGTAGTTTTCCGGCAGCCGGAGCAACGTAACCGACGGAAACTCCCGCTCGACGAGCGCCGCCGACCCGTCGGTCGAACCGTTGTCCGCCACGACGATCTCCACCCCCGGCGGAGCGGTGCGCACCACCGAGGGAAGGAAGCGCCGCAGATGGGCGGCTCCGTTCCAGTTGAGTATGACGATCTTTACGACGGACATTGCGGACGACGGTGTTTCCAACGGCGATGCGACCAGAGCCACATCCCCGGATCGGCGACGATGTCGCTTTCGAGCTGCCGCACATAGCGCTCCGTCACCTCGTTGGGCGCGACCTGCTCCACGCCGTCGTAGAGGCGCAGGAACTCCAACTCGTAATACCCTCGGCGCAGCCGGCGCTGGCGGCAGAAATAGACCGGCATGTGAAATTTGAGCGCCATCTTCTCGATGCCGTCGAAAAAGACGGTATCCTGATTGAGAAAGCGGAACCAATGGCTGTTGGGACGCAGCGGAGGATTCTGGTCGGCAATCAGGCCGATGCCGATGCGTTGTCCGGGGGCACCGGCCGGCAGCCGATGGTCGATGTAGTAGCGGATGATCTCCTTCATCGGGATGAGCCGGATGTTGCGCCGCCGGCGCAAACGCATGTAAACCGCATCGATCACCTTATTCTCCAACGGATGATAGACCGCGGCCAAATAGTGTTCGCCGGTATAGAGCGCCAGGAACGAGTCGTACTCCCAGCAGCCGAAATGGGCAGTCGAAAGCAGCGCGTCGCGTCCCCGCAGGTCGGAGAGCACCTCGTCGAGATTCTTCACCCGCACGCGGCGGCGGCAATCGTCGTCCGACATGGCGGCCTGGCTGACCGTCGAGATGAAGATCTCCGACAGGTTATGGTAGAACGACCGGCGAATCCGCTTGATTTCGGCCATCGGACGGTCGGGGAACGAATTGCGCAGGTTCTCCGTCACCACGCCCACCCGATAGCGCAGGCATTTGTAAACGATGAAATAGATGGTATCCTGCAACACGTAGTAACGCAGCCAGTGTGGCATAGCGCCGATCAAACGGCAGCAACCCCACACGAGGCTCGCCATCGCCCGCTGCCATAATGTTAGATTCGAACGTACTCGTTTCATGCGTCCGCGGTTATTCGATCGGTAATCATTCGGTATACAACTTCACCTGCGCGATCTTGGTACGCACCTCCAGCCAGCGGCGCAGGCGTTCGGCATCGGCCTCGGTCATCGGCTGCCGCGACTTCACCACGCAGATCAACAGCGTATCCTGCACCGTACCCCCGACATCGTACGAGAGGCATTTCGACAGGGAGATCGACTGAATGTCGGGCACGACGGCACCCGCCTCGCGCGAAATGTCGTCGTATTCGATATTCTTCATCTTGTACTTCGACAAGCGCTGTTTCAACTCGTCGATCTGAGCGTTCTTCTCGTCGAGCAGTTCCGAATAGCTCAACTGCAACGATTTGAGATCGACCCGATCGCCCGTGCGCGCCTGCCGGACGATCAACTCGACATCCTGCAAGCCGTAGTTGTACAACTGGGCGCGGGCGTTGCCGATGATCTCCTCGCCCAGCGGCTCGCCGATAAGCAGCAGCTCGATACGCGAATTCCGGTCGCCGTGCTTGTAGGCCTTCTTGCACTCGATCACGCGCGTATGTTCGAACTGGAACTCCTGCTGCACGTAACGGTCGACGGCCGATTCGAAGAACGACACCCGCACCATGTGCAGCCCGATGACGACGCTGGGAATGAACGTCAGGAGCGTGATGAGGAGCATGATCCGTTTGACATACCGCTCGCGCGCCGGATCGAGGAACTTCTTCTTGTGGTATTTCAACATCCGGACGACCATGTAGGTCGCCAGCGCGATGAAGACCGTATTGATGAAAAAGAGGTAGAAGGCGCCGATGAAGAACTTGAACTGCCCCGTCGCAAGACCGAAGCCCGCCGTACAGAGGGGCGGCATCAGCGCTGTGGCGATCGCGACGCCCGGAATGACCGTCGAATTGCGATCCTTGCGCGACTGCGCCACGATACCCGCCAGTCCGCCGAAGAAGGCGATCAGCACGTCGTAGGTCGTGGGGACGGTACGGGCGAGCAGTTCGCTGCGCGCCGTGCCGAGCGGCGAAATGAAGAAGTAGAGCGTCGAGGTGGCGATCGCCACGACGACCATCAGCGAAAAGTTGCGCAGCGACTTTTTCAGCAGGTCGAAATCGTTGATCCCGAGCGACAGGCCGACACCCATGATCGGCCCCATGAGCGGCGAAACGAGCATCGCGCCGATGATGACGGCCGCCGAGTTGACGTTCAGCCCCAGCGAAGCGATCATCGTGGCGAAGATCAGCACCCAGAGATTCGTCCCGCGGAATTCGACGCCGCGGCAGATCATGTCCACCGTCTCCTCCTGCCGCGCACTGTCCTCCGAGAGGCTGAAACGGTCGGCCAGGTCGTCGCGCAGGCTCTCCCACCACGAATGCCGGGCAGGCCGGCCGTTGTGTTGCAGGCTTGTTTCGTTATCGTTCATCGTACTCTTCGTTTTCGGATTCGTCGCGCCGCGCTTTTCCCGCCTTGGGACGGCCGGCGACCACCAGCACGAACTCGCCGCGCGGCTCCGTCCGCCGGAAATGCTCCAGCACTTCGCCCGCCGTTCCGCGCACGGTCTGCTCGAACTTCTTGGTCAGCTCGCGCGACACGGACACCGGTCGTTCGGCCCCGAACGTCTCCACGAATTGTTCGAGACACTTCACCACGCGGTAGGGCGATTCGTAGAAGACCATCGTCCGCTCCTCCGAGGCGAGCTCCTGCAAACGCTTGTTGCGCCCCTTTTTCTGGGGCAGGAATCCCTCGAAACAGAAACGGTCGCAGGGAAAGCCGCTCTGCACCAGCGCCGGAATGCAGGCCGTCGCCCCCGGCAGCGTCTCCACCTCGATCCCCTGTTCGACGCAGGTGCGCACCAGCAGGAATCCCGGATCGGAGATACCCGGCGTTCCGGCGTCGGAGATCAGCGCCACGGTGCGTCCCGCAGCGATCGTCTCGGCCACGACGGCCGCCGTGGCGTGTTCGTTGAACTTATGGTGCGCATGGAGGCGCTTTTCGATCCCCAGATGCCGGAGCAGCACCGACGAAGTTCGGGTATCCTCGGCCAGAATCAGGTCCACTTCGCGCAATACACGGACGGCACGCAGCGTGATATCGTCGAGATTGCCGATCGGCGTGGGGACGATGTAGAGTTTCGACATGCGTTCAGGCCAGTTTTCGTTCGATCAGATCGACCAGCAGCTTCGCTCCGTCGGAGTTGGGATTCCAGTCGAAATTCTCGGCGATGTAGATCATGCACTCGTCCAGATCGTCGAACTCGTTGAGCCGGTCGATCGTCCGCCCGCAGGCATCCATATCGCCGCCGAAGAGGTCGCGGGCCAGCAGGAAACGGTCGTTGTTGCACAACGCCTGCCGCAGGTCGGCCACCGGCTCCTGCCCGACGGCCGCCGGAGGGGTCGTCACGGCGATCAGATCCGAGACGGTCTTCACGTCCGAATTGAGCGTCTCGCCCAGCACGGCCGCTCCGTTTTCGGCCGGTACGGCGCGATGCCCCGCCCCCCCGACCGGAACGGAAGTCGCCGCAGGCTCCTCCTGCGGAACATCCGCCGACGAGGGTGAAACGGCCGGAACGGCCTGCGGAGGCGGAACCGGCCGCTCTTCCGCAGCCGGCTCGACCTTCCCCGGCGCCGGAGTCACGGAGTCCGTATCGCCGTAAAGCGACAGGACGACGCGGTGCTTGGCGCGTTTCACATCCACGGGATCGAGTTCGAAAAGGCTCAGCGGCTCGGCAACGACGGCGGGAGCCTCGGCGACGACGGGCGCCCCCTCCGAATCCGTTGCGTCCGACGGTTCCGATACCGTTGCAACCGCTTCCGCAGGAATCTCGCCGATCGGATCGACCGTCGGCTCCACGACGGGAGCGCCGACAGTACCTTCGACCGCCTCCGCGGGAATCTCGGTACGTTCTTCCACCGGCGCCTCCGCAGGCGCCTGCAAAGGGATTTCGGCAGGAACCGCTGTCTCGGCAGGCATCTCCGCCGGAACTTCGGCCGGCGTTCCGACCGGCTCTACCGCCGGAGCGGCGGCGAACGGCGCCTCGGACGGGCCGGCGACAGGCGATTCCACAACGGGCGGCGCGATCGTCGGTTCTTCCAACGGCGCAGCGGCCGGATCCGCTCCGAACGGCTCGCTCATCGCCGTCAGCGGGATCACGGCGTCGAGGTCGATCTCCATGGGCGGCAGGTCGACGGGCGACAACTCGTCCTCTACGGACGGCTGCACCGCCGAATCCAGGCCGAAACGCACGGCATCGTAAAGTTCCCGCAATTTTCCGAGCGCCAGATCGCGTTCTATATCAGCTATTTCGTGCGAAGCATCCCATCCTTCGGCCAATGCCGCGAGCTTTTGCAGTTCCGCACGAAGCGTTTTCAAATCCATCGGTTTCGTCGTATTTTAACTTTTCAAAGGTATAAATTTTTCACGGAACACGAAAACCGTGCCCTCCTTTTTCACCCTCTCCGAACGAAAAACAGACCGAAACCACATCTTCGCCGCCCCCGCTCCGCAGACCGGAAGCGCAGAATCGGTCTTTACTTACATCTCTCCGCAAAACACCTCTGCTATTTTTAACGTGCATTTCGTGTCCGACGGCAGCGTAAGGGCCGTACGGGCTCGTCAAACGGCATTCCGCCGCATGGAACGGAGGCTCTCCGGCCCGCACCGAACGGCGACGTCGGATCGGCGACACGAAACATCGCAGGGATCTTTCTGCGGAGATGCGTTTGTTTTTTTCGGAAAAATCGATTAACTTTCGGATACTCAACCCACCGAACGATGAAATCCGCTGGATATATCCTACCGTTGGTATGCGCCGCCCTCTTTCTCACGGCATACCGCTCGACCGCCCAGCCGTCGCTTTACGCGAACCCGTTCATGGAGCAGATCGAGCATTACCCGCAGGAGAAGCTGCACGTATCGACGGACAAGGATTCGTATATCGCGGGAGATACGATCTGGCTGCGTGCGCACTGCGCGGACGCCGCGACGCACCGTCCCGTGGCCGCGAGCCGCTACGTCTACGTGGAGCTTCGCGACGACCGCGGGTCGCTGGTGCGGCGGATCAAGCTCCTGTCGCGCGACAGCGTGTACAGCGGCTACCTTCCCACGCAGTCATTGGAACGCTTCGGGGACTACTCGCTTACGGCCTATACGCTCTACATGCGCAACCAAGGGCCCGACTATTTCTTCAAGAAGCCTCTTACGATCTGGCCCTATCGGGAGAGCCGCAGGGCGCAGCGCAACACCTCGGTGCGCAAAGTCTCGGACTTCGACGTCTCGTTCTTCCCCGAAGGGGGCTACCTGATCGACGGCTACGACTGCTGCGTGGCCTTCAAGGCACTGGGAGACGACGGCGGGTCGGTCGAGGTCGCGGGCGTGGTGAAGAACGACCGCGACGAGGTGGTCGACACGCTTCGCACGCTTCACGGCGGCATGGGCTGTCTGCGCTTCACGCCCCATACGGGCGAACGCTACTACGCCGAATGCACGATGGAGGGCGGAAAGACCGAACGCTTCGACTTGCCCGCATCGAACAATCTCGCCTGCGTGCTTCGCGTGTTGCAGACCGAACGGGACTTTACGGTGATGGTGCAGTCGGGCCGTCCCCTGCCGAAGGGGTTGCGGCTGCTCGTCCATTGCCGCGGCAATCTGTGCTACTTCCGGGAGTGGAACGACGATCTTCCGTCGCTGATCTTCGAGCGCGACAAGCTGCCGGGCGGGGTGCTGCAAATTCTGCTGCTGGACAAGGCGGGCAACGCGCTCTCCGAGCGTCTGGTCTTCAACAGAGGCGAAGAACTTGCGACGACCGACATGCAGGTGCGGGGTTCGTTGAAACAGCGCACGAAGGTCACGCTCGCCGTCACGGCGACCGATCCCGACGGACGTCCTGCCGCGGGCGATTTTCGATTGCGGTGACGGATCGCGCGGCGGTGCCCTCGGCGACGTCGGGCAGCATCTACTGACGCTGCTGCTCACTTCCGAACTGCGGGGTACGATCGAGACGCCCGACTGGTACTTCGAGGGGCAGGACGCCGCACGGGTCGCGGCGCTCGACGCACTGCTGCTCACGCAGGGGTGGCGGCGCTACGACGTGCCGGCCGCGGTACGGGGCGAGTATGCGACGCCGGCCTCCCCGCTCGCAGTCGGGCAGGCGATCGCGGGGCGGATCAACAAGGGCGGATTGTGGAACAGGAAGAAGAAGCTCGACCGCTACGAGATGCGGATGATCGTGCCGCGGTGGCACTACTCGTCGCAGGCGCCGATCGACAAGGAGGGACGGTTCGCGCTCAACGGTTTCGACTTCCCCGACAGCACGCTCTTCGTACTGCGGCCCGCGGCGGCGAAGGGGCTGCTGCCGGAGGCCTACGTGAAGGTCGCGCGCGATTCGTTCCCCGAGGTGGGGACGCTGCCCCGCGTGCCGGAAACGGATGCGGCGAGTCCCTACCTCGCCCAGGCACGGCACTACATCGAACAGCGAGGGCAGACCGACATGCGCAACATCCTCATCGACACGGTATATGTCACGCATCACAAACGCCTCGAATCCACACGGCCCGAGCATCGGCTGGCGGCGCATACATGGGATATGCAACAAATAAAAGAAATGGGCGCATATAGTATAATGGAATTCGTCCAGCGTATGCCGGGAATGAATTTCATCGGAGGCAGATTGTCATATCATGGAGCGAATGTCTCTTTTATGATAGATGGAGTACTCGATAATACAACAACGCCTCATAGTGCAGATGCGGATTTTCAAGCAGGATCGACCATCGGGCAGCTAATCGTTACGGGAACGAAAAAGAAATCGATGACGGAGATTGCTTTGGAACGAGGAGGATTGGAACCCGATAAAAATTTGACCATGCCAATATGTACTACATGGCCGATGGAATGGATTTCACGCATTGATCTAATCGCCGGAGGGAATATGTTTTTATGGGGCGTTTTCGATGGAGCTGGTGCCCACCACCATCGAGATCGTCGATATCGCCGGACTGGTGAAAGGTGCCTCGAAAGGCGAGGGGTTGGGCAACAAGTTTCTGGCCAACATCCGCAACACGAACGCCATTATTCATGTGCTCCGTTGTTTCGAGAACGATAACATTACCCATGTCGATGGTTCGATCGACCCTGTGCGCGACAAGGGTATCATCGATACCGAGTTGCAGCTCAAGGACCTCGAAACCATCGAGAACCGCCTTGCCAAGACCCAGAAGCAGGCTGTCGTGGGCGGGGACAAGCAGGCCAAACGTGCGGTGGAGATCCTGTTGCAGTACAAGACCGTCCTGGAGCAGGGGTTGAGCGCCCGGACCGTGGAGCTCGAGAAAGAGGACCGCAAGCTGGTCGCCGACCTGAACCTGCTGACCGACAAACCGGTGCTCTACGTCTGCAACGTCGATGAGAAGAGCGCCGTGACGGGCAACGAACATACCCGGGCCGTCGAGGCCGCCATTGCCGACGAGCGGGCCGAGATGCTGATCGTCGCCGCAGCTACCGAGGCCGACATCGCCGAGCTGGACGAGTACGAGGAGCGCCAGATGTTCCTCGAAGAGATCGGCCTGAAGGAGTCGGGCGTGGCGCGTCTGATTAAAGCGGCCTATAAATTGCTGGATTTGCAGACGTTCTTCACGACCGGTGCCGACGAGAGCCGTGCCTGGACTTTCCGCCGGGGAATGAAGGCGCCCCAGACCGCCGGCATCATCCACACCGATTTCGAGCGGGGCTTCATCCGTGCCGAAGTCATCAAGTACGACGACTATGTGGCGCTGGGTTCCGAAAAGGCTTGCCGCGACCAGGGCAAGATCGGGGTCGAGGGTAAGGAGTACGTGGTGCAGGACGGCGATATCATGCACTTCCTGTTCAACGTGTAGTGCTGCGCTGCCGTTTACGGTAGCGGGCGGGGCGCTGCCGGATGCGGTGATTGCGTCCTGTTGAAAACGCCGGGCCGGAAGCGGTCGATGAATTGCGGCGGGTTAGCAAGTATAATTCTTAAAATATTACGGTTATGAAAGCGTATTGGAAGTACCTCATCATCGGTGTGGCGATCGTCGTCAGCGCCTGGTTGCTCGCAAGGGCGTATACATATAAATACCACGCGCAGGAGACGATCGTGGTGACGGGCCTCGGCGAAACCGAGTTCTCGTCCGACCTGATCGTCTGGAACGGTTTCATCACCGCCGAGGCGCAGAACGTCGAAGCGGGATACGCGCAGATCGAATCCAGCAAGAAGAAGGTGTACGACTACCTCCTCTCGAAAGGAATCGCTGCCGACGCCGTGGTCTTCCAGTTCGTGAATGTCAATAAACAGTACGAGCCGGTCTATTCGGCCAATGGCAGTTGGGCCGGACAGCGGTTTACCGGTTACCGGCTTTCGCAGGGTTTCACCGTCGAGTCGAAGAGTGTCGATGCCGTCGAGAATGTTTCGCGTGAAATCTCTTCGCTGATCGCCCAGGGCGTTTCGATCGAGGCTATGCAGCCCGATTATTACTATACGAAGCTCGACGACGTGAAGTTGTCGCTCATCGAGAAAGCCTCGGCCGATGCCCGTGTCCGTGCCGAGAAAATTGCGGTCAATGCCGGAGCGAAGCTCGGCGGAGTGGCTTCGGCCCGTATGGGCGTGTTCCAGATCACGGGCGCCAATACCAACGAGGAGTTCTCGGCCGGAGGATCGTTCAACACCTCGAGCCGGCAGAAAAAAGCCCGTATCACCATGCGGGTCGAATACCGCATTAAGTAAACGGTATGGGAAATCGTGCAAAATCGCCCGGGCGCTTACCTCCCGATGGACGGAACGGGTATTTTTCGTCCTGCTTCTCGCAGCGGTCGCTTTGAGGGACGATGCGGTCTGGCGTGTGGTATCGGGTGCCTTCGTAGTGTGGGTGATGTGTGCGCTGTGGGCCGTAGCGCCGACTTTGCGCAAACCTGCCCGAGGGGGTGCAGCGACGCAGGATGCGGCCGGTCGCAAGACGGCCGAATCCGAACATGACGATAAAAAGGAAATCAACAAAGAGTAACGAAATATGGAAAGACCTGTCCGGGTGCGCTTCGCACCCAGCCCTACGGGGCCTCTGCATATCGGCGGCGTACGTACGGCGCTTTATAACTACCTGTTCGCGCGTCGGCACGGCGGTACGATGATTCTTCGTATCGAAGATACCGACTCGCAGCGTTTCGTGCCGGGTGCCGAGGAGTATATCCTCGAGTCGCTCAAGTGGTGCGGCATCGAGATCGACGAGGGTGTCGGCGTCGGCGGCCCTCATGCGCCGTACCGCCAGAGCGAGCGGCGCGACATCTACCTGAAATACGCGAAACAGCTCGTGGAGTCCGGATGGGCCTACTACGCTTTTGATACTGCCGAGGAGTTGGACGCCCTGCGCAAGGAGTACGAGGCGCGCGGCGAAACTTTCGCATACAACTATTCGATCCGCGAGAAACTGCCTACGTCGCTCTCTCTCTCGAAAGAGGAGGTCGCAGCCCGCATCGCGCGGGGCGACCAGTGGGTCATTCGCTTCAAGATGCCCGAAAACGAGATCGTCGAAATGGACGACCTGATCCGGGGGCATGTCGAGGTGAACACTTCGACGCTCGACGACAAGGTGCTCTATAAGTCGGCCGATGCGCTGCCTACGTACCATCTGGCGAATATCGTGGACGACCGTCTGATGGAGGTGTCGCACGTGATCCGTGGCGAGGAGTGGCTGCCGTCGTTGCCGCTGCATTATCTGCTGTACCGGGCCTTTGGTTGGACGGACCTGCAGCCCCGCTTCGCGCATCTGCCTCTGCTGCTGAAACCTACGGGCGGTGGCAAACTCTCGAAGCGCGACGGCGACAAGATGGGGTTCCCCGTGTTCCCGCTCTTCTGGAAATCCCCGACGGGCGAAACCGCACGCGGTTACCGCGAGGACGGTTATTTCCCCGAGGCGTTTATCAACATGCTGGCGTTGCTGGGGTGGAATCCCGGCACCGAGCAGGAGATCTTCTCGATGCAGGAGCTGATCGACAACTTCTCGCTGGAGCGCGTTTCGAAATCGGGCGCCCGCTTCCAGCCCGACAAGGCCAAGTGGTTCAACGCCCAGTATATGCACCATAAGAGCGACGCGGAACTGGCCGCACTGTATCAGCCGATCCTGCGCGAGCACGGCATACCTTCATCACCGACCTGTGGGAGCTGACCTCGTTCTTCTTCGTCGCTCCGACCCAGTACGAGGAGAAGCAGGTGCGCAAATACTGGAAGGGCGAAAACCCCGACCGCCTGCGCACGTTCATCACCGATCTGGTCGAGGGATCTGACCTCGTTCTTGACGATGAGCTGCCGGCGCTGGCCGTCTTGTTCGACCTGGACGACGACGGACAGTTCGCCGTGACGCATCTGGCACGCGGGGCGACGGCGGCACCCTTCACGATGACCACGCAACTCTTCTGGCAGGGAGACTGGCGGCCGACGCTCCGCACGCAGGAGGGGCCCGCGACGGACGACGAAGGACGCTTCCGTCCCATCGAAGGATGGCGGCGGAACATTCTGGGCGAAGCGGCACGCCTCGAAGATCCCGCAGCGGGCCGCACGATCGATATCCTCACGTCGCGGCCCGAAATCCGCATCGTCCGGCACGACGGCCAGCTCGCCCTGCTGTGCGGCGACAGCCGTCCCGCACCGCTCGACGACGAAACCCTCTACTGCCAAAAAGACGTCTACCGGTTCTGAACGCACGATCCCTCCCCCCGAAAACCGCATCCCCGCAGGATGCGGTTTTTTCATTCCGTTCGGACTCGAAAGTCGGAAAACGGATTCGAGAAGATCGGAATACAATAGATTATCAATGTATTGACAGCGGATGAAGGCCGAATCTTCCGGAATTCGATTACGATTTTTCACGAATCGCCGAAAGGCGACCGGTTTCCGTTTTCTCCACCGACTCCGATCCCTCCCAAAACCGCTTTAAAAGGAGGATATACTCCCCGATCCGGCCGAACGGAACGCAGCGGTCGAAGAAGCACGTTACAATCCGTAATATTACCCCCCCCTCTGAATTATGAATTATAAGCGTCACACGGGGTTTTCCGGTAGACAGAAAGCAGTTATTAAATTTATTTAAAAATATCTTGGCGATAAATATTATAATCCGTAACTTTGCCCCGAACACAAGAGGTATATAGATTAAAAACCCACTTAAAAAATCATGCGTATGATTAACAAAATTCTACTTTCGTTAATCGCTGTTCTCTGTCTCGACGCGACCGTCACGGCACAGAACAAGCAGGTGTCGGGCACGGTGACCGATCCGGCCGGGGCGCCAGTCGTAGGCGCAACGGTTCTGGTCGAAGGCACTACGATCGGTTCGACGACCGATGCCTCGGGACACTTCTCGCTCAACGCTCCCGAAGACGCCAAACTGAACATCTCCTTCATCGGCTACGAATCGCAACAGGTCGACGTCGCCGGACGAACCCATATCCCCGTCTCGTTGAAGGAGGATTCGCACACGATAGACGATGTGGTGGTGACCGCCATGGGCATCACCCGTTCGGAGAAGACGCTCGGATACTCCGTGTCGACCGTCAAGTCGGACGAACTGACCAAGGCGCGCGACGGCAACGTCCTCAACGCCCTGTCGGGTAAGGTAGCCGGCGTCAACATCTCGTCGAGCTCGGGTACGGCCGGCGGTTCGTCGCGTATCATCATCCGCGGGCAGTCGTCGCTCGGTTCGTCGGGTCAGCCGCTCTTCGTCATCGACGGTATGCCCGTGAGCAACCAGTCCTACGACCCGGGCAACGCCGGTTCGGCACTGAGCGGCGCCGCCGTCGATCCGGGCAACCGCATGGGCGACATCGCCAGCGACGACATCGAATCGATCAACGTCCTCAAAGGAGCCGCCGCGACGGCCCTTTACGGTGCACGCGCCAAAGACGGCGCCGTAATCATCACGACGAAAAAAGGCTCGAAAAACCAGCAGACGAGCGTCTCGATCAACTCGACGATGCGCTTCGAAAGCGTGCTGCGCCTGCCCGACTTCCAGAATTCGTATGCGCAGGGCGTCCCCACGACGGGCGCTTACTCCTACGGTTATCAGAACGGCTGGGGCCCCAAGATCGAGGGCCAGACCGTAAAGAACTTCCTCGGGCAGGACGTACAGCTGCGGGCGTACAAAAATAACGTAAAGGATTTCTACCAGACCGGCCATACCTATATCAACAGCGTAGCGGTATCGGGCGGCGACGACAAGAACGACTTCCGTCTGGGTCTGACGGCGCACAACCAGACCGGCGTCATCCCCAACAACGAGTACGACAAATACAACGTATCGTTCAACGGCGGACGCAAGTTCAACGACAAACTCGAAGCCCGCATCTCGTTCTCCTACGCCCACACGACCTCGCAAGGCCGTCCGGCACAGGGTTCGAACGACGTGAACGTGCTGGTCAACCAGATCAACGCGATCCCGCGCACGACCGACATCAACTGGTTGAAGAACAACTGGTACGCGCAGGACGGTACGACCGTAACGCAGGCCAGCGTGGACGAGGCGGGCAAAACGGGCAACCTCTACTGGACGGTGAACAAGAACAAGAATACCGGCACGGTAGACCGCATGTTCGGTTCGGCCGTCATCAGCTACAAGCCTGTCAAGGGTCTGACGATCACCAACAACCTCGGTACCGACTTCTTCGAGGAGCAGCGCCGGCAGATCTACGCATGGGGAACGGTCGGCCTGCCCGACGGACAGTTCAACACCAACAACATCACCTACCGTCAGATCAACAACGACCTGATGATCTCCTACGACACCACCTTCGGGAAAGACTGGTCGTTCAAGGCGATGCTGGGCCACAACATCAACCAGAACTTCACGAAGTATCTGGACGTGACGGCCAAGAACCTGCTGGTGGCGGACATCTATTCGTATGCCAACGCCGAGAGCGTCATCACGACCAACGACCAGGCCAAGTCGCGTCTGATCGGTGTCTACGGCGAGATCGACCTGGGCTACAAGGACATCGTCTACCTGAGCGTGACGGGCCGCAACGACTGGTCGTCGACCATGCCCAAGTCGCACCGTTCGTACTTCTACCCCTCGGTAAGCGCAGGCTTCGTCTTCTCGCAGCTCATCCCGCAGAACAACGTGCTGAGCTTCGGTAAACTGCGCCTGAGCTACGCCAACGTCGGCAGCGACACGGTGCCCTACGCGCTCGACTTCCTCTATACGCCCGAAAGCTCGATCTTCCTGCAATACGTCGGCAACAACTCGATCCCGCACGGCGGCCTGCTGGCCTACATGGCTCCGGCCACCTATCCCGATCCCAACCTCGAACCGCAGAACCAGTCGTCGTTCGAGATAGGAACCGACCTGCGGTTCTTCAACGGGCGAATCCGGCTGGATGCGACCTATTACTACAACAAGACGACGAAGAACATCGTGCGTCTGGACGTAGCCAACTCGACCGGCTTCTTCTACATGCGCAAGAACGCCGGCACGATCACCAACGAGGGCGTCGAGATCATGGCGGGCTTCACACCGGTCGAGACCAGAAATTTCAGCTGGGATCTGGACGTGAACTTCGCGTCGAACCGCCAGCTGGTCAAGAAACTCGATCCTTCGATCACGAGCTACACCCTCTCGGCCGGTTTCAACTCGCTCCAAATCAAGGCCGCGGAGGGAGAACCGTTCAGCCTCTACGGAACCTACTGGATGACCGACGACGAGGGCAACTACATCATCAAGGACGACGGTACGCGCGCCGTCAGCGAGACGACGAAAAACCTCGGCAAGGTGGCGCCCGACTGGACGATGGGCATCAGCAACACGCTGCGCTACCGGAATCTGTCGCTGAGCTTCCTGATCGACGTCCGTTACGGCGGCGTCATGTACTCGGGTACCGTCTCCGACCTGCGCGTGAACGGCATGGCCGAGGAGACGATCGGAAAGAACCGCACGGACATCGTGGACAAGGGCGTCAAACAGGACGGCACCGAGAATACGACGGCCATCACGCCCTACCAGTTCTGGTCGAACAATTACAGCTCGAAAGTGTCCGAGGCCAACGTCTTCGACGCCACCTTCGTCAAACTGCGCGAAATGGTGCTCAGCTACCAGATGCCGCAGCGCTGGTTCAAGAACTGCTTCATCGGTTCGCTGGCACTGGGCGTCGAGGGCCGCAACCTGTGGCTCATGAAGTCGAACGTGCCGCACATCGATCCCGAAACCAACATCTTCGGCCCGTCGGCCGTAGGTTCGGGCGTCGAATACTCGGCGATTCCCACGACCCGAAGCTGGGGCTTCAACATCAAATTAACCTTCTAAACAAGCAGGACGTATGAAAAGATTGATAAACAAGATTCTGTTCGGTCTCACGCTGACGGGCGGTTCGCTGGGATTACACTCCTGCGGCGACTGGCTCGACATCAACTCGAACGAACTCGCGGCGACCAAGACCGAAGCGGGTTACCTGTTCAACTACGCCGCGATCAATTACAGCAGCAAGCGCGTCGGCGGCGACCAGTGGCTCCCGATCATCTACGCCGCACAGGTGGCCTCCGACGCCGACAACTGGTTCGTCGGCGCCGACATGTACAACATCAGCACCTACGCCACCGGAAACGGCTGGGTGACCTCCTATTCGAGCTGCGGGTACAACCTGCTCAAAGCCATCGAATTCGCCACGGGCGAAAACGACAGCAACTCCGTAGCCCAATGCAAGATTCTGCTGGCCAACACCGTCTGGGAGTCGTCGATGCTCTACGGAGACATCCCCTATTCCGAGGCATGGAACATCGAAGGGACGCAGACGCCGAAATTCGACACGCAGAAGGACGTCTTCTATTCGGTCATCGGACTGCTGGACGAGGCGCTGGACGGAATCGACGAATCGAACAGCAAACGGATCGACAAGTACGACATCTACTACACCGGCGACATGGCCAAATGGCGCCGGCTGGGCAACTCGCTCAAATTGAAGTTCTACATGTACCTGGCCAACAAGGAGGACGTAGGCGACGAAATCAAGGCCATTATCGACGGAGGCGAACTGATGAACTCCTCGGCCGACGACTTCGTCTTCCCCTTCTACACGACGCCGGGCAACCAGAACCCCAACTACCAGCTCACCGTGCAGTATCCCGACTACTACGAATACTGCTTCTTCGCCAACCCGACGGTACTCGATCCGATGAAGGCGCTCGACGACCCGCGCATCCCGATCTACTTCCGCGCCAACGCCGACGGCGAGTACATCTCGCTGGAAGCGTCGGAGAAGGGTTCGGTCGTCACCGACAAGGAGATCAGCGAGAAACCGTCGCTGTGCACGGAGGCGGTCTTCCAGAAGAATAACCTGCTGCGCGCCGACTACCCCGACGTGATCTGCTCCTATGCCGAAACCATGTTCTACGTGGCCGAGGCCTACGTCCGCGGCCTGGGCGTAGCGAAGGATCTGGCGCAGGCCGACGCGGCCTACCGCAAGGGCATCGAGGCATCGTGCGTCTACAACGGCGTAGCCGCCGCCACGGCCGCTTCGTTCGCAGCCGGCGTGCCGTCGCTCTCGACGCTCGGCGGCGACGACAAGGCGCTCGAAGCGATCGCTTCGCAGCAGCGCATCGAGATGATGATGCGTCCGCTCGAAGCGTGGTCGAACCAGCGCCGCACGGGGTATCCCGCCCTGGAAGTTCCGGCGTCGATCCGCAGCTTCTACCCCGGCATCATGCACCGCTGGCCCTACCCCGAACGCGAGGGCAGCGTCAACGACAACGTTCCGCACGTCGACGGCGTCTGGACCAAGATGTGGTTCGAGAACTGACGGCGGCGACCGCAGGCACGCGCGGCAGGGAATGCGATTCCCTGCCGCGCGTTTTTATGCTTATCCGCCCCCGATCCGGCATCGTCCGGCGCGAACCGCGTCGGGCCGACCGCCGCCGGCAAACGCAGGGAGGAAGGGCCTCGCACGAGCGTTTTTACCGTGGTCAGGCGAAAAGATCCGCATTTTTCCTTTCCGTTCTCGCCGAAAAACACTATCTTCGCCCCCGATATTCACAAAGGGGTGCCTTACTTTCCAGGCTGAGATTATACCCATTGAACCGGATACGGGTAATGCCGAGACCGGGACGCATAATCAACACCGCATACCCCTTTTCAGTTCTTTAACCTCAAATTAAAGGTTCGATGAAAAGGTTTTTACTACCCATTCTGACGGGCGTCGCCGCAGTGGCCGCCCACGCGCAGGAGAGCGATTCGGTACGCATGTACCGCCTCCAACAGATCGAAGTCACCGCCACGCGCGCCACGCCCCGCACGCCGGTGGCCTACACCGATCTTTCGCACGACGCGATCGCCCGCAACAGCTACGGCACGGATATTCCGACCGTGCTGGCGCTCACCCCCTCGATGATCGCCACCAACGAAACGGGCATCGGCATCGGCGGCACGTCGATCCGCCTGCGCGGCACGGACGCCACGCGCCTCAACGTCACGATCAACGGCGTGGCGATGAACAATCCCGACTCGCACTCGATGTACTGGTACGACACGCCCGACCTGATCTCGGCCGTAGGAACGATGCAGGTGCAGCGCGGCGCAGGCCTCTCGACCAACGGCACGGGCGCTTTCGGCGGCGCGGTCAACATGACCACCGGAGCGCTCTCGACCGAATTTTCGGGCGAAGCCTCGCTCAGCTACGGATCGTACAACACCAACAAGCAGGCCGTCGGCATTTCGTCGGGGCTGCTGGGCGGCCACTGGGCCGTCGACGCACGGCTGACGCACATCGGCTCGGACGGTTACATCGACCGCGGCGCCACGGATCTGAAATCCTATCTGTTCCAGGGCGGCTACTACAACGGACGGACGATGGTCAAACTCCTCTCATTCGGCGGCAAGGCCAAAACCTACCTCACCTACAACGGCGTCACGATGGAGGACATGGAGCGCTACGGCCGCCGCTACCACGACAGCGGCCAGTACCAGACCTCGGCCGGCCCGCACGTACTGGCCGACGGATCGCACGTCGGCTATTACGACGACCAAACGGACAACTATCTGCAAATCAACAACCAGCTCATCCTGAACCACCGCTTCAACGACCGTTGGGCGCTCAACGCCACGGCCTTCTACACCTACGGCTACGGCTACTACAAGCAGTACAAGGACGACGCGGAACTGGCGGAATACGTCAATCTCGACACCGAAATCCAGGAGGCCGACCTGATCCGCGAGAAGATCATGCGCAACCACCTGGGCGGGCTCAACGCCTCGGCCTCCTACACCTCGCGTGCGCTCGACCTCAACTTCGGCGGTTCGTGGAGCTACTACACCTGCCCGCACTGGGGCGAGCTGGACTGGGTGGACGGCATGGATGCCGGGGCGATCGGCGGCCGCTGGTACGACAACGACGTCGACAAGCAGGACGCCAACCTCTTCGCACGCGCCAACTGGCAGGCGGCGCACGGGCTGCGGCTCTTCGCCGACATCCAGTACCGTTACGTCCGTTACGAAGCGTGGGGAACCAACGACAACTACATCGGTCAGGAGGGGATGCCGATGCAGCCTATCGACGTGGATAAGACCTACCACTTCTTCAACCCGCGCGCCGGCGTGAGCTACCGTCTCGGCGAGCGCAACAGCTTCTTCTTCTCGTTCGCCGTGGCACAGAAGGAGCCGACCCGCGGCGATTTCACCGACCGCTACATGTTCACGGCCGACTACACCTACCCCTCGTCGGAGAAGCTCTACGACTGGGAGTTGGGATACACCTACACCGCTCCCCGGCTTTCGCTGGGCGTGAACCTCTACTACATGAAATACAAGGACCAGCTCGTGCCGATGGGCCGGATCAACGACGGCTACGATGCGCTCAACGACAACGTCGACGACAGCTACCGCCGCGGCGTCGAACTGTCGGCGTCGTGGAAGGTCACCGGATGGTTCACCGCATCGGCCAACGCCACCTTCTCGCAGAACCGCATCGAGAACTACACCGAACTGCGCACCGTCTACGACAACGACGAGGACTGGAACGTCATCAGCGACGGGCCGGTAGCGCTGGGCACCACGAAACTCGCCTACTCGCCCGAAACGATCGCCAACCTCATTCTCGACTTCCACTACGGCGGATTCGAAGCGGCTTTCCACACGCAGTACGTCGGCGAGCAGTACTTCGCGAACAACGAGAACGACGCGCTGTCGCTCGACGCCTACTGCGTGACGAACCTCAACCTGTCGTACTCTTTCCGCACGCGAAACGCCCGGCGCATCCGACTGGGCTTGCAGGTCAACAACCTTTTCAACGCCGAATACGAGAACAACGGCTACGGATACAGCACCTGGTTCCGCGATTCGCCCTCGCAGCATACGGCCCTCTACTTCCCCCAGGCGCCGCTCAACGTGCTGGCCAACGTGACCGTAAAGTTCTGAGCGGATGGACTGGAAACTCGCGCTGCAACTCGCGGGCGTCGTGCTCGGCCTGCTCTACCTCTGGCTGGAATACCGCGCCGACATCCGGCTCTGGATCGTGGGGCTCGTCATGCCGTTGGTGCACGGTGCGCTCTACTATAAATCGGGACTTTACGCCGACTGCGCGATGCAGGTCTACTACATCCTGGCCGGATTGTACGGACTCTGCGTCTGGGCGAAAAAGCCGAAGCCTGCCGAACGCGAGACCGGCCGCATCGCCCGCACGCCGGCCCGCATGTGGTTCCGCATGGCCGCCGCCTATGCGGCGATCCACGCGCTGCTCTACCTGTTGCTCGTGCGTTTCACGGACAGCACCGTTCCGTTCTGGGACAGCCTCACCACGGCGCTCTGCATCATGGCCTACTGGATGCTTTCGCGCAAATACGTCGAGCAATGGCTCGTGTGGCTGGCCGTGGACGTCGTGACGGTGGGGCTCTATCTCTACAAAGATATTCCCCTCACGGCGGGATTGTATCTGCTCTACTCCGCGCTGGCCGTCGCGGGCTACCGGCGCTGGCTCAGGCAGATCGGGCAATGACGAAAGAGGGGCGTTCTACCGAACGCCCCTCTTTCGTCTCTTTCCGCCATGCCCCGCCGCAAACCGTTCCGCGATCGGGAGGAGCGCTCCGTACCCGACTTTCCCCACTACATTTTCAGATAGAGGCTTTCGGGCAAATGCCGCAACAGCCACGCCGCGATGCGCCAGCGCCGCGTGACGACAGCCACGTGACGCCGCCTCTCGACGGCACGCAGAATCTGCCGGACGGTCTTCGCCACCGGCTGCACCCAGAACAACCCCTCGCCTTTGGCCATCGCCGTATCGACCAGCCCCGGCCGTATGTCGGTGATCGTGACCGGCAGTCCGCTCTTCGCGACCCGCTGGCGCAACCCCTCGGCGTAGTTGATCTGATAGGCTTTCGAGGCGTTGTAAGCCGGAGCGGCACCGCTGCCGCGCAATCCTCCCACCGACGAGATGACGACCAGATGGCCGCCGCGCTGCCGCTCGAACAACCGGCAGGCCCAGTCGACGACCGCCGTCCAGCCCAAGATATTGGTACGGATCGCCGACGCCTCGACCGCAAAGTCGAGATCGGGATTCAGGTCTCCCGTACCGGCCGCGACGATGCACAACTCCAAACCGCCCAACACCGCGACCAAACCGTCCAATGCAGCGAGCGCTGCATCCGGCTGCGTAACGTCGGCGACGGCACAGCTGTACGCCGCCGGATCGGCCGCCGCGATTTCGCGCAACAGCGCCTCCCTTCGCCCCACGAGTCCGACGCGGTAGCCCCGCGCCGCCAATTCTTCGGCCAGGCCGCGTCCGATTCCCGACGTGGCGCCGATAACGATCGCTCTTTTCATCGGGGCGAAAGTAGCTATCCGAAGAGAAAAAACGCTTGATCCGAATCAATTTCTCACCGCACGCGGCCGCGAATGCGACTCAGCGTTTCGGGCCGCACGCGCAGATAGGAGGCCAGCTCCTTCAACGCAACGATGTTCAGCAGCTCCGGACAACGCTGCAACAGCGTCTCGTAACGCTCCTGCGGCGTACAGGCATAAAGCTGCAACATCCGTTCGTAAAGTTCGCAGGTCAGACGTTCGGCCAGCCGGCGCGCCAGCCGTTCGCACGCCGGACCGGCCCGATAAAAAGCTTCGAGCCGATCGTCGTCCGCACGCCACACCGTGCAGTCGCACATCGCTTCGATGCTCACCTGCGACGGCCGATCGCCGCACATCGCGACATAATCGCCCACGAACTCTCCGGCAAAGGCATACCCCACCACGTGACGCTCGCCCGAACGGGCGAGGTGCACATAGCGGAAAGCGCCCCGTCCGACCACTCCGCAATGGCGATTGCGGCATCCCTGTCTCGCGAAACGATCGCCCGCAGCATAATGCACGACCTCTCCGTCGCTGCGGAACCAATCCGCCAGTGCGGCGAACTCGCCGGTCGCGATATAGCGGTTGAAATCCATATCCGGTTATTCGGGAAGGCCGTGACGGGCGACATGCGCCAGCATCTCGTCGCGCAGCGTGCGGGGCGTGACGTTATGCCGCAGGACGAGCATGTAGGAGCGGCGGATCTGTTCGCGCACGAAAGCGTCGCTCAGATCGCGGTCGACATAGAGGTCGTTCCAGTGGCGTTTGTTGCCGTGCCACGCCGCCTCGACCCCCTCGTAGCGCTCGCGCAGCCCGACGGCTTCGTCGGGATCGCACTTGACGGCCAGGCGCCGGAAATTCTCCATTCCGGCGTAGGTGAACATGCGTCCGCCGACCTTGAAGACGAGCGTCGTCTCGTCGAAGGGCGTGCTCTCCTCCACGAAAGGCAGCGAAAGGCAATAATCGCGGTATTCGAGAATATCCATGATCGCAAGTTTTTACGCAGAAGCGAAGATAACTCTTTTTGGCACAACTGTTGCGATTTTACGCGTCGTAACGTAAAAAATTCAATCGTCATGAAAAAAATCCTACTCTATCTGCCGGTAATGCTGATCCTTGCAGCCGGATTCGGTTGTTCCGAGCAACGCAAGTGGAACCGCGAGCAGCGCAAGGAGATGCGCGAAATGCTGCGCGACTACCGCCAGATGGCCTACCTCAACGACCTGACCGATGCGGAGTTCATCCTCTTCTCGGACGACGTAGCCACCGCCCTCGAAGGCGACTACCCCGTTTATGCGACCTTCGTCACGATGCCCGGCGTGGAGGACACCGTACAGCTGGTGATCGTCGAGACCGTCGTCGAGGAGTTGCAGGCCGATGCCCGCAACATGCGCCACATCTTCCCCTACGAGCAGCTCGTGGCCCGGAAGATGCTTCCGGCAGGATTGGATCACGACCAGCTGCACGCCTTCTACAATTGCCTGGCCGGCAAGGTGAACAGCACCTTCGTCACACTGGACCAGTTCGTCAACGCCGTGATGGCCGACACGGTCAACACCTCGACCATGCAGCGACTGGAAGGACAATGCGCCAACGATCTGTTCGACTGGGAGATCACCGAGGTCGAAGTCATCGAAACGAACTGACGCCGGACATAGCGGCTTCATACGGATACAGGCGGCCTCGAAGGTCGCCCGTATCCGTTTTACGAGACATCCGCTACTCCATGGATTCGAGGAACTCCCGCGACACCACGACGCGGATGGCGCGCCGCAGCATCGTGAATTCGAGCGGCGTATGCCCCAGCAGTTCGCCGTCGAGCTCGACCTCGATTTCGGGCGAGGACTCGATGCGGATCGTACCGCCCCGCTCCCGCAGGATGTGGCGGATCTCGTAGATCTTGCCGTTGAAGAGTTTGTGAAAGCGGAAGATGATGTGCCAGAAGTGAATGGGGCGCACGAGCGAGATGTCGAACATGCCGTCGTCGGCCACGGCGTCGGGCAATTGCTGGATACCGCCGCCGTTGTACTTGCCCACACCGAGCGCGATACTGAGCAGCAGGTCGTTGTAGACCCGTTTGCCGTCGACCCATACCTTCGTGCCCGTGGGTTTGTAGCGGAAGAAGGAGCGGATGACCGACCACGTGTAGAGCCAGCGGCCGCGACGCCCCTTCTTTTTGAGGTGGTTGAAACACCGCACGACCTGCGCTTCGTAGCCTGCGCCCGCCACGTTGACCATGTAGCGGCTCTGGCGGTATTTCGCCTCCTCGTACGATACGACGCCCACGTCCTGCAAGAACGAATGCTCCTCGCGGATGGCGCGAATGGCGTCGGCGCAGTTCTGCGGAATACCGAACATGCGGATCCAGTCGTTGCCCGACCCGACAGCGATCACCGCCAGCAGCACCTCCGACGGAGGCACCACCTGCTGGATGAACAGCCCGTTGACCACCTCGTGCAGCGTACCGTCGCCGCCGACGGCGATGATGCGGCGGTAGCCGCGCCGCACGGCTTCGACCGTCAGTTCGACGGCGTGGAACTTGTGTTCGCTGAACACCGCCTCGCAGTGGATCTGCTGCTCGCGCAGCAGTTTCGAGATGCGCGGAAACTCGTCCAGCCCGCGGCCGTTGCCGGCCACGGGATTGACGATGGCGAACCACTGATGCTCTTCGACGTGAGGCGACGAAGCGACCACGGCTACCGGACGGGAATGTGCTTCAACGTGTGAAGCAGGAATTCATAGAACTTACCCACCGAGGCGATCTCCACCCGCTCGTCGGGCGAATGGGGATAGCAGATCGTGGGGCCGAACGAGATCATGTCCAATTTGGGATAGGTGCCGCCGATCACGCCGCACTCCAACCCCGCATGGATCGCCATGACGGCCGGCCGGCTGCCGTAGAGCGCCTCGTAGGAGACGGTCATCGCTTTGAGGATCGGGGAGTCCATGTCGGGATTCCAGCCGTCGTAGCTGCCCGTCAGCTCCACCTTGGCGCCCGCCAGTTCGAACACCGCGGCGATCGCGTCGCCCAGCGCCTCCTTCTCGGAATTGACCGAACTGCGCAGCAGGCATTGCAGCTGCACGCTGCGGCCATCCGAAACGACACGCGCCAGATTGGTCGAGGTCTGCACCAGCCCCGGCATCGCCGGCGACATGCGCTGCAAACCGTCGGGACAGGCCGCGACGGCACGGATCAGCTTGTCCTGCACCTCCCGGGAGATCATCTCGGCGGGACGCTCGCACGCCTCCGCTTTGATCGAAATCCCCTCCTCGACGCCGGCGAACTCGGCCCGCATGAGTTTTTCGAAAGCACGCACCTCCTTCCGGAACGCCTCGAACTCCTTGCTGCGCACCAGCACCATGGCCGTCGCCTCGCGCGGAATGGCGTTGCGCAGACCGCCGCCGTCGACCGAACAGAGCAGCAGGTCGTGCGCGGCCGTCCAGCGGCGCAGCAGGCGGAAGAGCAGTTTGTTGGCATTGGCACGCTGGCAGACGATCTGGATGCCCGAATGGCCGCCCTTCAACCCCTTGACCGCGACGATCGCCGCCGTATAGTTGCGTGCGGGAGTCGGTTCGGGCACGGAGCGGAAGCGGATGTTGGCATCCAGACCGCCCGCGCAGCCGACATAGAGTTCGCCCTCGGTCTCCGAGTCGAGGTTGAGCAGGATGTCGCCTTTGAGCAACCCCTTTTTCAGCCCGAACGCGCCGTCCATGCCCGTCTCCTCGGTGGCGGTAAAGAGCGCTTCCAGCGGACCGTGCTCCAACGTATCGTCCTCCAACACGGCCAGAATCGCCGCCGCACCGATACCGTTGTCAGCCCCCAGCGTCGTACCGTCGGCCGTCACCCAGTCGCCGTCGACGTAGGCGCGGATCGGGTCTTTCAGGAAGTCGAACTTCTTGTCGTTGTTCTTCTGCGGCACCATGTCGAGATGCGCTTGCAGGATCACCCCCGCACGATTCTCCATGCCCTTCGAGGCGGGTTTGCGCACGTAGACGTTGTGCGCCGCATCCTCGCGGCACTCCAACCCCAGCGAGCGGGCCACATCCAGCACGTAGCGGCGGATCTTCTCCTCATGGAACGACGGACGCGGAATCTGCGTCATCGCCGCGAAGTGCTTCCACACGAGTGCGGGTTTCAAAGAGGTTAAATCGGTATTCATAATCGGATATTTGTTTTAAGATTTACGATCTGTCCGAACGGGCGGCGCCTCCGACTCGCCGTGGCGGTCGAAAGCCTCGACGATGTGTTTGACCAGCTCGTGCCGCACGATGTCGCGGCGGTCGAATTCGACGACGCCGATCCCCTTCACGCCACGCAGAATCCCGATGGCGCGCGTAAGGCCGCTGTCGCTCCGGCGCGGCAGGTCGATCTGCGTCACGTCGCCCGTGACGATGAACTTGGCATTGCGCCCCATGCGCGTGAGAAACATCTTGATCTGCGGCAGCGTGGTATTCTGCGCCTCGTCCAGAATGACGAAGGCGTTGTCGAGCGTCCGGCCGCGCATGTAGGCCAGCGGTGCGATCTGGATCGTCCCCTCCTCCATGAACTTCTGCAACCTGGCGGGCGGAATCATGTCGTTGAGCGCGTCGTAGAGCGGTTGCAGGTAAGGGTCGAGCTTCTCCTTCATGTCGCCGGGCAGGAAGCCCAGTTTCTCGCCCGCCTCGACGGCCGGCCGCGTGAGGATCACCCGCCGCACCACCTTCTCGCGCAACGCACGCACGGCCAGCGCAATGGCCGTATAGGTCTTGCCCGAGCCGGCCGGCCCGACGGCGAAAAGCAGGTCGTCGGCGTCGTACAGCCGCACCAGCCGCTGCTGGTTGACCGTGCGCGCCCGCACCACCGTGCCGTTGTTGCCGTAGACGATCACGTCCTGATCGGCCGGAGCCTCGTCCGCCGCAAGGCCCGACGCGGCGAACGCCTGCGCCACCACCTCGCGCGAGATATGGCCGTATTTGAGGTAATAGTCAATCAATCCCTGCATGCGGCGTTCGAAACGCTCGGCCGCGCTCTTGGCGCCCAGCACTTTGAGCGACGAACCGCGCGCTACGATTTTGAGCGCCGGATGCAGCGCCCGGATCTGTTCGAGGTAGACATTCTGCGCACCGTACAATTCGCGCACGTCGACGCCGTCGACGGCGATCTCCTTGCTGATCTCCTCCCCATCGTCAGAATGCGTAGCCTACGCTGAAAAGCAGCTGGTAGGACTTGATGCGGGGGATAGACCCCCTCGAAATAGTTTTCGGTCTTGTTGAAGGCACCGTTGAAACGGCAGTCGAGCACCAGATGGTTCAGCCGCACGGCGGCACCGGCCATGTAGGTGAGCGTCGGTTTCGCATTGCCGAACTCGCGGCGTTCGCCGTCGATGCGGTAGTAACTGCTGTCCGAAAGCGCGAACGCGGGGCCCGCGAACACGCTCAGGGGCCCCAGCAGGCGCAACGTGAAGAGCACGGGCAGTTCGACATTGGACATCTTGACCTTCTGGCCGTTCACCTTCAACGTATTGCGCATGTACATCAGTTCGGGCTGTACGCCGATGGCGCCGAACGAAAGCGGCACGGCCACGGCCGCATGGAATCCCAGCCGGGTCGAGAGATTCAACCCCTCGGCCGATGCGGAGAAGTCGGCGACATTGAGACCGGCCCGCGCTTGCAGGCCCAGCCGGGGCCCGGCCGCCGCGGCCGGAAAGGCCGTCAGCAACAGGGCGATCGCCGTGAGAATGCGTCTGTTCATTATCGTCACAAAAAAGAATTTCCACTTATCGTAGACGTTCCGCGTCGCAGGCGCAATCCCCGCGACCGAACGTCATGGCGAAGTATATATAGTGCCAAATATAGGGATTTTTCGTAAATAAGCGTGAAAAATCTTCCGAAACTTTCATACCTCATCGAATTATCGTACCTTTGCCGCTTGAAAAAATGCACGCGCCATGCGGCACGGAATATGCCCCGCAATGCTGTGCAACCTTTGGATAAATTCTTCAACGTTATGAGTTTGGTAGCGATAGTCGGTCGCCCCAACGTGGGCAAAAGCACACTCTTCAACCGTCTGGTGGGACAACGTCAGGCCATCGTGGACTCCACGGCCGGCACGACCCGCGACCGCCATTACGGCAAAACCGATTGGAACGGCAAGGAGTTTTCCGTGATCGACACGGGCGGTTATACGGTCAATTCGGACGATATTTTCGAAGACGACATCCGCCGGCAGGTGATGCTCGCCATCGACGAGGCGGACGTAATCCTCTTTCTGGTGGAGGTGTCGACGGGCATCACCGACCTCGACACGCTCATGGCCGACATCCTACGCCGCACCACGAAGAAGGTCATCCTGGTCTGCAACAAAGTCGACAACTACGATCAGATCTACTCCTCGCACGAGTTCTACAAGCTCGGGCTGGGCGACCCCTACTGCATCTCGTCGATGTCGGGAAGCGGCACGGGCGACCTGATGGACGCCATCCTGGAGGCGCTGCCCGCCGAAACTTCGGCGCAGTACGAGGACGATCTGCCGCGCATCACCATCGTCGGCCGCCCCAACGTGGGCAAATCGTCGCTCACCAACGCCCTGCTGGGCGTCGAACGCAATATCGTGACCCCTGTGGCCGGCACCACGCGCGACTCGATCCACACGCGCTACAACAAATTCGGCATGGACTTCTATCTGGTCGACACGGCCGGTATGCGCAAGAAGGGCAAGGTGACCGAGGACCTCGAATTCTACTCCGTCATGCGGTCGATCCGCGCCATCGAGAACTCCGACGTCTGCGTCCTGATGCTCGACGCCGAGCAGGGACTCGAATCGCAGGACCTGAACATCCACAACCTGATCGTGCGCAACCGCAAGGGCTGCGTGATCGTCGTCAACAAATGGGATCTGATCGAGAAGGGGAACAACACGATGAAGGAGTGGCGCGAGTTCCTGATGAAGAAACTGGCCCCGTTCAACGACATTCCGATCATCTTCACTTCGGTGCTGAACAAACAGCGTATTCTGGAAGTGTTGCAGACGGCCGTGCGCGTCTTCCAGTCGCGCAAGCGCCGCATCCCCACCTCGGAGTTCAACGACTACATCCTGCCCGTGATCGAGGAGACGCCGCCGCCCTCGACCAAAGGCAAATACATCCGTATCAAATACGCCATGCAGCTGCCTACACCCACGCCGCAGTTCGCCTTCTTCGTCAACCTGCCGCAGTATATCAAGGAGCCCTACCGCCGCTTCTTGGAGAACAAAATCCGCGAGCAGTGGGATTTCTCCGGCGTCCCCATGCAGTTGTATTTCCGGGCGAAGTAACAGCCGGAGAAATCCTCGTTTCGACATTCCCTCCAAACCTCCCTGCCGGCGCTGCGCGCGGCTTCCGTTGCGGCGCCTCGGCACCCCGCAAGCGGGTGCGCTCGGCTGGCGACACGGGTGACAAAGGGAGGCTTTTCCCGGCATCCCCATGCAGTTGTATTTCCGGGCGAAGTAACAGCCGGAGAAATCTGTTTCCCGACATACACGAACCATCCTCCTGCCAAAAGACGGGATTTGCCGCTGCCGCAACTTCCGTCGCATCAACGCACAACGACACGGGGAAAAGCAAAAAAACGATCCGAACGCTTGTTTTTTTCGCACGAAACGCCCTATCTTTATCCCCAAGGTTAGTTAGGGCGGCTGCCCGTCCGATCATGCAACAGAAATGATTCGACCGTTTGTCCGACGACAAAACGGAGAGGGAACATAGTGTCTAACTCAAAAACGAAAAGCGTATGAAGAAATTTTTACTGTTGGCGATATGCGCACTGAGCGTATGTCTGACGGGATGCTCCGACAACGACACCCCCGAACAACTTCCCGATCCCGAACTGACGCTGGCGCCCGATGCCCCGATCGCATTTCCGGCAGAAGGCGGAAGCGTCGAGATCACCGTCACGACCAACATGGAGAGTTGGAACGCCGTTTCCGACCAGAAGTGGTGCAAAGTCGCGGTCTCCGCAGGTAAATTCACGGTATCGGCCGTAGAGAACGAGACGCCGGAAGCGATGCCGGCCGCCACCGTGACCGTAACCGCGACATCGGGCGAACGCTCCGTCAGCCGCGAATTGCAGGTATCGCAGGAAGCGGGCAAGGAAAAGTACACCGACCTGAGCCGGGAAGGTACTTCGAACTGCTACCTCGTCACCGCCGCCGGCAATTACAGTTTCGACGCGACCGTGCGCGGCAACGGCGCCACGACCGAGGGGCTCGATGCGCCCACGGCCATCGCGGGCACGAGCGCCGCAGTCGTCTGGCAGAGCGCACCCGGTCTGATATCGGGCGTAACGCTGGCCGACGGCCGGATCAGCTTCAAGATCGCCGGACCGGGCAACGCCGTGATCGCCGTCAAGGACGGAGCGATCCTGTGGAGCTGGCACATCTGGTATCCCGAAGCCGAAGTCGCGGGGCTGAATTCGAAAACCGGATACGAGGTGATGAACATGAACCTCGGCGCGATGCACAACACCCCAGGCGACGTCGGCAGTTACGGACTGCTCTACCAGTGGGGCCGCAAAGATCCGTTTCCCGCAGCACCGACGCTGACCGGAACGACCGCCACCGTCGGTGCGCCGATCTACGACGGCGACGACAACGAAATCAAAATCACCAACTCGTCGCAGTCGAGCACAGCGGACAACAATCTCGCCTTCGCCATCGCCAATCCGACGGTCTGCCTCTCCAACTATGCACAATTCAACACCTCGCGCGACTGGTTGCAGGCCGACATGAGCAACGACGCCCTGTGGGGCAATCCCAAAGGCGCTGAACGCAACGAGACGAACGACTTCCTCAACAAGGGGGCCAAATCCTTCTACGACCCGTGTCCCGTCGGATGGCGCGTTCCGCCTGCCGACGTATTCCGCAACTTCACCGCATCGGGCGGCTACGCTTGGGTGATCGACGATTTCGATATCGCCGACATCAGCGGCGACGGTGCGAAATCGCTCGCCGACTACGACTACGGCTGGACTTTCAATCTGAGCGACAGCGCATCTTCCTACTTCCCCGCAGCGGCGCGCTTCGACGGCTCCTACGCCATGCTGATGGGCAGCATGAGCGGCTTGTGGGGTTCCTATTGGGGCAACGCACCCTACCCCGGCGACATGTTCCAGGGCGGGGCCTACTCGGTGCTCTCGTTCCAGATCAAGGACACGGCCGGCAACGAGATGATTACCACCTCGCCCGCCGGCGGAGGTGCCCGCGCCGACGCCTACTCGGTGCGCTGCATCCGCGAATAAAGCTTTCGGATGCATTTACAACGGAATCGGGAGCCGAATGTCGGCTCCCGATTCCGTTTGCGGGGCGAGCTACCTGTCGGGAACGAACAGACGCGCGGTCTCCGCGCCGTCGAGGTATTTGCGCTTGAAGATATGGACGAAGAAGACGAACATCGCCAGCAGCAGCGGGCCGAAGATAACGCCCATGAACCCGAAAAGCGGCAGGCCGATGAGCACGCCGAGAATCGTCACGAGCGGATGCGTGTCGGCCATTCTCTTCTGTAAAATGAACCGGATCACATTGTCCGACTGCGTAACGACGAGCACGCCGTAGGCCATCAGCCCGACGGCGGTGCCCCAACTTCCCTCCACCGCGAGATAAGCCGCGAGCGGAACCCAGACGAGCGCCGTGCCGACGACGGGCAGAATGGTGGCGAAGCAGGTGACGACTCCCCAGAACAACGCGCTGGGAACGCCGCAGACGAGGTAACCCGCATAGGCGATCGACCCCTGCACCACGGCGATCAGCGGAATGCCGATCGCATTCGAGCGGACGATCATATAGATTTCGTTCGTCACGTTGCGTGCGACGGTGGCATTGAACGGAAGCATGGCCCGGCAATAATTCTCCATGCGGGTACCGCCGATCAGCATGAAATAGAGCACGAACAACAGCATGACGATATTGACCCCGAAACTGAAAATACCTTGCAGAAACGCCTGCCCGAATCGGGTGATCACGGCCACCATCGACGAGATGTTGCTGTCCTGCAACAGATCGTAACCGATCCGCAGGCGGATCTGTTCGGAGACATGACGGATCGAGGAGATCAGCGATTGGGGGTCGAGCGTGAAATCCTGTACCTTGTCGACGAACATCCACACGATACCGCTCAACGGAATCAGGAAGCAGACGATGGCTTCGACCAGCAGCACCGACGCCGCCAGACTGCGCCGCCACCGGCGGCGAACCGTCAGATAGCGCATCTGCCGCCGAAGCAGCACATAGATCGTCATGGCGCCGAGCAGCCCGCCGATATAGGGCGTCAGTTCGGCGAAGATAACCACACCCAATACCAGAATGATGACGAAGAGCGAATAACGCCAGTATTGTTCCTTGACACTTCTCATCCACCGACCCGTTTATCGTCCGGCATAAAAAGCAAGGAGTGTGCCGGTTTTCCGGCGACAGGGACGAAGAGGCACGCGACCGGTCTGCGTCCGGACTCAAAAAAAGGACCGCCCGTTAAAAACGGACGGATCCTTTCCACGCCTCGCCGTTCTCCGGAGACATCCAGCCGGCGACGCTATAATTCAGGATTGCGATCGAAAAGGTATCCGACCGACAGCCGGAGACCTTCGAGCAGGAAGCTTCGCCCGTACACCTCCCCGTATTTCCAGCGGTCGCGCGCCAGATTGCCGATCAGACGCATCCGCTTCGTCCATGCGCCGCCCGGCGAATCGTTCAGGTGCCGGCGCTCGTAGAGGATATTGTCCAATACCCGGTCGGCGAGCGCCTGCATGCCGGCCGGCAGCGGATTCCGCGCGACGCCCAGATACCGGACGGAGAGGTCGGAGAGTATCTCCGCGAAACGCAGCAGGCGATCTTCGGCCGCGACCTTCCGGAACGCCGTCCAGTCGACCGCGTCGCCTTCGCGGTCGATAAAGACCGCCCAATCGCACAGATGCCGCAGGGAAATGCCCTCGGTCAGGAAATGCGACAAGGCGTGTTTGGCCAGAAAAAGGGCATTGAAATCGGGCGGAGGGACGAGCAGCGCCGTTTCCGGTATGCTGCACAACGGCCCCTCCGCAAGCAATCGTTGAAGATGCCGCTCGAACCGCTTCGCCCGACGGCTCCCGCGAACCGCCGTACAGAACCGGTGGTTTTCGACCGTCAGCCCGCGGAATACGATATGGGAGTGTTTGTAGAAATCGCGTTTCACCTCGGCCCCGACCTGTTCGGCCACCCGATTGCCGCGCTCGTAATCGCCGCAAAGGAAACAATCCAGATCGCCGCAGGGCCGATGTTCCGGAACAGGGTACAACCGGCTGACGGCGAGCCCTTTCAATACGACGGTACGAATTCCCGCTTCGGCGTAGGCCGCAGCCAGTTCCGCTGCCCGGCGACGCTGCTGCCCGTACCGGTGTTCGATCCGCTCGACGTTGTAGGCCCAACGCAACCGAAGCTCCCTCGACGGCTGCAACTCCGGCGGCAACCGGCGAATCCCGTCCCAGACGAGGGCCGACACCCCCTGCGATGAGGCTGCGGTGTACAACTCTCGCCACCGGTCGTCCGTCGATCCGCCGATGTCCGGAGTGTCGCCGGAACGTACCCCCGCCCGCAGCAAAGCGAACAAATCCATTCGTGCACGATCCTTCATCGTCCTAAAAGCGTATCATTAAATTTCCTCCTGCCGTCCGTTGCAAACCCTCCGCCGGCCGCATGGCGGAACCGTTATTTCCCGATGGCCTTGTAGGTGAATCCTTCGGCGACCAATTCGGCCTTGTCGTAGATATTGCGCCCGTCGATCACCAGCGGATTGGCCATGACCTTTCGAATCACCGTCCACGAAGGGAGACGGAACTGTTTCCATTCGGTCAGCAGCACCAGCGCATCGGCATCGACGACCGCTTCATACATATCGCTGCAATAGACGACGGCATCCCCTACCCTGCGGCGGCATTCGTCCATCGCCGCCGGATCGTAGACTCTCACCGCAGCGCCGGCGCGTGTCAAGCGGTCGATCGCCACCAAGGCGGGCGCTTCGCGCATATCGTCGGTTTCGGGCTTGAAGGCAAGCCCCCACAGGGCGACGGTCCTGCCGCGCAGATCGCCCAATTCGGCCGCAAGTTTCCGTACGACGATCTCCTTCTGCCGTTCGTTGACGGCTTCGACCGCCTCGATGATCCGCATCGGAGAACCATACTCCCGTCCCGTACGTGCCAATGCCCGCACGTCCTTCGGAAAGCACGACCCGCCGTACCCGCAACCGGCATAGAGGAATTTGCTGCCGATGCGCGCGTCCGTTCCGATCCCCTTCCGAACCATATCGATGTCGGCTCCGACCAGGTCGCAGAGATTCGCGATGTCGTTCATGAAGGAGATTCGCGTCGCCAGCATCGCATTGGCCGCATATTTGGTCATCTCGGCCGAAGGAATATCCATGAAATAGATTCGGAAATTGTTGACCAGAAAGGGTCTGTACAATCTCGACAAGAGCCGCTGCGCACGCTCCGACTCCGTACCTACGACGATCCGGTCGGGCGACATGAAATCCTTGATCGCCGCTCCCTCTTTCAGAAATTCGGGGTTCGACGCCACCTCGAAGGGTATTTGCACGCCCCGCCGGTCCAACTCCTCCTGAATGACGGCCTTCACCTTCTTCGACGTTCCTACGGGAACGGTCGACTTGGTGACCAAAATCGTGTATTTATTGATGTTGCGCCCGAACGTACGAGCCACTTCCAGCACATAACGCAAATCGGCCGATCCGTCTTCGTCGGGCGGCGTACCGACGGCCGAGAAGACGACCTCCACCTGATCCAGACAACTGCTCAGATCCGTGGTGAAATGCAGGCGTCCCGCTTCGACGTTGCGCCGAACCAGATCGTCGAGCCCCGGTTCGTAGATCGGAACCTCGCCCGACAGCAGACGCCCGATCTTCTTCTCGTCGATATCGACGCAGGTCACATCGATTCCCATTTCGGCAAAGCAGGCTCCCGATACGAGACCCACGTAGCCTGTTCCCACAATTGAAATATTCATGCGCGTTCGTCTTAGATTTTTCCCGTCAAACGGAGCGGCATTCTATCCTCCGCATCCGCTCCGCCGCAAGCGACGAAGACAAGCCGTTGACAAAGATACGAAAAGTCGAGTGCAGAAGCAAACATTCATGTTTGATTATGCCGAGACGGAGTATCTTCGGCATCAGCCAACGATACGAATAAGTGAGTGCAATGTCAAATTTATTTGAACATTGCCGAACGAGAGTATCTTCGACGAAGTCAAAGATACGAAAAGTCGGGCGCAGAAACAAGCGTCAGCTTGATTATGCCGAGACGGAGTATCTAAGACGAAGTCAAAGACAGGCAATATATTCGGATTTCGATCGAACTTCCCGCACAACGCCGGCGGATAAATCGATCGGAAGGAACGGGAACGGCGATACCGGACTGCATGATTCCGAATATTTCACTACCTTTGTCTTCCGATGAGCGAAATCGCCGACAAACTGATCGACTGGTACGGAGTCAACGGACGCGACCTGCCCTGGCGTCGGACACGCGACCCCTATCGCATCTGGCTCTCGGAGGTCATTCTCCAGCAGACGCGGATCGCGCAGGGGATGGACTATTATCTGCGCTTCATCGCGCGGTTTCCCGACGTCGGCGCCCTGGCTACGGCCGACGAAGACGAAGTGCTCAAACTCTGGCAGGGATTGGGCTATTACAGCCGCGCGCGGAATCTCCACGCCGCGGCCCGGCAGGTCGTCGAACGCTACGGAGGGCGGTTTCCCGCCGCCTATGCCGACGTGCGGTCGCTCAAAGGCGTGGGCGACTATACGGCGGCGGCCGTCTGCTCGATCGCCTACGACGCGCCGTGCGCCGTGGTCGACGGCAATGTCTACCGCGTGCTGTCACGGCTCTTCGACCTCGATCTGGCCATCGACACCGCCGAGGGCCGCAAAGCGTTCGCCGCGCTTGCCGACGAACAACTCGACCGGCGTCGGCCTGCACGCTACAACCAGGCGATCATGGATTTCGGCGCGCTGCAATGCACGCCCGCCAACCCCTCCTGCAACGACTGCCCGCTGCGGGACGAATGTCTGTCGCTGGCAGCCGGAACCGTAGCGGAACGCCCCGTCAAGGCGGGCCGGATACGGATTCGCCCGCGCTATCTGAACTATCTCCATCTGGAATGCGGCGGACGCATCGCCCTGCGGCGGCGACCGGAAGGAGACATTTGGCAGGGATTGTACGACCTGCCGGCGATCGAGAGCGACCGCCCGCTGGATTTCACGGAGCTGGCCGCCGCCCCGCCCTTCCGCGACATGTTCGGCACGCTTCCCTACCGGCTGGTGCGGACGATCCGTATGCCCAAACACCAGCTGTCGCACCAGACCCTCCACGCGGCGTATCACCGCCTCGCGCTCGACGCATGGCCCTCCGCTGCCGAAGGATGGACGCTCGTGCCGTACGAACTGTTGGAGGACTATGCGATCCCGCGCCTGCTCGACCGCTATTTCGAGCGGATCGGCAACAGCGATACCTGATCCATGCGCCATTCCTATTTCCGTATTTTCTTACGGTCTGCCGTATGAATCGGAGAGAGCCCGCGGCTGTGACGTATTTCCGGATTAACCTCCGCCATGGCGGGGGCTTGGGGCAAGGCCAGCCTTGACAGTCGGGCTTCGGCGGAGCTCCGGTGTAAAATTGGGAGATCGTCGCCAAAAAGAAACCGGCACCTCGAAGGTACCGGCTCCTCTGCTTTCCATACTCCGATCAGGCGTTCCCGCCCCCGTCGGAGGCATCCCCTCCGCCCTGTACCGCAGGTGCACCCCCGGCCGGCTTGCGACCGCGCCGGCGATGACGTCCCCCGCGGTGACGGCGGCGTTCGGTATTGCGCCCTTCGGCACCCTCCGTCCCGGCGATCGCCGGAGACGCTGCACCCGAATCCGGTACGGCCTCCCGCGGTGCCGCCTTCGGACGTTCGCCAGCGCGGCCGCCGCGGCCCTTCGCCTCGCCGCGACCTTTCCGGCCGCCGCGCCCCCGACGGTCGCCCGAAGCCGACGGCTCATACGCGGGGGCCTTACCGAGCTTCTCCGGCAACGGGAGCTTCTCCACTTCGCGCTCCATGAACTCCTCGATACGGCGGAACTTGCCCTGCTCCTTCTCGTTGACGAAGGTCAGCGCCCGCCCCGTGGCGCTCGCACGCGCCGTACGGCCGATGCGGTGGATATAATCCTCGGGGTCGTGCGGCACGTCGTAGTTGACCACCATGCCTATATCTTCGATGTCGCCTGTTCGATCGCCTCGTTGGGCTTCGAAATGGCGATATTGACCTCGGCGGGATCGTTCAGAATCTGCTTGGCCATCTGCCGGATCTTGGGCGGCAGCGTCGCGGAGAACATCAGCGTCTGTCGCGATTTGGGCATATAGGAGACGATCTGCATAATGTCGTCGTAAAAACCCATATCGAGCATACGGTCGGCCTCGTCCAGAATCAGGTAGTCCACATGCGACAGATCCACCCGGCTGTTGGTCAGGTGCGAAATCAGGCGTCCGGGCGTGGCGATCACCACATCGGCACCCATTTGCAGACCGCGCTTCTGCTGGTCCCAGCCGCGGCCGTCGCCGCCGCCGTAGATCACGGCGGTAGAGACGGGCATATAGTAGGAAAAGCCCTGGAACTGCATGTCGATCTGCTGTGCCAACTCGCGCGTGGGTACGATAATGACCGATTTCACGACGTTCTTCTCATTGCCTTCGAGCAGCAGCCGGTTCAGCAGCGGCAGCGTATAGGCAGCCGTCTTGCCCGTACCGGTCTGAGCGCAGGCGATAATATCGCGCCCGTCCAGAATGATCGGAATGGTCTGCTCCTGCACAGGAGTCATCTCCTGAAAATTCATGGCGTCGATGCCGTCCAGCACCTCGTCTTCCAGATCGAGTTCGTCAAATCTCATACTATGCGTTTTCTTTCTTTTCCAATTATTACACTTCAAACGGGCGGGTTCTTTCGACCAACTCTCCCTGCAACGTCGCCGACGAGGAGGCGGTCACCCGCACCCGCACGTAATCCCCGATCCGGCACTCGCCGCGATCGAAGACCACCACCTTATTCTGCGACGTACGTCCGAAAAGCTGCCGGTCGCTGCGCTTGGAAGTACCTTCCACCAGAATTTCGAACTCTTTGCCGACATCGCGGGCGTTGCTTTCGGCCGAAAGCGTATTCTGCAAGGCGATGATTTCGTTCAAACGGGCCGTCTTGACCGAATCCGGCACATCGTCGGGCATGTGACGTTGAGCGAACGTATCGGGCCGCTCGGAATACTTGAACATATAGGCGAATTCATACCCCACCTCCCGCATCAGCGAAAGCGTCTGCCGATGATCCTCGTCCGTTTCGCTGCAGAATCCGGCGATCAGATCGGTCGTAATCGCGCAATCGGGCATATAGCGGCGGATAGCGGCGATGCGGTCGAGGTACCATTCGCGCGTATATTTGCGGTTCATCTTCTCGAGCATCCGCGACGATCCCGACTGGGCGGGCAGGTGGATGCAGCGGCAGATGTTGGGTTTCGACGCCATCACTTCGAGCAGACGGTCGCTCATGTCCTTGGGATGCGACGTTGCGAACCGAACGCGCAACAGCGGCGAAATTTCGGACACAAGGCGCATCAGCTCCGGAAAATCGACCGCTCCATAACGATACGAATTGACGTTCTGTCCCAACAGCGTCACCTCCCGGTAACCGTTCTCGAACAGGCTGCGGGCTTCGTTCAGAATAGTCTGCGGATCGCGGCTGCGCTCCACGCCCCGCGTATAAGGCACCACGCAGTACGAACAATAGTTGTTGCACCCGCGCATGATGGCGATATAACTGCTCACGCCGTTGCGATCGAGCCGCACGGGAGCGATTTCGGCGTAGGTTTCCTCGCGGGAAAGCAGGACATTGACGCCCCGGCCCCCTTCGCCCGCTTCGCGCACCAGGCGGGGCAGGTCGCGGTACGCATCCGGACCGGCGACGATATCCACGGGGTTCTCCCCTTCGAGCAGCCGTTCCCGCAAACGTTCGGCCATACAACCGATAATACCGACGAGCACTCCCGGCCGGCGGCGGCGCAGATGAGCCATCTCCCGCAAACGCCCCCAAATACGCTGTTCGGCTGTCGTACGACGCGCCGTCGATCACATAGGCCAGCACGCGCGACGAAACGTAGATCGTGATGAGCGAGTAGAACGACAGCAGCCAGCTGCCCCCCTCGACCGCCTCGCGGTCGGCGCCGCTTCCCACGCCGAAACCGATGACCAGAAGTCCCGACAGCACGACGCACGAATCGGCGAGCAGGATGCCCGTCGAGAATTTCATCTTGGCGAATTTTTGCAGATACATGGCGATGATGTCCGTACCGCCTGTCGTAGCCTGATTGCGCAGCACCAACCCCACTCCCAGACCGATGAGCACGGCTCCCAGCAGCGACGCGAGCATCAGGTCGTTCGACAGGTCGATCACACCGCCGAAGAGCTGCTTGGGATCGAGCGCTTCGAGCGCCTCCTGGTTGGGAAAGGCGATCCACGAGAGCAGGTTTATCAGACCCGGCGTGAGGCAGGCGGCGAAGAGCGTGCGGCCGCCGAACTGCCGGCCGAAAACGATGATGGCGCTCGCCAGCAGCGGAACGTCGATCATATAGCCGAACGTACCGACCTGAATCGAGGGAAAGACGTTGTGCAGGACGATGCCCATGCCGTACACGCCGCCGGGAACGATGTTGTACGGGCTGACGAAATAGGAGTACCCTACCGCCATGATCAGACACCCCAGTACGATGGCGAACATCGAACGCCACCACGCGAAGGTTCCGACCGGTTCAATAAAGCTTTCGTATTTCAAATTCATTTTAGCGGTTAATGCGTCGATTTAATTTTGCAAAATAAAAAATTCCCGGCAATATTCCACCCCTGTCCGGCCATATTTGAAAAAAAACGGCCCAGTATTTAAATTTTTTTCGTTTATATTTGCAAATAGATTGCGATACATTTGAAGGCTTTTCATCTATGATCCTGACATATTACTGTGCTGTCTCCATGATACTTATAGCCTACCTGTTGGGATCGATTCCCAATGCGGTGTGGATCGGTAAGAAATATTACGGCATCGACATCCGCGAACACGGAAGCGCAACGCCGGCACCACCAACATGCTGCGGGTACTGGGACGCCGGGCAGCCCTGCCGGTCTTCGCGCTCGACGTGTTGAAAGGCTTCGTGGCCGTCGCACTGCTCGGCCTGCTCAAATACGACGACAACATCTCCGACATCTGGCTCATCAACCTGAAAATCATCGCCGTATTCGCCGCCGTGCTCGGACACATCTTCCCCGTCTTCGCCCACTTCAAGGGCGGCAAAGGCGTAGCGACGCTGGTGGGCGCCGTGCTCGGTATCCATCCGATCACCGTCCTGCTCTGCTTCGGTATCTGGTTCATCGTGCTGATGATTACGCACTACGTGTCGCTCTCGTCGATGATCGCGGGATGCTGTTTTCCGATCTTCGTGCTGCTGTCGCCCAAAATCAACCACTCGGTGCCGCTCGTCGTCTTCTCGTTCGTCATCGCCGCACTGCTCATCTGGACGCACCGCAAGAACATCGACCGGCTGAAAAAAGGCACCGAGTCGAAAATCTACATCTGGCGCCCCGTCGCTTCCAGAAGGCGCAACGACCCCGATAAATAAGGCTTCTCCCCCTCCCTTCATATACCGAGACTATGCTGCAAGAGAATCTGATCCGAATGTACGAAGAGAGCTTCCGCGCTCACCGCGAGCTGCCGGCGCTGACCGACTATTTCAAGGGCGAAACCTTTTCGTACTACGAGATGGCCAAGGAGATCGCCAAACTGCATCTCTTCTTCAAAAAAGCGGAGATCCGCCGCGGCGACAAGATCGCGCTCGTCGGCCGCAACAATCCGCGCTGGTGCATCACCTATCTGGCGACGATCACCTACGGAGCGGTCATCGTCCCCATCCTCCAGGACTTCGCGCCCGCCGACATCGTACACATCGTCAACCACTCCGAGAGCCGCCTGCTCTTCGTCGGCGACAACTACTGGGACATCATCGAGGAGGACGAAATCGCCCGCATCGACGCGGTGCTGTCGCTCACCGATTTCCACGTCATCTACGAACGCCGCGGCAAATCGCTCGGCGTCTACATGCGCGACATGGTGAAAAACTACCGCGCCAAATACAAACGGGGGTTCTCGGCCGACGACATCAAATATCCCGACATCCCCAACGACCAGATGGTGCTGCTGAACTACACCTCCGGTACGACGGGCTACTCCAAGGGGGTCATGCTGACGGTGAATAACCTCACGGGCAACGTGCTGGTGGCGAAAAACGCCCGGAACACCCAGACCGGCACCCACTATTTCGTACGCGGCGGCCGCACGCTGTCGTTCCTGCCGCTGGCTCACGCCTACGGCTGTGCGTTCGATTTCCTCTCCCCGCTGGCCGTAGGCGGCCACGTGACGCTGCTGGGAAAGATTCCCTCGCCGAAGATCCTCATCGAGGCGATGCAGATGGTAAAGCCCACCGTGATCTGCTGCGTACCGCTCATTCTGGAAAAGATCTACCGCAAGCAGGTATTGCCGCTGCTGGAAAAGGGCCCGATGTCGATCGCCATGAAGATTCCGCTGCTCAACTCGGCGATCTATTCCGCCATCCGCAAGAAACTGATCGATTCGTTCGGCGGCGAAGTAGTCATCTTCATCGTAGGCGGCGCCCCGATGAATCAGGAGACCGAGGCCTTCCTGCTGAAAATCAAGTTCCCCATCACCGTAGGCTACGGTATGACCGAGTGCGCGCCGCTGATCAGCTTCACCACCGACGACCTCTTCAAGGCCGGCTCCTGCGGCATGTACATCAAGGAGTACCTCGACCTGCGCATCGACTCGCCCGATCCGGAGCATACGGCCGGCGAGATCATCGTCAAGGGCGAACACGTGATGCTGGGCTACTACAAGAACGAAAAGGATACGCACGCCGTGCTCGACCCCGACGGCTGGCTCCACACGGGCGACATGGGAACGGTCGATCCCGACGGCACGCTCTACATCCGCGGCCGCTCCAAGACGATGATCCTCACGGGAAGCGGTCAGAACATCTACCCCGAGGAGATCGAGGACAAGCTCAACAACATGTACCTCGTGCTGGAATCGCTCGTGCTGGAACACAACGGCAAACTCCACGCACTGGTCGTGCCCGACTACGAGCAGGCCGAGCGCGAAGGGGTCGACAAGAACGACCTTCCGCAGATCATGGAGAACAACCTCAAAGAGTTGAATACGGTCGTGGCCGGTTACGAACATGTCGCAGCGATCACGATCTACCCCACCGAATTCGAGAAGACGCCCAAACGCAGCATCAAACGCTACCTCTACAACGTGACGCTGCTGGGCAAATAACGGAAAAAGGACGAACGGCGGTCAAGTCTGCGGCCGGCAGGCCGCGTCGCCTGATAATTCACCCGCCGCTCGTCCTTTCCGGTTTCATCCGGCACATCGCGTGCCGGATTTTTCGTCGTGTCTGAGTCGTTGCCGTTTTTGGTTCGATAGCTGGGAAGAAAAGCAGTTGCCTCCCACGCTTCGCCACGTTCTTCTCAGGATGACGATTGGCAATCGTCATCCTGAGAAGAAATTCGGCAGGGATTCCGACGCGAGGATCGACCGCCGGCGTATTTGCGGGGCGAAGTCTGCGGAGGACGCCCTTGCGGCAGACCTCCGCCCGCGGAGGCTTCGGCCTGCGCGGCGCAAGCGCCGCCATGCCGTGATGCGCCGTAGATACTCCCGCTCGGCAATGTTCAAATAAAATTTGCCATTGCTCTCGCTTATTCGTACTTTGGCTGCGCCGTAGATACTCCGTCTCGGCATAATCAAGCTGACGCTTGCTTCTGCGCTCGACTTTTCGTATCTTTGACCGTCATGAAATACTACAAGAAACAGAAAATCGGCGAAAACCTGCTCTACGTCATGGTCTGGCTGGCGATTCTGCTCGTACCCATCCTCAACTCGAAGATGATGTCCGAGGTGCACGTCAGCCTCTCCAACATCCTGATCGCATGGCAGCAGATCGCCCCCTATCTGTTCATCTTCATCATCCACAACGCCTTCATCGTGCGCTACGTCAAGCGCCACCAGTACATGCGTTACGTCGTCGTCGACGTGCTCTTCATCTCGGCGGTCTTCTACGGCGTCGACATCCTCGACAGCATACTGGGCGACTTCGCCACGCCGGAGCATCTCATCAGCGCCAAACACGCGTCGTTCACCGACCTGCCCGTCTACTGGAACATCGTGCTGGGACTCTTCATGACCTGCGCCAACACCGCCATCAAGATGATGTACCAGTCGCTGCGCGACGAGCAGGCCATGGAGGAGCTCAAACGACAGAACCTCCAGGCCGAAATGGACTATCTCAAATACCAGATCAACCCCCACTTCTTCATGAACACGCTCAACAACATCCACTCGCTGATCGACATCGACGCCGCCTATGCGCAGGACGCCGTGATCGAGCTGTCGAAGATGATGCGTTACGTCCTCTACGAATCGGGGCACGAGGCCATTACGCTCGAGAAGGACATCCAGTTCATGGAGAACTACATCAAACTGATGCGCATCCGCTACACCGAAGACGTGGATATCCGGTTCGACTACCCGAACGACCTGCCGCACGACGTCACCATACCGCCGCTGCTGCTGATCGTCTTCGTCGAAAACGCTTTCAAGCACGGCATCAGCTATTCGCGGCCGTCGTTCATCCACATCCGGGTGCGCTACATCGACGGGAAGGTCTATTACAGCATCATCAACAGCCGTCATACGGCCGAACCCTCGGGAAAGGACGCGGGTATCGGCCTGGAAAACGTCCGGCGGCGGTTGCAGCTGATCTTCGCCAACCGCCACACGCTCGCGATCGACACCCGCCGGCCCAACATGTATCGTGTCAAACTCATCATCCCCGCTACCTCCCATGATTAAATGCATCGCCATCGACGACGAACCGCTCGCACTGCGCCAGCTGCGCACCTACATCGCACGCGTTCCCTTTCTGGAACTTGCGGGCGAATACCGCAACGCGCTCGAAGCCTCCCGCGCGCTCGAAGAACAGTCCGTGGATCTGATCTTCTGCGACATCAACATGCCCGATCTCAGCGGCATCGATTTCGTGCGCTCGCTCTCCGCGGAGCAGCGGCCGATGATCGTCTTCACGACCGCCTACTCCGAATACGCCGTCGAGGGATTCAAACTCGATGCGATCGACTACCTGCTCAAACCCTTCGGTTTCGACGAGTTCAACCGTGCCGCACAGCGGGCCAAATCGCTCTCCGAACTCATCCGCAGCCGCCGCGAACATCCCGAAGAGACGACGGAAAGCATCTCGCTGCCGCAGGACAGCCGCGAATTTCTCTCGATCAAGACCGACCACATGGTCTCGCTGGTCAAATTCGAGAACATCATCTACCTGGAAAGCATGGGCGAATACGTGCGCATCCACACGACCGAAGGCAAGACGCTCACCGCGCTCTACCGGCTCAAAAACATGGAAGCGGCGCTGCCCGCCGACACCTTCATGCGCGTACACCGCTCCTACATCGTCAACCTGCGCCGCATCGCCGGCTACGCCAAGGGGCGCATCTTCTTCTCGACCGACGAAAACGACTTCGTTCCCATCGGCGAGAATTACCGCGAAACCTTCGCCGCCTATACCGAGAAGGCCTACAATACGCTTTGAACGAAAAAAGAGACCTCCGCTCGGTCATGCCCCGCCGCTTCTTAAAATTCGAACCCGATCTTGATACTGAACCTACCGCAATCGAGCGAATCGGAATAACCATAACCATCGTAGGCTATCCCTATAACCGATTCCGGCTGCCGAAGCAGCCGAAAACTCGCGAATTCACCGTATATTTGCAGGCGCTAACCCGAAACCCCCAACGATGACAAACCCGATGCAGACGGCGGAAGCCCGTATTTCGGCATCCGCATTCGCCGACACGAAACCCCACTACGACATCCTCGACGGACTGCGCGGCATAGCCGCGCTGACCGTCGTCTGCTTCCACCTCTTCGAAGCCTACGCCACGAGCCATCTCGACCAGCGGATCAACCACGGCTATCTGGCCGTCGACTTCTTCTTCATCCTCTCGGGCTTCGTCGTCGGTTACGCCTACGACGACCGCTGGCGGCGCATGTCGGTCGGCGAGTTTCTCAAACGCCGTCTCATCCGCCTGCAACCCATGGTCGTCATCGGTGCACTCATCGGCGCTGCGATGTTCTACACACAGGGGTGCTCCGTGTGGGACGTCTCGAAGGTCACGGTCGCGGCGCTGCTCGCAGCCACGCTGATGAACGCACTGATGATCCCCGCGACGCCCGGCGTCGAAATCCGGGGCGTCGGCGAGATGTATCCGCTCAACGGCCCCAGCTGGTCGCTCTTCTTCGAGTATATCGGCAACCTTCTCTACGCCTTCCTCCTGCGCAGGCTCCCCACTCGGGCACTCGCCGCATGGGTCGCGCTGGCGGGGTGCGGACTGGCCGCATTCGCCCTGTGGGGGCCTTACGGCGATATCTGCGTGGGATTCGCGCTGACGGGCGACAACATCGTGGGCGGTTCGCTGCGGCTGCTGTTCGCCTTTTCGGCGGGTCTGCTGCTGTCGCGCGTATTCAGACCCGTCGCTGTCAGAGGCGCCTTCTGGATCGGCAGTCTGGCAATCGTCGCCGCAGCGGCCGTGCCGCGCATCGGCGGAAGCGAACATTTGTGGATGAACGGGCTCTACGACGCCTTCTGCGCCATCGTGCTCTTCCCGCTCATCGTCTATATCGGCGCCTCGGGCCGGACGACCGACCGGCTGACCGCCCGCCTCTGCAAATTTCTGGGGGACATCTCTTACCCGCTCTACATGGTGCACTACCCCTTCATCTACCTCTATTACGCATGGGTGAAAAACGAAGGGCTCACCTTCGCGCAGTCGCTGCCCGGCGCGGCGGCACTCGTCGCAGGGTCGGTGCTGCTGGCCTATCTGTGTCTGAAACTCTACGACGAACCGGTACGGAGGCTCCTCACCCGACGGTTCCTGCCCACACGCAGGTAGCCGCACGGCCTCAGTCGCCCATGCCGGAACCGATCGAAGGGAAGCGGTCGCACTGGCGATACTCGCCTTCTACGAGTTCGTAACAATAATGCGACCGGCCGTTGGTCAGCACCAGATAGCGGGCGCCGAGCACCGAGTTGTAGCGCACGGCCTGCGCCAGCACATGCCGGTCGATCGGTATTTCGGGCGCTTTGCATTCGCAGAGCACCAACGGCTGCGCATCATCGTCCACCACCACCACATCGGCCCGCTGCGGCGCACCGTTCATCGCCACCGGATACTCCTGCACGATGCGCCGACGGGCTGCGCCGCACCCCGTTTCGAGGTAGGCGATCAGGTGACGGCGCACCCACTCTTCGGGCGTGAGCACCAGCCACATCGCCCGCAGATCGTCCCACACGAGCGTCCGGTCGCCGCGCCGCGAGGCACGCAATTTGACCGCAGGAAAATTCAATTTGGGGTACGAAGACATCGTGTTCCGAAAAAATTTGTAACTTTACGCAGGACAAATATACGAATTATGCGATACATTCCCCTCGTCACAGCCCTCTTTTCGACGCTCGGCGCCGCCGCCCAGTCCTACGACTCGCCCGCGACGGTGGCCATCGACCGCGACGCCCCCCGCAGCGAGATCGTGGCCTACTCCACGCTGTCCGACGCGCTGACCTTCGACCGCGCCGCATCGCGCTACCTGCGTCCGGTCGCCGACTGGCAGGAGGAGCGCAACGAATCGGGGCGTCTGCTCACGGGCGAGTTCACCATGCCCTTCGCATGGATCGACCGCGAACTCTTCCTGCACGTGGCCTCGGCAGGATCGTCCTACGAGGTGACGGTCAACGGCAAACGTGCGGGATATGTGCAGGACGGCGCGACGCCGGCCGACTTCGACATCACCCGTCTGGCTACGGAAGGGAAAAACCGGGTGACCGTCACGCTCTTCGCACCGGCGGTCGCCGATGCGTTGCAGCGCAATCCCGAAGCCAATCCCGCATTGGGCGAATGCTACGTCATGGCCCAGCCCAAGATGCGCGTGCGCGACGTCGTGGTCGACGCTGCGCTCGCCGACGACGGCAACAACGGCGTGCTGGGGCTAGGTATCGTCATGAAGACCCACTCGCTCAATCCCAAGACCACACGCGTCTACTACGAACTCATCGCCCCCGACTCGACGAAGGTGCTCGACGGCTACAAGGATCTCACGCTCGACATGCGCCGCGAGGATACGGTGCGCATCATGCAGGTCGTACCCCGTTCGCAGATGTGGAGCGCCGGACAGCCGAACCTCTACACGCTGATCGTGAAGACACGTTTCGAAGGGCGGATCAACGAATACGTCCCCGTCAAGGTCGGATTCCGCACGGTAGCGGCCGACAAGGGGCGGCTGCTCGTCAACGGGGAACCCGCCGAGCTGCGCGTCAAGGAGTTCGAGGCCGAACCGCAGAGCGGCGAACTGGATACGCTCAGAAAATTGGGTTACAACATGCTGCGGCTGCCTGCGGGACGCCTCTCACGCGAGCTGCTGAACCGTTGCGATTCGCTGGGATTCTATGTCGTCGACCAATTGCCGATCGACACGAGCCGCGCGGGACTATCGCGCAAGGAGGGAGGCAACCCGTCGAACGATCCGCAGTGGCTCGACGCCTACCTCGACCGCACGCAACAGCACTACCACGCCGTGAAGCGTCACCCGTCGATCGTCGCATTCTCGCTCGCCCGCGAGTCGGCCAACGGCATCAACCTCTACGAGAGCTATTTGCGCCTGAAAGAGTTGGAACCCGACCGGCCGGTCATCTACACCGAATCGGGCGGCGAATGGAACAGCGACCGGCTCGACCTGTAATTTTTTTCGAAAGTTTTTTGGAGATTAAAAAATTATTCCTACCTTTGCATTCGCAATCGGATAACGATTGATGCCTCTTTAGCTCAGTTGGTAGAGCACGACACTCTTAATGTTGGGGTCCAGGGTTCGAGCCCCTGAGGGGGTACAAAGCAAAAGACCGATAATCAATGATTATCGGTCTTTTTGTTTTGTATGATTACACCTTATCATAGTACCTTTGGATAAAACAAGAAAGGCAAAGTGCTAAAATAGCATTCTCCGCAGCCGGCGAAGTCCGCAGCCCAAGAGGACCTGTCTCGCATGCAACGGAAATGACATCTGGGCAGGTTTCGATTTCGGCCGTCCCGTCGACATCGCCCAAATCGTCTACTTCCGGCGAAGCGACGGTAATAATCTCTATCCCGGATACGAATACTTGCTCTCCTTCTGGAACGGCCGTGATTGGCAGGAAATCGATCGCCAGACGGCAGATGCTCGGACCTATGTCGATTTTGACGGAGTGCCCGACGATGCGCTGCTGCTGCTCCAATGCACAACCACCGGAACGCAGAGCCGACCGTTCACCTATCGCAACGGAGAGATCGAGTGGTATTAGACCGAAAACAAAAAGCAGGTCTTAGGGTGACTACGGGTTGTAAACTCTTGATTTTAAAGAAAATTAATAACACAATTTTACAAAAAGCAGTTGCATTTTTCGAAAAATCGACTTAATTTTATAGCATCGGGATAACTCCGTGAGAAGGGTTGAATGAAGAAAGGAAAACGGCATTCCGATAAGTAAAGCAGGAAAAAGCCGCAAGGCCTATTGATTAACTTTTACTAATTTAAAACTTTCAAATCATAAAGAAAAAACTTCTTCTCGCAGGTGCCATGCTGCTGCTGGGCGCCGCGGCCGTAACCGGATTCGCCGCTTACGAAAGATCGAATGTTTCCGATTTGCTCGATGCAAATGTAGAGGCATTGGCAGATGACGAAACTATCTCTCCAGCATACGAAGTTGGAGGGTATTGCGAGACATGTCATGCAGATGTTTCGGTATGTTTCCCTTGCGCAACAGATGAAGACTGCGGATCATGCCGCAGACATACGCATCAGTAATTAACGAATAATATCTCCCCTTGCGAATCGTAATAATCTTGGGGAGATATTAAAAACTCGACAAAACAATGAAATGGATCGTCTCCCTTCTGAGTATCTTGATCTTAATCCTGCTCCAATCCTGTTCCCAAAATCAGAGTTCGTCAGAAACTCACTCGACAGAGGCTGCCAAAGTATTGGACATAAACAATATAAAAATCAATAACACGGAACCGGCTCTGTCGGTTTCGGAAGTCATCAAACTGGAAACTGTCGGCAACAAGGCACTGATAAACCAAATATCAAAGATTATCCGGTATGACAAGCAACTATATATCCTCACCCAAGTACCTCAAAACGGAGTGTTCATCTTTTCCGATAACGGTGTATTCAACTGCAAAATTCCAAAAGGGCGTGCAAACAACGAACTGCTTTATCCGATGGACATTGCGCTCGACGAAAGCACTGGGAATCTACTCGTTCTCGATTTGTATCGGGCAGTAAAAGTATTTTCCGCAACTGGGAAATACAAGAAGCTGATCAATCTGGATATTCCGTTATTTCACCTTGAACACATGAGGAACGATGACCTCGTATTTTATTCCTCTAACATCGCAAAAAACACCCATAACTTTTACTGTTACGATCAAGATAGGAAATTAAAAGGACTATACAAAAATCTCTACAAAGGAAAGCCCTATTTATTCTCGGACATATTAACGAAACTCAATCCTGACAGTTTGTTCGTCCATTCAGTTTTTTCCGATACGATCTACCTATATCGACCAGAATATAAATCCTTGCAACCCTTTTTTATTATGGATTATGGCGGCAAAGGAGTCAACGAAAATATCAGCGAATTGAACGACGTAGGATCGCATCTGCAATATGCCCAAAAGAATAATCGCTACATAGGATTACAAATTGCATATTATCAAAATAAAAAACTCTTTTTTTCATTTTCCCGCGGCAAAGCGGATTATTGGGCCGTTTTTAGCGAGGCCGACAATCGGTTAACTGCCTATGAGAAATTGTTCGACGAACTGCCGAACCATTACGGGCTAACTGGACATGCCGCAGAACACGTGATCTATGCCTACGACATTCCATGGCTGAAAAAACATTTCGAAAAGCATCCTCCCGTAACCGAACAGGGCAAACGAATCGAAGCAATGTGCGCCAATGAAGACGACAATCCGATTATCGTATTCGCAAAATTCTCGTAATCTCGATGAAACATTTCATACTTTTGGGTATTGCGTTATCGATCATCTCATGCGACAGGATCAGCAATACCCAACAATTGCAACGGATGTACGGCAAAGAGATCGATCTGTCCGTCTTGTCACGGCAAGCCGAAATCTTGTCGACACCCAAAATAGTCGTTTTCCATGACAGAAACCAATGTTCCAATTGCCAGCTCGGACGTATCTCGGACTGGGACGAGATCATCGCACAGCTGGATTCGATCCAACCGGCGGTTCCCGTATATTTCATTATCGCTCCGCCAAAAGAAGAACTAAATGCAATCCGGCAGAAGATTTTGGAACTGAAACTGCAACGCTACCGCATTGAAATCGACAGTACAAACCGTTTCAAGCAACAAAATAAAGCGATTCCTGCGGATGCATTGTTCCATACGTTTTTGCTCGACGGCCAAAACAGGATAGTTGTCGTCGGCAGTCCTCTGTTCAATAACAAGATGTGGAAAATCTACTGTTCCGAAATCAAAAGACTCTGTGAACAGGATGGAAAATCGTATGAATAAAGGATGTTGTGGAATCTTCGTGTTAGTTGTCTGCATTTCCTGCCGCACGTCGCAACTACCTAACGCTGCATTGGTCTGCTCCAACGCTGCGGCGTTGGAGCAGACCGTAGACTTGGAGAGCCCCGACGTCGAAACAGACGATGCGCTGAGGTTCGAACACTCGATACTGTCGCTGGGAGAAGTGCGGCTCGGTACTACGCGCCACGTCTCCCTGCGTGCGACCAACGCTTCGGAGCAACCGCTCGTCCTGATGGAGGTGACGACGGCCTGCGGCTGCACGAAGGTCGAGTGGCCGAAAAAGCCGATCCTGCCGCACGACTCAGTCGAACTCCGCATCGCATTCACCGCAGAACAGGAGGGCGCATTCTTCAAGAAGATCGCCGTACGCCACAGTGCTGCCAAACATCCCGTATCGTTCCTTATCGAAGGGATCGTCACGAACCTACCTACGAACTAATTCAGATTTGCCTGTTGTGAAAAAACTTACGATTCTATTTTGCCTATCCTTATTCGCCGCCTGCCACAGCGACCAGAAAGAATTCCGGAGAGCGCTCGCCGCCGCCGGAGAAAACCGTCAGCAACTCGAACAAGTGATCGAATACTACAAACACGACGAGGCCGACAGTCTGAAACTTCGGGCTGCGGTGTATCTGATCCGCTACATGCCGCTGCACAAATCCTACGATACTGCGATCGAAAAACTTTACGATCGCATCGACTCGTTGATCCCCAATTGCAAAAAGAACGCCGATTCGCTGGCAGGCGCCATCTCCTTGCTCTACGACCGTTTCAAACCCAGTCTGAACACTCTGTTCGACATCCGAACCGTAACGGCCGATTACTTGATCCGCAACATCGAACAAGCTTTCGACCTGTGGCAAACCAAGCCGTGGGCCGCACATCTGGAATTCGGCGACTTCTGCGAATATCTGCTGCCGCACAAATGTATCGATCTCCAACCGCTGACCGACTGGCGTACGGAACTGGCCGATCTATACGACGGGGAATTGGGAATGCATACGAACGAAGAGTGGAGCCGCAATCCGCGGATCGCCGCAACGGATGTCAATACGGCTCTGCACCGAATCAAACGCTCCTATTCGGCCCATGCCAATCCCTGCCCCATTTTCCGTGCTACGACGTTGACGAATCTGCCCCGCGGCACATGCGCTGAAACCAGTATCGCCGTTGCGCAAATCATGCGCAGCAAAGGAATTCCGGTCAGCATCGATTTTACTCCTCAATGGGGCGCCCGCCCGCTCAGCCATTATTGGATGACCGTACTCAATCACCGGCATCAAAACGAGGTGTTCTCAGCCTATCAATCGAATCCCGGCGAGCCTCACTTCATCAACCGTCCGCTGGACAAAGTATTCCGCATCACCTACCGGCCCAACGAAGAGATGCTGGATATTTTAGTCCGAGACGGCCGACTACCCGGATCGTTGCAGAATATCTTCGTCGAAGATGTTACGGAGAGCTATACCCGCGTAGACGACCTGTCGCTCGAAATCCCGAAGCGACAGACGGGAAACAAAACCGTTTACCTCTCGGTATTCGATAATCAGGAGTGGATTCCCGTTTATTGGGGCAAGCGCAGCAACCGGCGGCGTGTCCGTTTCGAACGCATGGGACGCGACATCGTATATCTGCCGGTGGTTTACGGCGATTCGGAGCGGCCGATACCCGTAGACGATCCGTTTTTCGTACATCCCGACGGCCGGGTAGAGCGCTTGCGAGCGGATACATCGCGCCTAAGAAACATCCGAATCTCCCGTAAGTATCCGATTTACGAACTGGTCTACAAACAAGCCGTCAAATTACGCGGGGGTAAGATCGAAGCGGCCGATAATCCGCAATTCCGGAATGCCGAGACCGTGCTGCGATTTCCCGAGGAGAGGATCGTCATGGCAGGAACCGACTCGGTGCAAAGTCACAAACCCTATCGCTATTGGCGATTCTGTTCGTCGCACGAAGGTCGTTGCGATATGGCAGAACTGATTTTTTACACCGGCGACGAACGGTTGCAAGGAAAACTCGTCACCTGCGGCAAGGAGGTCAATCCCAAAGCGAAGGTACAGATCGCACCGGCTATTCACGACGACGATGCGCTCACATTCTTCTGTGCACAGGGCAACGATTACTGGGTAGGATTCGATTTCGGAAAACCGGTCGATATTTCGAAAATACTATGGTTCCGTCGCGGCGACGGAAACGACATATATCCTGATTACGAATATACGCTTTACTATTGGGGCGACCGTTGCTGGCAGGCGATCGGACACCAGAAAGCCGGAAGCCAGACATGGCTCGACTTCCCAAACGTCCCGCAAAACGCCCTCCTGCTGCTCGTCTGCGACACGAAAGGAACGCAGAGCCGACCGTTCGCCTATCGCAACGGAGAGATCGAGTGGTATTAGACCGAAAACAAAAAGCAGGTCTTAGGGTGACTACGGGTTGTAAACTCTTGATTTTAAAGAAAATTAATAACGCAATTTTACAAAAAGCAGTTGCATTTTTCGAAAAATCGACTTAATTTTATAGCATCGGGATCGGGATAACTCCGTGAGAAGGGTTGAATGAAGAAAGGAAAACGGCATTCCGATAAGTAAAGCAGAAAAAAGCCGCAAGGCCTATTTATGTATTACTAATTTAAAACTTTCAAATCATAAAGAAAAAACTTCTTCTCGCAGGTGCCATGCTGCTGCTGGGCGCCGCGGCCGTAACCGGATTGGCCGCTTACGACAAATCGAGCATGTCCGAACTAATGAACGCCAATGTGGAAGCATTGACACGGCAGGAAACATCCAAAAATGGTCGTCTAATGTACAGAGATATTTCGGATACGGAAACCGAATATTGCTGTGACCGAGACTATCCCGACAAAGCATGTGGTGCGGCTGATTGTTAAAATAATACGATTCAAAGAATGCGTTATTATCTTCTTCTATGCAGCCTGTTTTTCATCTCCTTGGTCGGATGTAAAAAAACAGCAAAAGTTTCAATTCCCGGAGAGATCATTTCGATCTCTCCGGTCTCCGATCCTGGTACATTGAATATTTCGGACTATTTAACCAACATTCGCTTCATACCGCTGCAAACCACCGATTCTTGTTTGCTGAGCAGTACTCTCAATTTGAAGGTTAACGACAACCGCATTTATATTTCAAACAAGCAGGCAATCGTATATTTCGATGATACGGGAAAATTCATATCCAAAATCAAACATCAGGGCCGGGGACCTTTCGAATATGTGTCTCTTACGGATTTCGTCGTATTGAAAGATAATAAAATTGCGGTCTTGGACAATGCTAAAAAACGCCTGATCATATATGATTTAACAAAAAGAAACAGCTTAAAAACAATTGACCTGGGTTGTTTCAGCCGTGCATGTGAAATGGTAAACGACTCGATTATCGTCGTGACCGCGGATTATTACAAGCCCGACGACTTATTTCATTTCTATAACATCCCAACATCGAAAAAAATCAAAAGCTGTACCCCGTTACATCAACAAAAACTAAGCTATTGCCATATCATGGGGCATCGCTATTTCACGAAACAGGGTAATACTCTTTTATACTCAGAACCTTTCAACCCCGATATATTGAAAGTTTCATTGGATACAGTCCTTACGCGATACCATATTTCAACACCATCCAACCCTCCGGAAGATTTTTACATGACGGAATTCAACGACGTCCGAGAGTTTATAGAGGAGTTTAAAAGAAAGAAATATGTTGCGACAGGAGGTAATTTTGCCGTCGGAGAAAACTATCTTCTGACATCTTTCAATGCTTGTCCGGCAGCAAAATATTGCTTTATAGAATTGCAAACTTCTCGGAATTTTAATTTCAAGTCCATTTATTTACCGGGAAATATCGAGATCGAAAATTTCCAGATTATCCCTCTGAATGACGGAGAAATCTGCATAGTCATCCCTGCCATCGAATTATGCGGAAAATCTGTCGATCAACCTTTTTCCAATATCGCAGAAACAGATAACCCGATCCTATGTATAGGAAAAATAAAATAATTAATTGGCGAGCATTCATTTTATGCAGCCTGTTATTTTCTTGCCAATCGAGGCTGAAAATTGCGCATAGTTTAGAGGAGTTGCAGACCAAGACGATGCTGATCGAAGAGAAAGGTCTACAAAAATACATAAAAGGCCAGCAAGTTCAGTTCTCAGAATTTCAGAGACATAAAATCAGCCTATTGATACATTATGATTCTACTGAATGTTCTACTTGTCTTGTTAACCACCTAACAGATATGGAGGACCTTTTTATTATTTCATCAAACACCAATTTCGAATTTTTGCCCATAATTGTGTTTTCGCCTTCTCCCACACAGTATGAAAAATTGGTTTTGGCATTATGCGACAATCGTTTTTCATATCCAATTTATATAGACCGATCGAATTCGATTCGTCGAAATAATCCGTTTTTGAAATATCATCACCGATATCAAGGCTTTTTACTCGACAAAAACGACAAAATCGTTTTAGTAGGCAATCCTATCGGAAGCGACGCCATGTGGTCGCTATTCCGAAAGACGCTCGACAACATGCTCGCCAACGACGGGCTCTACGTCCCCGAATAACCGCGCCCGAACGGATTCGCTATGATACACCGGATTCCCGCGGCCTGCATCGCCGCACTGCTCCTGATCGCTTGCGGCGGGTCGCCGAAACCCGCCGACGGGCTGGCGGACACAAACCTCGCGGCATTGGAGCTGACCGTCGACATGGAGAGCCGACCGTTCGCCTGCCGCGACGGCGAGATCGAGTGGTATTAGATTGCGAACCGGAAGCGGTCTTAGGGAGGGGGAAAAGCTGCAAACGACTGATTTTAAAGAAACTTAATAACATATTTTTGCAATAGAATGTTGTATTATTCGAAAAATCTACTTATTAATTAGGACATCGAGATCGGGATACCTCTGCGAGAAGGGTTGAGTGGTAAAGGAAATCGGCATTCCGATAAGTAGAGCAAAAGAAAAGCCGCAAGGCCCATATATTTATCAACTTAAACTCTTAATCTTATGAAGAAAAAGCTGTTTTTAGCAGGCCACGCTGCTGCTGGCCGCTGCTGTAACCGGATTTGCCGCTTACGAAAGATCGAACATGTCCGATCTCATGGATGCCAATGTAGAGGCATTGGCAAGAAATGAAGATGATAAAAACGGTGCATTATGGTCGAATGAGGCAGGTACGGTTTATTGCTGCGGAAATGGCAACGTTAGAAATTGTGACGAATCAGGCGTTCCGTCCTGTTAATTAACATTTTAAGAGAGGACTCCAATAGAGTAAAGTCCTCTCTTAATTTTAATGATTAAATCTATATTTTTAAATATGAGAAATTATATTATTTGTTTTGTGATAGTTTGTTGTTCTTGTCGAACAACCCCTATTACAGACGAGGGCCCAGTAAAGGTGTATATTCGAGAAAATAAGGTCTATGAAATCAAAGCGGAAGATTTATTTTCCAAAATAAGATATATCGGATTAGATTACATCGAATCGCATCCGATAGGAAACATAAAAAAAACTTATCTACATAATGAGACACTTTTTATTTCCGATGGTCGAACTATTTTTCAGTATGATTTAAATGGGCATTATTTGCAATCATTAAATCGTCGAGGACGAGGTCCAGAAGAGTATTATAATATTATGGATTTTACAGTGGATGACAAATATCTATATATTGTAGATCAAAATAAAAAAATCCTATTATATACCACGAACAACGAGTTTGTACAAACAAGTAGATTGGATTTTTTCCCTGCTTCTCTATGGCCTTTTGGAGAATATGAGTTTCTTTTAACTTCTGCTTATCAGGACGATGTGGATAAATTCCATATCTATGATAATCGAACACTTCAACGAGTCTCAAGTTTTTGTCCGATCAATAAAGCGGAAATGAACTATCGACATATTATAAATCAAAAGAATTTTTATATGATAGGAGATCGCTTGTTATTTCACGAGCCAATGAATAACACTGTTTATGCAATAGACTCAACTATGGAGATATCACCTGTCTATGAATTTTCATTATGCGGAAAGAATCCACCTTCAGCTTTCTGGACTCAGAAATTTACAAGTATAATGGATATAAATAACCAAATTACCAAAGAAAAATATTGCATTGGGATACCTATATATGCTGAATCCCCGGAGAATATATTATTAACTTATCGCGACGCAGATAAATATTTAATGTGTATTTACTCAAAGGAAAATGAAACAGCAACGCAGTTCGAATCAATCCGATTTAGTGAGCTAATGCCACCAATCTCCATTGGAGACTTATCATGGAATTCATATGGCAAAACAAATTTTACGGTTGCAATACCTTGCACGAGTATTTTCGATGAAAATGACTCCATTTATGATCCAGCATTAGCACCGGTTCTAAAAAATAACGGAAATCCAGTAATTGGAATTATTGAATTAAAATGAATATAGTCAAAAGCTTTTTACGAACTTCGATATGAGATACATCGCATATTTATTATACATATTATTTTTGTTATTTATTAGCAGTTGCAATCAGGAGAAACAAAAAATTAAATGTATATATGATAGTACGATTCGGTTCCCTGAAAGAATGGAAATATGGAGGGGAAATGAAAAGGCCGAATCTCATTATCACCAGAATGCTCCTATTAAACCTATTAAATTAGTCATGTATTATTCTGACATAGAATGTTCCCCTTGTGCAATAAATAATTTAAAAGAATATAATGACATATATAAAAAACAGGTTGCGACACATTATTTTCTCCAATAATTATCTTTAGTTTAAATAATCAATATTATAGCTTTACTTCTAATTTACAGTCACATGGCATTGATTTTCCCGTGGTTATTGATAAATATAACGATTTTAGATCTATAAACCATTCTATCCCTGCCGATTCGCGCTACCATACGTTCCTGCTCGACAGGAACAACCGTGTCGTGCTGGTCGGGAACCCACTGGCCAGCGACGCCATGTGGTCACTGTTCCGAAAGACGCTCGACAATATGCTCGCCAACGACGGGCTCTATATCCCCGAATAACCAATCCCGAACAGATTCGCATGATACACAGAATTCCCGCGGCCTGCTTCGCCGCAATCCTCCTGATCGCCTGCGGCGGGCCGCCGAAACCCTCCGCCGGCCCGGCGGACGAAAACCTCGCGGCGTTGGAACAGACCGTAGACTTGGAGAGCCCCGACGTCGAAACAGACGATGCGCTGAGGTTCGAACACTCGATACTGTCGCTGGGAGAAGTGCGGCTCGGTACTACGCGCCACGTCTCCCTGCGTGCGACCAACACCTCGAAGCAGCCGCTCGTCCTGATGGAGGTGACGACGGCCTGCGGCTGCACGAAGGTCGAGTGGCCGAAAAAGCCGATCCCGCCGCACGACTCAGCCGAACTCCGCATCGCATTCACCGCCGAGCAGGAGGGCGCATTCTTCAAGAAGATCGCCGTACGCCACAGTGCTGCCAAACATCCCGTATCGTTCCTTATCGAAGGGATCGTCACGAACCTACCTACGAACTAATTCAGATTTGCCTGTTGTGAAAAAACTTACGATTCTATTTTGCCTATCCTTATTCGCCGCCTGCCACAGCGACCAGAAAGAACTCCGGAGAGCGCTCGCCGCCGCCGGAGAAAACCGTCAGCAACTCGAACAAGTGATCGAATACTACAAACACGACGAGGCCGACAGTCTGAAACTTCGGGCTGCGGTGTATCTGATCCGCTACATGCCGCTGCACAAATCCTACGATACTGCGATCGAACGCTACTACGACGCCGTCGATTCGCTGATTCCTCACCTTAAAGACAAGGAGACCTTCAAGCGCAGCATGGCGGAGCTTTACGATCGCTACAAATCGCGGCTTCGGCTGAATTTCGACCTGCGGACGATGACGGCCGAATACCTGATTCGCAATATCGAACAGGCGTTCGATCTCTGGCAAAACGGCAAATGGGCGACACACCTCGATTTCGACGAGTTCTGCGAATACATCCTCCCCTATAAATGCATCGAACAACAGCCGATGACCGATTGGCGAACCGCTCTGGAAGAATTGTGCAGAGGCAACATCGACCGTAATGAAAAGGAGTGCAAGGAATATCGTTACAACTCCCGCATGGCGGCATTGGAAACCAACCGTGCGTTGAGCGGCAATTTCCTCCGCTACACCAAACAACTCGCCTCCTATCCGATCTTCCGGGCGACGACATTGCGTTCCCTCCCGTTCGGCACCTGCATGGAATCTTGCACTTGCGCCCTGCTGGCGATGCGAAGCAAAGGAATCCCCGTAGCGATCGACTTCACACCGCAATGGGCCAACCGCAAGTACGGCCACTACTGGCTGACAGTACTCAACATGCGCCACCGTAGCGAGCAGTTCGCCCCCTTCGACATCGAACCGGATGCCCACCTCAACCGTCCCTTCTCGAAGATCTACCGCATGACCTACCGCCCGAATCCCGAACTGGCCGAACGGCTTTTCCGCAAAGAGACGATTCCCTCGTCGCTTCAATACATCTTTTTTCGGGATGTCAGCGACGAATACATGCGCACCGACGATCTCGACGTCCCGCTCTTCGACGATATCGACATCGGCGACAATATCTATATTTCGACCTTCAACAATCAGGAATGGGTCGCCGTAGCCTGTGGCGAACGCCGCCGCGGATCGACCGCGCATTTCGAAAAACTGGGTCGGAACGTCTGTTATATGCCCGTGCAATACGACCGAAACGGGTTTCAAGCGATCGGTCGCCCCTTTTATCTCGATTATCGGGGCAGGATGAATCCTTTTCGTCTCGATACGACGGGCTACCGAACGATCCGGCTCACACGCAAATACCCCGTTTATGAATTCGTATATCAAAACAGGGAAAAAATCACCGGAGGTCTCATCCAAGCCTCCGACACCCCCGATTTTCATCGCACGATCGACGTCGCGGAGTTTCCGCGCGACAGCCTTACGCTGGCCGGCAACCAGACCGTACAGACGAATCGGCCCTATCGGTATTGGCGCCTGTGCGCCTCCGACGAGGGACGGTGCGACATGGCCGAGCTGATCTTTTACGACCGTTCGGGCCGGCGGCTCGAAGCAAATCTGATCCGCTGCGGACGGGAAGTACACCCCCAAAACAAGGTGAACCTCGCTACGGCTATCAATGACGACGATCCGTTGACTCTTTTCAGCGCACGGGGAATAGACGACATCTGGGTAGGTTTCGACTTCGGCCGTCCCGTCGACATCGCCCAAATCGTCTACTTCCGGCGAAGCGACGGTAATAATCTCTATCCCGGATACGAATACTTGCTCTCCTTCTGGAACGGCCGTGATTGGCAGGAAATCGATCGCCAGACGGCAGATGCTCGGACCTATCTCGATTTTGACGGAGTGCCCGACGATGCGCTGCTGCTGCTCCAATGCACAACCACCGGAACGGAGAGCCGACCCTTCACCTATCGCGACGGAGAGATCGAATGGTATTAGACCGAAAACAAAAAGCGGTCTTAGGGTGACTACGGGTTGTAAACTCTTGATTTTAAAAAAAATTAACAACATAATTATACAAAAAGCAGTTGCATTTTTCGAAAAATCGACTTAATTTTATAGCATCGGGATAACTCCGTGAGAAGGGTTGAATGAAGAAAGGAAAACGGCATTCCGATAAGTAAAGCAGAAAAAAGCCGCAAGGCCTATTTATGTATTACTTTTAAAACTTTCAAATCATAAAGAAAAAACTTCTTCTCGCGGGTGCCGCACTGCTGCTGGCTGCTGCTGCCGTAACCGGACTGGCCGCTTACGAAAAATCGAATGTTTCCGATTTACTCAATGCCAATGTGGAGGCATTGGCAAGAGAGGAAAGTGGGAGATGTACTGGGCCCAAAAGTGATGACGCCATTTGCAAATGTCGGAATCAGAATAGCTGTCTTGATGATCATGGATGTCAATGGTGATTAGTTAAATCAGGGGCTGTTTAACGGGAAATAACAAGGCTATATCTTTGATTTATTCCCGATTAGACAGCCCTTTAAAACAAAGAGAATGAACAGATTATTATTTTTTAGCGCCGGTTTTTCTTTGATTTTCGCCGTATCTTGCTCTTCTTCCAGCAATGATAACAACACACAAACCCGAATAATCAACATTCCTACATACAAAGTAGAAGATCGAAATGCACAAGATTGTCGGAAACTCTTTTCTGATGCGAAAAGAGTTTCTTTAAAATCAACCGATAAAAATACAACTTTGGCAAATATCGGTTCTATAAAATTCGAAAGGGACCACTTATATGTATTAGACGATATTACACGCAAACTCATCAAATACGACCAATTCGGGAATCCTATTCAAATACTAAGTCATCGCGGACGAGGACATGGAGAATATTTAGACATCGTCGATTTTTGTATCGATAATGAGGAAAATGTGTTCATCGTGGACGGGCAAAGAGATATTATCAACAAATATTCCCGTGATTTCGAATTTCTTTCAACCTATAATCTCCATGCCGAAATCGATCTTATCCAAATTTTGGATAATGGTAATTTCCTTTTAGGTCTCTCCTCATGGAACAATCGGAAATACGCCGGAGATGAGTTGATTATCACAGACGGCAATTTCAACAAAATAAAAACGGTCGCCCGATATGGAAGGAATATCGACGACAATTATTGGGTAGATTCGCCTCGATTTGTAAAAACTGAGGATAATATCATCTATCATCGAACCATAGACGATCATGTCTACATATTGAACTCGGCAGACGGCGAACTAAAAGAAATCATAAATTTCGATTTCGGATCAAGAACCATAAAAGAAGATGAGCGATTGAATATAGAGAACAAAATCGAAACTCAAAAGTTTAAGGACAAAACGACATTGAAAAGCTGTTTCTCGATCAGCAAACATAATTTGTTCGGGACGCTATTTGACAATCAGGAATCGAGACAAATTTACATGGACATGGATTCTCGTAAAATTACTATTTTTCACAAAGATAAGAGCAAAGCTGTTCCTTTTATCCAGTTTTGCGGTGCCGGATCGGGATATCTCCTTGCGTATGAATTAGAACAACACCCCAACCGTGACGATGAGACTTATACGATCTATTTATACAACATTCATTAGTATTATGAGAAGGAAATTTATCATCATCATTATCGCTTGTTTTACGCTATTTTCTGGATGTAAAAAATCAGATCCAATATAATCTTAAGCAAATGTTAGGGAAAGAAATAAAATTCCCATCTAATTTACAATCACTTACTAATGACGGTCCTTTGGCATCTCGAAGAGATTCTAATGCCATTCTAATCTATTACTATGATGGAAATGAATGCACCTCCTGCAATATTGCTAATCTAAACAACATCATCAATATATACCAATCTCCAAATTTATCAATTATACCAATATTTTCAATAAATGATGACGAACATTATCTTAACTTAACACCCCTTTTGAATAACAATTCAATAAAAACAATTGCATACATTGACATAAACAAAGATTTTATTCGAAAAAATTCTTTTATTCCTAAGGATTCTAAATTTCATACTTTTTTACTAAATAAACAAAACAAAATAGTCTATGTCGGGAATCCATTAGCAAGCGATAAGGCATGGGCACTTTTTACTGAAATTTTAGAAATTATTTAATATGAAAAGAAAATTAATCATTGGAAGTATTATTCTACTTTCAGCAATTATGATTGCATCTGTATCGAATACTTTACAACTGTTATTCAAAGAAGAATTATCAGCAATTATTAATACTAATATCGAAGCTTTAGCTGATGATGAGAACGAGTACCCAATAGGCAGCGGTCCTTCTCTTAGACTAGAGAATGATGAATGTATATGCACATGCAGAAATGCTACTCAATGCAATTGCTAATCCAATCTAAACTTTAGAAAATATTAGAAACACTGTAAAACTTTTCGTGTTGTAACTACCCAGTCGTATCGTCCGATTTAACTCCGGTGACACACCCAGACGGGTTAGATTACAACACGAAAAGATATGTTTCTGGAACCTTTAATCTCATGAGGAACAAATATCTTCTCGCAATTCTCTCACTGCTCCTATTCGCCTGCGGCGGGCCGCCGAAACCCTCCGCTGGGCTGGCGGACGAAAACCTCGCGGCATTAGAGCAGACCGTAGACTTGGAGAGCCCCGACGTCGAAACAGACGATGCGCTGAGGTTCGAACGCTCGATACTGTCGCTGGGAGAAGTGCGGCTCGGTACTACGCGCCACGTCTCCCTGCGTGCGACCAACACCTCGAAGCAGCCGCTCGTCCTGATGGAGGTGACGACGGCCTGCGGCTGCACGAAGGTCGAGTGGCCGAAAAAGCCGATCCCGCCGCACGACTCAGCCGAACTCCGCATCGCATTCACCGCAGAACAGGAGGGCGCATTCTTCAAGAAGATCGCCGTACGCCACAGTGCTGCCAAACATCCCGTATCGTTCCTTATCGAAGGAGTCGTCGTACCGGAATCCTCAGAACATGAGGTCGAAAAACAATGAAAAACCTTTGATTATCCGGAACAAAATGCTAACTTAGCAATATAATTTATCCTGCCTCTATGAAATCCGATCTTGCAAAACGCGGAATTTGTCTGATAGCCGGTTTATACGCATTGCTGCCGGCAGCGGCCCAAACGACGCCGACGACCGAACTTCCCGTCCGGCGGGATTCGGCAGCATGGATATCACCCACCCGTCCACAGCAGGCTTCGCATCTGACACTCGACGAAGCGATCTACGCGGCACAGACGCAATCAATCGCCGCCATGGTGGCAAAGTATACCTTCCTTTCATCCTACTGGTCCTACCGCTCCTACCGCGCCAGCCGGCTGCCGTCGCTGAACCTGACGGGCGAAGTGTTGAGTTTCGATCGCTCGCTGCGGCTGTTGCAGGATTACGACACGGGGGAGATGCGCTACATGGAGAACTACAATCTCCAGAACACGCTCGGACTGTCGATCAAGCAAAATATCGCGTTGACGGGCGGTACGCTGCGGCTCTACTCGTCGCTCAACCGGCTCGACCAGTTCGCGCCGAAGGATTCGAAATCCTACTATTCTCAGCCGATCACGCTCTCCTACACCCAACCTCTCTTCGCCTACAATCAGTTCAAATGGGACAAGAAGATCGCCCCCAAGGAGTACGAACTGGCCAAACGCACGTACATCGAAGCGATGGAGGACATCACGATACAGGCGGTGACCTACTATTTCAACCTGCTGCTCAGCAAGACCAAGCACACGATCGCCGTCAAGAATTACAGCAACACCAAATCCCTCTACGCCATCGCCGAACAACGGCTCGAACTGGGCAGCGTCACCAAGGACGAGCTGCTGCAACTCCAACTGCGGATGCTCAACGACAGCCTGTCGATCAATGATACGGCGTTGGCGGCCCGCGAATCCCAAATGAAGTTGAACTCGTATCTGCGGTTCAGCGAAACGACCGAAATCGAACCGCTGCTCGACGACCGGATTCCGCCGATCGAGATCGACTACGCCACCGTGCTGGACAAGGCGCTGGCCAACTCCTCGTTCGAGATCGACAACCAGATCCGGCAGCTCAATGCCGAAGCCGCGATCGCGCAGGCGAAGTCCGAACGGGGCGCATCGGCCACGATCAACGCCCGCTTCGGTCTTTCGCAAACCGGCGACGACTTCCGCACGGCCTACTCCAACCTGCTGGATCAGGAGGTCGTCGGGTTGCAGTTCTCTATCCCGATCTTCGACTGGGGAATGGGCAAAGGGCGCGTGCGCATGGCCAAGGCCAAGGCCGAAATGCTCCACAACCAGATCGAGCAGGACCAGATCGACTACCGGCACGCCGTCTACACGCTCATCGAACAATTCTACAATCAACGCAACCAATGCGCCGTAGCCCGCAAAGCGCGCGAAGTCGCCGACCGTCGCTATGCGATCGCCATGGAGAATTTCCGGCGTGGCACGATTTCGGTCACCGAGATGAATACGGCACAGACCGAAAAGGACGAAGCCAACCAGACCTACGTCTCGGCTATGGCCGCCTTCTGGAACTACTACTACTCGCTGCGCCGCAAAACGCTCTACGACTTCATTTCGCACACCGATATCAACGTCGAATTCGATAAACTCATCGCCGAATAACCCTTTTGCCATGAAACAATCTCTGCTTCCGCTGATTTGCATCGCCCTTAGCGCCGGCTGCGGCACCAATCCGAAGGAGAAAACCTCCGCATCGGCCGACCACATGCAACACCGCATCGAACGCAACGAAGTGACCGTCGATACGCTGCGCCGCCGCGATTTCGTCCGCGAACTCATCAGCAACGGCCGTTTGATCGCCGCCAAACGCAGTACGCTGTCGTTTCCTGTCACGGGGACGATCGTCGCCATTCATGCAGGGAACGGCGAGGGAGTGAATCGGGGAGCGGTAATCGCCAGAATCGATACGACCGAATACGCCGTCCAGCTGCACAAATCGCAATTGGCGCTCGACAAGAGCCGGCTGGAATTCTACGACGTGCTCGTCGGTCTGGGCTATCCCGTCGGCGATACGATCAACGTTCCGGTCGAGGTATTGCGACTGGCACGCATCCGTTCGGGCTATGCCGATGCCTTGGCGTCGCTGCAAAGCGCTCGCAGAAATCTCGAACAATGCTCGTTATGCGCACCATTTTCCGGTAAGGTCGCGAATGTGCAGCAACATCTCTATGAAAATGCCAAGGGCGAATTCTGTACGTTGCTCGACGACCGGCGCCTCAACGTCCGCTTCACCGTCCTCGAATCCGAGTACGGACAGCTCCGCCGGGGGCAGGAGGTTACAATCACGCCGTTCGCCGATCTGCGCAAAGAAGTGAAGGGACGCATCATTGCGATCAACCCGTCGATCGACGAACACGGACAAGTGCAGGTCGACGCCGAGGTCGCCAACGACGGGACGCTGACCGACGGCATGAATGTCCGCGTGGCCGTACGCCAGAAAATCGCAGGACAACTCGTCGTCCCCAAAAGCGCTGTCGTCATCCGGGACAATCTGGAAGTGCTGTTCCGCTACAAAGAGGGACGGGCACAATGGACATACGTCCATACTTCGCTGGCCAACAGCCGCGAGTACGTCGTCGAAGCCAATCGCGATCGCTCCGCCGAGCTCGATCCGGGAGACCTGATCATCGTATCGGGGAATCTGAACCTCGCCGACGGTTCGGAGGTAACGCTCACTGACAACCGCTAAACGAAGACCGTCATGCTACGCAGACTCCTCGACCGTCCCATCGCCGTGACGATGACCACGATCGTATTGGTCATACTCGGTATCGTAAGCAGCCGGTTATTGCCGATCTCGCTCGTGCCCGACGTCGATGCACCCTATATCACGATCCAGATTCCCGCGCAAGGTATCTCGGCACGCCAGCTCAACGAAACGGTCATCACACCGTTGCGTCAACAACTCATTCAGTCGTCGCAACTGGTGGATCTGCGCAGCGAAGCGCGCGAAGGAAACGGCATCATCCGTCTGACGTTCGAACAGGGAAGCAATATCGACTACCTCTTCATCGAAGTCAATGAGAAAATCGACCGCTCCGTCTCCTCGCTGCCGCGCGACCTGGAACGCCCGAAGGTCATCAAGGCGAGTGCAACCGACATTCCCGCTTTCTACATCAATCTCACCCTGCGCGACGAACACCCTGCCACCGAGCGGGACGAACTGTTCCCCGTATCCGAGGAGTTTTCCGCGCTGAGCCGCTTCGCCGCCCAAGTCATCACCAAACGCATCGAGCAGCTCCCCGAAGTGGCCATGGTCGACCTGAGCGGGTGCGTCTCGTCCGAACTGCTCGTGCTGCCCGACGAGACCAAACTCCGACAAGCCGGTATCACGATGAACGATATCGAGCAGGCTCTCAAACGAGCGGATGTCTCGCTCGGTAGCCTCACCATACGCGACGGCGAATACCAGTACAACGTCAAGTTCCGGTCGGCAGTAAGCGGAAAGAACGATGTCGAGAACATCTTCCTCAAAATCAACGGCCGGCTGTTTCGGCTCAAAGAACTGGCGCGTGTGATCGAACATCCCCGCAAACGACAGGGCATGATCTCCTCGGACGGGCGCAGCGCCGTCTCGCTGGCCGTGATCAAACAGTCCGATGCCCGCATGTCGAAACTCAAAGAGGAGATTCAGAAACAACTCGACCAGTTCCGACACGACTACCACGACGTGGAATTCACCGTCACTCGGGATCAGACCGAGTTGCTCGACTACTCGATCAATAATTTGGTCAGCAACATTATTTCGGGCGCACTGCTCGCCTGCCTCATCATTCTCTTTTTCATGCGCGACATCAAGTCGCCGCTGCTGGTTATCCTGACGATCCCCGTCACACTCATCGTCTCGATACTGGTCTTCTATCTGCTTCGCATCTCGATCAACATCATCTCGTTGTCGGGACTGGTTCTGGGCATCGGCATGATGGTCGACAACTCGATCATCGTCGTGGACAATATCACGGCACGCTGGCTGCGCGGGGAGACGCTCAAAAAGGCTGTGCTGCGGGGAACGCAGGAAGTAGTCGCACCGATGCTTTCGTCGATTCTCACCACCTGCGCCGTCTTCGTGCCGCTGATCTTCATCAACGGCATGGCGGGAGCGCTCTTCTACGACCAAGCCATGGCAGTGGCGATCACCCTCTTCGTCGCCTATGGAACCACGATTACCCTACTGCCGGTCTACTACCGCTGGTGGTACCGCAATCAACCGACCTTCCGTCCCACGCCATGGCTCGACAGATTTTCGTTCGATCGGATCACGAAGCGCTACGAACGCATTCTCGTCTGGTTTTTCCGACATCGGGCATTGATGTGGGGCATCTACGCCGTCTCCTTCGCAGGATTGATCTTCCTCTTCACGGAGATCGACAAAGAGCGGCTGCCGAAAATGACCTACAGCGACATGCTGGTCCGCATAGACTGGAACGACCGCATCTCAGCCGAGGAGAACAGCCGCCGCACGAAGGCCCTCGTCGCCGCAGTCGAAGAGCACATCGATCAATCGACTGTCATGGCAGGTGTCCAACAGTTCGTACTCTCGCACACGGACGAAACCAGCGTAACCGAAGCGGTCGTCTATCTGAAATGCCATGATGCGGCAGATGTCGCCCCCGTTCAACGCACCATTAGGAATTACATAGCTGAACACGCCCCCGAAGCACTCTGTTCATTCGGAGTTTCGGGCAACATCTTCGACATGATCTTTGCCGAGCGCGAAGCTCGTCTCACGGCACGTCTGCGCTCGACCTCCGGACGGGCTGCAGACCCCGAACAACTGCAATCGCTCATCGATCGCATCCGCGCCGCATTACCCGACCAACCGATTTCCCCTGTCGCTTTGCAGGAGGATATTCTTTATGTGGCGCGCCCCGAGCAAATGGCGCTTTACGGTATTTCCTACGCCGACCTCATCACCACGTTGCGCAATGCACTGAACGAAAACACGCTCTTCACAATCACGACCGGAGACGAGTCTCTTCCCGTGGTGATCGGCAACAACCTGCGTGACCTCGACGATCTGCTCGGCAAGACCTTCATCCGTTCTGCCGAGACCGAAATTCCTGTCGGCATTCTGATGCGTCAAACCATGGACACGGATCTCAAACAGATCGTCGCAGGCGCAGAAGGAGATTACTACCCGCTCGACCTGACACCCTCGACCAAAGATATCCCCGCTGTCATGGCGACGATCAGGCGTTGCGTAGCCGACGACGATCGTTTCGAAGTAAGTTTCAGCGGCAGTTATTTCTCCAACCGCAACATGGTCGGACAACTCGTCGGCGTACTGATCGTCGCGCTGCTGCTGCTCTTCTTCATCCTCGCCGCACAATTCGAATCGCTCGTCCAGCCGTGGATCATCCTCTCGGAGATTGTCATCGACCTTTTCGGTGCGCTGATCGTCCTGTGGTTCTTCGGGGTATCGCTCAACCTGATGTCGATGATCGGCCTTATCGTCGTCTGCGGTATCGTCATCAACGATTCGATTCTCAAAATCGACACGATCAACACCTTGCGCCGTCAGGGGGTCTCGCTCAAACATGCCATTCTGGAAGCCGGACAACGCCGTCTGAAAGCCATCGTAATGACCTCTCTCACCACGATTCTGGCCGTGCTCCCCTTCCTCGCCCGCGGCGATATGGGATCGGACCTGCAATTCCCGATGTCGCTGGTCATTATCAGCGGCATGACGGTAGGTACGCTCGTCAGCGTGTTCTTCATCCCCCTGGCCTATTATGAGATTTACAAACCCCGCCGATGACGAACCGTTTCGACATAAACCGTTCGCAACGCGGCATCCCTGCCTTCTCGGTGCTGCTCATCATGGCGGCGCTGGCCGTGATCGGCGTGGCGATGCTGCCGATGCTCAACGTGCAGTATACCCCCTCTCCCGTCGAACGGAAAATCGACGTCTCCTTCACGTGGCCCGACGCCTCGGCGCGCTTGATCGAACAGAGCGTCACTTCCCGCATCGAGGGAGCCCTTTCGGCGATCACGGGCAGCGAAAGCGTCTCGTCACGCTCGTCCAAAGGAAGCGGTCGCGTCACCATTCGTTTCCGCAAGGGGACGGAAATGGCAGCAGCCCGGTTCGAAGTGGCGTCGGCGATCCGGAACCTCTACCCTAAGCTGCCGGAAGAGGTCAGCTACCCGGCCATCTCCATCGCCACGGGAGGCACCAGGGAGTCGGACATGCTGGTTTATACGATCAAGGCCGATCTTCCCTCCCGACGCATCGAAGAGTATGTCGAAGCCCACATGTCGACCCCGTTGTCCCAGACCGAAGGCGTCGGGAAAGTCTCGCTGTCGGGCGTGACACCGTTCGAATGGGTCATTACCTTCGATCCCAAGGCCATGGAAGTCAACGGCATCTCGGCTGCGGATCTCGCTGCGGCATTCCGCGACTATTTCCGCAGCGACGTCATCGGTCTCACGACACTGCCTCACGCCGACGGGACGGATCGCAGCATCGTACTGAAACTGCGCAACCGTGCTTCGCTGAATTTCGGCGACATCCCGATCGCCCGACGCAACGGGCGCATCTATCACCTGCGCGATTTTGCGACGGCCCGTTGGTGCGAGGCACCGCCCTCAACCTATTTCCGCATCAACGGACTCAACACGATCACCCTCTCCATCGGCTGCGAAGCCTCCACCAATATGTTGCGGGTGGCAGAAAACGTCAAAGAGGAGATGCAACGCCTGCAAGCCGCCTTCCCGCCGGGCATCTCCGCGACGCTCACCTACGACGCATCGGAATACGTTTCGGGCGAATTGCACAAAATCTATCTCCGCACGCTTCTCTGCGTAGCGATCCTGATGCTGTTCGTCTACCTCGTCAGCCGGGATTTCAACTACCTGCTCATCATCGCCGTCACGCTCGCAGTCAATATCCTCGTGGCAGTCGTCTTCTACAACCTCCTGAATCTGGACATCCACATCTACACGCTGGCCGGTATCACCGTGTCGCTGGGCATTATCATCGACTCTTCGATCATCATGGTCGACCATTACAGCTATTATCGCAACCGGCGCGTCTTCGTCTCGATCCTCGGGGCGCTGCTCACCACGATCGGAGCATTGGGGATCGTCTGGTTGCTCCCCGAAAAACAACAGGCCAACCTGACCGATTTCTCGCTGGTAATCGTCATCAACCTCGTCGTTTCGCTGATCGTGGCGCTGCTCTTCATACCGGCGCTGCTCGACAAGTTCCCGCTCAAACGCAGCATGACGGTCTCCTCGGTCAAACGGCGCAGACTGACCGTCCGCGTCTCGCGGGCCTACGCCCGGTTTATCGGCTGGGGCCGGCGCCACCGCTGGTTGTTCATCGTGGCCTTGATCTGGGGATTCGGCATCCCCACGTTCCTGTTGCCGGAAAAGATCGAACCCGAAAAGGGAGAGACGCCCGGCAGAGGTACGGAACTCTACAACAAGATCATGGAAGGACGTTTCATGACCGAGCATCGCAGTTTCCTCGACAAGTTCCTCGGCTCGTCGCTCCACCTCTTCCATACTGCCACGAGTCGCTACAACAATTTCAGGGAACCGGAACAGAAGGTGCTCTACGTCAACGCCGGCATGGCCGAAGGATGTACCGTCCAGCAACTCAACGACGTCGTACGCCACATGGAGAACTACATCTGCCAATTCGACGAGGTGGATATGTTCCGCACCCGCATCACCTCCTACGACAATGCCCGCATCGAGATCACGTTCAAGCCCGAATACGAAAACAGCGGATTCCCGTCGATGCTCAAACAGGAGCTGACGAGCGCAGCGATCAATTTCGGCGGAGCGACATGGCGCGTCTGGGGCATCGACGACAATTCGTTCAACAACAACATCGTCAGCTCCTACCGCAGCAATCAGATACGCCTGCGAGGCTACAACTACGATCAGCTGGCCGCTTACGCCGACCGACTCATCGACTCCCTGTCTACGAACCGCCGCGTCTCCGAACCGGAGATCATGGACGGCGACGCATGGACACTCCCCCACAACGAATTCACGATCCGCTACGACGACGAACGAATCGCAGCCACAGGACTCGACGTCTCCGACTACTACACGATCCTCAACACGATGCTTTATCAGTCACGTCTTCCGTCGGTTTACAACGGAGAGGAATTGCAACAGGTAATTCTCGAATCCGGCGACCGCGACCGGTTCGACCGCTGGCATATCGCCAACGCACAAGTCGGCATCGATTCGCTCAGAACCAAACTCTCGACCGTCGGCACCATCGAAAAGCACCGGACAGGAATCTCGATCCGCCGCTCCAAACAATCCTACGAAATACTGGTAGGATTCGATTTCATCGGCTCCTACGAACTCGGGAAACGACTGATCGAACGCACCGTGCGGCAACTCAACGACGAGATTCTGCCGATCGGATTCCGGGCCGACTCCCCTTCCCACAACTTCGGCCGGAAGGAAAAACAACAACAGGCATGGCTCATTCTCCTGGTGGTAGCCATTATCTACACGATGTGCACCATCCTCTTCGAGTCGCTACGCAAACCGCTGGTCATCATTCTGATGATCCCCATATCGTTCATCGGTGTTTTCCTCTCCTTCGGCTGGTCGGACTTCATCTTCGACCAAGGCGGCTTCGCGGCATTCGTCCTGCTGTGCGGCATCGTCGTCAATGCCGGCATCTATCTTATCAACGAGGAGGATACATGCGCCGCGATTTCCGGCAAGCGGGGTATTGCACTCTACCTGAAAGCTTTCAACCACAAAATCGTCCCGATCTCGCTGACGATCCTCTCGACGATCCTGGGACTCGCTCCATTCCTGTACGACGGCCCCGAAGAGGTATTCTGGTTCGCATTCGCCATCGCTGCGATCAGCGGGACGTTTTTCTCCGTCATCGCGCTGCTGATCTACCTTCCCATCTTCCTGCCCATGCGCCGTAACTCCCGATGAACGAATGAAACGATCCCTGCCGATATTGCTCCGTCTTCTGCTATCCGCACTTTTCGCCGTCGCCTGCGGATACCTGCTGGGAAGCGCGCTCGACATGCCCATGCAGACGCTCGACGAAAATACGCTCGTCACATTATACGCGACCGAAGCCCTGCTTCTTCTGGCGGCAATCGCCCTTCTCCTCCGACGCAGGGGATCAGGGATCCATGCGGCCGACCTGTTGGCCGCCGCACTCTTCGCATGGATCTGGTTCCGGCATGCAATCGTCTCCGAGCCGACCGTCGATATCCGCTATGACGAACTGGCGCAATCCGCCATGCTCTACATCGCCTTGCGGATTCTCCTATCGTCCGATCGCTACTACACGGCACTCCTGCTGACACTGCTGTTTCTGTTCGGAATCCATGAAGCATGGATCGGCTTCCGCCAGGTCTACGGACTCACCTATTCGAACCACGGAATGTTCCGGATCACGGGAACCCTCTTCAACCCGGGGCCCTACGCAGGATTTCTCGCTCCGTTGTCTCTTTGCGCCGCTGCATGGATCATGTGTATGCGCAAAACGGTTGCACGCATTCTGCGATCGCGTCGTCTATGGCTGCGCCCCAATATCCTGCTACGCTGCACCATTCCTTATGCACTCGGCTGGGGGTGCGCCGTCTCGACGGCCGTCATACTTCCCGCCACGATGAGTCGCGCCGCATGGCTGGCCGTACTCGCCGGAGGACTTCTTCTCGCGCTGATCGAATTCCGTATCGGCGGACGTCTTTGGCTGAAATACAAACGACGACCGTTCCATACGGGAATCTCCGCTGTTGCCGCGCTGGCGCTGACGAGCCTCCTCGCAGTCGGAATCTACCATGCCAAACGCCCCTCGGCCGACGGACGGTTGCTGATGTGGAAGATCGACTCGCGCGTCTTGCTGCGCCATCCCCTCTGGGGCGTCGGACCCGGAAATTTCGCGGGGGCGTTCGGACGGGAACAGGCCGCCTATTTCGCCGAAGAGGAGCGGCCCCGGCAGGAGCAACTCGTGGCCGGATGTCCCGAATCAGGTTTCAACGAGTTCCTGCAATTCGGTGCGGAGACCGGTATCATCGGCTTCGTATTGCTACTGTCGCTGACAGGTACGGCCGTCGTCGGTGCGATCCGCCGCAGGAACCCCTTCGGCTACGGGCTGTTCGGTGCCGCGGTCTTCGCCTGCTTCTCCTATCCGTGGAGCGTCCTGCCCCTGCGGCTGCTCTTCGTCGTGCTGCTGGCCGCGGCGTGTACACCGCGCAATGCGCCGCACCGCGGACTTCTCCGCAACCTGCCCCTGCTCCTGTTACCGGTCGCCGGCGCCGCCTGCTGGCCTGGACTCTACGACCGCTATGCTGTCCGTGTAGAGGCTCAACGACAATGGAGAGAAGTACGATTGTGGATGCATTCCGAACGGTACGACTACCTCGTCGAAGACGGCGAACGGCTGTACGGCACCCTGTCCGAAGATTTCCGCTTCCTCTACGACTACGGTTATGCGCTTCACAAAACAGGCGATTACCGCCGCAGTAATATCGTCTTGCAGCAGGGAATGCAACTGAGCAGCGACCCGATGTTCCATAACATCGCCGCCAAAAACTACGAAGCGCTCGGCGCATACGACGAGGCCGAGCGAGCGCTCCGGCAGGCGCATGCCATGATCCCGCATCGCCTCTACCCGCTCTACCTGCTGGCCCGCCTCTATGCCGCAACCGGCCGGTCGGAAGAGGCGCGCACCACAGCCCGCAGGGCTCTGAATCTGAAATTGAAAGTCGAATCCGTGCAGACCAGGGAGATGCAGGAGGAATTGCAGAAGCTGCTGCACGAACCGACCGTCCAAACCCAACCCGAATCATGCAACGAGTGATCGAATACCTTTTTCGCAGCATTCTCTGCGTCGTACTTCTCCTGACCGGTTGGGCCCTGCTGCGCATCTTCGTCTGCGATCAGTTCGTCGTTCCTTCGGAATCGATGTCGCCGACCCTGATCGCAGGAGACCGTATTTTGGCGAACAAGCTGGTCGCCGGAGCCCGTATTTACAAGAAAATCGAGTTCGGAAAGGACATCCCCCTCCGTTCGTTTCGTATGCCCGGACTACGAGAGGTGCGTCCGAACGATGTCGTAATCTTCAACGCCCCGCGCGGTTACGACCGCGGTCGCATCGAATTCCGAATCAATTACGTATATACCAAACGCTGTATCGGCGCTCCCGGCGACAGCATCTCGATCCGAGAGGGCTATTTTCATAACAATCGCCACACAGCACCGATCGGAAACCTCGATCAGCAGCGACGCCTCAACCGTACCCCCGACTCGCTGATTCCACGCAAGGTACTCCGCACCATACCCTTCGACGACCGCAATTTCGGTTGGACGATCCGCAACATGGGGCCGCTCTATGTCCCGCAGGCCGGCGTTCGAGTCCGGCTCGACTCGCTCAATTGGAAACTCTACCGGCAAGTGATAGAGTACGAGACCGGCGCAAAACTGAAATACGCCGACGGAATCCTCCGTCTCGACGGCAATCCCCTCGCCGAATATACGTTCCGCCAAAATTACTACTTCTTCTGCGGCGACAACGTCTCCGATTCGAAGGACAGCCGTTATCTGGGGTTCGTACCCGAAGAGTTCATCATCGGCGTCGTCCGGCGCATCTCCTACTCAGAAGAACCTTATACCGGCCGGAAACGTCCCGATCGTTGGTGGAAACGGGTGGAATGACGTCCCGGGCCGGTTTCACGTCCGGACCGTCCGACCGATCGCCTCTCGACGGAAGGGCAGTTCCCCGCTTTAATCGGAAGAGGCCTCTCCGCCGCAGCGGAGAGGCCTCTTCCGATTCCGGGAACCGCGCACGTCAATAATTCAACTCCGTGGCCACCGTCAGATCGTCGATACAGAAATAGGCCGGAGCATTTACGTTCTCGCAGACGAAGTGGAACTCGATCTTGTCCACCCAGCCCAGCGGCGTCAGGTCGACATTCGTCCACTCGTCGACGACCAGCCCCTTCTCCTCGTCAACGAGCTTGAACGCGACCTCCTTTTTGAGCGTACCGTCGGCGTAGCCCCTCATCGAGAGGATCGCGTCGACCTTCTCGGGAGGTGCGATCGTTCCCGCCATATCGCCTTCACCCAAAGTCCACCAGCGGAAAGCATAGGTACTGTTGCTGATCCAGATGTTCAGCGGGTTGACCTTCTTCGAGAAGGTCACCGTCGGCACGGCTCCCGCCTTTCCCTGCGAAGCATTGTACGAATCGTAGTAGCCCACGGCGAACTTCTTGGAATCCTTCGCTCCGCCCTTGGCGTAGACGCTGTACTGATTTCCGAATCCGGGCGTCTCCATGTTGGTATTGTTCGACACGGTGAATCCGGCCGTGTAGGAAGAACCCCACTGATCGGAATAATAGCACTGGAACGAAGCCGTCCCCGACGTATAGAACGTACCGGAGTACTCCTTGTAGGTTCCGGTATCGCCGGTCACCTCTTCCGCAAGCTTTTCGCCCGTCAGGATTCCGCTGGTATTCAGCGTCGCATCTTCGAAAGTCACCGTTTCGGTCACCAGCTGAGGGCCGTCGGGGCCGTCATCGTCCGAGCAGGCGGCCAACGCCAGCACGGCTGCCGCCATGAGCAGCGTTCGTTTCATCATTTTCATTTCTCTCTATCAATTTATGAATTAGATTAAAAGTGTCCTCAACTCCCCTCCTTGCCGGAAAGCGCCCCGCGACAGGATTTCGGACAGCGAACACCGAAGGGCGTCACACCCCTTCATAACGTATCGGCGGTCGAATATCGTCTGTCACTCGCAGGCGGCATCCGTCCCTTTTCGGGAAAGAGGTCGAAGGCAGGTCTTCTGACTCGTCGCCGGACGGCGCCTTCCCGACATGCGGTCAGTGGCTTCATGCCGTCCGAAAAAAAAATGGACTCACAGCAGCGGGACTGTTGCAGATTTTCACTGCATTCCCTTTTGATCCTATGGAAAGGCGGACTTCCCTGCGGAACCTTCGCGTTGCAAAAGTAGGAAAAAAATTCTATCTTTGCGCCCGTTAACGCTAAAATCAGACAAAACGATGAAACACGCGTATGTTTTTCCGGGTCAGGGAGCTCAGGCCGTCGGCATGGGCAAAGACCTCTACGATAACGTTCCCGAGGCCAAAGCGCTTTTCGAGCAGGCCAACGAAATCCTCGGCTTCCGCATCACCGACATCATGTTCGCCGGCACGCCCGACGAATTGAAGCAGACCAAGGTGACGCAGCCCGCCGTCTTCCTCCACTCGGTCATTCTGGCCAAGGCGCTGGGCGTCGGGCCCGACATGGTAGCCGGCCACTCGCTGGGCGAATTCTCGGCACTGGTCGTAGCCGGAGCCCTCTCGTTCGAGGACGGCCTGCGCCTGGTATCGAAGCGCGCCCTGGCCATGCAGGCCGCCTGCGAGGCGCAGCCGGGTACGATGGCCGCCATTCTGGGCCTTGCCGACGAAGTGGTCGAACAGGCTTGTGCCGAAACCGACGGCGTGGTCGTGGCCGCCAACTACAACTGCCCCGGACAGCTCGTCATCTCGGGCGCCGTAGAGGCTGTTGAAGCCGCCTGCGAGAAAGCCAAAGCCGCAGGCGCACGCCGCGCCCTGCGCCTGCCCGTCGGCGGGGCGTTCCACTCGCCGCTGATGGAGCCCGCACGCGCCGAACTGGCCGAGGCGATCGCCGAAGCGCCGATCCATACGCCCGTCTGCCCGATCTATCAGAACGTGGACGCCAAACCCCGGACCGATCCGGCCGTTATCCGCGAGAACCTCATCGCCCAGCTCACGGCTCCCGTCCGCTGGACCCAGATCGTGCGGAACATGCTCGCCGACGGCGCGACGGAGTTCACCGAACTCGGCCCCGGCAACGTGCTCCAAGGCCTTATCAAGAAGGTCGACGCCGAAGCCGCCGCCGAGTCCCGCTCGACGCTCTGAGTTCCGGCGCCGCATCCATATTACAAAAAGAACCGTTTGTATATCAAACGGTTCTTTTTTTACATCGAAAATAAACGCCACGGATTCTTAAAAAATTTCAAATATTCTTCCATTTTTAAAAATAAAGTTTATATATTTGCAGAAAATAGCAAAAGACTATCGGAACATCTTCTTCCCATGACATCGTTAACAGAATTTTTCAACAAACACGAAGATGACGCGCTCAAAGGCATTTCGCACAAGAACAGCATCATCAAACGGAACATTATCGCCCACATGGCCGTCAACGGCGAATGCACGCTTTCGGAGCTGACCAAGCAGCTGCATATCTCCGTGCCGACCATCACCAAACTGGTACAGGAACTCGTCGAGGAGAACATCGTCACCGACAACGGCAAGGTGGAGACCCCCGGCGGACGGCGGCCCAACATCTACGGCCTGGCCAACTCCGCGATCTACTTCGTCGGCGTCAACGTCGGCCGCGATTTCATGGGCTATGTGGTCACCGATCTGCAAAACAACATCATTCTGGAACAAATGGACCCCACGTTCGAACTTCTCGACCGGCCGCAATGCCTCGACCGCATCTGCACCAACATCGAGGAGTTCGTATCCTCGTGCGGGGTGGATCGCGGCAAGATCCTCGGTCTGGGCGTCTGCATGACGGGCCGCGTGAATCCGACCACGGGCCGCAGCTACAAATATTTCACTTCGAGCGAGGAGTCGATGCGCGAAATCATCGAAGAGCGGGTCGGTATCCGCACCCTCTTCGAGAACGACACCCGCGCACGCTGCTATGCGGAGTACAGCTGCGGCAAGGCGAAGGACGAGAACGACATGCTCTACCTGCATCTGGGCCGCGGTATCGCCATCGGCATCGTCATGGAGGGCAAACTCTATTACGGCAAGAGCGGCTTCGCGGGCGAATTCGGCCACATCCCCTTCTTCGACAACGAGAAGATCTGTGCCTGCGGCAAGAAAGGCTGCCTGGAAACCGAGGTGTCGGGTATCGCCATCGAGGAGAAAATCTGCTCGCTCATCGAGAAGGGCGTCAACACCATCCTGCGCGAAAAGTACGACCGCAAGGAGCCGATCCACATTGACGACATCATCGCCGCAGCGAAGAACGACGACAACCTCTCGATCGAGCTGATCGAGGAGGCGGGCGAGAAGATCGGCAAGGCCGTCGCCTTTCTCATCAACATCTTCAACCCCGAGACGGTGATCGTCGGCGGCAACATGGCCGCAGCAGGCGACTACATCATGCTGCCGTTGAAGTCCTCGACCAACAAGTATTCGCTCAACCTCGTCTACAAGGATACGAAGTTCCGCCTCTCGAAACTCAACGAGAACGCCAATGCATGGGGCGTAGCGATGCTGATCCGCAATCAGGTCATCGGCCTCTGAACATAAGATTCATCCGCGGAGACTCGCAAAAGGCGATTTCTGTCGTTGCGGGTCTCCGCTTTTTCATCGATCCATGTCTCTCGAAGGAGAACTCACGCGCCTGCGCGCACTCGAAGCCGAAGACGTCGACCTGCTCTACGTGTGGGAGAACGACCCTGCCGTGTGGGGCGTCAGCGGAACGCTCGCGCCCTTTTCGCGGCACACGCTCAGGCGTTTCCTCGACGAACAGCGCTTCGACCTCTACGCCGCACGGCAGTTGCGGCTGGTCGTCGAGACACTCGACGGCCGCGCCGTAGGACTGGTCGACCTCTTCGAGTTCGAACCCGTCGACCTGCGCGCCGGCATCGGCATCCTGATCCACGGCGCCGGCGACCGTGGACGCGGGTTCGCATCGGATGCGCTGGACGTACTCTGCCGCTATGCACGGCAGGTGCTCGGCCTGCATCAACTGTGGTGCAGCGTGGCGCCCGACAACGCCGCCAGCCTCGCCCTCTTCCGCCGTGCGGGATTCGTCGAGTGCGGCCGCAAACGCGAATGGCGCCGCACGCCCGACGGCTGGGCCGACGAACTGCTGCTGCAAAAAATCTTCTGATTTACCTGCTGAAACCCCGCAGTCCGAAAGTGCGGGCAGCCCGCTACGGCTTTTTGCGCCGCAGAATCCGCACCGCCGAGAGCGGCGTGCGGTAAAAACGCCGGATCACGGCACAATCGCCGGCCGTACAGCCGACGAGAATTTTCAGTTCGGCGTCGTGCTTCACCAGATCGACCGTACAGAGCGCACCGGTCACCTGCCGACGGGGATCGCTGCCGATCCAGACATCGATCCCCTCGCTGTCGGCCGAAGTCGTCCCTTTCAGATAGCCGTAATCCAGTTCGTAGACGAACTCCGGGAAATCGGGATGATGCGAACCGCGCGGACGGTCGACGACGATCTCCGCCCCGCCGACCAGCGCGTCGAGCGCCTCCCAGAACGAAACGGCACCGTCCGCGAACGCCGCACGCACCCCCTCTCTATCCGAACCGTACATTCCGCCGCCCATCGTATCACTGCCGGTCATATCCGCCGTCGCCTGCCGCCGGCAGCTCCTCCTCGGCATCCAGTCCGTCCGTTTCGTCCAACAACCGCCGCGAAGGACGTTTCGCGGTCGGAAGCCCCAACCGACGCAGCCGTTCGCCCGTACGGACGATGTTGTTGTTGCCCGTGTGGAGCCGCTTGTAGGCGTCGTCATATTTGGCGCGCGCCAAGTCGAGCGCCTGCCCCACCCCTTCGAGCGATGCGGCGAAGGCCACGAACTGCTCGTAGAGCGTCGTGCCGTATTTGATGATCTGCTCCTGGTTGCGCGACTGCTCGTTGCGCCGCCACAGGTCGTCGACGAGTTTCAGCAGCGCGAAGAGATTCGTAGGCGACGAAATGATGACCTTACGCTCGTAGGCGTCGCTCCAGATGGCGCTGTCGTGCTGCATGGCCGCCAGAAACGCCGGTTCGTTGGGAATGAACATAATGACGAAATCGGGCGAATCGAGCAATCGCTGGTACTCCTTGCGACCCAGTTCGACGACGTGCTGCCGCACCGACGCGACGTGCGCCGCCAGATAACGCGTCCGCGCAGCCTCCTCTTCGGCTCCGACCCACTCCACGTAGGCCGTGAGCGACACCTTCGAGTCGATGACGATCCGCTTGCCTTCGGGCAGGTACAACACCACATCGGGGCGCTGGTTATTGCCCTCGTCGTCCTTGATCGTCACCTGACAGTCGTAATGTACGCCCCGGATCAGATTCGAATTGTCGAGGATCGTTTCGAGGATCATCTCGCCCCAGTCGCCCTGCACTTTGGAATTGCCCTTGAGCGCGTTGGTCAGGTTGGTCGTTTCGGTGGTGATGCGGCGATTGAGTTCCATGAGGTTCTTCAATTCGCCCTTCAACTCGCCGTGCTGCTCGCGTTCGGTCGAATAGATCTGCTCGACGCGCGTGCGGAAATCGGCGATATTCTCTTTGAAAGGTTTCAGCAGCAGGTCGAGCGCTTCGCGGTTCGTCTCCTTGAAATGGCGCGTCTGTTCGCTCAGAATATCGTTGGCGAGGTTGCGGAACTGCACGCGCAACAACTCCTCGGCCTGCTCCCGCTCGGCTTTGCCCTCCCTGATCTTGCGTTCCAGCGCCTCGGCTGCCGCTTCGGCTTTGGTGCGCGCTTCGATCAGCGTGCGGATCTCGGCTTCGGCCCGCTCGCGCGCCGCGCGCGACTCCCGTTCGGACGCGGCCAGCCGCTCTTCCGCTTCGGCGGCGTGCCGTTCGGCGACCTCGCACGCCGTAGCGGCATCGGCCGCAGCCGTTTTCGCCCGCAACCACGACACGACGGCTGCAATGCAACCGCCGACCGCCGCCGCGGCAATCAGAATCAACAGTGTCTCCATACGAAGGCAAATGTACGAAATCGGATGCGTTCCGGCAAGCGTTCGCCCCCGAAGAAATTAAAAATCGGAATCATCCGCATCATCCGTCACGAAGAAACACGGAAACGCCTGCACACAGCAGCGCTTCCGCGCCGCGCGGGCCGAGGCCTTCGCATACGGAGGCCGCCATTTCGGCCAGCGGCACAGACACTCCCGCTCGGCGTAATCAAGCCGGCGCTTGCTTCTGCGCTCGACTTTTCGTACTTTGGCTGACGCCTTAGATACTTCGTCTCGGCATAATCAAGCCGGCGCTTGCTTCTGCACTCGACTTTTCGTATCTTTGGCTTCGCCGAAGATACTCCCGCTCGGCAATGTCCAAATAAATTTGACATTGCCCTCGCTTATTCGTATCTTTGCAAAAACAAAACTCCGGCGAAGACGGGCAGCATTCCGCAATCGTTTGCGCACACGGCTCGGCACGATCTTCGTTCCAATAATTCGACTATGCAACGCATTATCGCCCCCTCCATGCTTTCGGCCGATTTCGGCCACCTCGACCGCGACACGCGGATGATCGACAAAAGTGCCGCCCAATGGGTACATATCGACGTAATGGACGGCGTCTTCGTTCCCAATATCTCGTTCGGATTCCCGGTGATGAAAGCCATCCGCAAGGCCACGTCCAAACTGCTGGACGTACATCTGATGATCGTCGAACCCGAACGCTACGTCAAGCGCTTCGCCGAAGCGGGCTCCGACATCGTGACGTTCCACTACGAAGCCACCAACGCCGCACACCGCTGCATCGACGAAATCCACGCCGCAGGGGCGCGGGCCGGCATCTCGATCAAGCCCGCCACGTCGGTCGAAGTGCTGCGCGACCTGCTGCCGTCGCTCGACTTGGTGCTCGTGATGAGCGTCGAACCGGGCTTCGGCGGACAAAAGTTCATGGACGGCGCACTGGGTAAGATCGCACAGTTGCGGCGCACGATCGACGAAGCGGGCTTGTCGACGCTGATCGAGGTCGACGGCGGCATCTCGGCGCACAATGCCCGCCTGCTCTTCGATACGGGCGCCGATGTACTGGTAGCGGGCAACGCCGTCTTCGGCGCCGACGATCCCAAGGCTGAAATCGAACGGATGCTCGACGTATGAAACGGCGGCGTGGCGCACGGTGTTCCGTGCGCCACGCCGCATTTCACGACCGCAAACCGTCATTTTTCCAGATGCCGGAGGGTGTCGGCGTCGAGCAGGCCGCGCAAACGTTGCAGCATCTCGTCCGCACGGAACCACTCCGCCCCGTACCCCAGATTGAATTCGTAGTCGAAACCGGAAGGGTTCTGCCCTTGATTGTGTTGCAGAATGGTTTCGGCCTTGTCCAGCGCTTTCACCAACTTCGCTTCGGGCGTCCGGCATGCCTCGTACTCCTCCCACACTCCGCGCAGCTCCCGTCCCGCCCCTTCGGGCAGGCAACCGGCCAACCGCTCCACGGCCGCGCGTTCCACGCGCTCCTTCGCAGCGGGATCGCCCTGCGCTACGGCCGGAATGTCCCCGTCGTAGGTCTCGCCCAAATCGTGTACTAGCGCGAGTTGCAGCACCCGCAGCCGGTCCAGCCGCGGATATTCGCCGCACAGCACCATCGCAAGCAACGCGAGCCGCCACGAGTGTTCGGCCGTGCTTTCGCGCCGCCCGCTCGTCGTCCAGGCAGTCCGCTCGACCGATTTGAGCCGTTCGACCTCGCGGATAAAGCGCAAATATTTTTCAAGACGATCTTCCATTCCAGACGAATTATTCGAGGCACGAAGATACGAATAAGCGAGGGCAAAAGCAAACCCGTTTGCGTTTTGCCGAGCGGGAGTATCTAAGAGGCAACCGAAAATACGAAAAAGTTTGGGAAGCAAATAATTTATGGCTGCGCGGAGCGCACAACAAACGCCGCATTGCAGCGGAGGAGGAAACGGATCGGAAAGTTTATCTTCTCTTAAAATTCTTTTCCTTGTGCTTTTGGCTTGATCCAAAAGCACCGAAAGATCAAGCACGGCGAAAAGTAGCGGGTGACGACACCCGCGCTCGCTGAGCGGGCACAAAAGACTCCGCTGTTTTGCACACCCGCTCCGGGTGCTCGCGCCGATGACGTCACTTCATCCGCTATTTTCGCAGAGCATTCGGGCAGGCCGTAGATTTGCCATGTACGGACGCAAACAAATAATCTCAGTTGCGCGCAGCGCACAACAGACTCCGCATTGCGAAAAAACGGGAAGAAGAACGGGCGGCGGATGCGCCGTCGAAAACGCGGGCGCGAGCTTGCCGAGTAGCGTTTTAGGTGCATCCGGCGGCCGTTCCCCGAGCTTTTCGCCTGGCGGACACTTTTTGCCACGCCTGGCGGACAGGAAACGCCGAATCGGAGGTGCGGGATGCTTCCCGAAGTAAGAATCGATTTTTTCTGCGGAAGAAGTGCATTTCCGCAGGCTGGGTGCTAAAACCGATTTTTGGTGTCAAAAGGTGGCCGCAAAACTCCGGAAACAGCCCTGCCGCACGGAAACGCCGAATCGGAGGTGCGGGATGCTTCCCGAAGTAAGAATCGATTTTTTCCCACCGGCTGAACGAAGCGACCGACCATTATCACATCCTGGGCGGCGATACCCGCGAAGCGGACATCGAGAAGACGCTGCTCGGTCTGGGATTCAAGCGTAGCGACTTCCAGCGTGCCACGAGCGAATTTTCGGGCGGCTGGCGCATGCGCATCGAGCTGGCGAAACTGCTGCTGCGCCGTCCCTCGATCTTTCTGCTGGACGAGCCGACCAACCACCTCGACATCGAGTCGATCCAATGGTTGGAGGAGTATCTGAAAAGCTACAACGGGGCCGTGCTGCTCATCTCGCACGACCGCGCCTTTCTGGACAACGTCACCACACGCACCGTCGAACTGTCGCTGGGCAAGATCTACGACTACAAGGTGCCCTACTCGAAATACGTCGTACTGCGCGCCGAACGGCGTGCGCAGCAGCTGGCCGCCTACGAGAACCAGCAGCGGATGATCGAAAAGACCGAAGAGTTCATCGAGAAGTTCCGCTACAAGCCCACCAAGTCGAACCAGGTGCAGTCGCGCATCAAACAGCTCGAACGCATCGAGCGCATCGAGGTCGACGAGGAGGACGCCGCCACGCTCAACATCAAGTTTCCGCCCGCGCCCCGCTCGGGACAGATCGTGGCCGAAGTGAAGGAAGCCGGCATGTCGTTCGGGGCGAAACACGTCTTCTCGGGCGCCGACTTCACCATCGAACGCGGGCAGAAGATCGCGCTGGTGGGCCGCAACGGCGAGGGCAAGACGACCTTCGCGCGAATGCTCATCGGCCAGCTCGCGCCGACCGAAGGGTCGATCCGGCTGGGCGCCAACGTCCGCGTCGGGTACTACGCCCAGAATCAGGACGACCTGATGGAGGGTGAATTCACCGTCTACGACACGCTCGACCGCGTGGCCGTGGGCGACATCCGCACCCGCCTGCGCGACATCCTGGGCGCCTTCCTCTTCCGCGGCGAAGAGGTCGACAAGAAGGTCAAGGTGCTCTCGGGCGGCGAACGCTCGCGGCTGGCCATGGCGCGCCTGATGCTCGAACCCTATAATCTGCTGGTGCTCGACGAGCCGACGAACCACATGGACATGCGCTCGAAGGACATCCTCAAACGCGCCTTGCAGAAATACGACGGCACGGTGGTGGTCGTTTCGCACGACCGCGAGTTCCTGGACGGTATCGTCGACAAGGTCTACGAGTTCCGCGACGGCGGTGTGAAGGAGTACCTGGGCGGCATCTACTACTTCCTCGAAAAGCGCAAGCTCGATTCGCTGCGCGACGTCGAGCGCAAGGAGGCGCTCGCACCCGCCGCCGCACCGAAAACCGAGGCGCCGAAGCTGACCTACGAGCAGAAAAAAGAGCAGGAGAAGCTGCTGCGCAAACTGCGCCGTGCCGTCGAAAGCATCGAGACGGAGTTGGCCGAAACGGAACGGCGGATCGCCGATTACGATGCCCGCTTCGCCGCCGCGACCGCCTACGACGAAGCCGACTACAAGGCCTACGACGACCTCAAAGCGCACTACGACCACCTGATGCACGAGTGGGAGAAGGCCTCCTACGAACTCGAAATCACCGAAAACGGCTGACCTCCCCGATGAACGTACTGCTGCTCAATGCATCGCCCCGCCCCGCGGGGATCGTCTCGCAGGCGCTCGACGCAGCGGCCTCGACAGCCCGGCAGTCCGGAGCGGAAACGGTCAAGGCCGAGCTCTACCGTGCGCCGATCGCCCCCTGCACGGGATGTATGCGCTGCCGCGCGACCGGCGTCTGTCCGCTGCCGCACGATGCGGCGCACGAGTTGGGCGAAGCGATCCGCCGCGCCGACCTGCTCGTCGTCGGGACTCCGACCTACTGGGGCGGTATGTCGGCCCGGCTGAAGATGCTCTTCGAACGGCTCGTTCCGATTTTCATGGGCGAATCCCCGCGCGGAATTCCGCAGCCGCGTCTCAAAGGGCGGCAGGCCGTCGTCATCGCCGCCTGCACCACGCCGTGGCCCTTCAATCTGCTCTTCCGCCAGAGCCGGGGCGCCGTGCGCAGCGTGCGCGAAGTGCTCTCGACGGGAGGCATGCGCATCCGCTCGGTCGAGATCGCAGGCACCAAAGCGCTCGACGGTCATCTGCCCGAAGCCGCCAGGCGCAAAATCGAACGGCTCGTGGAGCGGGCCCTGAAAACGAAATGACATTACGCTATGGATAACAACCTGATTTTCGGCATCCGCCCCGTGGTGGAGGCCATCGAAGCCGGACGGGAGATTGAAAAACTCTACATCCGCAAAGGCGCCGAAGGGCAGCTGATGACCGAGCTGCGCGACCTCTGCCTGCGCCACCGCGTGCACGTGCAGGAGGTGCCCGTCGAGAAGCTCAACCGGCTCGTGCGCGGCAATCACCAGGGCGTCGTGGCGCAGATCGCCGCGATCGCATACGTGCAGCTCGACGATATCCCTCGAACGTGTCCCCGACGACGAGACGCCGCTGGTGGTGGTCTTCGACGGCGTGACCGACGTGCGCAACTTCGGCGCGATCGCCCGCTCGGCCGAGTGCGCCGGCGCGCACGGGCTCATCGCGCCGCTCAAAAATTCCGCGCCGGTCAACGCCGAAGCGATCCGAGCATCGGCCGGCGCGCTCACGACGATCCCCGTCTGCCGCGTCGGCTCGATCCGCAACACGATCAAAACGTTGCAGGCCGAAGGGTTTCAGGTGGTCGCCGCCACCGAAAAGAGCCGCAAACTGCTCTACGACGCCGACCTGCGTCGTCCGACCGCGCTCGTAATGGGCGCCGAGGAGACCGGTATCTCGAAGGAGGTGCTCAAACTCTGCGACGAACGACTGGCCATTCCGCTCATCGGCCGCATCGAATCGCTCAACGTCTCGGCCGCTGCGGCCGTAATGCTGTTCGAAGTCGTCCGCCAACGCATCGGCGCAGCGACCGAGTGAACCCTCGTCCGGAAACACCCCTAAATCCGCAATAACCATGAACCGCCTGAAAAAATTCCTGACCGACACGGCCGACTCGCTGCTGCGGGTCGCCCTGCGCTATCCCGTCGAGGCAGCGCTCTGCATCTACGCCTGTATCTTCGGCGCGATCCAGATCGAATGGAGTTTCGACTACCATATGCTGCTCGCGGCCGACGGCGCCGCCACCGAAATGCGGCAGCTGCCCGACGGCATCTTCACGATGCTGCCGCTGACGATGCTCGCGACGCTCGTCGTACACACGCTCGTCGGCCGGGCCTCGCGGGCATGGCGCACGCTCTACCTGCTGGTACCGCTGCTGCTGACGATCGCCTCGTGGCTGCTGGGCAAGGAGTGGTTCGGAACGAGCCGGTTCTTCATCACCTCGGCCGTTCTCGCGCCACTCGGACTGCTCATGGCCCGCCGCACCCTGCCCAACGGCCCGTTCGTACGACAAACGTTGGGATACATTCGCGCTGCGGTCGTCGGCGGGATCTTCGCGCTGACGGCCATGCTCTCCGCGATGGCCATCTACCACTCGGTCATCTACATCTTCAATATCCCGGCGTCATGGGAAGTCCGTAATCTCGTCGACTCCTACATCGTCCTCTTCTCGTGGGCTCTGCTCTGGCCCCTGACCGCATTGGCACGACTCGACGGCTACCTGTCGGATGAACCGCAGGGCACGAAAACGACCGACACGCTGCTCAACTGGATTCTCGCGCCGGCGCTGCTCGTCTACGCGGCGATCCTCTACCTCTACTGCCTGCAAATCCTCTTCACGTGGTCGCTGCCCAAAGGGGGCGTCGCCTATCTGGTCTTCGGCTTCACGATGGCCCTGTTCACGGTCAAGGCATTGCAGGAACTCGTCGTGCAGCGGCGCTACGACTGGTTTTTCGACCGCATCAGCATCTTCGCGCTGCCGCCGCTCGTGCTCTTCTGGGCCGGCGTCATGCAGCGAGTCGGCGACTACGGTCTGACCGACTGGCGCGTCTACCTCATCGTCTGCGGCGCGATCATGACCGCAGCCATCGCACTCTTCGCCGCACGCCGCACCGGACGTTACTACTACATCGCCGCAACGGCCTTCGTCCTCTTCTTCCTGACGGCCTACATTCCCCGCTTCTCGGCCACGGCGCTCTCGCTGCGGTCGCAGACCGCGCGCGCCGAGCGGCTGGCCGGCCACACGGGGCTGCTCGACGAATCCGGCCGACTCGATCTGTCCCGCATCGACGAACGCGACACAGCGCAGCTCAAACGTTATCGCGAGCTCTACGCCTCGCTCGACTACCTCGACGACCACGATACGCTGCTGCTGGCCGACCGCTTCGGCATCGCCCGTTCCCGCGAACTCCTCAGCCGCTTTCATAGCGACCGGATCAGAGACTATATCCAGTGGGGCTACGAGCTCGATACCGCCGAAGCGGCAGCCCTCACAAGCTCCTACTCGAACTCGGAACTCCGTGCACCGCTCCGCATCGACGGCTACCGGTACTGCTACGCCCCCGTCTCCTTCTCCTACAACAACGGAAGCTCGCGTTATACAACCTCGGGCGACACGCTGCGGCTCTACCTGCCCGACGGACGGGAGCTTTTCCGCCGTTCGTTCGACGAGCTGTTCACGGAGCGTTGCGACCAGCTACTCTACTGGCCCGACGACGAGCCGCTCTACACGGCCGACAACCTCTTGTTCTACCGCACCGATTCGCTGCTCATCTCGTTCAGCTGGGCCGAGGTATCGCGCGGGAAGCACCGTTATGTCGCTCTGAACGTCGACAAATTCTATACGAAATAGCCCGTATTGGAAACCAAACTGCAACACCCCCTGCTGGGTGAAATCGTCCTCTGCCAGACCCGCCGTGCACGCCGCATCTCGCTTTCGGTGCGCAGCACAGGCGGCGTGCGGCTGAGTTTTCCCTGCAACGTACCGCGCGCACGCGCGCTGGCCTTTCTGGAATCGAAAACCGACTGGGTGATCCGGACGCGCGACATAACCCAGATGCTCGAAAATACGGCGCACGATGCGGTTGCGGCCCGAATGGATCTCGATCCCCACCTCCGTCTTGTCCTCCTTGACATAGGCGATCTCATCGGCATAGATCTCGCCGTCCTCCAGCGTAATGCCTTGAGCGATCTGCTCCATATCCGCTTTGGTGAGGGGCTTGTCCAACGACACCTGGTAAATCTTCTTCTTCTGGAACGAAGGGTGCGTGAGTTGGCGGGTCAGATCGCCGTCGTTGGTGAAAAGCAACAGCCCGACACTATTCTTATCGAGGCGTCCCACAGGATAGATACGCTCCGTACAGGCGCCCTTCACCAGATCCATCACCGTCTTGTCGGCGTGGGGATCTTCGAGCGAAGTGACATAGCCCTTGGGCTTGTTGAGCACCAGATAGACCTTCTTCTCGCCCTCGACACGGCTGTCGTTGAATTTCACCTCGTCCGTAGGCTGGACTTTCGTTCCCAGCGTCGTCACGACCACCCCATTGACGGTCACCAGCCCCGCCTGGATGAAATCGTCCGCTTCGCGGCGCGAACAGATCCCCGACTGGGCGATGAAACGGTTCAGGCGTATCTCGCCCGTTGGTTTGTTGGGATTGTATCTGGGATAACTTCGGAACTTATCGTCCCGGCGGCCGAACGAGCGGTCGCCGCCCCGGAACCCACCGGATTTCCGATCGTCGGAACGGCGTTCACCGTAAGGCTTATCGAATGTCTTGTAACCGTCCTGTTTGCGGTCGTCGTACCGACGTTCGCCGTAAGGTTTGTCCGAACGGCTATAACCGCCGGATTTCCGATCGCCGAATGACCGGTCGCGCCCCTCCTTCTGCTCACCGTAAGGTTTGCCGAACTTCTTGAAACCGCCCGGTTTGTTATCCTCGTACGGGCGGGAAGCGTACCCGTCTTTCCGCTCCGAAAAACGAGGCTTGAACTCCCGATCTGCAGCATCGTTCCTACGTCGGTCGTCCGAACCGAACGACCGGTTCCCGAAACGACGGGAATCGTCACGGTGCGCACGGTCTTCCCGCACGGGACGGTTGTCGCTCGTAAAATTAGGGTTGTAAGATGCGCGCGGACGGCTGTCCGAAGAGTGCTCCGAATCGGCGGCATCACGCTGCAAACGCGGGCGACGCTCGATACGCTCCGCAGAGGAAATACGCGCCCGCTTATCGCGCCCGAAGCGGGCCAACGTCGTATCCGAGTCGTTTTTGAAATCTTTCATAATCGATTCTGTGAGTTTTGCGAATTTAATAAGTCGTATTCCCGGAAATCGCAATCGTCGATGGAACCCGCAAAACTCACGCTACGGCGTTTTACGACGCCAGGTCCCAAATCGGCAATTTCACTCGATTTCCCCTGCATAACAGGGAAAACCCCGGCATTCCGCACCGGCCGAAAATACCGGTGCAGGCAGCAAAGGTAATCGAATTTTCGGGATAACGGCACCGACAGCCGCTATTTTCCGGAAAAAGAGGATTATCCCTGCGGAAATCCGATCGAAATACCGTGCCAAAATATTTCCCCTTACCCGTAAAAGCCGTATATTTGCGCATCAAAACCCAGGACATGAACCGAGAAATCCTCCGATTAGCCGTTCCGAACATCATCTCCAACATCACGGTCCCCCTTATGGGTATCGTGAGTTCCGCCGTCGCAGGACACCTGGACAACTCCGCAGCGACGATCGGGGCACTCGCCATCGGCGTATCCATCTTCAACTTCATCTACTGGAACTGCAGCTTCGTGCGCATGGGTACCAGCGGACTCACGGCGCAGGCTTTCGGTGCAGGAAATTTCCACGAATGCACCAACATGCTCGTCCGGGGCATCCTGGTCGCAGCGATCCTCGGCCTGCTGGTTATTTGCTTCCAAAACCCTCTGGGGCGACTGGCACTATGGGCCATGAACGGCAACGAAATCGTACACGACTATTTCTACGCCCGCATCTGGGCGGTACCCGCCGGTATCATGCTCTTCGGATTCAACGGCTGGTACACAGGCATGCAGAATGCCGTGATCCCGATGTGTATCGCCGTCACGGTGAATATCGTACACGTTTCCACGAGCCTGTGGCTCGTATTCGGACACGGCATGGGCATCACGGGCATCGCCTATGGCTCGGTCGTGGCCCAAAATACGGGGGTCCTGCTGGCGGTCCTGCTGCTTATCCTGCGATACCGCAAAATTCTCACACGGTTTACGTGGCGTGAAGTGGTGGACTGGGAACCGGTGCGGAAATTTTTCCTCATCATGACCCATACGGAATCCGCCCCTGCGAAAGCTCGTGCATCGCAGGGGCGGACTTATCCGGACAAGAGGGGGCTATTCCCTCATGCAGCGTACCTGCGCACCGCAACTGCGAGCGGCCGATCCCAACAGTTTCTTCTGAATCGTTTCCAGTACGAACGCACCTGCCTTCGGACTGTCCGGCGCATAAGGCGAGGCGCTCCAAACATACCAGCCGCTCTTCGTAAAGCGCGCGGCACCTGTCGTTCCGAACAACATGCCCGCAGCCGGATAATAGATCTCCTGCCCCTCGACCGTAAAGACCAATCCATCTTTGGCGGAGACGCTCGTTCCCTGCTTGTACCACTGGGAGAAAGGGGCATCGGCCGTCGGAGCGAAGGCCGTCCAGACGAAGCGATGCGACACCCGGTAACCGGGCGGACAAGGATCGTAGATGCTCTTCGCCCCGACATCGGACAGCGCATCCGTGCAACCCCACAGGTCATCTTTCAGGCGGTCGCCGGCAGCGACGTAATACCAGTTGGGATAGGATGCGCCGGTGCTTTCCGGAATTTCGGTGATGAAATTCATCGGATAACGCACCGCAGCCTCCATCGTAGCGGCTGCACCCAGCCGTTCCCCGTCGGCCAGGTGCCAGCCCGGAGCGGCATCGAACGCCGCCGAAGCCGCCGAATCATCCGCAAGTTCGGCGCCCGCCGCATCGTAGACGGCCATACGCTCCTGCGACGAACGGAACGGCACGAACGGGTCTTTGCGGCCCCACTGGTAGAACATGCCGTAGCTCGACACATTGTCTGAGCCCTGCCAGGCGGCAGCGAGCGCTCCCAGATTGCGATCCATGACCGCCGCTGCGCCGAGACCCTCATAGGGAAGCGCATACCGATGCAGCGACCCTTCCAGATCGGCCGACGTCAGCCACAGATGCCAGCTCCATAGAATCGCACCGTCGGCGTCGCAGGCCGCAACGACGGCATTGCCCTCCACGAAGGGATCGGCCGTCGTAAAACGGATGCGTCCCTCCTCGCCGAGCGAAACCTCCCCGATCAGATTCGGCGCCGTCTGCCACAGCAGCTTCGCGGTCACTGGCCGCAGCGCTTCGGGAGCGATTCCGTCCGCCTTCCCGCAGGTCGAACCCGCGGTGTAGGCCGCATCGGGCGGCGTCACCGCACCGTTGCCCATCGTCGTGGCATCGAACTCGTAACGTCCCGCCCGCGCCACGACGTAGCAGTTGGCCGTCGCCGAGGCATCGAGCGCCACGGGCGCCGGTTCGGTAGCCGCATAAGCGATCGGATTGTAGGTCTTGATATGGTTGGCCGCAAGCACGACCTCCGCCTGCGACGTCTCGCGCACCATCTGTCCGCCCTCCGTATCGGTGATCGTGAAGCGCCAGCCCCGGTAGCTGCCCGGCGGAACGACCAGACAGAAGACGACGGGATCGCCTCCGGAGAGCGCTACGCCCCCCGGCACCGCAGTCGAGCAGGATCGACGGATGTCCGGCATCGACGGAACGTATCGTCCACCCGCCGGCGGCCGTCCATTCGAACCGCATTCGTCCGGCAAGCGGCGCACCGTCGAGCGTCGTCAGACGGATCGAGCGGATCGTCGCCGTTCCGGTGAGTTGCAGCCGCACCACGCCGCAGACCGACGTGAAGCGGAGATCGTCCGCACGTGTGCTTCGGGCGGTCATCGGGCTGATGCCCGCAGCGAACGTCCCCGAACCTCCGAAGGGCTGCACCGCAGGAAGCGTCGTCGTCACGCCCGCACCTTCGGCGACAGCATCCGGACGATAGGGATAGCAGGCGTAATAGACCGCGCTTTCGAAAGCCTCGCCGGTGAAATCGGCAGACGTCCCGCCCGCAAAACGGTCGTCGATCGCATAACGGCGGCACGCCGGCGAATCTTCTCCCCACAGCGCGATCGCATCGCCCGCCGACCACCGCACCTCCATGCCGCGCGGGCCGCCCAGCGACGTCCGGGTCTCGTCGACCCGGGCATGTACCTTCATAAGCGCCGGCGTCTCCTCCGACGGACGCAGCGGCGACTGCGCCTCGTCCGGTTCGATCCGCTCGCAACCGACCGATGCGAGCAGGATCGCAACGAGATAAAACCGTCTCATCGTCCCGACCCTATAAATCCTCCCACGGGTCTTCGACCATCGGCGTGTTACCCGATTCCGACGACGCTGCGAAACCGCGTTCCGCGACGCACTCCGTCGACCGTACTTCCGGAGGCAGATAACCCGCCGCCAACGACAAATACTCCCGACCGGTTCCGGTACAGGTTGCCTGCAACGTATACCGAGCGTGGAAAACGACTGGTGAAAACGAATGTTCGCACATAACTTCTTTCTGTTAAAAGTTGAATTTTCTCGCTTTGTTTTCTCGCCTCGGCATAGCCTGAACAAGTTCGGCTCTGCGCTCGGCTTATCGAAAACGTTGATATTTTCTTCGTTTTCTCGCCTCGGCATAGCCCGAACAAGTTCGGCTCTGCGCTCGGCTTATCGAAAACGTTGAACAAAACAAAGATAATAAAATTAACAGAAAAAGTCTTTTTAAATTATAAAACAATCTTTTTATTTTATTACAAACGTGCGATACGAAAGCTCCGCTTCGGACACTCGCGGAAGCGTGTACGGGAAAAGCAAGGCCCCGAAAAGCCGGAGAGGGGCTGCGGAGCCTCGAAACGGGATCGACGGATTGCCGACCGCGCCCGTCGCCCGCCACCCCTCCGCCAGAAGGCTCCCGGTACAGATACGGCGAAGGCCGGAGACGGGATGTGAGATCCCGTTCTCCGGCCTTCTGTCGGAAGACGAAAGAGTTTCCCGTTATTCGAGACCCTTCATCTTTTTGAGCAGCTCATTGTACTCATTGTACTTGTCCATCATACCCGGTTCGTCGCGCAGACGGAAGCTGATCGACTTGATGTAATCGACCGTATCCACGTCGTCGGGTTTGAGCTGATGCGCCTTCTCGAAGTAAGGCAGAGCCGCCATGTAAACGACGTTCACCTCTTTCAGGTCGGCATCGTACTCCGACTGGCTGCGGTAATTCTTCTGCCCCATCTCGGTGTTCATGGCGTCGGCCTTGACCGTATAGAACAGGCCCAGATAGTAATTGCCCTCGTAGAGGTCGGGCTTCAACTCGACGACCTTCTTGAACGAATTGATCGTCTCGTCGTAGTTCTTCAATTTGTAGAAGACACGGCCGCGGCCGAACCAGAGGTCGACGTTGTCGGGATCGCTTTCGAGCGACTTGTCGATCATGCCCACCAGGTCGGCGGGATCACCCACGCCCTCCTCCGAGGTATAGAGCTGCATCAGGCCGTCGAGAATCTTCTCGTTCTTCGGGAACTTCTCGATACCTGCCAGCAGTGCGTCCTTCGCCTTGATGAGGAAGGCCGCATCCTTGTCTTTCTGGCCGTAATAGCTGTGGAACAGATAGTAGTAGACATCGCCCGCCTCGTCGGTATAACCGGCGGCCAGCGCGTCGTTGAGCGCCTGTGCACCGCGCGCGAACGATTCGGGATGGTTCGCTCCGTCGACGGTCAGCAGATAGCCGGCATAGTAGAGGAGCGCCGGATCGGCCTCGCCGAAAGCGGGGCACTGCTGCGCCTTGTAGGCGGCCAGATAGGCCTCGGCGCCCGTAAGGTATTCGCCCGCTTCGATCGAGACATTGCCCAGAATCGAGGCGTAATTGGAGATCTGCTCCAAACCGTTCTTGATCTTCGACGCCTGCTTGGGATCCAGCTCGTAGGCCTTGTTATAGGCTTCGATCGCCGTATCGAGTGCGCCTTCCTTGATCTCCTGCAACTGCTTCCATGCCACGATCTTCCCGTCGCGCTCGTAGGCGATGAAATAGGGATAGTTCCATGCAATGGCTTTCGAACCGTTGAGCGTCACCTCCTCGGTGCTCGTGGGATCGCCCACCGAAAGTTTCAGCAGCGTCGTCTCCATCGGAGCGAACAGGTTGGCCGTCGGTTCCGCTGCGGCGTCGTAATAGACCCTGCCGCGATTGATCCACGTGGCGGCCTTGGCGTTCTTCTTGGGATTCGCGATGTCGGCATCGCTCTTCTCGAGTTTGGACAACGTCGCCTCCTTATTCACTTTCTGCGCTTCGGCAGCCGGAATGGCCAGCAACGCAGCGGCTGCGGCCATCAAAATGAATCTTTTCATACTCGTTTTAACTAAAATAATTGGTTTATCTCCTGATGTATCTCTTTATTGCTCGGCGGCGGGCGTTTTGTCCATCGCTGCGGGAGCGGGATTCTCCCCGCCTTCGACCGCCGCCAGCTCCTCCTCCTCGCTGCCCGGAACGGCCATTACCGAGGCGATGGCGTCGCCCTCGCGCAGGTTGATGATCCGCACACCCTGCGTAGCGCGGCCCGCCACGCGGATCTGCGACACCGCCGTGCGGATCGTGAGACCCGACCGGTTGATAATCATCAGATCGTTGTCGTCGGTCACGGCCTGGATCGAGATCAGTTTTCCGGTCTTCTCGGTAATATTGATCGTCTTGACGCCCTTGCCGCCGCGGTTCGTGATGCGGTACTCGTCCAGATCGGTCCGTTTGCCGTATCCGTTTTCGCTGAGCACCAACACGTCCTGCCCGCTGTCGGGTTCGACACAAATCATGCCGACCGCTTCGTCGCCCTCTTCGAGCGAGATGCCGCGCACACCGGCGCCGACACGCCCGATCGGGCGCACCGTCGACTCGTTGAAGCGGATGGCCTTGCCTTCGCGGGCCGCAATCATCACTTCGGCGTTGCCGCTGGTGAGCTTGGCCTCGATCAGCTGGTCGCCCTCGCGGATGACGATGGCGTTCACGCCGTTGCTGCGCGGCCGCGAATAGGCCTCCAAACGGGTCTTCTTGATCGTACCGTCCTTGGTACACATCACGATGTAGTTGTTGTTGACGTACTCCTCGTCGTTCAGGCGCTTGACGTTGATATAGGCGCGAACCTTGTCGTCGGGTTCGATCTGGATGACGTTCTGGATGGCGCGTCCCTTCGAGGAGCGTGCGCCCTCGGGGATCTCGTAGACCTTGAGCCAGTAGCAGCGCCCCTTCTCGGTGAAGAAGAGCATCGTATTGTGCATCGAAGCCACGTAGATGTGCTCGATGAAGTCCTCGTCACGCGTAGCACTGCCCTTGGCGCCGACGCCGCCGCGGTTCTGCGTGCGGTATTCGGCCAGCGGGGTGCGCTTGATGTAGCCCATGTGCGAGATGGTGATGACCATGTCGTCGTCGGCATAGAAATCCTCGGGGTTGAACTCCTCGGAGGCATAGACGATCTCCGAACGGCGCTCGTCGCCGTATTTTTCCTTGATTTCGAGCAGTTCGTCCTTGACGATCTGCATCTGCAACGGTTCGCTCCGGAGCACCTCGTTGAAGTAGGCGATCTGCTTCTGCAACTCGTCGCGCTCGGCGGTCAGTTTGCCGTACTCCAGCCCCGTCAGGGCGCGCAGGCGCATCTCGATGATGGCCGAAGCCTGCAACTCGCTCAGGCCGAACTTCTCCATAAGCGCCGTCTTGGCCTCGTCGGGCGTGCGGGCGGCGCGAATGGTGTGGATCACCTCGTCGATGTTGTCCTGCGCGATCAAGAGACCCAGCACGATATGTAGGCGCTCCTCGGCCTTGCGCAGGTCGTAACGCGTGCGGCGCACCACCACGTCGTGGCGGTGCTCGATGAAGTGGCGGATCATGTCGCGCAGGTTGAGCAGGTAGGGACGGCCGTGCACCAGCGCGATGTTGTTCACGGGGAACGACGTCTGCAACGGCGTATTCTTGTAAAGCGTATTGAGCACCACGCTCGCCACGGCATCCTGTTTGAGGATGATGACGATGCGGAGTCCCTGACGGTCCGATTCGTCGTTGATGTAGGAGATGCCCTCGATCTTCTTGTCGTTGATCATGTCGGCGATCTTCTTGATCATCTCGGCCTTGTTGACCATGTAGGGAATCTCCGTCACCACGATGCACTCGCGGCCCGACGCCGTGTGTTCGATCTCGGTCCGGGCGCGCATCATAACGCGGCCGCGGCCCGTAAGCATCGCCTCGCGGACACCCTCGTAGCCGTAGATGATACCTCCCGTCGGGAAATCGGGGCCCTTGATATACTGCAGCATCTCCTCGCACTCGATGTCGTGGTTGTCGACATAGGCGCAGCAGGCGTCGATCACCTCGCCCAGATTATGGGGCGCCATGTTGGTGGCCATGCCGACGGCGATACCGCTCGCGCCGTTGACGATCAGCAGCGGAATCTTGGTGGGAAGCACCGTCGGCTCCTTCATCGTATCGTCGAAATTGTTCGTCCAGTCGATCGTCTCCTTGTCGATGTCGGCCATCACCTCGTCGGTGATCTTGCGCATACGCGCCTCGGTATAACGCATCGCCGCAGGCGAGTCGCCGTCCATCGAACCGAAGTTGCCCTGACCGAAAATCAGCGGATACCGCAGCGACCACTCCTGCGCCAGACGCACCATGGCGTCGTAGACCGACGAGTCGCCGTGGGGGTGGAACTTACCGAGCACGTCGCCGACGATACGCGCCGACTTACGGGTCGGTTTATCGGAGTAGAGCCCCAGTTCGGCGCTCATGTCGTACAAAATACGGCGGTGCACGGGCTTCAGACCGTCGCGCGCGTCAGGCAGGGCGCGCGAAACGATGACCGACATCGAGTAGTCGATGTAGGCCGACTTCATCTGCTGCTCGATGTTGACGGGGATGATACGCCCCTCCAAACCGGCATTCTTTTCTTCTTCAGTCAGCATGTCTTATCTATTCGTTTTCAACTGTCGTTCTCCGTGTCGGCGGACGGTCCGCAGGGATGCAGAAATCCGCATCCGCAGATTTTCCGAAAACATCTCCCGTCGCGCTCCGATCCGGCTTGCCGAACCCCTATTAATAACAAGCAAAAATACGATTTATTTCGCAAACGGGCAACTTTTAGGGGTAAAAATTCAATCTCTCGACATGTCTTCCGACCGAAACCCTCCGTTTTCGGCAGGTTTCAGCCGATCTGAGCGCATTCGGCATCCGCCCCCGACAGGAGGACGCGGGAAACCGGCTCTTCACCGGCCGGCAAAGCGGCGAATTCCCGTCCGCAGGAGTTGCGATTGCGCGGAAGATTTCGTAGTTTTGTTCTGCTAACCTACGACGAACCATGAACCGATTCTTTTCTACGCTGCTGCTTTGCGTCGCCACCGTGCTCTGCGTCGCCGGCGCAAATCCGTCCGCAGGCGGTCTGCCCTGCCTGTGGCATTTCGACAAAGCCCGTCACGCCGCGCACGCCGCGACCTTCGTCGACGAAGGGTACCTGACGGCCGACGGCCGCCCCGGAGCGACGCTCCGCTACCTCCGCGCCGACGGCAACGCCCCCGGCGGCTTCGTCCGCACGCTCGGCAAATCGCATAACCCCGCCGTGCGGGGCGGAGCGGCGGGCGACTGCTGGCTCTTCGCCGTACCGGTCGACTCGCTCGGCCGCGGCGAACGCATCGGCATCGACTTCCTCTTCGGCAACGACGCCTCCGCCCCGAAATACTACCGGCTGGAATATTTCGAACGGGGACGCTGGCTTCCGGCCGCGCAGCTGCGGCGTGCGGCGGAAGATCCGGACATCCGCTACACCCACCGCCTCTTCGCCTCGGGCAAAGGCAACTCCTACAAGGTCTTCGGCACGATCCGGCTGCGCGACGCCCTGGTGCGCGACACGCTGCGCATCCGCTGGGTGCAGGCTGCCGACCTGCGCGCCGACGACGGGCGTCCGATCCCCTCCGACAGCATCGGCGCCAGCGGATTCTGCAACGCGCACGGACTGGGCGCCTGCATCCGCCGGTTGGGCGCCCGCCCGCTCTCCCGCCCGCAGAGCGTCCTCTTCATCGGCAACAGCTACACGTATTACAACCTCGTGCCGGGGATCGTCCGCGAACTGGCCTCCTTCGAAGGGCGCGACCTGCGCGTCGAGATGTTCACCATCGGCGGCTGCACGATGGAGCGCCACCTCGAACAGGCCGACTGCCGCGATCTGATCGAACGAGGCGGTTACGATTTCGTCGTGTTGCAGGATCAGAGCCTCCACCCGGCGCTGATCGGCACCCCCGACGACCAGGGGATCGCCGGCCGCATGGAGGCGATCGTCGCCCACATCCGCACCCACAACCCGAAGGTCAGACCCTACGTCGAGATGACGTGGGGACGGCGCGACGGTTATACCGAGCGGAAATTCGACTACGACTTCCTCCGAAGCTACGCATCGATGCAGGAGCGCATCCGCGTCAACACCCTCGCCGAAGCCGAGGCCGTCGGGGCGGGCTGCATTCCGGTCGGCGTCGCATGGAGCCGCGTGCGCACCGAACGGCCCGACATCGAGCTCTACGCCGCCGACGGTTCGCACCCCTCCTACGCCGGCTCCTACCTGGCGGCGGCCGTGATCTGCACGACGCTGACCGGAGCGCCTTTCGGTGCGGCGCCCTCCGACGGCCTGCTCGATCCCGACACGGCGGCCTACCTGCGCCGCGTGGCGGAGCAGACCGTACTGGGCCGCGACTAACCAAACGGCAGCGGGGTTCCGGAACGTTCCGAAACCCCGCTGCCGTCTCCAGCACGCCTCAACGGAAATCGATCAGCTCGTAACCGGCGTAGTCCGCCGCATCGAAGCGCCGCACCTCGGCCGACGGTTCGATCCGCCGGATCTCGATACGCATCCGCTCGCCGTCGAGATCGTAGATCACCGCACGCGGCGATCCGTCGGCGGCGACGTCGACCGTGATCGAACTCATCGCCGCCCCCTTGTCGACCGGCGTGAGCCGCAGACGGCGCACCTCGCCTTCGGAGGGCAGCAGTTCGCTGCGGAAGGCGTCGTCCAGGAAATCGAACGCCCGCGTCGGGTTGCCCAGCAAGCTGCGGCTCTGCGTGTCGACGACGTCGACCACCACCTCGCGCTTCGAGGGATCGACCTCCCATTTCGAAACGCCGTCGGAGTAGGCCTCGGCATCGCCCACGCGCATGTAATAGAAATCTGTCCCTGCGACACGGCTGCACGGGCAATGTCGGCGAACAGCGTGTCGTAGCGCACCGGAGCCCCGCTCTCGCTGCCCAGCGACGAGGATTCTCCGCCACTCGATTCCGGCACGTAATCGGGCAGCCGGTAGGCTTCGGAATATCCCTGTTGGCGGCCGATGAAATCCACGATCCGCTCCACTTCGCGGGTTTCGACCAGCGCACACTGGATACGGATCAGCTCCCCGTCCTTCGAGAAGAGCATGTCGCCCCGGCCGATAAGCTGGTTGGCGCCCGGCTGATCGATGATCGTGCGCGAGTCGATCATCTGCATCACGCGGAAGGCGATACGGGCCGGGAAATTGGCCTTGATACCGCCCGTGATGACCTTCACGTCGGGGCGCTGCGTGGCGATAATCAGGTGAATACCGATGGCACGGGCTTTCTGCGCCAGACGCATCACGGGACCTTCGACCTCGCGGGCCGTCATAATCAGGTCGGCGAACTCATCGACCACAACTACGATATAGGGCAGGTAGCGGTGTCCCTTTTCGGGATTGAGCCGCCGCGCCGTGAATTTATCGTTGTATTCGGCGATGTTGCGGGCTCCCGCCATCTTGCAAAGTTCCAGCCGGTTGTCCATCTCCGTACAGAGGGAGTTGAGCGTATAGACCGCCTTGCGGGGGTCGGTGACGATCGCTTCGTCCTCGGACTCCATCTTGGCCAGGAAGTGCTTCTCGATCTTGGAATAGAGCGAGAACTCGACCATCTTGGGATCGATCATCACGAACTTGAGCTGCGAGGGGTGTTTCTTGTAAAGCAGCGAGGTGATGATGGCATTCAAACCGACCGACTTACCCTGCCCCGTAGCACCGGCCACGAGCAGGTGAGGCATCTTCGCCAGGTCGAAGACATAGTTCTCGTTCTGGATCGTGCGGCCGATCACCACCGGCAGTTCGGCCTTCGCCTCTTGGAATTTCATCGAGCGCACGGCCGAATACATCGACACGATCTGCTTGTTGCGGTTGGGCACCTCAATACCGATGGTACCCTTGCCCGGAATCGGAGCGATGATGCGGATACCGAGCGCCTTGAGGCTCTGGGCGATATCGTTCTCCAATCCCTGTATCTTGGAGATCTTGACGCCCTGGGCCTGCACGATCTCATAGAGCGTCACCGTAGGTCCCACCGTAGCTTTGATCCGCTGGATCGGAATCCCGAAATCCTTGAGCGTCTGTTCGATCTTGGACTTGTTCTCGTAAATCTCCTCGTCGCTCACCTGCGAATCGGACGTATAATCCTCGAGCAGCGTCACGGGCGGACGCTGGTAGTTGTTCAGATCCTTCAACGGGTCGTAGAGACTGCTCTCGATGCTTTTCTCGTCCACGACCTTGGCCTCGCGTGCTTCAACGGTCACCACGACGCCTTCGGCCGGAATTTCCGGCTCCGCCGTAAGCGTATATTCCGTAATTCCGTCCACGACCGGCGCGGGCTCCGACGCATACTGCGGTTGCTCGGGTTCCCGGGGTGCGGTAAAGGCAGCGTCGGCTTCGCCTCCCGAAAGATCGACCTCGGTAAATACATCGTCGCCCCCCACGATACGGGGTCCGGCAGAACGGGACGGAGCCGGCTCGGCAACCGTTGCAGGAACCTCTTCCGTAAGGGGAATTTCGAGGAAGGGACTCTCGTCCGGCTCATCGGGAACGGGAGCCGCAACCGGCGCAGGCCGCTGAATCGTCACCTCGGCCGCTCCATCCGCAGCGGAAGTGCGGGCCGACGCATCGACGGGAGCAGGCACGGGTTCGGGCTGGGGCCGTTCGGATTCGGGTTTAGAATCGGGTTCAGGCTCGGGATCGGTCTTCTCCTCCCCGGATTTCGAACGATGGTCGGCGACATTCACGACCGACTGTTTGACCAGATCGACGATCTTGCCGCCCTTGTCCACCATTGCATTGCCTGCCGTATTGACCGTATTGATGAAGTTGCGGTTGATGAACACGCCCGTCAGAATCCAGGCGCCCAGCAACAGGATGATATTTCCCAGCACGCCGATCACGCTCGTCAGCCTCCGGGCGACCTCGACCCCGAAGGCACCGCCCCACCCGCTGCCGAAAACGGCCCACTTCTCGCCGAAGGCGAAGCCCAACGTAAGGGAACCCAGAATCAGAATCAACAAAGCTCCGAGCACCGAATGGTTGAAAAGCAGCGGACGCTGGCGGATGATCCGCACTCCGACCATCGTGACGATCAGGGGCAAAATGATACCGAACAGGCCGAACGAACGCCCCACCAGACGCTCGGCCAACCAAGCCCCGGCGTAACCGCAGGGATTCTCGATCGCATCCGACAGGTCTGCCAGGCGGGGATCCTCCTGTTCGACACCGGACACAAGGCTCATGTCGGCCCGCCAGTCGAAATAGTAAAACAGCACCGAAGCCGTCAGGAAAAGCCCCGCGAAAAGCAGCAGCAAGCCCAGTATCCAACGCATGCTGTCACGGTTGGAACGGGAGGTAGCCTGCGGGCTTTTTGCCGAACTGTTTTTCTTGGTAGCCATATCGTATATTTATCGAGCGAAGGTAGGGATTTTTTTCGGAAAGTTCAAATGCAGGATCGGTTTCGAAAGGGCCGCCCCCCCCGATTCCGTTTTCGGACCGCAGCCGGTGCGGAGCCGCTAACCGAAAGCCTTGCATTCCAGCCGCGACCGGTACGCTTCATCCGCAAAGGTAAGAAATCCGTAATTCGCGGTGGCGCCTTTTTCGGCCCGCAGGTCATACTGGTCGAGCAACTGCCCCACCCTGCGTCCTACGGCAGGCGAAGGATCGACCACGGCAACCCCGCGTTCACCGATCACCTGCCGGAAAACCGGGAGCAGGAACGGATAGTGCGTACAACCCAACACGATCTGGTCGGCACCCTCGCGGATCATCGGCTCCAGCACGCGGCGCACGGTCTCGACGGCTTCGGGCGACTGCTCGCGGTCTTCCTCGACCAGTTCGACGAACCCTTCGCCTACGGCGGTCAGCACCCGGATATTCTCCCCGTAACGGGCTGCCGTGCGGCGGAACAGGTCGCCGTCCAAACTCCGGGCCGTAGCCAGCACACCTACCACCCCGCTGCGGGTATTCAGGCAGGCGGGCTTCACGGCGGGTTCCATACCTACGATAGGCATCTGCCGGTATTTGCGGCGCAGAAAATCGATGGCCGCAGCCGTAGCCGTATTGCAGGCGACGACGACCATTTTGCAACCGGCACCGACCAGCCGTCCGACCGCCTCGTCCGCTAGACGGCAGATCTCATCGGCCGGACGCGCACCATAGGGACAATTCTTACCGTCGCCCAGATAGACGAGCGACTCCTCCGGCAACTGGCGGCGAATTTCGCGCCAGACCGTCAGGCCGCCCAACCCCGAATCATATACGCCGACAGGCCGGTTATCCATTTCGTTCCTTCAGTTTTTCAGTGATAAATTCGAGGATTTCGTCATCGTTCATCGCGCCGCCGTCGATCGTCAGCGCAGCCTGTCCGTAAAACGGCTCCCGCTCGGCCATGTTGCGCGACATGAATTCGACCAGCTCCCGGTCGTCGAGTCCCCTCAACTTGGGGCGCTTCCAACGTCCGTGAGGACTCAAACGCGCTGCGATCTGCTCCGCCGAACGGCGGATATAGACCGTCAGACCGGCTCCGTTCATACGAGCCATGTTGTCCGCCCAGACGGGAAGCCCGCCGCCCGTGGAAACCACCAGGTCGTCGCCCGAAGCGATCAGCTGTTCGAGCATCCCGCGCTCCGCCTTGCGGAAATACTCCTCACCGGCATAATGGAAGATGTCGCACACGTCGGCACCCTCCTGTTTCTCGATCCGGTCGTCGGTATCGGCGAAGTCGTAACCCAACCGCCGGGCGAGCCGACGGCCGATGGTGGTTTTTCCGCACCCCATGTATCCGACCAGAAAAACGATCATATCCTAACTCCTAAAATAAATTCAACTGCTCGGTATCGACGATCACCTCCTCCGTGTCGCCTTTCGGACGTTCGATTTCGAACTCGGCGTCCGTACCCTCGACGGTCATCGTTTCGGGCAGGTCGAAATCCCCCTCCGAACCATTCGGAGCATCCTCCCCGGACGGCTCCGGCTCCACGAAAGCGAGCGTCGCCACGTCGTAGGTCGTAAGGCGCTTGCCCTTGGCCCGGTGGCTCTTCACGCCGACGAAACCGTCCACGTCGATCTCCTCCGCCGGACGCGAAGCCTGCGCCCCCTGGAAGGTCAGCACCAGCGTAGCCCCCGGGCAGGACGTCACGGCCACCAGATCGGCATCCTCGTCCAGGAACGACTGCATCTTTTCGCCCTGTTCGGCCGTAAAGCGCTTCAGGTAGTAGTAATTCTGCGAGCGGTCGAAATAGGCCACCGCATAGACCGTATCGGGCGAATATTTCGACACGTGAACCGTATCGTCGGGAAAGTGCTGCGTAATGTCGAAATTCGTCGTGTAATAGACGTTCTTGGCCGTGCGGACAATGAGTTTGTCATCCCCCTGGAACTCGCCGAGCAATACGCCCCGGCCGTCCGTATTGAGCCGGTGCACGTCTTCGTCGTACCAGATCTGCTGTCCTCCGAGGGTCGAAGTACCCCGCTCCTTGAGGACGATCTTATGGATGCCGTAACGCGAGAAAAGGTTGCCCTGGCTCTGCCGCCCCTTGATCGCCACGGTCGAGAAATCGAGATCGACGATCACCTTCTTCAAACGCGGACGCGGCTTGAAGTAAATCTTCAACACTTCGGCCTCACCGTTCGGATTGACAGACATATAGAGGATTTCACTCTTCGGATCGCCTTTGGTGATGTTGTACTCCTTGTCGCGCGTGATGCCCTTGATCGCGCAGCGCTTCATCAGGATCGGGCCGTTCTTGCCGTCGCGGTAGAGGACGTTGTAGATCGTCCGCTCGTCGTTGCGCTTGAACACCCCGATATAATAGATATTCTTGTCGAAAAAGGCTTTGTCGCTTACCTTCGTAATCACATAGCGGCCGTCTTTGGTGAACACGATCACGTCGTCGATATCCGAACAGTCGCACACGAACTCGGAATCCTTCATCGACTTGCCGATACCGAAGAAGCCCTCCACACGATCGACGTACAGTTTGGCATTCGTGACAGCCACCTTCGTCGCTTCGATCGAGTCGAACTCACGCAACTCGGTACGCCGCTCGCGGCCCTTGCCGTATTTGTCGCGGATACGCTCGTAATAAGCAATCGTATAGTCGGTCAGATGCGCCAGATGGTGCTGCGTTTGGGCGATATCCTCCTCGATCTGCCGGATCTCGTTGTCGGCCTTGTCGCTGTCGTAACGCGAAATACGGATGAACTTCAGCTCCGTCAGACGCTGGATGTCCTCGGTCGTGACCGCACGGCGCAAAGCACCTTGGTAAACGGTTCCAACCCCTTGCCGACGGCTGCGTAAGCCTCCTCGCGGGTTTTGCAGCTCTCGATGAGCTGATACAATTTATTAACGATGAAAATCCGCTCCAGAGAAGCCGCATGCCATGCTTCGTTGAGTTCGTTCAGGCGGATTTCAAGCTCCATTTTCAGCAGCTCGCGGGTATGCTCCGCTGAACGGCGCAGGATCTCGCTCACCCCCAGGAAATGGGGTTTGTCATCGCAGATCACGCAGGCATTCGGGGCGATCGACACTTCGCAGTCCGTAAAAGCGTAGAGCGCGTCGATGGTCTTGTCCGACGACTCGTCGGGCGCGACCTGCACGATGATTTCGACCTTCTCGGCCGTATTGTCGTCCACCTTGCGGATCTTGATCTTTCCCTTCTCGTTGGCCTTGACGATCGAATCCTTGATAGACTCGGTGGTCGTGGTGTAGGGAATCTCGGTGATGGCCAGCGTCCGCTTGTCGATCTTCGAAATGCGGGCACGCACCTTGACCGTACCGCCCCGCAGTCCGTCGTTGTAGCGGCTCACGTCGATCATGCCGCCCGTCGGGAAATCGGGGTACAGCACGAAATCCCTCCCCTGCAAATGCGCGATCGCCGCATTGATCAGCTCGATGAAGTTGTGCGGCAGAATCTTCGACGCCAGACCGACCGCGATACCGTCGGCACCCTGCGCCAGCAGCAGCGGGAATTTCACGGGAAGCGTCACCGGCTCCTCCTTGCGGCCATCGTAGGAGCGCATCCACTCGGTCGTCTTCTTGTTGAAAACCACGTCGAGGGCGAATTTCGACAGGCGGGCTTCGATGTAACGGCCCGCAGCGGCTTCGTCGCCGGTGAGGATGTTGCCCCAGTTGCCCTGACAGTCTATCAGCAGGTCCTTCTGTCCCAACTGCACCAGCGCATCCTTGATCGAAGCATCGCCGTGCGGGTGATACTGCATGGTCTGGCCCACGATATTGGCCACCTTGTTGTAACGACCGTCATCGACGGCTTTCATGGCATGCAGAATACGCCGCTGCACCGGCTTGAGTCCGTCCTGCACGTGCGGAACGGCTCGTTCCAGGATGACATACGAAGCGTAATCGAGGAACCAGTTACGGTACATACCCGTCAGCTTGCGCACGCCGCCCTCCTCGGAGAGCAACTTGCCGTATTTGCCCGTCGGAGCGGCGGACTCTTCGGCCCCGACACTCCCCGCAGCGTCATCCGCCGCCGCAGGAACCTCGCCGGGCAGATCGTCCCGTTCCGTCATATCTTCTCTTTGTTCGCTCATAATCTATGTTCTGTTTTCGGTTTCGCACCGGCACCGCACAAGAAAACCGCACCGGTCGATAAGAAACGGCGGTTACCCGATCGCCAGGTCGCTCTCCACGATATCCTCCTCGATACGCAGGTTACCGATAATAAAGCCCTGCCGCTCATAGGTGTTCTTACCCATGTAGAACTCCAGCATATCGTGGATCGGGTCGTCCTTCGTAAGCCGCACCTTATCCAGGCGGATATCCTGGCCGATGAACCCCCGGAACTCGTCGGGAGAAATCTCACCCAGACCTTTGAAACGGGTGATTTCGGCGTTGGCGCCGCATCGTGCGACCGCCCGGTTTTTCTCCTCCTCGCTGTAACAGTAATGCGTCTCCTTCTTGTTACGCACGCGGAACAACGGTGTCTGCAACACGTACAAGTGTCCGCCGCGGATCACGTCGGGAAAGAATTGCAGGAAGAAGGTCATCAGCAGCAAGCGGATGTGCATGCCATCGACATCGGCATCGGTGGCGATCACGACCTTGTTGTACCGCAGGTTGTCCATATCCTCCTCGATGTTGAGCGCCGCCTGCAACAGGTTGAACTCCTCGTTCTCATATACGACCTTCTTCGTGAGGCCGAAGCAGTTGAGCGGCTTGCCCCGCAGCGAAAAAACCGCCTGCGTACGCACGTCGCGGCTCTTGGTGATCGAACCGGATGCCGAATTACCCTCCGTAATGAAGATCATCGACTCCTCGGCCAGCTCGTTCTTGTCCGTCAGATGTATCTTGCAGTCGCGCAGCTTCTTGTTGTTGAGCGACACCTTCTTGGCCGTTTCGCGGGCTTTCTTCTGAATACCGGAGATCGCCTTGCGCTCCTTCTCGTTCTCGACGATCTTCTTTTGCAGAATCTGGGCCGTCTCGGAGTGCTTGTGCAGGTAGTCGTCCAAGTGCTTGGCCAGAAAATCGACGATGAAGTTGCGCAGCGGAACCCCCGGTTCGATCTCCTTCGAGCCCAGTTTGATCTTGGTCTGCGACTCGAACACCGGATCGGTCACACGGACCGAAATGGCGGCGATGATCGACGTGCGGATGTCCGAAGGATCGTAATCCTTGTGATAAAACTCCTTGATGGTCTTGGCGATCGCTTCACGGAAAGCCGCCTGATGCGTACCGCCCTGCGAGGTGTATTGTCCATTGACGAACGAATAGTAACTCTCGCCGTAACCCGTACCGTGTGCGATGGCCACTTCGATATCCTCGCCCGAAAGGTGGATCGGCGCATAAAGCGGCTCCTCGGTCATGTTCTCGCCCAGAAGGTCCAGCAAGCCGTTCTTCGAAACATAGCTCTGACCGTTGAAACGGAAGGTCAGCCCCAGATTGAGGTAAGTATAGTTGCGAATCATCTGCTCGACGTACTCCAGATTGTAGGAATAGTCGCCGAACACCTCCCGGTCCACACGGAAACTGATAAACGTACCGTTTTTCTCCTGCACGCCGCTCTCCCAGCGGTCGCTCTGCTCGAGCCCCTGCGCGAAAGTCACCGTGCGGGCCTCGCCGTCGCGCACCGAACGGGCGGTAAATTCGCTCGAAAGCATATTGACGGCCTTGACGCCGACACCGTTCAGTCCGACGGTCTTCTTGAAGGCCGAACCGCCGTACTTGCCGCCGGTACGTCAGCGCCAACACCGCGACCGACAGGACGAGGACTACCGTACAGATCGC
>VOFB01003343.1_pt1 | contig 169653 bp, 206 predicted proteins | sample 5384141 | NCBI WGS metagenome assembly VOFB01 (sample SAMN12384721, study PRJNA508395) | human gut metagenome | isolation source: healthy gut A | host: Homo sapiens
AATGTTAAACAATTTGGACACAACCGTGCACACACCGCGGAAATGAATCGGTCTTGTTTTTCCGCAAAGACCACCCGTCAGCGTTGTCATATCAACAAAAGAAGAAAAATCCTTGTGGTACATTTCGCTTGGATCCGGATGGAAAATAAGGCTTGCACCTGCTTTTTCACAAAGTGCTGCATCACGATCCATATCACGTGGATAGCTTTCCAAATCCTCTGATGGGCCAAACTGCATTGGATTTACAAATACACTGACAACGACACGATCATTTTCTGCAACCGCACGGTCGATCAAACTCTTGTGTCCTTCATGGAGATATCCCATTGTTGGGACAAGACCCACTGTCAGTCCCTCCTTACGCCATTGTTTTACCTGCTCTCTGACTTCCGCTATTGTCTCTACTATTTTCATGATTCCATGTCCTTTCTGCTCTCAATTAATACAATTTATCTAAAACATCATCGCTGATCTGGAACGTATGCTCCTGTGCCGGATAACTTCCTGCTCTCACTTCATCGCCATACGCCTGAAATGCTTCTTTCATAACGCTTCCGACATCTGCAAAACGCTTTACGAACTTCGGCACATAATCCGAAAACATACCTAACATATCCTGATAAACCAAAATCTGTCCGTCACATCCTGCACCCGCACCAATACCGATCGTCGGGATTGTCAATTTCTTCGTAATAATAGAAGCTAATTTCGCCGGAATGCATTCCAATACAACCGCAAAAGCACCTGCTTCCTGTACAGCCAAAGCATCCTCGATCAGCTTTTTAGCTGCCTCTTCGCTCTTGCCCTGCACTTTATTACCGCCAAATGCATTAATAGACTGCGGTGTCAGCCCCAAGTGTCCCATAACCGGGATACCCGCTGCCGTAATCGCCTTTATCTGTTCTACAACAGCAGCTCCACCTTCCAGTTTTACAGCGTTTGCACGACCCTCTTTCATTAATCTGCCTGCATTCATAACCGCATCATAAACCGATGTCTGGTATGACATAAATGGCATGTCAACCACAACCATAGTATCTTTGGTTCCTCTTGCAACGGCTGCTCCATGATGGATCATGTCTTCCATCGTCACAGAAATCGTATCCTCATAACCAAGAATAACATTCCCTAAGGAGTCACCCACCAAAATACCGTTAATACCTGCTTCATCCATTAATTTTGCGGTGGAATAATCATATGCGGTGAGCATCGTTAATTTCTCACCTTTTTCTTTTGCTGCCTGAAATGTACTTACTGTGTTTTTCATGTTTCGTCCTTTCCGGATATCCGCTGCTCTTCAGTCGGATTCCTATCACTTAACTCAAAAAGCTGTCGCATGGCGGTATCATCTCGTCCTTTGTATTTTTGTTCTGCGATCTTAACTAATACTTTGCCAAGCACTCGGTACACTTCCCCCGCCTCGCTGTCTGCCAAGGCGTCTAAGTGTTTATGAACCGTTTCTGTATCACCACGATCTACCGGTCCTGTCAGAGCCGCTACCGGTCCCTTGTCCAACATATTGGACACATTACCCATAACAAGCGGACGAAGCAATCCAACGCTGTCCTCTCGTGCAAAACCGCACTGTTCCAACAGATCCAACACAGTTTGAAACAATGCAATCATATCATTGCTCACCATCGCCGCCGCCGCATGATATTTTACCTTGTTCTCAGCCCGCAGATAAAGCACGGTATGTCCTAATTCACGAAACATCTGTGCCAGTGGTTCATATGCTGCCGGCATTCCCTCTGCCACCAAATAAGCAGTTGAAAAATTTTGATAGGAAGTAAATCGATCGCTGAACGCGTACATCGGATGAATCGAACAACCAACAGCTCCGGTCTGCTCGATTCCAGAAAATACATTAGATGACAAAGAGCCACTACAGTGGCACAAAATTTTACCTGTTAAATCGTATCCTGCAATGCAATCCCATACTTCACTGATCACGCCATCCGGCGTTGTGATCATCAGGGTGTCGCTCGCTTCTACAATGTCCTGCAATGTTTTATAAACCGTTGTATCGGTAAATTCTGCTGCTTGCACAGCACTCTGCGTAGTTTTACTATAGAAGCCTGTCACTTCTACACCGGCGTCACCAAGGTATTTCCCCATCGTTACGCCTACACGGCCTGCTCCAATAATACCAATTCGCATATCATCAAACCTTTCTATGCTCTACGCACCTGTCTCTGATGCAGTTTCTCTCGAATACCGCTCATTCCTTGTGCAATTGTAATTGCCATAAAGATCACTTAACATCTTTCCTCATTATACAACCGCACAATTAGACAAATAATAGCACAGTCTCTTTTTTTTTGTAAAGAAGCTAACTGCCTCCGGTATGTTTTGCTCTGCATCCCTCTACGTTACGAGCATTTTCCTATACCATTAAAAAAAAGTAAGAAGCAGGGCTTACGCCCTGCCTCTTACATTACGTAATAATGCTTTAAGTACATGTAAAACCAGCCTCATAGAAGAGACCAATTCCTTTTTCTACAATTACGAAACAGTTCTAAAACAGTTCCGTTGGCCTGTATTATAGAAAAATATCTGCACAGAAAGGAGCAAAATTATTTCTGAGGACCTGCAGCAACAAGTGCCTTACCAGCCTCATTACCCTCGTACTTGGCGAAGTTCTTCACGAATCTGCCTGCAAGATCCTGAGCCTTAGCTTCCCAATCAGCAACATCTGCATATGTGTCACGAGGATCTAAGATTCCGCTGTCAACACCCGGAAGCTCTGTAGGAACTTCGAAGTTGAAGTGTGGAATTGTCTTTGTTGGAGCCTTGTTGATGTCTCCGCTAAGGATTGCATCAATGATTCCACGAGTATCCTTGATAGAGATACGCTTACCAGTACCATTCCATCCTGTATTAACAAGATATGCCTTAGCACCACTCTTCTTCATCTTCTTAACAAGCTCTTCAGCATACTTTGTAGGATGCAGCTCCAAGAATGCCTGTCCGAAGCAAGCGGAGAATGTAGGAGTTGGCTCTGTGATTCCACGCTCTGTACCTGCAAGCTTAGCTGTAAATCCAGACAAGAAATAGTACTGTGTCTGCTCAGGTGTCAAAATAGATACCGGAGGAAGTACACCAAACGCATCTGCAGAAAGGAAGATAACGTTCTTAGCTGCTGGTGCAGAAGAAACAGGACGAACGATGTTCTCAATATGATCGATCGGATAAGATACACGAGTATTCTCTGTTACGCTCTTATCTGCGAAATCAATCTTACCATTCTCATCCAAAGTAACGTTCTCAAGAAGAGCGTCACGCTTAATTGCATTGTAAATATCCGGCTCGGACTCTTTGTCAAGGTCAATAACCTTAGCATAGCAGCCACCCTCGAAGTTGAATACACCGTTGTCATCCCAGCCGTGCTCATCATCACCGATCAGGAGACGCTTAGGATCTGTAGAAAGTGTAGTCTTTCCTGTTCCAGACAGACCGAAGAAGATTGCTGTATTCTTGCCGTCCATGTCTGTATTAGCAGAGCAGTGCATAGAAGCCATACCCTTAAGTGGGAGATAGTAGTTCATCATAGAGAACATACCCTTCTTCATCTCACCGCCGTACCATGTATTGATGATAACCTGCTCACGGCTTGTGATGTTAAATGCTACTGCTGTCTCAGAGTTTAATCCAAGCTCTTTGTAGTTAGATACTTTTGCCTTAGAAGCGTTGTAAACAACGAAATCCGGCTCGAAGTTCTCAAGCTCTTCTGCGGAAGGCTTAATGAACATGTTTGTTACGAAATGAGCCTGCCAAGCAACCTCAACGATGAAACGGATAGCCATGCGAGTGTCTTTGTTAGCACCACAAAATGCATCTACTACATAAAGTTTCTTATTAGAAAGCTCTTTCTTAGCAAGATCTTTCAAAACTGCCCAATTCTCCTCAGAAAGTGGATGATTGTCATTAGCATACTCATCAGAAGTCCACCATACAGTGTCTTTAGAGTTCTCATCCATAACGATGTACTTATCTTTAGGAGAACGACCTGTATATACACCTGTCTTTACGTTAACTGCACCAAGCTCACTCTCTGACCCTTCTCATAGCCTGTGAGATCTGCCTTAGTCTCCTCCTCGTATAACAACTCATAAGAAGGATTGTGCACAATTTCAGTTGTTCCAGTGATTCCATACTGTGTTAAATTAATTTCTGCCATCTTGAATCTAACTCCTTTTCTTATAATATAGTGTGATAACATTGCGGCTGTCATGCCTCTTTCCCGCATAGATCAAGCATTTGCACGCTGTCCCTGCAGTGGACCTTTTTCAGCCATCGCAACCATTATACATGATTTGTCAAGAAAAAGCACTAAAAAAATAAATTTTATCCAAAAAAAGGCAAATTGACGAGAAACTTTATCGACAATCTGCCTTTTTTATGAATTATTTGGCAACGGTTCGATCTGTTGGATCGTAGTAGCCGCGCTTTGACTTCTTAATCTTCTTTGCCTTTGGTTTCTGAAATGGTCCTTTGGAAAATTTATCTCGAATCGTCGTTGTCGACTGAGGTGCATGATCGTAAATCCATTTGGCATCCTCCACCTGCAGACGAATACAACCATGCGATGCCGCCTTGCCAAGCTTGCGGTATTCTGCCGCTTGCAAAGAATAGTGATTGCCCAAACGATCATAGGTTACTGAATGGAACATGTAAGGGCCCGAATATCTGGTCGCATACTGGCCGTTCGAATTGTAACGCAGCACATGCCACCGTCCGGAACGACTCAAAGAATATGTCCCCTTACGCGTTGTGTGCCCGCTCATGCCCACCGAACAAACCATTGCTTTGACCGGAATGATGAACCCCTTTGCACCATCTTTTGCGTAGATCGTAACCATATTATCCCGCAGGCTGACTCTGATCTGATAACGTGCTTTACTGCCGAGCTTTTTGGTTGGATCAGACCGACGGCCTTTCTTATCAAAAATACAACTTATATTTTTGCCTTTGATACGCACATATTTCCAGCCATTACATACAGCATAACCGCTCTTTTGGCTAAAGAAATAATAGTCTTTTTTGATCTTGCGGTAGCCCTTCAAACGATTTCCTGCACTGTTATTATAGTATTTATAAGTTTTGCTGCCTTGCGTCTCCGTATGCCAGCCCGGTGAATTATCAGATTCCTGTTCCTCCTCAAGAATATCAAAATCCTGCTCAGCTGCGGCCGCAAGGCGAGTTAATGGATCGGCCTTCTGACTTTCTGCTGCCACACTGCCGGCACTATCGGAAATCATATAATGATTTGTTCCTATGCAGACACCTGCTGCCAGTAAAACGCTGCACAATCCCACTATAATTCGATTATTTTTAAATACTTTTTTCAAATCAGTTCTCCTTATACTTTTCTCTCATCATTGTATCAATAGTGTTTATCTCATATCATCTCTAATCTTTTCATACAACACAAATGTCATATAATTTCATCCGGTCAACCGCCAAACCTGTATTATATATTTACGATGCAGCCAGACGATCTCTTGCCACCACAAAAGGCACCTCCCCAACGATAGGAAAATGTGTGAAATCTCTTGTCGCTGTATTGTTTGCCCCATTTCGCCTTCGCTTGTTTCTGCAAATCAATAATCTCCAAATATCCGAGCGTATACTGCATATATCCCGCCGGTTCGGCAACAACTGCATCAAATATCGTCCGACAGGCCGTCTTGTCATAGCCAAAATCCGTCAGATAATCTCGCACTTCCGCCTCTGTCCAGCCATTATAATTAACCTCCAGATCAACCTTTGCATAAATCGCTAACGTAAGCAGCGTATTTGTTTTCAAAAAACTTGCCACATTTTTCGTCAAACCTGCCAGAGAATAACTGTACAATTCCGCATAAGTCCCCCATCCTTCTGTGTAACCGCCGATGTTCACGACGCTCCGCACCGGCAAAGGATTCTGCGACTGGTAAAAACAATTTTGATATAAATGCCCCGGATAGCCTTCATGTGCAATCGTTGTAAACGCTTTCGTAAGGTCATACTTTGCATTCCCGTTCAAATAAATCACATTGTCCTGATATGCATCTAATGGTGTTGTCAAATAAAACGCCGGACTAATATGTTCTTCTAACGATTTGTCAACATACTTCATTTGACAAGACACTTCCGACGGCAGATCAGGAAATGATTTCTTGATCTGTTTCTTTAGATACTGCAATGTTTTGTCCGGCTCCTCTTCCGGGTATTTTACAGATAACGCTTTCTCATAAATAGAACCGTCCTTGACCAACAAATCGGACATTATATTTTTATTATCTTCAATCGTTTGATCCAATAATTTTAAAATATTTTTCATACTTCGATCAGTTCCCACCATTGAACGAACCAGATGCTGATAATATGCTTTTCCCTTCGGCAAATTGCAAAGACCTTCCTGATTTTTGCCGGTATCTGCCAATTCTTCCAAAGCTTTGATCAGCTTTTGATAAGCAGGGATCACGTTCTGCAGCACCGCGGAACGATTGCGTTTTGCATAATCTGCTTTCTGCTCCGCCGTAAGCGTCAGACCGCTCAGTCTCTCCGGAAAAGTCGTGATCATAAAATTCTTCTCCGGCAGTGCAACAAATTCCTTGCACTGCGTTATAATATCTTGCGCCGTGCGCTTGCTCATAAATAAACCTTCTTTGGATCTTTGTTGCTCAAATGTAATAATTTCATCAAAATAATCCGGAATTTTCTGCAACAGCTGAAGATAAGTATCAACACTCTCTTTGTCCCAAAAGTGGTACTCTGTGAGTATGACCGGAAGCTGTGTCTGTGTCCCTGTTGTTGGACTCAACGGTTCCTGATATTCGTCTACATTATCCCCTGACAGATCTTGTTTCCACACCGTATGTAAAACGTCATACGCCAACTGCTGCTCTTCATTTAACTTGTCATAATCATAACGCTCTAAAACTGCCAGTTCGTTTTCTGTCAGCATCCGTGCATTTTGCATTGCCTCCTTCGTATAATGCCCTAACGTAGGTTTCACATTTTTTATCCCATAATCCGTAGGATTTTTTAATGTATAATTTAATGTGATTCCATCACTGGTCACATTTTCCCGAAACACCTCTTGCAAAAACTGTTCAAAATCTGCACGAACCTCCTTTTTGCTTCGCGAATCATGAACGCTCGGATGCGACAATACATTGTCATCCTCCATCGAATAAATCGATGTTTTCCATCCCTTTTGCTGCCTGCCATAACACAACAATGTGCCACATGCTACAATGACAAGAAAACAGCTTACCATAATCTTTGCCGCTGTTTTTTGCATAAAACCGCTGTTTGCTTCTTCCTACATATTTTGCCATCTACTGAATGCCCCCACATTTATATTGCTATTTATAAAATTCTGACACTTTCCATCTCAGGAATACTTTCACAACCACATATCCATTTGCAGCCAACAAACTAAATTGTTCTGCCATCAGGGGGGCTAAGACAATTGCCGCAGAACGCAAAGTTTTTGTGTGATTTCTTATTTTTGTTTAGTCTCTGATGAATACATGCCTGAAGGAATGTCTGAGATGTCCCGGTTTAGCAAGGTATCATCGATTTTTGGACGGGACGCTTTCGCTACGATGTGCTACGTCACGTTACTTAATGTCTCTGAAATACGAGACATAAGTAACGACGAGCGCAAAGTCCCTTTCAAAAATGATGATTACCTTGCTTCCGGGACTTCGAGTTTCCGAAGGGCATGTAAATCAATCATCAGAGACAACAAAATTTAGAAATCACCTAAAACGAAAATGCGGCAAGGCAATTGCTATAGTTCCCTGATGGCAGAATCCACTAGGTAGTAGCTGCAAAATGCGATATAGCTATCGACATAATAGGCAATATGTGGACTGTTAGCGTCTATGGACGTGTGAAGTTCGAGTTAAATACATGTATATGAATTAGCATTCAAATTAGTCCAGGAATCACATTGCACCGCCACGTACATATATATGAATTAGCACGGAAATTATTCCGGCAATAAATAGAGAAAGAAAGGATACTCGCAATGAATAACAGAAGTGAGATGAATGTTTGCAGTAATTCCTGCTCCCCGTCCTAGTACAGACTGCCCGAACACTGATCCCTTACGTGGCATGCCTCTAGGTATTGGCTATGTTCCTGTCCAAGAATGGGGACAGACGTATTGTCCTGATAAAGCATTACAACGCGGAACTATTTTTCCACCACTGGATCTGCCGTTTTGCGGCTGCATCCCTAAAGGATTTCGCTGTCAAAAAGGAGGTCTCTCATGAACGGAAATAAAATGAATGGGATGAACGGCTGTGGCTGTGGCAATCAGATGAATCGGCCGAACAATGGCTGTGGCTGCAGCAATCAAATGAATCGACCGAGCAATGGCTGTGGCAATCAAATGAATCGGCCGAACAATGGCTGTGGTTGTGGCAATCAAATGAACCGACCAAACAATGGCTGTGGCAACCAAATGAACCGGCCGAACAATGGCTGTGGCTGTGGCAATCAGATGAATCGACCGAACAATGGCTGTGGCAACCAAATGAACAGACCGAACAATGGCTGTGGCAACCAAATGAATCAGCCGAACAATGGCTGTGGCTGTGAATCTGTGGATTTTTCACAAAATCTTATGAATTTGTGTCGCGATGATCTTCTCAAAGTAATCAACGAAGTGAGCTTCGCTATGTATGACTGCTGCCTGTTCTTAGATACACACCCTATGGATTCTTGTGCATTGGATTATTTTCAAAAAATGAAGAAAAAAAGAAAAGCTGCCATGGATATTTATACACGCAAGTTTGGTCCTCTTGTCCTTGACTGCGCCGGTGATGGCTGCACTTGGGACTGGGGACAGGAGCCTTTGCCTTGGGAATAATCGGGCATTAAAGGGCAACACAAGTTTAAAAATATATGAGAATGTTTTTTGTTGCGTTTCTTAAATTATAACTTCGAAAGGAAACTAAATTATGTGGAATTATGAAAAGAGACTTCAGTATCCTGTGAAAATCACACGCTGCGATCCAAAAGCTGCCATGATCATAGCAAGTCAATACGGTGGTCCTGACGGCGAAATTGGTGCTTCCATGCGATATCTGTCACAGCGTTATTCCATGGAAAACCGCATTGCGGCAGGAACGTTGACTGACATCGGCACCGAAGAATTGGCCCACTTAGAGATGGTTGCAACCATCATCTGCCAATTAACCAAGAATCTTACCCCGGAAGAAATCAAGGCTTCTGGATTTGACAAATATTATATCGATCACACCTTAGCCATTTGGCCACAGGCCGCAAGCGGCGAGCCTTTCAGTGCCAGCCAGTTCCAGAGCACCGGCGATACAATCACAGATCTTTACGAAGATATGGCGGCTGAACAAAAGGCACGCTTGACTTACGACAATATTCTCCGTCTTGTGAAGGACCCAGAGATTGCAGATCCGATTCGCTTTTTAAGAGAACGTGAAATTGTTCATTTTCAGCGCTTTGGTGAAGCGCTCCGCAAAGTACAGGATGAACGAGACTCACGCAACTTCTATGCCTTCAACCCACAGATCGATAAAAAATCATGCTAAAATTACATTGGGTTGAAGGCATTGCATTCCAACCCACAAATTGATAAAATATTATGTTATAATTACTAACTACTTCCCATATCGGAGGTTACTGACCGATCCACATATTGTTATTATTTTATTGGCAAAATAGCAATATGTGGTCAGGCAGTAAATTGGGATACACGAGAGTTGTATGATGCTTATAGGGAGATTGTAAAATGACAATATTGAACATGATAGCTGCAGATGAAGAGATATCACAATTTAATAAAGAGTTAAAGGAAAAGACCGGACAGAGTCTGGGGTTTAATTATGATTGTTATACGGGAATAGAAGACTACAAAGAACATCTTCGAGAGTGTGCTAAAGAAGGAAAAATAATAATACGCCCACAAGATGAGGCCGCGAGAAATAGATTTGCTACTGTGATAAGTAGACAATAAATTAGAAGGCGACAACGCTACCCAAAAGTTAAAGGAGGGATAAAATGACTCAAAAACATAAGGAAGCCAGTATGAAATTTATCGAGCATTTGGATATTACCCAAATCATCCAAATGATATAGATTTTGATCAGGATGCCTATGCAGAGGAACTGTTAAAATGTGTCGAAGATAACTTTGATTATACAATAAAGAAGTATGGAACGGTGCCAAAAACAGAACAGCCTAAACCTGAAATAATTTGGGATTAACTATCACCAGTCGGGCACTAAAATTGACAAGTATTGTTTAAGATAGTATATTTTTTTTGCTGAGGAAGAGAAGAAACTTAAAGAAGAAAGTGACAAGTTAAAGGAATGGCCAAAACTTATATAGGATACCACCAGTCTCTCTCGGACAGTAGCAAGCCCTTTTTATTATACCTTTTTATTCTATAAACTTCTTGTTTACGTGACCTACTTTTCCCTTGTATCTTACTTTAGCATCAGTAGCGTTTTCCGCCTCATGCATATATTTTTTCATTCTGCTGTACTGCACGATTTGCCTTAAGCTATTCAAAATATTAGACAGCACCTTATGCTTATCTTGCAAAGCAGTCAAACTATTGGCATTCTCTGCATATTTTTCCTTAACAAGACCCAATTCAGATCTCATTGTAGCTAATTTTTTTACTACACGCTGTCACTGCACTTTTAAACTCTTTTTCCCCATCTAATACAATTGATGCCCCAATCTTTGCTTTATTTGTCATAAATTCCTCCACTTAAAAAGGAGACCTTTTACAGTCTCCTAATCGCTTTTCTTTATATTTCTATTTTCACCTGGCTATTTTTTCAAGTTTTGACCAGTTCTCCAATCTGTCCATATATTCATTTTCCCTCTCTTCGTCCATTTCTCGACATAACTTCTGATATGCCGTCGGCTGCTCAACATCCTGTTTGTGATGGAATACCATTTGCATCAATGTCAATACAACCAAGGTCATACCCATTGCCATGACACAATATCCGCAAAATGTGTTTATAAACACTTTGACAAAAAAAACCAAAAGCCGAAAATGCTAATCCCAAAAATATATCCTTGCCATATTTGCAATACTTAAAAATTAAATATATGGTCCCTATAATCGCAACCCCTGCTGGCATAGCCGTATAATGCATAATCATCCCCCGTTCCTACAACAATCATCATTATATTAATATTATAATCCAAGACATACTTATTTACAACAAAAATCCCCTATTATACCGCTAAAAATCAAAATCTATAGGCTTTTCTATCTCATTTTCTGCTTTTTATCAAATGCTCATAGGTTTGCCTGGTTTTATGTAACATATTCTCAACATCAAACAGCCTCATATATGCTTGATACAATTCTTGATACTCTCCAAACGAGAGCCACATTGTTTCCGTGTGACTAAAACCCAGTCTGCCTAACCAATTCGTCCATTTAAGATCTCCTTCAAAGGATCTGCATCCTCATCTACTTTTTCGGAATACTGCGCAACGCCGATGCGATTGTCATTACATTTTCTTTTTCGATGTCGCTCTGCATCTTACGCTTCGCATTGATCTGCTGCTTTAACCTCTGCAGCTTTGCAAGCAGTTCCAACTCCTCTGCGCGTAGCATACAGTAGCGATTTATCGTTGCTCCATATAAATCGTCTGCCTTATCAATTCCCTTCTCTACCAAAGGATCAATGTGATGTACACTCAATTCCTCTGCATTAAGCACCTGCAACTTTTTAGGCAATAAACACATAGGAACTTGTCTCGCTCCTTAATATGCTCACGCATCCGTTTCCATAACTGCCTGTTTCGAAAACGAACAATCTCCTTGTTTTTGTTTCTCTACAACTTTGACACACTTTACCGGACACGGATCTCCTCGTGCATGGATACGCCCACACCTTGAACAAGATTTCAACATATCCTCTCCTCCTCATCAAATTGACATAGTCTTCCTTATCAGCTACATATTTCTTGATCTTACTCTTTAATGCCGCATTGATAGGGGAACTCCTTTCCTTATCTGTCTTTTTCTCACGCAAGGTAATTCTGTCTTTGCCCTTAACATCTCGCACTCATAGTTTGAGAATATCGCTAATGCACAATCCGGAATAGATCCCGAAGAGGAACATCATATAATCTCTTTTGCGTCTCCCCTTCAAATAATCCGCAATGTCATTAACCAGCTCCATGGGGATTGGCACAAGCCAAGCTAGCTACCTTAGAAACACCTATCGCTCCAAAACAAAATCGCAAGAAAGTTGATTTTGGGGAAATAATCCGATTGATTCAAGATGAATCTGTTACCACAGAGCAAAAAGCCACCGCTATACGAAAAATATTTGATCATTTTGAATGGAATCGTGAGAAACAACAGTTTACTGCATTTCTGTCTGATGATATAATGAGCACACAGTGCTAATCTTAGAAGTTTCTCCGAAACTCTACTATGCGCAGAAATCATGCGCAACTATTATGATATAATATCTATATAACAAATGCCGTATATTAGGCATTTTGGGGCAATTGCTACTATCCGAGTACGGTGGTCCTGACGGCGAAATTGGTGCTTCCATGCGATATCTGTCACAGCGTTATTCCATGGAAAACCACATTGCGGTCGGAACGTTGACTGACATCGGGATATATGTCTCGATGGAGACCATAGTCTCAACGACCGTAAAATAAGGCTTTGCAAAGATTTTCTTTTTGAACAAAGCCATTATATCACGGCTGCTTTTTGACTGCAAATTTTGACTCCTTTTTGTGGCAATTTAAGTGATATTTTACAGAAAAAAATCGTGTAGTTTAGTATTATTTTTTTAGAATTATATGTCGATTTTTACATGACATAATTTTATATAATAAGAAAAAATAGCCCCCGGAAATACAGTACAATCTATCTAAGACATTCCTTATAGATTGCACAATATTGCCAGAGGCAATTTATTATTTTTTAGTCTTATTTGATCTGCTTCGTTTAGTATGCCATGATATTGCTTCTTTGTCGTGGATTTGCTCACAAAAGTTTTGAAAGCAAAAATCATGATTTTCTAATGTGCCTTTTAAATTAGATGCTCTGATAAAATCGCTTTTAAAACTGCTGGTTGACTTGCTGTTGGTCAACTCCTTTGCCGTATTTACATTACAGCTTCTAACGATTTCATCTTCCAGATTTTCAACCTGTGTGATGCATAGCACCTTAGAAATAGCAGTTTCTCGTTTGAGTAATTCGATATTTTCAAATAAAATGTCCGTGTTGTCTGTATCTGTGTCAAAAAACTAATACTGCTGTCGTCCCCTTTTTCAAAGTCTTTAACTGTGCCTGTCTTAATTTATCCTGTATAACATTGCGTTTTATGACTTTTCCGGGGCGGATCAGACGCATATCTGTCTTTAATATCTTTAACAGCTTTTCCTCGCATTGTCCCTCAACATAATATACATAGTTTTTATCTGCCATTACCGAATATCACCTCTCCTAAATATCCAATATATCGTAAATCAAATCAGTTGCCGGTGCCGATGAAAAAAGATCATTTTCTACTGCTGATTTTAATGAATCGGTACTCCTCTTCAAGATTTCACCTGCGTTGATACATTCAATCTTGCTATCTTCTCCATATACCTCTTTTTTTCATAAAGGTATATGAATGCTTTGGGAGTTGCATATCCAAAATGTCAGTGTTATGTGTTGTAAAAACAACTGTGTATCGTCGTCCAAAAGTTCAATCATTACTGATAAAAGTGCTTTTTCAATATCGCTATGTATATACGAAAATTTCTCATCGCAGTAGAAAAAATCACACTTTTTCTCTACCATGCGTGCAATCATAACTGCAATCGCTATCCCCGATTTTGTACCACTGGAAAGCCACCCTATATCCGGAATTTGACCATCCTGAATAATTGCAACATTATTTTTGGTACGAATTGCATATGCTCCTTCAACCTCTGATAATCGATACACCGCAACAATGGAAGGATCCAGTGCGCGTAATATAAAGTCTAATATTCTAATAAAAGTACCGGAATCTTTTGGAGCGCTGAATAATTCCACTGCGCTATCGTCTTCCGGATAGGCAAACGTCCAGCTTAACCCTGTCACCTTTTCAAGCTCCTCTATGTAGTTGTCATACTTTTTCTGTTTTGTTTCCAACAAACGCTTCAAGCAACTTTCATAACTGTCTTTCTTCTGAATTTCCACGGAGCGGACAGATACATCAATATTTTCCCCGGTAAGCTTCTGCCCCTCTTTTGGAGGAGAAATGACTGTATTTACCCGAAATAAATACTTCATATTTGCCACAAAATCAATGCAAAAGGCTGCCTCTTTCGTTTTATCGGAAATAAGTCCGACAATGTCAGCATACTGTTTTTTGTCCATGAAATGGAATATATTCATTAGCATTTTGCCAAATGAAGTTTTTCCGGTTGCATTTGCACCCATCAAGATATTCACTTTTTGTATCTGAAATTTGTAAGACCGGTCAAAAATTCATTCTCAATGCTTGAATTAACAATTTTCTTAGGATATGACAAATTCATAGCAAAGTTATTGAATGACATAAAATTATCCATTTCTATATTCATTATTATCATCTTTTGCAACCTCCTGTTTATTATTTCGGATTTCACGAAGTAATCTCCTTTCAATATAATACCTCAAGTTTGTTTGAAAATCAACATTTTCCCGTAAATTATAGCATTTCATAGAATTATAACCTCTTTTTTCCTATTCTATTTCATTCCAAATATCGTCTTAATTTCTGATAATTCGCCACTCTTTTTTCATTGCTTTAAATACAAATCGCCCTTATAATATGTATAAAAGTTAAAGGAGGGATAAAATGACTCAAAAAACATAAGGAAGCCAGTATGAAATTTATCGAGCATTTTGGATATTACCCAAATCATCCAAATGATATAGATTTTGATCAGGATGCCTATGCAGAGGAACTGTTAAAATGTGTCGAAGATAACTTTGATTATACAATAAAGAAGTATGGAACGGTGCCAAAAACAGAACAGCCTAAACCTGAAATAATTTGGGATTAAATACCACCAGTCGGAGATGACATGGTGGTATTTTTTGTATTACCGCACTTCGATCTGGCACATCTTCATTGCTTCTAAAGCATTCTTATGGCTTTCAGGCGTGACACCGGCGCAGCAATCCTGCAATACAGCAACCGGTACTTCCGGTAAATACGCTTTAACGAGCAATGCATTGGAAATAACACAAATATCCGTACACAGCCCCACCAGCGTAATTTCTTCAATGTCTTCCTCAATAGCCAGTCTCTGTAAATAGTCTCCCAACTCTTTGGAGCCGAAGGTCATCTTCTCGAACACTTTGTCCTGTGGGCATTTCACCGCCTCGATATCCTCTGCCAGATTCCAACCGTCGGTTCCTTTGATGCAATGTGGCACCGGCAGATTTTTTCCTTCTTGCGTATCCATGTAATCATCAAAATGTGTGTCTTTCGTGTATAAAATCGTTCCTTCAAAGCCCTTAATAGTCTCAATAACGTTAGGTACAATAGCAACCGCTTCTTTTTTTCGTGCCAAGTGCACCGTCAATAAAATCATTTTGCATATCTACTACAATTAATACTTTCATAAATTCAGCTTTCCTTTCCAACTATATCAAGCTGTAAAAAGCTTCTAACGTTCTGTTTATTAACAACTCCAACTTCCCATACCTCAAGTCCTCCACAACCACATATTGCTTATTATGTCAATAACTCAAACTTCCCACACCCGAATGTACGCCAAAGTCCCATAATACTTATTACGGGGTACGTTTACTAACATTTTGTAAGGACAAAATCACTGCAAATATTTTGCCTCCATTCTCGACAAAACGCTCTTCTCTTGACACTCCTCGTCTTGCCGCAGCAACGCTTCCATCGATTTACGCTGTTCTACAGTAAGTGCATTTGAAAGATTTGCCACAATGAAATCCTTTTGTTCTGCCGTCAATAGCATCATTCTGCTTTTCGCACCAAATCCTATGCAAAAACGATGTTGCACGCTATTCGCATAATAAACAACATAGCCTTTTTCCATTAAAAGTTCTCAGCTCTGATACCTGTCAAATATTCACCATAGGTCTCCTGTACCAATTTTTGGGCAGATGCCACATGCTGCCAACATTCACAAAATGTAAAAGTTCCATCCCCTGCTAAAAATCCGCATAATTCCATAACATTTCTCCTCCCTGGCAAATCCAGCATCCCCATCTCATTTATCACTTAAGAATTTGTTCTATCTCCTGCAATTCTTCCTCACTAAACTCTAAATGTTCTATACAAGCCGCATTATCAATGATCTGCTGCTTTCTGCTTGCGCCGGCAAGTACTGTGACAACCGCCGGATTATGCAGGCACCAAGACAATGCCATCTGAGAAAGCGTCTGTCCCCGTCGCTCGGCGAGAGTATTTAACTGTTGCAATTTGCTGACCAATTCTTCATTCAATTGTTCTCCAAGCCATGTATTTCCTCTTCCCACACGCGAATCTGTTGGAATCCCATTTAAATATCGGTCTGTTAAAAATCCCTGTGATAATGGAGAAAAGACTGCAAGTCCAATCCCATGCGCCACCGCATATTGATCCAGACCATCCTTTTCCACTTGACGGTTAAGCATCGAATATGACGGCTGATTTGCAATAAACGGCGTCCCCAATTCCGTAAGCAGTTGCTGCATTCTCTCGGTCTGCTCTGCATTATAATTCGAGATTCCCACATACAATGCTTTGCCCTGACGAACAATCTGATCCAACGCATGTGCCGTCTCTTCAAGCGGAGTATCCGGGTCAACAACATGATGATAAAAAATGTCGACGTAATCCAATTTCATCCGTCGTAAACTTTGATCCAAGGAAGCGATCAAGTATTTGCGAGAACCATTTCGATCGCCATATGGTCCGTCCCACATCTCATAACCCGCCTTCGTTGAAATGCAAAGTTCATCACGAAATTCACGCATTCCTCGGTCTAATATCCGCCCAAAATTTTCCTCTGCACTTCCATTATAAGGATTCCCATAATTATTCGCCAGATCGAAGTGTGTAATCCCCAGATCAAACGCTGTATGTACCATTTCTTCCATATCGCTGAAACGACCCTGATGCCCAAAATTCTGCCATAATCCCATAGACACTTTAGGCAGTTTTAACCCGCTGCGGCCACAACGCGAATAGATCATTTTGTCATATCTCTTATCACTCGGCAAATACATTTTCTGTTTCCTCCTGTTCCAAAAATAACAACATAACGTCACAATTCTCTTTCAGTGTATCATATATTTTACATAGAATCTATCCCAATCATTTTTTCCATAACAAACACGACGTACTCATCTTAGGAGTTCCCCGGAAATTCCATTAGGCATAGAAATCCTGTGCCGTTATTTATGACCGTATACATACAAACTGCAAGCAAATAGAAAATATATTTTCCTGCAGATCTGCTGTGATCTGTCCATTCATCTGTTCTACAAGCTGACGTGCAATTGCCATTCAAGTCCGCTCGACGTGGTACTCCTCGCCAGATCTGCCTTATAAAACCGTTCAAATATCCGCTCCACATCAATATATTCCGGGTGCATCACTTCATTTTGTACAAGCAGGCATGCCTCTCCCTCCTGCTCTGACAAAACGATCTTTACATGTCTGCCACCATGTTCCCATACATTTTTAATCACATTTTGCAGCACTCTGCGCATTGCCTGATCATTGCCAAGCACCCATAATGCGCCCTCCTCAAGCTGTAATTGCGGTTCCATCTGTTGTTTTTGCCACTCATTATAATACGAAAACAAGGCTTCTTTGACCAATGCTCCAAAATCGCATTTTGTCAAAGGAACCTCATAACTTCTGCTTTCAATTTTGTGTAAGTAAACAACTCTTCTAACATATCCCGCAACGCATGAATGCGTTCTTGAATAATTTGCAAATAACGTGTTCGCTCCTTTGCATCCTCTGTATCCTCCAACAACGAAAATACCCATCCAAGGAGGTTAACGGTGTGCGAATGTCATGTGACAGATTGGTATACGTCTGCACAAGTCTTTTCTCCTTTGCACCCACTCCTGCCTGTTGCTGCGCTGCTTTTGCAAGATCTCATTCAATGAATCCGTTAATTTGCCAATCCCCAATATACGAATATCACTGACCAATATCCCATCACTTTGCTTGTCCTGCACAAACCGGAGTTGTTCCTCCAGCTTGCGCATCTGCCACCGCACCTTGACCAACAAATAGGACATTACCACCAACGCGGACAACGATACTGCCACATACCACGTCATACCAAATCCCTCTTTTCTATCTGTATTATATTTATCAAAGACATCACTACGAAATAGCCGACCACTAACAAGCACACATTGCGAATTTCTGTTGCAGTCATGTCAATCTGCAATGTTTTCATTTTGGTCGTCAGCAAATACGGCTGCAGGTCTACACTTCTGTTAAACAATTTCTTTATCACCGCAGAAATCCCCATACAGGCAACCGGTGCCACCCCCATGATCAAACACATTCCCAATGTCATGCTAAATGCCATACTTCGAATAAGCATTGCGATCGTCATACAAAGGATCAAAAACACATACTGCAATGCCATTCCCAGTAAAATCTCCGGCAAATATTTTGTCACATCACCCCATTTTATATAATGAAATGTTTTGTATACCGCAATGCTCTGCACAGCCAAGCTGATCAGATCAAATACGACTGTATATATCGCCATGGCGATCCACTTTGCATACACAAGGTGACGCCTATGTTCCATCTGCCCGCCAATATTTTTGATATATCCATTTTTGATATCTAACATCACAAACATTATCGCAAAAATAAGCGCCATCATTGTCAAAATACCCGATTTCAAATGCAATAAAAACATAGCTAAGACTTCTACCGACTCTGCATCCATCTCGCTGGTGTCCTCGGAAATACCAAAAAATATTGTAGCGTTATTATCGTTCGCTGACCCTATTTCCAGATTTGCCTGATCTTTTTTCTTCGCCTTACTTACCTGCAGACCATCTTTGTTCTGCTGTCCCGAAATATTCCCCTCTGATGCACTTTGTTCCTGTCCCGAAACATTCCCCTCTGATGTACTTTTTGTTCCTGTCCCGAAACATTCCCCTCTGATGCACTTTGTTCCTGTCTCGCAGCCTTCATATCATCACAGTTAAACTCTGTTGTCATAAAAAACCAAGCCGATCATAATAATACTGATCACCCAAAAGATCTCATCCGAAATATTTTATATAATTCCATGCGAATACTATTCCACATATTATTGCTCCTTTCACCGACAACCTATTTTTCTGCTGTCATATTCAAAAAATAACGTTCCAATTCTTCCTGGTAAATCCGTAATTCCCTCGGAAACACCCCCGCTTCAACCAACTGTGCACTGATCTGCGCGCTATCCTCCAGCCGTTCATACAAATACAAATGGTTGACATCAATCATCTCATAACGAGTTATTCCCAGTCGATCCAAAATCGGCATCGCCTGCTCCGGCTGATCTAATGTAAGTTCCAATCGTTTGCTGCATTGCTGTATCAACTGTTCCTGCGAAATCTCCTGTAGTAACACACCATTGTGAATAATCCCAAAATCCGTACACAACTTTGATAATTCTTCCAAGATATGGCTGGAAATCAATATTGTAATATTTCGTTCCTCAGACAAACGCTGCAACATATCACGGATCTCCACAATGCCTTGCGGATCCAACCCATTGATCGGCTCATCTAACACCAAAAAATCCGGGTTGCCTACCAAAGCCAAAGCAATACCAAGCCGCTGTTTCATACCAAGCGAAAAATGCTTTGTCTTTTTGCGCCCGGCATGTACCAGACCGACTAATTCCAACAATTCTTCTGCATATTTTTTATCACGAATTCCAAACAATTCTGCCTTAATCATAAGATTATCCTGCGCTGACATATTCGGATACATTCCCGGCTGCTCAATAAGGCATCCCACTCTCGACCGTACTTTCGCTAATGATTTTCCGGAACAGCCAAATATCTCATACTCGCCAGCAGTTGGGTCCGCTAATCCCGCGATCATCTTTAAAACCGTCGTTTTGCCTGCACCATTTCTGCCGATAAATCCATATATCGCGCCCCGCCGTATGTGCATATCCACGTGGTCAACTGCAACATGTTTGCCAAACTGCTTCGTCAAACCTCTCGTTTTCAATAACATTTCTCTATTGCCTTCGCTCATATTCATCCTTTCTGTGCTCTCTCTTGTTTTACATAGACTATCATAACTGCCATTTCCGAATATATCGCTAAGAAATAGTAAAGAAATAGTAAAGATTTATAAATGCGCGACCATACAATAACCGATTCCCCATACTGTTTGTATATATTCCTGCTCTGTAATTTTCTTAATCTTTTTGCGAATATTGCTGATATGAACATCCAATGTTTTGGTTTCCCCATATACTCCTCCTGCCAAGCATAAGTAAACTGCCTCTTTACTAAATACCTGCCCCGGATGTTCCAATAACAATTCCAAAATTGCAAATTCCTGTCGCGTCAAGTGTCCCAATTCTTGACCATCAATCATCACCCGATGCGTTTCCTTATCCAAATCCATCCCTCGACATTTTAAATGTGTGAACTCTTCACCTGCGCCATGCTGCAAATGTCTCAATTGAATCTGCACTCTGGCAATAACTTCCTTCACGTCAAAAGGCTTTGTCATATAATCATCTGCACCACTTGTCAACAGATCCAATTTTTCTTCCATCTCACCCTTTGCCGTCAACACAATGACCGGCACATTACTTGTTTGCCGGATCTGCTGCAGCACTTCTTCGCCGGATAATCCCGGCAACATAAGATCAAGCAAGATCAATTGACATTCATTGCGTTCTAACCACAACAAAGCCTCTGTCCCAGAAAACGCCTGACTACAGGCATACCCTGCCTTGCCAAGCGCTTCCTTCAATAAATTATTAATATGTAAATCGTCTTCCACGGTCAAAATAGTATACATTTTTCTCTCCAATATTACCCAATCAGCAAGCTGCCTTCCTCTTTTAACCAGCGCTCGCATTTTTTATAATCCGGCATCACCTTTGCCACTTCTGCCCAAAACTGCTTCGAATGATTCATGTATTTGCGGTGACATAATTCATGCACCACAACATAATCCAACACTTCCGACGGTGCTAACATCAACAAACAATTAAAGTTCAAATTGCCATTGCTGCTGCAACTGCCCCAACGGGTCCTCTGATGACGGATCGTAATGCGTCCATAAGTCACACCCATCCGGGCCGCATAATGCGCCACGCGCTTTGGCACCACCTCAACCGCCTGCTCTGCAAGCTCATGAATTTTACTGTCCGATAAATGGTACTTTGCCTTAGCCGCCATTCGCACTTTATTTCGCTGCACCATCTTTGCATAATTTTCTTCCAGCCAGCTTTGTTTCTCGTTCAAAAATCGAACAATGTCCCGCTTCGGCATCCGATTTGGCACACGTAACACCACCCGGCAATCTTTTTTGATCTCCAATGAAATCGTTTTACGCCGGGAGCGGACAATTTGCACCGGAATATTTCCTATTTGATACATCATAAGCCGATATTCCTTTCTTCCTTTAACCTCTCATTTCACCTACTCAAACTTCCCATACCTCAAATCCGCCACAACGTCATATTGCTTATTATGTCAGCATAATAAAACTATTTTGCAGCCAATATATTAAATTGTTCTGTCATCAGAGAACTAAGATAATTGCCAAAGAACGCAGAGTTTTTATGTGATTTCTTATTTTGTTATGTCTCTGATAAATACATGCCTGAAGGAATGTCTGAGATGTCCCGGTTTAGCAAGGTATCATCCATTTTTGGACGGGACGCTTTCGCTACGATGCGCTACGTTACGTTACTTCATGTCTCTGAAATACGAGACATAAGTAACGACGAGCGCAAAGTCCCTTTCAAAATGATGATTACCTTGCTTCCGGGACTTCGAGTTTCCGAAAGGCATGTAAATCAATTATCAGAGACAACAAAATCTAGAAATCACTAAAAACGAAAATGCGGCAAGGCAATTACTATAGTTCTCTGATGGCAGAAATCGCTCTTTGGTGGCTGCAAAATGCTATATAGTCATTGACATAATAAGCAATATGTGGTTGTGCAATAGCTTCCGGTATGGGAAGTTTGAGGCACTTAAGTGTTGTCTCTGATCACGTGCACATATTCAATATGCGGTTGAATCTGGCGAAGCGCTTTATATTGTGGATCCTCTTCTTGCTGCAATGCATCCAGTGCAAGTTGATACACTCGATGTTCATTCGCCCACCACACTATATATTCCAGTAATTGGTAAGATTCCTGTTCTGAAATGTTGTTACGGATTCCTTGCAAAACCCGGATTCCCACGCTGTCTCCTTGGGGAAGCAGACAGTCCAATAACCGTTCCAGGTTAAATCCACTCACATCTGCCTCAAATCCATCTTCTCACCGTGCAATTGACAGGAAAATCTGTCGATCGTCAAAAACGCTCTCGTCTTCTTTCCCATCTGTACCTGCAACACCTGCCAGCCAATGATTGACCGCCTCCGTCGCTTCACGAGATAAATTACGATTGACCGCCGGGACACTAAGCACATTCAATGCAAGCTGCAATTCTGCCTGGCATGGTATTCTCTTAACCAAAGAGCCCGCAACCTTTTTGAACATTTTCTTAGGACCGGATTCCTCCGGCCGATACTTCTGTATCTGCTCTGCAACAAAACATTGCAGCCCTTTTGCATCATACGAGGAAATCTGCACCTCAACCTTCAATCGCTCTTCCATGAAATCATGCCTCCTCTTCCGGATAAACAATTCCCCACTCGCGGCGCAAACTTGTCATGATCTCCATGACCTCTTCCGTATACTCTGCATATATGTGCGATGTATCTCCTTGGATCGCCATTTCCATATCCTGCAATTCATACATAAGTGCATCCTCATGCGCACCGGCACGCACTGTCTCCTTCGTTCCGTCAACATAAGTGATCACCGCTTCCTCTGCGCGCGGATACTCCATGATCTCAATATAACCTTTTTCGCAGGAAATCATTCCCCTTTTGGGCTGCTTCGAATGCAAACTCAATGCCACTGTTGCCATTTGCGCTTCTGCATTTTTGAGTACGAAAACCGATGACTCGTCCACTCCGGTCGGTGCCGGATTATACTGCGAAAGCACGACGTCCGGTTTAGACTCCATAAACCACCGCACAAACGACAAAGCATATACACCGATATCAAGCATCGCACCGCCGGCAAGATTACGATTGAAAAATCGATTTTGCATATCGTATTCCTTAAAACTGCCAAAGTTCATCGTTATAAGATTCACCTTGCCAAGACGTCCGGAAGCCAAAATCTCACGTAATTTACGATACAGCGGCATATGATAGATCGTCATTGCCTCCGCCAAGATCAGCTTCTTTTCCTTTGCTAACGCACGTACTCGTTCCAGCTCTGCGCTATTTAATGTGATCGATTTCTCCGCCAAAACATGCTTGCCGCCACGTAAGGCTTTCTCCATAAACGGCAAATGCGTATTGTGGGGCGTTGTAATGTATATCACGTCCACATCCGGATCGGTAAACATTTCCTCAAAATCATCATACACTTTCTCGATCCCATACTTCTCAGCAAACGCAACAGCTTTCGAGTGCGTGCGGTTGCCCACCGCATAAATGTTGCGTCCGTCCTTTGCCAACGCAGCCGCCATCTCATTTGCAATCACACCTGTCCCAAGAACCGCCCACTTAATCTCTGCCATAAGTTCTCTCTTTCCTTTGAATCCTCAATGTATGTTGTGGCATCAGTCACCACAGACACTGCAACATCAGTCACCGCCGTTACTGAGTACAGCCACCACTTTCCCATTCTTCATATAAATTTCACCGGCATATCCACCATTGTAATACTTGCCGACATTCTCTATCTGTGAATAATAAATCTTTAACTCCTTCATGTACTTCTTGACCGATTTCTTGGACACACGACGATATTTTCGTTTCTCCCCATCTAACGGAAACAATACATCCGTGTAATAAAATCGGCATTTTTCGATAACTTCAACGTAATCTTTTTCTTCAAAAAATAAGGATCGGCACTGTCGAAATATCCTTTTTGCGGACGAACCACAATGCGCTTACCCGTCATCTTCACAATTTGATATTGCGTAGCTTCATCCTTGCGATTGGTTCCTTTCGTATAATGCTTCTTTCCCTTCGTAAGCGATGCCTCCCGATACACTTTCACACCCTTCTTGTACATAAACATCTTGTACGCAGATGCAGAAGCTTCCGCTCCAACTGTTGTCACACAAATACATGCGATCACCAGCATTGTCAAAATCTTAGAAATTTGTTTGTTCATGGTGAACCTCCATTCTCCCAGATCCGCTTAGCGTGAATCCCAGGGCATACTGTTTGCTTTGTTGCTTGCTCTATTATTGTGTGGGTCATACGAAAATCCATACACAGTAATTATAGTTATATTTTAACAGGCAGGCGGGGGATTGGCAAATGGAAATAGGAACCACACATATTCCCTGTGAAATATGTTGGTTCCTATCATATAAACATAATATCAACTTCAAATACCAGCCATCTGATATCCTGCGGACACTCACCCTCTATCAATAAATCACACCACGAAAAACTCGATATCCCTGCATTGGACTTTTCATAAGTATTACATCAACGTATTTCACGCTATTTTTTGTGGAAAAAATACCTTGAACTTAACTTGAGGCTGTCCAAAACTATTCTTCTTAACACTTACGACTCCTTGATTCGTCCAGCCAGCGGAATACTTAGCATATGATGTCTTAAGTATTGCCTCTCCAAGACCAGCTTCTGCAATTGCAACTACCTCGTTTTCATCAAAATCATTCTGTGAGCTGCTATCTGAATTTGATGAATTATTACCATTGCTACTTGATGAAGTATCATCGTTTGTGGTGTCTGTGTACTGATCTTCTTCATATCCCGGCAAACGATCGTTTTCTCGTATATCCTGCAATGACTTTGGCATATATGAATATTCCTCATATGCATAACCATCCTGTCGTCTTGCATCAATCGCATAATGTGAGACATATCCGGGAACATTCATTTCATGATGCCAATCTATATATATTTTCTTCGGATTATCCATATAATAGTAATATATGGTTGTAAAGCAGCCATCTGTGGTCGCTGTGTATATTCCGTACCTTTTTCCTCCACGTTCATATTTCGAAATGGTAAGTTTCTTTTGCGTAGTATACTCTACCCATGTTCCATAAAAATACTTCTTTAAAATCTGCTCTGTTTCCGATGCTGTTAAGTACCGTAAATCTTCCGTCAAAAGATACTCCCCTTTCTCTACCCCCTTCTTAAAACGAGCATATTTTTGCTTAATGTAAATATTAGCCACCACTTTTTTCACAGCTTTTGTATTTCCTAATTGTTTACAAATGCTTAATGCTGCATCGTATTTCTTTTGTTTAACTAATTTTTTTGCAATTTTCAATAAATAATCACTTGTCTGTTCATAATTAAGAGTTTTTGTAAAATATTGCGCCGCATTTTGGTATTTTTTCTGTGTATACAAATAACTCCCCTGCTTGTAATCGCACTCTGTTGTAACTTCCGCAGCCACATTCTGATCTGTTAATGATGCAATTAATGCACGCGCTCCTTCAAAATCATTTTGATTCATTTTATCCAATATCTGTCCATACTGGCATTGCAAAATCAACGTATCCTTATCATCAATCTGTAATTGATCTATATCTGATGCTTTCAGCAGCGTTAATGCTTTCTCATAATCTCCTCCCTGCATCGCATCACTAATCATCAATGCATAACTTTGAGAAGCCTTGCTTAATGAATCACTATATTGCCCCAATGCCTTAAAACCATTATATGCTTCTTGATATTTTTGCGCATCATATAATTTTGCGCCGCCTGATACTGTTCTTTTTTCGTTGGTGTATTTGTTTTACTCTGATTATTACCACATGAACAGCAATACATGCTAATACAGAATATTGCTAACAATAATAGTCCCTTTTTTTTCATCATATTGTCCTCCCGTAAAAATAAATTATTATTTATTTTTACGGTAACATTTATTTGTATATTTTATTTTCAATTTCTTTCCATGCAAGCGCTTTATCATGATTTACGCCTTTTATAGGAACAACATTGCGACGAATTATTGCACCATGCATCTCTTAATTTGCACGTCTTTTTCTCAAGATCAAAATAAACACAATTTTTACCAAGTCTTCCTCTTTTAGCTGTCTTCGTGTATCCCGCTCCACTAGTTCGAATATGTAAAATACTTTTTCCGCCTGTGTGAATTTTCTTTTTGTTTTTGCCATATTTATGACCTTTTCTTCCCATAAACACCACCACTTTCTTATTTTAACGCTTAAAATTCAGCATATTTGCCTATTATAATTCCAATCACTAACCTCCCTATAACTCCATCTTTAAGAGACAATGGGATTGTAAAAAATATGAATACTACAACGCAACACGGCGAATAGCTACCATACATAATGTTGCATCACTACAGCCTACGAGAAAGAATGGAAACGTAAGGATGCTAAATACAGAAACCACTTGGTATACAAGTGGTTCCTTTTAACTTTATGTTCCTTTTGACACATGTACATATTGATTGCAATTTCACAAAACTAATCTCAAAAATCAAAAAAAATCATCATAATCATCAGGATCCAAACCAGCGTCATCAAAGCCTCGAGTCTTTCCTCCTCATCCATTAGCCGAAAATCATCCGGATCAATATCAGCATTCAGTAAATCTATTTCCAGTCCATCATGAAATTCCTCATCCACATCGCCGTCAAGACCACTTTCCAGCCCAAACGACCCCGAGGTCGGACCCAAACCTCCGATTCCAGCATTCATTTCACGTTCCTCATCATTCGTACACATAAGATCGTCTGCAAGCAGGCTCTCAACTTCATCAACATGACCGTCCCCGTCCAAATCTTCCCAACCAAAAAAAATCCATAGTATTCTACCTACCTTTCCCTGTTAATCAGAACATTGATTTTCCTCGATTTCCTCAAATATTTTATCCATCTTTGTTTTTTTCTTAAAATTGCGCAACATCTTCTTATCATGTCTCACAATATAACTGACCACTTCACGAAAGTCCTTCGTTTCCAATTCCTGGTCGTGATAATTTTCAGCAAATTTCTTGTGTGTTTTCTGTGCTGTCCCCTTCGCCCATCGATAATTCTCGTGGCGTAGATTGACAACCTCATCTCCTCGCAAAAATATGTTCCAACGTCCACATGCTGAGCGAATAAAAACTACATTGTCTGTTATATTATATATAAGCTCATAACGGTCACATATTTCTCTAATCTCATCGTCAGTAAGCATGATACATCACCTCCTCACGATTCCATCTACTTATAAATTATAGCACAAAAGCGGACGGAATTTTTTATAATTTTGTTATCCACTTTGCCATCCATTATTTCATCAATCTCCCGCCTCACTTCAAAAGCTTTCTTATCTCCTTCTCATTCTGCTTGGTAAAATCAGAAAGTTCATAGGAACGTATGCGTTCCTTAACCAGATTCGGAATGACGAAACCATTTTTTACAAGTGTTGCAAGTCGATTTATTACAGTCTTATTTGTAACCTTAAGCTCTTTGCTGACTTCGATCGGCGTGAACTCTCTTTTATAGTTCTTCATGAGCAGCAAGAGCAATTCCTTCTCTTTCCCTTTTAGATATGAAAGGCTTCCTTCCAATTCTTCGTTGTTTGAACTCTCCGACAATTCGCAAACCTTATTTGAGTATAGCAGCACCATGTGAAGGAAATAATTGATCCAAATCTCAGGATGCGGAGGATTCTCTCGTCCCGAATAATACAATGCAGGAAGCCCCATCTGGATAGATTCGTAATATTCATCAATATCATATGCGAAGTACTCTTCTAATGAGCCAATTCCGTTAAAACCATATCCGTTGATATCTAAAATATATCCCGAGAGCAGCCTTGCGGTCCGCCCATTTCCATCTTCAAATGGATGAATTGTTACAAGCTGATAATGCACTACAGCTGCAATTATGAGCGGATGATCATCTGTTGCATTCACATATTCCACCAATTCATCCAGAAGCTCCGGTATGTCGCAATATTCCGGTGGAATATAATCAGGATTCCCTGTTTGTAAATCATATACAGCAAATAATACTCCGGGGGCATTGGTCCTCGAAGTCCGATTTTTTCTTTTGAAGCTCCCTTTTCAACATACTTCTGTACATCCAACATCAGTTTCTTGGAAAACCTCTCCTTCTTTGCCGCTTTCTTCCAAATAATTCAGTGCCAGGAAATAATTACGAACCTCCTGCTCCGGTTTAAGATAGTGTTTTCGTTCATCGCTATCTATAACCTCATCCACCTGCTTCTCCGATAAAGGATTCCCTTCAATTTTAGTAGACGCATAGGAACTTTTCTTCTTTGAATTTTTCCGCAACTTACTTGCTACCGCAATAGGCAACGAAACTTCTGATGCTTTATACCTGTTTTTATCTATCTCAGTAATATACTTTAATATTTCATTTGACAAAGTTACTTTAATCATAAAAAGCACCCTCCTGATATAATGAGCCCAAGAAAAAACATCTACTTTGCAGCCATTTGTTTTTCTTGACATAGTATATCACGAGAGTGCCAATCTTTCCACTAAAATTACACTATTTTTCACTATTTTACATTTCTACAGTAAGCGCCTAATCTGCCCACGGATTGCACCTCTCACAAATCCATGCCATAATCGAAGTGTCTAAAATTAAAAACGATCACTCCAACAATCGTGAAGTTTCTCATTCAATGCTGGAGACGTTTACCACAACACCAACATTATCTTCCACAAGTTCTCCTGCTATACGAAGCCATCTTTTATTATTCAATTGTTCCTATAGCATGAGTGTTAACATTAACAACACGCATGCCAATAAGCCTGCTCGTATCCATCTTCTCACCTCTTTACAATAGTTCCTTCAACTTCATCATTTCATCCTCAGTCAAAGTTACACCTTTTCCCATTTTCTCATGTTCCGGTGCCCAGTCTCTGTAACCAATGGTAAATACGCCATTGCTAAAGTATATTTGAGCACCATACATTTCTACATCATTCTCAAACTGAAATTTTAGTGACACTCGGAAACAGGTAGTTTGAGCACCATACATTTCTACATCATTCTCAAACATAGCTGATGCATTCCTGTACTTATTAAACGTTTGAGCACCCTACATTTCTACATCATTCTCAAACTCAATCGCGCAAGATGCGGCGTAGTATTTTGTTTGAGCAACATACATTTCTACATCATTCTCAAACATGATACTGATAGTTGCAAACAGTTACACAATTTGAGCAACATACATTTCTACATCATTCTCAAACTCACGTCAAAGGGGTTCTGCTGTTCAATCAGTTTGAGCACCATACATTTCTACATCATTCTCAAACTCTGACGGAACAATCCCGGCAGATGCTAAAGTTTGAGCACCATACATTTCTACATCATTCTCAAACCAGGATACGTCCGGATATTAAATTGATGATGTTTGAGCACCATACATTTCTACATCATTCTCAAACGATATACGAATTGATGATATGAAAGAGAACGTTTGAGCACCATACATTTCTACATCATTCTCAAACCACATCCAAACTCTTTGCCCCAAGTTTCAAGTTTGAGCACCATACATTTCTACATCATTCTCAAACTATGTCCTTGTCTGCAAAATCATCTTCCACGTTTGAGCACCATACATTTCTACATCATTCTCAAACCTATTCACTGTTGGTGCGGATGGTTCGTTTGTTTGAGCACCATACATTTCTACATCATTCTCAAACGGGAAAAGTTTGGGACTTTGCAATGGAAGGGTTTGAGCACCATACATTTCTACATCATTCTCAAACTATGCTTGCATTACTCGCTCCTTATAAATCGTTTGAGCACCATACATTTCTACATCATTCTCAAACCTTTTTGCCGAGCTGGACCTTCCTCTTGAGTTTGAGCACCATACATTTCTACATCATTCTCAAACCATAAACATCAGTTGCTGACCGTTACGGAAGTTTGAGCACCATACATTTCTACATCATTCTCAAACACTATAGGTTGTCGTGCTGTTATCCCTAATGTTTGAGCACCATACATTTCTACATCATTCTCAAACTGTATTACAATATAAACATAATAAAACAAAGTTTGAGCACCATACATTTCTACATCATTCTCAAACCACGAGATCTCAAAAAAGATGGAGTGGAGAGTTTGAGCACCATACATTTCTACATCATTCTCAAACCATTGATTTCCACACGTCCAAAGCATTTGAGTTTGAGCACCATACATTTCTACATCATTCTCAAACATGCTGCCGTTGGAAATCGAGAGTTAGAAGTTTGAGCACCATACATTTCTACATCATTCTCAAACTTAACAGAAACTTCTCTGAATTTTTGCATCGTTTGAGCACCATACATTTCTACATCATTCTCAAACCAAAAATTTTGGCAGTTCGTAAAGATATCTGTTTGAGCACCATACATTTCTACATCATTCTCAAACGCAGTTGTTGGCATGAATTTGAGTGAAACAGTTTGAGCACCATACATTTCTACATCATTCTCAAACGTTGCAACGTCGGCTATTTGCTGACGTGAAGTTTGAGCACCATACATTTCTACATCATTCTCAAACATAAATAACGCAGAAAAAACAGAAATTTCGGTTTGAGCACCATACATTTCTACATCATTCTCAAACAACGCCTTGTATGGAATGATGGTGACTGATGTTTGAGCACCATACATTTCTACATCATTCTCAAACAACTGTTCTCGAATAATTGACATTAAATCAGTTTGAGCACCATACATTTCTACATCATTCTCAAACAACCTGAGAGGCAGCTACAACGGTTAGCTTGTTTGAGCACCATACATTTCTACATCATTCTCAAACGCACCGGTAAATTGCACGCTCAGCCTGCTGGTTTGAGCACCATACATTTCTACATCATTCTCAAACACAATTAGCCGTAATTTTTCAGGGAAAGTTGTTTGAGCACCATACATTTCTACATCATTCTCAAACGACGCTGACACGATAAACAGAAGTTAGCATGTTTGAGCACCATACATTTCTACATCATTCTCAAACGTGAAATTCTTAACAACACGTCTTACTCTGGTTTGAGCACCATACATTTCTACATCATTCTCAAACGTTGAGCAAAGAAATCATAAAGATACTGACGTTTGAGCACCATACATTTCTACATCATTCTCAAACAGGAGTATTCATTGCTCTTGTGCTTTGTGATGTTTGAGCACCATACATTTCTACATCATTCTCAAACTTGAAATCTAACATAGTTACCACCTTTCCGGTTTGAGCACCATACATTTCTACATCATTCTCAAACAGCGATACTCCCTTGCAGACTGTGCTTGTTGTTTGAGCACCATACATTTCTACATCATTCTCAAACGAAGCAGTACGGTTAGCTTCACAAGGTGTAGTTTGAGCACCATACATTTCTACATCATTCTCAAACTTCTACACTTCCGCAATGTAAAAACTACTGTTTGAGCACCATACATTTCTACATCATTCTCAAACAAACTTTGCATAGCAACAAAATAGCTTGTAGTTTGAGCACCATACATTTCTACATCATTCTCAAACCTGTCGATCGCCGCCTGCTCTTCGTCATAAGTTTGAGCACCATACATTTCTACATCATTCTCAAACCCTGTCCGCTTTGCGGCAAGAGAACGCAGGGGTTTGAGCACCATACATTTCTACATCATTCTCAAACTATGATTTGTGCAAGGATTACGGTCTCGGAGTTTGAGCACCATACATTTCTACATCATTCTCAAACCTCAAATTAGAAAATGAAATGCCATCACTAACATAAAATGTATCTCTGCTGTGCTCAAACACACTTATCTAAATAATAGTATAACGAGATCTTTCTCTTTTTTCAATAGATTTCACAGTTATCCTTATCAATAATATACCACTTCTCACCATCTATTCTACTGTCAATATAATGTTCCATTAATAAAACATTCCATTCTCGACAGCACACTTCCGAATACAATAATTTCATTTCTTCAGCAGAAAAGTATTGTCTTAAATTCCAGAATATTAATAATTTGGGCTTTATCAATTCCTGGAGCAATATACAATATTGCAATAACCGCTCCAAGTCCGTTTCATATTCAGTAACTAATTGAATACCCATAGCTTTCGCCAAACTCGAATAATCAAGTTCCTCATTGATACTGAACTCAAACGAATACTCCACCTCTAGATTACCAAAGAATGTTTGGATATGTGTGTTTAGCTCCTGCCCCTCTCTCCAATGCATTTCGTTCACTGCTTTTTCTGCAAAAGATTTCAAAAAGGCAGTAACCAGCTTTCTTTGATTAACATCTAGCTGCAATGGATTAAATATCATTTCCATGACTTTGCTGATTTTTAATTCTTTATCACCTTCCGACAATACCCAGTTACCGCTATCACCACTTTGCTGAGATATTAATTCCTTTTGAATCTCCCGCCATCTTACCGGCGATTCTACAACACACACTGGTATCAGAGAATCAGCCTTTCCAAATTCTATATCGAAATGAACATCCGGATGTGTTAATTTCAAACATCCCCCTCCCCTCTTTTTACCGTGATTACAGTATAATTAACCGTTCATCACTCTGAATCACTTCACTTGTAACTTCCCCGACCAAAAGTTCCATTCGACCATACTGTTTTTCGGTAATCGTCAACATTTGCACCAACCCTTCAGGAGGTTTGTTTTTGCGAACATTATCTTCAATCCTTTGAGCTATGCTGGTATTTAATGCTAACTTGCTATAGATTGACTCCTGTTGCATGACAAACCCACTCTTCAGCAAATATTTCCGAAATCTCGTGTATTCTCGTCGCTGCGCACTTGATAGTACAGGAAGGTCGAACATTACTATCACTCTCATGTACCTATAACTCATAAGAATAAAAGGAAAGCTGCGCAATGTCCGACTCATTCAAAGCATCGAATACGCTCTTAACGTATTGCTTGATCGCATTTAGGATGACAAAATGTTTGCCTTCCATTATTATTTCTTCATTTAGCAAAGCAACTAATTTCATTTTTTGTTCATGCTCAAATTCTATTGGTTTCATTTCACATACCTTTCGATCGACAAGCACACGATACGGCTCCATTAAATCTGAGCCCAAATTAAATTGGTTAAACATATTATCATGGAATAACCCCAGCTGCGTAATGTATCCATTCATTACAATTTCACGATTAATTGCAGAAAGCATCAGTGAATATCCATAATTCAATGCTGCGTTAATCGGGCAATCTTGACTCCGTGAGAAATCCATGCCAAACAATGCGTTAAAATATACTTTTGCAGCATGACCTTCACGATTAGTGGCATCATTCCATTGTATCTGTTGAACATAGTCTCTCAGCAGCGCAGCTTCCGTATTCTTCCCCCTTTCCAGCAGGAATTCTGCCTGCTTATTTATTTTTTCACGAACAATTTCCGTCCACACAGCTTCCTTTACCGACTGTGGCCATGTAATTTGTGTACGGATTTTATTGCTTGTGTCATGTGAACCATAATACGAAATCAACTCCGAGGATGGATTTCGCTTATGGTCACAAAATATCACCTTCACTTTCTGTCTCGTTAATTCCGCCAACAATCCAACTGTCAGCGATACAGACGTAGATTCCACAAGCAGAAGTGCTATTTCTGAAATATGTATCTTCTGCGTTTTCATCTCACTCCGTACCACTAAATATTGCAATTGCAAGTCCAACTTTGCCGTGTTGTGTACGACAACAATCCGCCAACTCATATCGTTTTTAGATCAATCACTTGTTCGTAGAAACCTGTAATTGATTGGTTAATAATGTGCACATTGCTTAATCCTGATATATCAAATCCCATAATTAAAATTCCAGCATGTCCCGGTCCGTTTATTAATTTTAAATTAGCTGACTGACTGGCACATTGAAATAAGTGTAAAATTTCCATTAATACAATACATTTTTCCTCTGCTGATAATTCAACAAATATAATTTTTCCGTTTTTTAGTTTAGGTACTTGTGCTGACAAGCGTTTTCATAAACTGCGTATTCCAATTTACTTACCAAAATGTCGAACAACTCTTCAAACATCTCTTCTGTTGGTCTATTTTTTTCTGAAAGTACTGCTTCTTTATTTTCCTTATAATCAAAGCAATATTTACTAATCACCTTAATTATCTTTTCCATCTTATACGGTACAACAAGCTGATTAGCCCCTTTAAATAATAAACCATTAGAACTTCTTCCCGACAAATGCATCTTAAACCCATCCACGTCAAATAGTGTGTTGATCTTTATCTTGGATAATCGCACGTCTGGATTCACAAGGCCAAGTTCCTCCTCACAATATCTTCTACGAAGCTCCACAGATTTCTCTAAGCTTTTCGCCAAAAATACCGGCACGAACTCAATCGTTCTCTTTCTCTCTCCTTCTTACCATCGGATTCCACCAGCATAAAATAAGCACCACTCGCCTTATTATACGCTCCATATTTCTCAATCGACTGGAGTCTCTCATCGGCACCTCCCTTGATCGGTATCTGTCCTTTCCCTTTCTTCAAAATATTTTGATCAAAAAGCCCTCCTTTCACTTCGTATGCTCTTCTGGTGAATAAAACATTATTCTTTCGCATCCATTTCTTCACAGTACATATTGTCCCGTTATCTCCAGGAATCCATGCTGTTTCATTTCCACGTTTTACCGTTTCATTCTCAAACATTTTCTTTAAGTTGTATGTACGTCCCGGATTGTTGCGCACAAACCAAGCCGCATCCTTTGTAAATTTTACATAGTATGTGTTGCCGACAACAATATTCAAATAGGCATCTTTGGCATGATGGAAATCATTCACCTCACGCACTTTGATCATGTCAAATTTATGCCGGAATTCACTAACTGCACGAGCTTTTGCATAAACGATTTCGGCATCAGGATATGCCTCTTCCAATAAATGCGCAACTGCTTTGGTACTCTGACGTGTCTCCACTAATTGTCTGGCAATAAAACCAGCCAACTCATCTTCACCAAATGGCTCTGTTCTTGTCAATCTCTTATATTTTTTCTTTAGAGATCAATCCCTTTTTCAACAGCGTGCTCCATAATGCTTTTCCTGCTTTTCGGTATTCCTCAGAGACCGGGAATGTATCTGTCTTTTGCTATTTAAATCTCTTTTGACCAATACGCGGTTGTCTATACTATCGTCCATAACCTTCGATTGTGGATATATATGATCAATATCATATCGGTTTGTGAATAACTCATCCAAATCAATGGCATCTCCGGAATACATACATCTTCCCATCTGCGAATAATATAAGAAAAGTTTGTCACTGCGCAATGCATTGTCAGACTCCTTATTTGCCAGACGGTCGTATAATTCCGGTGCTTCCTTTTTGCAGGCTTTGTAAAGATCCAACAACTGGTTTCTTCTAGAAACTTTTCTCACGCCTTTTTCACCGGGCTCTCTTGCAACCTCGACAAAAATGCGTTTTGGTGCACCACCCATTATATTTGTAATTTCCCTTACAATTTTTATAGTTTGCCAAATTGGGCGCTTTACTGCAGGAGACACATAAAGCTCTTCAATGTCTTGATATTCTATCTCTCCTTTTTTCATCTGTCCGGCATTCCATTGCTCAATCTGCTTTGTATAATCGTATTTTCCACTTAAAAGTTTCATTAAGTTCTCATTCGTTTCCCAAAGCGCAGTGATGATATTCATTACTTCACCAGTCTCTTTATTGACTGATTCAATATTTTCAAAAGGTGCGCGACAATCTGCCCCACCCTGCATATTTTTTGTTGGCAAGCTGAGCAATCTGTTTGTCAGACAACATCGGATATTTTCTATGAATACGCTGTTTCAACATCTTTTGAGAATCTGCAAATAGCGTAATATCTCTGACGATATCCTCCTGTTCACTTTCCGAAAGGACCCCCGTTCCAACGATCTGCTTAAAATCATGATACGCTTTCAACGAACTCTTAAAATTCTGATCAAATCCGGATAGTTCTTGTTCTTTAGAAATTACGCCGTTGATTCTAAGGTAATCCTTGACCTTTTTCCCTGTTACACGTTGGTATTTCTTGAAAACATTATTATAAATATCCTGCTTAAGTTCCGGAGCTATCAGTTCCCCATCAATGCGCAGATTATTTAGCTCGTTCAATACATTGAATTTCGCATACAACAATGATTCCTTCGGCAAAACATCCTCTCCGATCAGATACGTGCATTTATTCGTCATGCGTTCAATAAATTTCGTTGCACTTTCTTCCTCGTCAATCATTTCTGAAAAATTCCATGGATAAATTTTGCCTTCCTTTTTACGTACAGACCAGCTATGACCACCTTTATCTTGATGCGCCGTGTTCAAAGGTCCTACGTAGTACGGAATGCGGAAGCGGAATATCTTTTGTATTTTTTCCACTGGTGTATAACCATCTTGATCTTTCTCCAACAAAAACGGATAGAATTTCTGTGCGTTGTCCAATATTGCATTCAATTCATTCTCATGCAATTGATAAGGAATAACTCCATTATCGCGAATCATTTGTTTAGGAAATAATGTTCCAAGATCCATCTCTGCTTTTAACTCATCGATTATCTCTTGCCCCATTTCATCCACAGACAGACGATCCAGCTGCTTTTTTAAGAATTTATAAAAAATCTTCCTGTGAACATTTTTTCTCAATCGGCTGTTTTTTTCCATTTTTCTTTGCCATGCCAATATAAGCACTATAATTTGCCTCATTTTTCTCAGACACACCAAAAACAGCCTCGTAAACTTCTTTATCCATCCGAAGAAGCTGCTTCACTTTCCGCAGATCATCACGGTGTTTCTCATAGGTTTTAACTTTTGCTTCCGACAAAAAGCGCGCATCCCCCAGTATATCATGCAATACCGTCCAATCATACACACCCTTTGCTGCTGCTATAAGCAAAAATCGATCCGCCAATACAGACTCTATTTCTACCTCTTTTTTCTTCATAACCATTATCAGAAAAGCATATTTTCGAGATTTCTTCTTTATCCAACTCCGGATCAGCAAAAATATCACTTAGCTTTACGGTGCAACCCGTAATTAAAGCTGCTATCGCTTTCTCCTGTTTTTGCTTCTGCTTATCTGTTCCTACTATGAGCTTGCTGACCTGCGTCTTTTTATCTGATTTTGTGCATTGAGCATCACTCATAATGTGTTCCAATTGAGTCAACACTTCTTCTTGCGTCAAAGATTTCAGATCAATCTCTTTGTTCTTCAGCCTGCTGCACTAATGCCTCAATCGCTGTTGAAAATTCTTTTACTTCTGATAATTTCTTGCCCTCAAACAGAAAATGTCCTCTATGCTTAATAATGTGATGCAATGCCAAATAAAGCAATCGAATATCGGGCTTATCTGTTGTATTCGTTGCCAACGCATAGCGCAAGTGAAAAATTGTCGGATATTTCTTATAATAGTCTTTATCTGTAAATCCATCATCTGCAAACAGTGCATACGGCAGCTCCGGCATGTTTCCATTGATGTCTTTCTTATCCTCATGCCAATACTTACTCTCTTTCATCCGCTGATAGAATCCCATGTCTTTCTTGCTAATCTCTTCCGCAAAGATTTCCTGCAATAAATGTAATCGATTTTTACGGCGCTCTGTTCTTCTTCGGGACGTTCGAAAGATTCTTCTTTCTTCGGCTGTCTTAGCAGACTCAAACAGGCGAATTCCCCATAATGCCTTACCATGACGTTTGATAATATTGTACGCTGAATCCGTCACTGCCCATCCTACAGAACCGGTTCCCATATCCAATCCAATATAGTACTCTTCAAATTTTTTCATAAAATCCTCCTTTTTCTCTTGACATGTCGTAGTTTATGCTTTATTATTGATGTCAGTTAAGTACCATACGTATTAACTACATCATAAGTTCAAATAAAAATTTATTCAAATCGCCTTTGGGCATCACAGTGTGTGATTTAATTGAACTTTAGGAACTCGCCTCGGCGAGTTTTTTTGTTGCTTGTTCATACCAGATCATCTCCTCCCCATCACTTCAATCTAAGAATCAGCACTTGTTATCCTTCATAGCCAATTCCATTTCCAGATCATCCGCAAAATATTGTCTCCTCATTCTTTGAATTTCCTTTTGTAGTTCACTGACAACTTCCTGCGGTGCAGTAATCTTAACCTCCTTCTCCTAATCCTAACACCCATCCAAAAAAATTATTACTGACAACCACTTCAACTTTTGCTTGAAAGTGATCCTCATCCACCGGGCGAATTTTAACGTCTCTTCCAAATCTATCTACGATCACACCTATAAACCCATTTTGACAAAGCAGCGTGACCGATTCCTCTTTTCCCGAAAACATTCCAAAATGCTTCTCTGCGTAGTTTGCTATATTTCCCTGTGGAAATAACTTTTGACCTTTTCTTTTGCATTTCATCGGTTGAATACGTAACATCTTGTCGACTCGAAAATGCTTGACAAGCTCAGCCTTTGCGTCATATCCTACCATATAATAATTCTCATTATCCCAAATCAGCCCCCACGGAGATATTATGTATCTCTCTCCTTCGTGTCTTGGCTCCATCTCCTTTTTTCAAATTCCACTGAAAATATTGAAATGAAATCATTACGTCTGCTGTAATTGCATTATGTATTTCATCTACATTATAGTAGATACTTTCGTTCATGGTTTTTATCCGACCGTGAACATATACCTGTTGATTTAACTGTTTCGCTTCGTATTGACTAACGTAACGTTCCAGTTTTTCTATAAGCTGGCTGGATTTCTTCTCTGTGATAAATTTAGAAGACTGTACTGCGTCTACCAAAAGTTTCAATTCTGCCAATTCCAAATTTCGATTTCCTACACAATAATATACATATCGTCCTATGTGCTTTTTTTCAATATCAATTCCAAACAATTGCAGAGCTTCTAAATCAGAATATATACTCTTTCTCTCTGCCGCAATGTCATACTTGGCCAACTCATTGATAATCTGCTCTACCTGTAAACCATGTTCATCATCCGTCAGTCGAAGCATAATCTTTGCTAAATACAACAATTTTAGCCTTTGATTCGGTCGTTTTGCCATTTACCCTCCCATCTCTTATACGCATACCTATCGTAGATTTCTTGGTACAAAATTTAACATTACTTGTCTTAGTGTGGATTCTCTACACATTCTTTTATGACATGCCACTATTATAGCACATTTATTGTCCCATAAAACGTACTAAATCGTATTTTTCAATAATTTAAGTTCTTTTTGGATCGGTGATTTTTGATTTTGTATCCACAATTCGGACATTTTCTTACAGTATCCGAAATTTCCCGGTTGCATTCCGGGCAACTAATTAGTGCCCTTTGCTTTTCATCCTTTCTTTTATCGTAATAGATAACATAACATTTTCTATTTTACGAAATCCTCTCATATGCAGTGCACCACCCCGCCCACCTTTTGCCTTTCTCCCCAAACTTTGTATAGTATATATGTTGTGCCATCGGCACACGTTACATTATACGACTGCAAGGCATCAGCTTTTGATATACGCCCGGTTTCTTTAGAACAGGGGGATGGTCGCTGGTCTTTTGCAGCAAAGCAAACATTGGAGGGTACCTATGAAATCTTTTGGTAGTGAGGGGATTTTATTCCCTGTATATTTTATTATGCTGGCTTTGGCCGTATATCTGAACGTGTTTACGGGTTCGGGTCTTGATATCGCCAACATTATCATTAATATTGGAATGTTTTTAATTGTCGGCGGGATTATTTTGTATTCTACGACACATTGTTTCATGCCTGCTAATCGGATGATGGCTAGCCTGCATCTTGCGGCACGCAACTTTCAGACTGACTTCAAACGCAAAGGCGATTATTTGTGGGATGATTATAAAGATAATCCAAAGCTCTTTGGTAACAAATTGGCAGATACACGTTTTCGTGAATATTGCGAGGAGCGCAGAAGATTAACGATGTTAGAGCGAAGTGCCCAATGCGATATTGATGATTATCTGAATGAATATTACATTGACAGCGTAATGAAATGTGGATTGATCAGCATTGTTCCCGGCGTAATGACCGGTCTTGGTATTTTGGGTACTTTTATCGGTCTGTCGTTTGGTCTTCAGAATTTTAATACCGGCAGTGCGTCCGCAATTACGGACAGCATTCCGCAGTTGATGAATGGTATCAAGATCGCGTTCCACACATCTATTTATGGTATGGTATTTTCTTTGGTATTTAACTTTGTTTACAAGAAAAACTTAGAAGATGCTTATAATGCCATGGACGATTTTTTGGACAGTTACCATAAATATGTCGCACCCCGTGCACAAAATAATGCGGCAAATATTTTCTTGGATTATCAAGCTTTGCAAATGATGCGGACAGAGAAGATGATGGAGAAATTTAGTGATGAAGTAGCTGATAAGATTGCTCGGGCACTCAGACAGTAACACCACTCGGTTCCGCGTACAGAAAAGAGGTTTATTATGCGCAGAAAAAAGAAAAGACATTTGGAGGAAACCAGTTATTGGCTTTCCTATTCCGATATGATGGCTGCTCTTTTGTTGATCTTTGTGTTGATCATTTCGTTTACAATGCTGCAATCGCAAAGACGTTACGAACAAAAACAAGAGGAATTAAAGCAGCAGCAGGCTTTGGTTCAAAGCCAACAGGAACAACTGCAGGAGCAACAGGAACAGTTAGACAAATTGATCGGTATTCGAACGGAACTGATCGAGGCTCTCAAGAAAGAGTTTGACGGTACGGATCTCAGTGTGAAAGTCGATGAAAAGACCGGATCCATCGCGCTTGACTCAAGCATTTTGTTTGATTCCGGACAATTTGCGTTGAAAGCGTCGGGTGAGGAATTGCTGCAAAAGTTTTTACCAAAGTATATTGGCGTATTAACAGACAAGCAATTTAATGATTATATCTCAGAGATTATTATTGAAGGACATACAGATACACAGGGAGATTATTTATATAATCTGGAGCTGTCCCAAAAAGGGCCTTGTCTGTCGCAACTTTCTGCTTGGATGAAAACAAGAAAGTGCTGTCGACTGCCAAGATCACGAAACTACGCAAAATTGTGACGGCAAACGGCAAGTCCTTTAGCAATCCTATATTGGATAAGGATGGCAAAGAAGATCAGAATGCATCTCGTCGCGTGGAATTTCTTTTCCGCCTGAAAGATGATGAAATGATAAATGATATCAGTGACATTTTGAATAATTGATATTAGTGACATTTTGAGCAAAAGATATCAGCGACATTTTGAGCAAAAGATATCAGTGACGTTTTGAATAATTGATATCAGCGACATTTTGAGCAAAAGATATCAGTGACATTTTGAACAAAAGATATCAGCGACATTTTGAATAATTGATATCAGTGACAGGAGGAAAACATGGAAATTCATCCGATTGCCCGGATACACTCTGATTTTCCGGGAAAGTTTGGCATTCCACGACAGAGCGGTCTGGTTCCGGAGTTACGCAGCCGTATCATATTTGAACCGGAATACCGCAATCGCGATGCGATCCGCGGCTTGGAAGATTTTTCTCATTTATGGCTGATCTGGGAATTTTCAGAAACAATGCGTGGGGAATGGTCACCTACCGTTCGTCCGCCCAAACTTGGCGGCAATAAGCGCATGGGAGTATTTGCAACGAGATCTCCATTTCGACCAAATTCACTGGCGCTTTCCTGTGTAGAATTACAGGACATTATTTTTTCAAAAGAAGATGGACCAATCCTGGAAATAACGGGTGCCGATCTCATGGACCGCACCCCGATCTATGATATAAAACCATATCTTCCGTATACCGACTGTAAACCGCTGGCTACGGGTGGTTTTACAGACAGCGTAGAAGTTCATTTGCTGCGCGTAATACTTCCGGACAATGCGGGCCAAGTATTGCCTGCCGAAAAGCTTCTTTCTCTGGAAAAAGTGCTGGCACAAGATCCTCGCCCTTCTTACCAAAACGATCCGGAACGCATCTATGCATTCGAGTTCGCTGGCGTTACTGTCCGCTTTTTCGTACAGAATGACATTCTCACCGTAGTATCTATGAGTTAGCTGCCTATATACGCCAACTTCCCATACCTCAAAGCCTCCACAACCACATATTGCTTATTATGTCAAAGAATACTAAGTATTTTGCAGTCACAACATAGTGATTTCTGCCGGCAGTGAACTATAGTAATTGCCTTGCCGCATTTTCGTTTTTTGTGATTTCTAGATTTTGTTGTCTCTGATGATTGATTTACATGCCCTTCGGAAACTCGCAGTCCCGGAAGCAAGGTAATCATCATTTTGAAAGGGACTTTGCGCTCGTCGTTACTTATGTCTCGTATTTCAGAGACATTAAGTAACGTGATGTAGCGCAGTGTAGCGAAAGCGTCCCGTCCAAAAATGGATGATACCTTGCTAAACCGGGACAACTCAGACAATCCTTCGGGCATGTATTCATCAGAGACCTAACAAAATAAGAAATCACACAAAAACGTTGCGTTCTGCGGCAATTATCTTAGTTCGCTGCCGGCAGAACAAGTTAGTTTGTCGGTTGCAAAATATCATATTTATTACCGACATAACAAGCAATATGTGGTTGTGCAATAATTTCCGGCATGGGAAGTTGGCGTTATTTATTTGCCCAAAGATAACAGTATGCTTGCGTTCTCGCCGCAAATCGTTCTGTCTTTAACAGATTCCGTACTTCTTCTTTGGTGTACCATCCTGCTTCAATTTCTTCCACATTAGATGTGCTTTGGCGGAATTCACCACGTGCTTTTCCGATGACACATACATTCATCTCATTGCTGAACCCAACCGCACTATAGCTGAGTCCTAACTCATCATTGATCTCATATAGTTCTAACCCCGTATCTTCCCACAACTCGCGCTTCGCACTCTGCTCCGGCACCTCGCCGGGATCGATCAATCCCGCCGGGAAATTATAAACCCACGTACCTGCCGCCATACGGAATTCTTTGTTCAAAACGATTTTCTCCCCACTCTCATCAGTGACCATCAGCACAACTGCATCCGGCTTATTGCCACGAAGCTCTTCTCTTGTTTGAACATTACGGTTGCGGCTGATCATTTCATATATCTTTGTCGTATCATCTACCGTCTTATAAGTAATATCATAACGGGTAATAAATTTACCTTCTTCCTTTTTATCAATCTTCTCAAACTTCATTCTCTAAGTTCCTCCTGTTTTCATTTATATTCTCAAGCTTCTCATACCGGAAGTTTGCTTTATATTGGCGTTAGCGGAGTACAAATAGATACACTGCACAAATGCCGCCCCCAAAAAGCATAGATAACAAAAATGCAACAATAGACTGTTTGCGTTTATACAGCGAATACAATATTGGACAAAAGGCAAGAACATACAAAGCACATCCTATGAAACCATATATCCGCATAGCTTCGCCTTCCGCAACGTAATCAATAGACCCGGGTTCTTCCATAAGATTACCTGCTGTTAAGATACTGTATCCCAGCCAGATAAAACTAATGCATCCCCAAATTATCCCTAGCATTATAATTATGCTTCTTTTTTGCAAAAATAGATATCTTTTTCATACGTTACATATACCCGCATCCGTTTTTCGTCGGATGTTCCTTCCCCGAAATATAATGTGCACGAAACGCCATATTGCATTCTCGCAATTCCATTTCCCCTTCAATATACGGTTCGTACATTTTTTAGGATTCCTGCCGAACATCCATCACAGCCACCTGCATCACCGCCCACAGATTCTTCAATGATCGCCATTCTTTCTTCCTTTGTGGTATCTTTTTATCAGTAAACTTCTCATCGTCATACCTCCTGTCATTCCAGTAAATAGCGCATGATTCCTGCGCATAATAGTCACACCTATTGTAGCACTCTTTCGCCCTATAGTAAAAAGGAAAGTTGAGTAATTTTCAAAATGCTAGTATACTATACTATCGGGATACAAAGCAGACACCTATCCCCCTATACCAATAAACAACCCAAACTTCACGCATCCAAAGGGAATGCATCGTCACATATTGCTTATTACGCCAAAGAATACGAAGTATTTTGCAGCCACAACATAGTGGTTTCTGCCATCAGAGAACTACAGTAATTGCCTTGCCGCAATTAGTTTTCACAGTGATTTCTAAATTTTGTTGCCTCTGATGAATGATTTACATGCCTTACAGAGAACTCGAAGTCCCGGAAGCAAGGTATTCATCATTTTTGAAAGGGACTTTGCGCTCGTCGTTACTTATGTCTCGTATTTCAGAGACATTAAGTAACGTGACGTAGCGCATCGTAGCGAAAGCGTCCCGTCCAAAAATGGATGATACCTTGCTAAACCGGGACATCTCAGACACTCTTTCAGGCATGTATACATCAGAGGCCTAACAAAATAAGAAATCACGTAAAAACTTTGCGTTCTGCGACAATTATCTTAGTTCTTTGATGGCAGAATAAGTTAGTTTATCGGCTGCAAAATAGTATGTATATTACAGACGTAATAAGCAATATGTGACGATATAATGATTTTGGTTGTGTGAAGTTGAAGTAAGAAATAGAAAGAAGCGTAGGACGAACATGAATACTAAGACAAGCAAATATGAAATAGATATGTGTAATGGCTCAATATTGGATAAACTGGTTTCCTTTTCAATTCCGTTGATGCTGTCAGGAATTTTACAGTTATTATTTAATGCGGTAGATATTATCGTGGTTGGACAGTTTACGGGCAATGAAGCACTGGCGGCTGTTGGATCAACGACTGCGCTGATCAATGTATTTGTCAATCTTTTTATCGGAATTTCCTTGGGCGCAAGTGTATTAGCTGCAAGATTTTATGCGACCGGACAAGAGAAGGAAATGTCAGAAACCGTACATACATCCATTACATTGGCTCTGATCAGCGGAATCGCAATGGGAATTATCGGAGTGATCGCTGCCAAAGGTGCGTTAGAGCTGATGGATACTCCGGATAATGTATTAAACCTGTCCACACTTTATATGCGCATATATTTTATGGGAATGCCATTTTTTATGTTATACAATTACGGAGCAGCCATTTTAAGAGCGGTGGGTGATACCAAACGCCCTCTATTATTTTTGATTATTTCAGGTGCGACAAATGTGGTGTTAAATCTTCTTTTGGTGATTCAGTTTCATTTGGGTGTTGCCGGTGTTGCTATCGCAACGGTAATTTCTCAATGTATATCGTGCATTTTGGTATTACGCTGTCATACCTTTCCGATGGAAGTTATCAGCTCCGCTTCAATAAATTAGGTATGAAAACGCGCTATGTAAAGCAAATATTCCAAATCGGTATTCCAGCCGGAATCCAAAGCACGATCATTAATTTTTCGAATGTTCTGCTTCAGTCCTCTGTCAACTCTTTTGGTTCTGTTGCAATGGCTGGCTACACTGCCGCCAATAATATTTTGGGATTTTTGTATGTATCTGTGAATTCCATTACACAGGCCTGCATGAGTTTTACAAGCCAGAATTATGGTGTACGTAAATTTAAGAGAATGGATAAAGTGTTATTAGAATGCTTAGGACTGACGGTAATTGTTGCTCTCGTTTTGGGTGGTGGATCCTATCTTTTCGGTGCGGAACTAATGCACATTTACACTAAGAGCACCAAGGTCATAGAGTGCGGTGTGGATATTATGTTATATACAACCGTCACATATTTCTTATGCGGTATCATGGATCTGCTGCCGGGGGCATTGCGAGGCATGGGGCATTCCACCGTGCCAATGATCCTTTCGGTGATTGGCACGGTAGGCACCAAATTGTATGGATCTATGTCATTTTCCCATGCCATAGATCATTAGACTTTTATTTATTTCCTACCCGGTGTCGTGGCTCCTAACCATTGTCATGCAAGTGATCTGTTTCTATTTCGTACGCAAAAAGGTGCACAATAGCTAGCTGCTCCACCCAGCTCCTCTTCAATCCTGAGAAGCCGGTTGTACTTTACAACTCGCTCACTTCGGCTCGGTGCACCGGTTTTAATCTGTCCGCAATTCAAGGCAACTGCCAGATCTGCTATCGTCGTATCCTCTGTCTCTCCGGAGCGGTGGGACATAATACTCGTATAACCAAACTGTTTGGCAAGCTTGATCGCTTCCATCGTTTCCGATAAGGTTCCGATCTGATTGAGCTTAATTAGGATTGAATTACCACAGCCTTCTGCAATTCCCTTTGCAAGCCGTTTCGTATTAGTGACAAACAGATCGTCCCCCACCAACTGTACTCGATCGCCGAGTTCCTGTGTCAATTTCTCCCAGCCAAGCCAATCCTCTTCATCCAGTGGATCTTCGATAGAAATGATAGGGTATCGTTCCACTAATGACTTCCAATGCGCGATCAACTCCTCGGAGGAATATCTCACCCCGGATTTTGGAAGCAGATACATCCCCTTTTGATCACTTTTCCATTCACTTGCCGCTACATCAATAGCAATCCGGAAGTCTTTTTCCGGTTCGTACCCTGCCTCTTTGACCGCATCGAGAATACATTCTATTGCCTCTTCATCACTCTGCAAATTGGGCGCAAATCCACCCTCGTCACCAACAGAGGTTGCCAAACCTTTTCGTTTTAATAAGGCAGCCAATGCATGAAACACTTCTGCGCTCCAACGCAGCGCCTCGCGGAATGAGTCCGCTCCCACCGGCATGATCATAAACTCCTGTACATCTACTGTATTGGCCGCATGCGCACCACCATTCAAAATGTTCATCATCGGCACAGGCAGTTTTGTACCGGATACGCCACCCACGAAACGGTAAAGTGGCGTCTTTAACGATTGTGCGGCTGCTTTTGCCGTTGCAATAGAAACCGCCAAGATCGCATTCGCTCCAAGCACGGATTTGTCTGCTGTGCCATCTTTACGCAGCATTACTTGATCGACCGCATACGTATCAGACGCGTCCATTCCGCGCAAAATACCATTGATAACGTGATTAATATTATCAACCGCCTGCAGCACACCTTTCCCACCATACCGTGTATGAGCTCCATCCCGAAGTTCCAATGCCTCAAATTCTCCGGTAGATGCACCACTCGGCGCAGCCGCCCGTCCTATCGTTCCATCCTGCAGAGTCACTTCTGCCTCTACGGTTGGATTCCCTCTAGAATCCAAAATTTCTCTGCCTGTAACACGTTCAATCTGCAATTGTTTAAGCACACTGATCACCATACCTTTCTTACATTCTATTTTTGATCAGTGTTTCCATTATTTATCATTCTATACATGCAACCGCAGGGCATCATTAATATATCGTTGAATTCCTTCCTTCTGTGAGAAGTCATACTTTTGGTTTATTTTAATATAATATGCCGCAATATTTTCTTTCAAGATTATCTCATTAGAGCGAATTCCATCTGAATACCCTTTCCTGGCAATTTTCCATGGTTTTTCCTCATGCGTGATCTTCTCCAATCTTTTTCCACCATATTCACCAAAAGTATCAACAACTAAGTCAACAACTCTGCGCTTTTTCTCATCAAGTGCATCTTCCATCCCCTCCAAAATTGCAAAACGTGCATCCTCGATCGGGTTAAATTTAAAATCTCGAAACATATCATAGACCTGCGGATACACCGGACCGTGCACCCAAGCCTGACAGTCTTCCGATAGTAATGGTTCTTTATACAATGCACAGGATACACCTTGCACAAAATAAAGCAGTTTTTGAAGCATAAGTGGTGTGACCTCTTCCAAACGCTCAAAAATATACGATATAATCTGCAACATAGTATCAGAAACAGAAAACAGGTCATCAAGGCGCACCGCTGCCTCCATCGCTTTATGATATGCAGTCTGTGCAATCTTATCTTTATTTTGCCATAGTTTCTCTTTCATATAAGACGGTGAAGATAACGCTCTTCTCAAAATGTCAGAGTACTCTTTGGATGGAATTTGTCCTGCATGAGATATCTCGTTATTGTTATCTCTCCAAACCCCAACGCAAGAGAAAAGAGGTGCTTTACCAATTTTGTATATTTTCATTATTCTGTCGATATCTGCAATGGAAACAATTCCTTCATATGCCCTATACTGTTCATCAATTTCTCGAATGTTTCTATCGATTAGACCCGGCACCCCATTTCTCCACCACATTCATTGCATACAGCTACCGTAATTTTAAAAAAAGAATATTCCACCCCTTTAATGATTTTATTTATGCTCTGTTTCTTCAATGTATATCCTGTATTCTGTCTGCACATTGTACAAAAATCCGTCTTACCTTTTGGCGTCTGCTGTGTCATACTAATCACTCCCTGTTCAAAAAAATATTTAAAATAATATTTTATTGGATAATTCTGTTCATGTATAAAGAAACTACAATTACATAACAATGATCCAATTTATTAAATTTTATATATAAGGACACTGGTTTTTAGTGTTTCCTATCCTTTCCAACAGTTCTATATCTTTTTCCAAAAACATATAACTGTTCATGCTCATACCCTTTGTGAGTATTTTGCCGTATCTCCGAAAAATCCTCTACCGTCAAGTCAAGCAGTATTTCTTTTGCTTTCCTTTCATCAATAATATAAGCTAAAAATAAGTCTATATTATCCTGCCTATGCACATTTCTCTCAATTCTATACTGATCATTCTGTATCGCATTCTTTACTTCTGCCAAATAAACAGCTATTTCGCGCTTTGATATCTTCAATACATCTCTTCCCTCCCCACTACAATATGATGTTTTTGCTTTTTTCCTATCACCATAATATCACATGATAGCTTTTTGTCAATATCCTATCACCAAAAAACGTCACACAAAAAGACACGCTCGTTGAACATTTCTGCATTGTCAACTGAGCATGCCTTTCCTTAATAATTCCTTACTCAGTGAACATCTGCACCCAGTAATAAGAATACATATCGTTTGGAACGATCACCAGACCAACACCGATCTTCTTAAACCTGTTATTCATGATGTTTTCTTTGTGCCCCGGTGAATTCATCCAAGAATCCATAACAGCTGCCGCACTTCTCTGACCGGCTGCAATATTTTCCCCGCTGGCCGTTGGTGTTATCTTGTACTTTTCAAAAATCGTAAAACAAGATGTGCCATTCGGACGAGTATGCGAAAATGACTTTGTAAGTTCCTTTGCTCTGTCCTGTGCCGCTTTCATAAGTTTCTCATCCATTGTCAATGCTTCAAGCCCTTTTTTCTTGCGGTTTTTATTGACAATAGAAATCACCTTCTTTTGAAGAGAAATATCTGAAGTTGTGTTCTTTTTGCCCGCTGTCTTCGCGTTTTTCTTCGTTGCCTGCTTTTTCGTGACGGTCACTTTACATTTTAGCGTTTTCCCTTTTACTTTAGCAGTCACCACTGCTTTTCCAGCCTTTTTGCCGGTTACTTTACCTTTCGCATTGACCGTTGCAACAGATTTTTTTGAAGATTTCCATTTTACCTTCTTCTTCGTTCCGCGCACTTTTAACGTGACAGACTTTCCTACTGCGATCTTCGCTGTCTTCTTATTTAGCTTGATCGCGGATGCTGCGTCTGCCACCCCACTATACAACGCACTGCCTGCTAATACTGCTGCCATCAATAATGCCATGGCTTTCTTATTCTTATACTGTTTCATAATAATCCTCCATTCTGTGATTCTTTCCCTGCATCCTGTCAACTCACCTCGCTGACAGGATATCTATGTATTGATACAATTATGACATAGATATAACGTAAATTTTAATGGTGTCCGTACATAAAGTCAACCATAATCCCCTGATGGGAATCATTTTCCTGAAAAAATCGACCGGTTGCAAGAAATTCATCGGACATTTATAATGACTATATGTACGAGATTCTTATATACTATACTGTATAGTATTCAAACTTCCCATACCGGAAGTTATTGCAAAACCACATATTGCTTATTATGTCGGCAATAAATAAAATATTTTGCAGCCAATACAGTAAATTGTTCTGTCATCAGAGACCTAAGATAATTGCCGCAGAACGCAACGTTTTTTACGTGATTTCTTATTTTGTTAAGTCTCTGATGAATACATGCCCGAAGGATTGTCTGAGATGTCCCGGTTTAGCAAGGTATCATCCATTTTGGGACGGGACGCTTTCGCTACGATGCGCTGCGTCACGTTACTTAATGTCTCTGAAATACGAGACATAAGTAACGACGAGCGCAAAGTCCCTTTCAAAAATGATGATTACCTTGCTTACGGGACTTCGAGTTTCCGAAGGGCATGTAGAATAATCATCAGAGACAACAAAATCTAGAAATCACTGTAAAAACAAAATGCGGCAAGGCAATTACTATAGTTCTCTGATGGCAGAAACCGTTCTTTGGCGGCTGCAAAATATCATATAGTTATTGACATAATAAGCAATATGTGGTTGTAGAGGATTTGAGGTATGGGAAGTTTGAGTATAGTATAATATCGCAGGAGTTACTCATTGTAATTACGATGTCAAACACCAGATTCAAACCTTTTGACACTGTAATCTCATTGTACAAATAAGCTGAAACACCGGCTTTTCTGTGCAAAACAAATAAGAAAGTGTAGAGGAAATTATGCATTACCACAATCCATTTCATCAAAAAAGACATACCACGAAAGCATCTCATGGTATAAAGTTTGTTACTTCAATCACTACGACCATTGCGCTGATCTTGGTCTGTGCGCTGGCAGTTTCGCAGATCATTCCGACAGACCGAACGGATCGATCTGCCAAAGTCGCACAGGGTAAAACAACCAGATCAAAAAAGCCTGTGAAAACGACATTTACCCCGGCTTCCGGTGAATTTCGCGGTGTATGGATCTCTTTTCAGGATATTGGAGAAAAGCGCTACACCAAAAAGCAGTTTGAGAATTTCATCAACAAGACGTTTGATAACTGCAAAAAAAATGGATTTAACGCTGTGATCGTTCATGTTCGTCCATTTGCCGATGCCTTGTATCCGTCCAGCTATTTTCCATGGTCTCGCTATGTATCCGGAAAAGCTGGGAAACATCCGGGATTCGATCCGCTCTCCTATGCGGTCAGCGCGGCACATAAGCGGGGCTTAGCTTTCCATGCATGGATCAACCCTTATCGCATTGCCAGCAATACGACCAACGTATATAAACTCCCGAAAAAATCCATTGCCAGAAAATGGGCTGTTTCCAAAAAAGCTTCCAAACGCCGCAATGTATTAAAATGGGATGGGAAACTGTACTTTAACCCGGCTTCCAAAGATGTTCAAAATCTTGTTTGCAATGGTGTCCGTGAGATCGTGCGCAATTATGCTGTAGACGGCATTCATTTTGACGATTATTTTTATCCGAATCTGGGTGCGAAATACAAAAAGGTATTTGACTACAAAGAATACAAAGCATACGCAAAGCGCTGCAAAAAAAGAAACACAAGAAAAAAGTTTCGATCGTAACTTGGCGCAGAAACAACGTATCCAACATGTTAAAACGTGTTCGAACCATCGTACATAGATTGGATAATAATTGCGTATTTGGCATCAGCCCGGCAGGCAATATCCGTAATTTATATGCAAAAAATAATTATTACGCAGATGTCAAAAAATGGATGCGTTCTTCCAAATATATTGATTATATCTGCCCACAGATTTACTGGACATTCAGTCAAAAGACTTGTCCTTTCCGCGAAACCACAAACAAATGGCTCGCGATACCACGCGCAAAATCCGTAAAAGTATATGTCGGTCTGGGCGGTTACCGCGCCGGCATCTCTAAACGAGAGGCAAAATTAGGAGCGGACGCAGAGTGGGGCACAAGCCGCACGAATCTCAAACGCCAGCTCCTATACTTACGCTCACAAAACGGTTGTGGCGGTTTTATGTTGTTCTCTTATTCCGATTTGATCCGCAAATCGGCACGCTCAGAAATGAAGCGATTTACAAAATTGCTGAAAACTGTACCTTCAAATGCTGTAAGACCAACTGCGACGCCAACGGCAGCTCCAACCACTGTACCGACAGCAGTACCAACAGAAACTCCAACAGAAACTCCAACGGACAGCCCAATGGCAGCTCCAACAGAAACTCCAGCGGCAGCTCCAACAAACTCACCGACCGTTACCGGCAACTGATCCCGGACCGCACGGTGAAACCGTTACTTAACAGCTAACTCCGCAGGCGGCTTTGCCAGTATGTTGTGCACCGGAATAACGCTTACAATTGCATTTACCAGCATGATTGCCGCTATCAACGTTATCGCGCCCCACCATGGAAAGCTTAGATTCATTCCAAGGGATGGCACGGATGCGGCGAACTTCATAACCCCTGTCGTGACCACAACCCCAGGAAGTGTCGTATAGCAATTGATCAGCAGCATTTCAAGTATAAAAGAACGAATAATACTTGCCTTGGAAATTCCAAGCAGGCGATACACCGTCAACTCCTCCATTCGTGATGATGCATTGGAGCGGATCGTATAATAAATGATCAACACAGACAAGATGACAGCAATCATTGCAAACAATGCCTTGCTTCTCGTCTTGTCTTTCATTTTGTTCCGATAGGCTTTCACTTGTTGCTCTGCCGGAATCGTCACTTTGACCCGAAACATTTTTTGATACGGTTTCAGTTCACTTTGCAATTGCTTTACCAGCTCTTCCCGCTGCTCCAAATCATCCACATAATATTTTATCTTCTGCATTCCCACTGCCAACTGGTCTGCTAATTGCTTACCGGCGGCATCTGTCAAAACATAATCAACATCACAGGAATTGTCAAATCCACCCACTACAATGTAATTTTCTCCTGCATTACTAACCGGTTCCTCTTCGTAAGACACGGAACTGTTACCAAGCTGTTGCACCGGATATTCTTTCTGGTTTCCCTGAAATTCCTGATAACTTTTGATCTGATCATATTTTGACTGCGGAACCAGCATCTGATCATCCTGCAAGGTTACATTATCGTACTTACCCGGATACAGCTTCTGCAGCTCTGATAATGACATGACCGAATAGGAACTCGCAACCATTCCAAGCAGCTTTGATTGACTACAGTAAATGGACGCCTCGTTGTTGCCACTAATGCCAACTACCGTCAGATCTTTGCTGAATGTGTTAATAGAAAGTGTCTCTCCTAACAACTCCTTTGCGGACGCATATTGACCGGAAATAGCCGTGTCACTTTTCAAGAAACGATCCGCAACCAGCTTATCGATAACAATCTCATCCGATTTCTTTGGAAGCCGTCCATATAACAGATCTTTCTTCGTAACTTTCGATATGTCCACATAGGAAAAGTCGCGGATCACCTGGCTGCTCCCCCGCATCTGATATAACGTATCTGCCTGTATCACCAGGTCACGCGCTGCATCGTAAAACATCATATCCTTACGTTTCCCTTTCGAAAGCACCTTATTATAACACTCCTGCATGGTATCACCAACGGCATATTCTTCTGCCGGAGAAGCCAGTTTCATCTCCACCTGTACATAATGTGAATCATCCTTCACAATCTCTTCCCGATGCACCGTAACTGCTGTGATCAAGTCCGATATCGTCAGTGAAAGCATGATTGCTGTTATTAAAAAGGATGACAACGATAAATGCCTGCTTTTTCCCCAACAACTTCAAATTTTCTAGTGTCATTCGCCAGGTTGCTTTCCAGGACACCCCGGATTTTTTACTCATTTCCAATGGTGATAATTCATATGAGAAGTTCTCAACATCTTCCATCTCCAGTTTTGGTCTTGGCTCATCAAAGATTTCACATCCGGCTTCTTCCCCGCAAAGATCACATCACTTGCCATGTCACTCCGAATATAAAGTTTCCCACTTTTCCATGCCATTTTTAATCGAATAGGTTCCTCTTTGCTGTCCGCATTTTGGTACACTTCAATTTCATTTTCATCGCTTTGCATGGCCTGACATGTGAGCTCCGGCAAATAAATATTACCATCGTCCGATCGTTCATAACTGCTGCCGGAATGATTATCGTAATCTTTTGTAATCTCTCCATCCTTGATTTCTAGAATACGATCCGCAAAAAACTCAGCAATACGGCGCTCATGCGATACTAAAATAACCAGACATTCCTTGGAAATCGCACGCAATATACTCATTGTACGTATTGTATTTTCCTCGTCCAGATTGCCGGTCGGCTCATCTGCCAATATGATCTGCGGTGATTTCACAAGTGCCCGGGCAATAGATACCCTCTGCTGCTGTCCACCCGACAATTTGGATACCAGCTTCTTTTTGTAACGGCCTATACCAAGCTGCTCCAATACATACGATACTCTCTCATCTTTTTCCTCATCCGTCAGATCATAATGACTAAGTGCAAGCTTTACATTATAAGCAACCGTGTAATCCTGCAGCAAATAATAATTTTGGAAAATATAGCCAAATTTTTCACAACGCAAATGTTCAATTTTCTTTGGCTCGTACTTCTTTAATATCGTTTCGTCTACAGTAAGTGTTCCTCCCTGAAACACATCCAATCCACCAACGGTATTTAATAACGTGGTTTTTCCGGAACCGCTTTCCCCAAAATACATACCAAACCTGTCTGTGGCAGCTCCAATGTAATATCATTCAATACATGAAGCTCACTTCGTTTACCGCGGTTAAAATATTTCTGTAAATGTTCTATCTTGATCATTCGCTCACCTTCCCTTTTAACAAATGATTAAACGCTGCTACCATCACCATCGCAGCCACATAATTGTACATAAAGTACGCTAGGTACCCCGGCCATTCATAATAGTAAAGCATAGCACGCAGCGCCGGCACAAAGATTCCAACTACATTCATCACTACCGCGACCACGATAATAGCAGTAATACTGTATCGACGCATCTCCATATAATTGATCTTGCCGATCAATTTTGTGGACATACCCATGAATTTTAAGATTTTCTGGTCTTTGATCTGAATCTTAAATATAGAACGTAAGATCAATATCTCAGCAGCCATCATCACTAATAGTATTGCCACTGCAACGCCGATCGTCCTTAAACGTTCCTGTACCAGATCTGAATCGTATTCATCTGCACCAAAACGCAGTGTACTCACAGCCTCATACCCGGCTTTATCCAATGCCTTTAACACATGATCCATTTTGGCGTAACTTGTAATATATACCGATGCCTGCCTGCTGTCGGTGCGATAATACTTCTCATAAATATTCTGAGAAACCTCTGCAAAATTTGCCCCACAGCCATTTATCTTCTCACCGGTTTCTACGTTCTCGATCTGTTTGACATCCTTGCTTTTCATATCCTTGTCATACTGATCAATATGCAATAAACCGGACTGATCTAAAAGAGTCAAGTCATTATCTTCTGCCCGATACACCGCTGCTTCATATGCACCTGATACACAAAGTTCGTTATCCTTCTTCACGATATCGCCAACAATCGGCCACAATGTTGCCTGTCCCTGATATTTGCCAAGTTGTTGATTATAGGCATATTCATAGAATACTTTGCCACCGGTTACGGTACTTTGCAGCATTGTACATATCTCTGGCGAAAAGTACACCTGTTTATCCTTATTTTTTAACAGTCCGCTTACTTTCATCTTCCGCTGTATATAATTCTCCGTTGATGACCAAAGCACATCGCTTGTATAGAAAAATGTAATCGTATCACCAACCTTATATTTTCCCCGATCGTACAGTACAACTTCATCGATCTTCTTTGGCAGACTGCCCTTTACTAGATCCGATTTCTTCAAGCAGGAAGATGATCGCATGTATTGATCTTTCTTGACGTATTCAACGTTCTGCGAGTCGTACAGCCCCCCTTCATTGCTCGTACTCATCCTATTATAGCCGTACTCCTGTCTATAATCTTTTCCTTCCTCAAAATAATAATTGACGTCATTCACAATATCGTACTGATCCACCGAAACGACGTGCTTCATTTTGGTGAGTTGGTCAATATCTTTTTCGTCATAAACTTTTGATCTTTACGTCTAATTGAAATACGCTTATCGTCTTTGCGCGCAAAAGATGTTGCTGAATACTTTTTGGTGTAAATATCATCTGCATTCATTAGCAACTGCCCGATAAATAAAAACGATACGATAGCAGCAGCTAAGAAAAATCCCATAAACAATGCGATTTTTTCCGGCTGTCTCACTGCATTCATTCGCACAAAGATCCGCCCTATGGTACGATCGCGAAGTCGTTCCTCATTGCTTTCAGACTTTTTACCGGCTGTCGTTTTCTCGTTGTTGTCCACATTCTCGGACATCTCCGATTTCTGCTCTGTGTCCATATTTTCGGATACTTCTGACTTCTGATCCGTGTCCGTATTTTCGGATACTTCTGACTTCTGATCCGTATCCATATTTTCGGATACTTCTGACTTCTGATCTGTGTCCATATTTTCGGATACTTCTGACTTCTGATTCGTGTCCATATTTTCGGATACGTCCAAGATCAATGATCCATCATGCAATCGCACTTTTCTGGTAACATATTTTTCTACCTGTTCATAATTGTGAGTTACCATTATGACCAAATGGTCTTGCGAAAGATCTCGAAGCAATTTCACGATCTGCGCTCCGGTTTCACTGTCCAAGTTACCGGTTGGCTCATCCGCCACAATAATATCCGTATCCTTTGCCAACGCACGAGCAATCGACAATCTCTGCTTTTGACCACTGGACAACTTAGACGCACGCTGGTCTCTCTGTGCACTCAGGCCTACCCGTTCCAAATAATGAATTGCCTTGTCTCCAGCTTCTTTCTCTGGCACTCCCATGATCAAAAGTGCACTGACGATATTTTCTTTGGCGGTATAATGACCGATCAAACTATAATCTTGAAAAACAAAGCCGATCTTAGTACGACGATATTCTTCCCAGTCATCTTCATCATACTGAAATGTCGGCTGTCCATCCACATAAAGCTCCCCATCATCAAACGTATCCATACCGCTGATGATCCTAAGCAATGTTGACTTTCCGCTGCCGCTTTCCCCTGTGATCGCAACAAATTCACCCATGCGAAACTCCAGATTGATACCCTGCAATGCCTGTGTCACTGCTGTTTCGGAATAATAATACTTCGAAATATTTTGCAACTTAATTCTTACTTGCTGCATATTTCCCTCCTTTTTCACGTTGTACATACTTTGACTCCCAACATACTTTGACTCCCAAAAAAGCATATCATAAAAAAAGAGGCGAATCTTCCTGGAAAATTCTACCTCTACTAATATATTTTTTTCCGATTTCTGGAAATTTTAATGCAACATTCTATAATTATTGCTGTAATTTCACGTCCTGTCTTTGTTAATGAAACGCATCTGTCCTGCCTCTTCTCCATAACGCTTTGCAACAACTTCCAATCCCTGCAAATGACGACATTCGGAACATAAATTCCCGAAATCCAACGGCTTACCGCAGATTTGACAATACACCTGCGACACTGTTTTGCCATCTGTATTTTTGTACTGAATACGACCTTCACGGATCCATGCGCGTACCTTCGCATTGGAAATGCCAAAATGGTCAGCCACCTGAGATTCGTTCACATCATTTTTACGAATATAATCTTTCACTTCATTAAACAGATTCATTTCCATGCATGCCGGACATATATCTTTATTATATTCAGGATGTAATCTGCGTCCACACTGCTTACAGCTCTTTATCTCCGAATCTCCAAAACGATTTCTATCTACGATCATATTTTCCCTCCTCTTCTCATATTACTGCAGCTGCCTTTATTCATAAAGCCGGCTGCCACGAACTTTCTGCTCTTATAAGAATAGCACTCTACGAAAATACCGTCAAGAAAAGATACGATCGAACCAGACTTCGTAAATTTGGAACATTGCTTGTCCAAGACCATCACGGATCCAAATAATCCCCCAAATTGCTATTTATTGTTGGAACAGGCTGTGGCGTTGTTGTGTTCTTACGTTTCGAGCTGCTGTCTGTTCCCTTATTTGAGGAAGAAGAATCGCTGTCTGTCCCGGCATTCCCGGTTGACGAATTCTTGGTCTGCGTATCATCATTCGACTGGTTATACTGCAGATTGGAAATCTGTTCACTATCCATATCATAAACATAACTTCCACTCACATCTACGCCATCTTCTGCTTCTGCCGCAAAATCAATCGTTAGCCTGCTCCCATTTTGTTCCGCGAGCTTGTACACCGCAATTGCTCCACTTTTAAACTGAATCTGTGTGTCATTATATTTGGCAAAGATACTGCTGAGAATATCATTGCCGTCTTCCTGCCGGTACAGTTCCGTAGCTTTATCAACATCATACAGCACAAATGTCTGTGCTTTAGTGCCATTATAGATCAATACTGCATATCGTCCGGACGAAGCATCAGATTGCGGCACCCACTTCAACTCGCAAAAATATCCCTTGACCTCGTTCATCTTTTTTTCTTGTTTTGGGACATCATGATCTGACCGATTTCCGGACTTCCGGTCGTGTCAGTGGTCGTCTGCACGCGCATACACTCGTTGCCATCGGCATCTTCCAAAGTCTCTGTCTTGCTGACTCCCGCTTCCTCTGTTCCCTGTGACGCCCTTCTATGCTGATTCAATTCATCAGACGATAATTTCTTTGCCAGGAACTTTGTTGCATCGCTGTCCCAAATATAGTACAGCTTTCCATCGGAGAGCTGCATATAAAACAAGTCCTTCACGTCCGATTCCTGACTCGGCTTCACAGACTGCATCGATGCCGCCTGTTCCCCATATACCGCCTCTGAGACGATCTGCAAACCGGTCTCCTGCATCTGAAACATTACGTACACATACGTCCGCAAGTTCTTAACCTGTTTTGCTGGTGTCGGCGTGACGTTCTCGGCGACCTTGCTTGACGCTGTTGCCTTAGCACTTTCGTCAGTCTTGCCAGCCGGTGTCGGCGTGACGTTCTCGGTGACCTTGCTTGACGCTGTTTTTGACTTACTGTCCGTTTTGTTGGACAGCAATCTCCCGATCTGCTTTTGCTCTGTTGCATCCCACGCTCTCTGCTGTCCCAAAAGCAGTTCTTGAATCCCATCATTATTATAGTCACCGGTCTGCAGCTTCAATCCCTCTGGGAAATAAAGCGTATCCTTCGCAATCCCCTGCTCTCGAAACACTTTCTGCAGGTCAACAACTGCCAATTCACTGCCTGCTGCATCCGCAAGCTGCAGCTCATAACTGTTTGCAAGGATCCTGCCGTTGGCTTCATTACGCTTATGCCGCAAGGAAACTGTCTGTTTCAGTCCACTTGGCGACAATACATCTGTCTGCGAAATGATGAGATTCGTTTTCCTCGTGTCCTTATTTGCGGACAGTTTCTCACTCCCGGCATTCCACGTTCCTCCCGCCCATACATTTTGAACCGGACGCAACAAAAAAAGCCAGAAAAACATCAAAAGCAAAAGGATCACACCGGTCATTTTATAACACATTCGGTCGGATCCCTGATGCAGCAAACGCTGCGACCGTCTCTCTAAGTCTGTTTCAAAGCTTGCACACGCAGTAAATGGCACACGTTTTTCCTGCGGTACAATGTTCAAAATCCCTTGTATATACGCATTCTTGTCTGCCGCACTGCATCTGTCCACGGCACATTCATCGCACGCCATCTGCTCATCCCGTCTAACCAAAAAATACGGCAGCCCATACGCAAGGATCGTACCAATGCAAAAGCAGCGCCGCTACATAAAACGCATTCCAAAGATTGCTTCTGCGAGCACGTCGACACTCCATATGTGCTAATGTATATTTCGCCTCCTGCACATTCATCGTTTCCGGCAAAAACACGCGATTCACGAACAGACCTGTCATGACCGGCAATTCGACCGCTGACTGGTACAAAGTACCCTCCAGTTGTTTTTCCCGCATACGGATCGCGGAACGCACCTTTCCCGCCCGAATCACCAAAAGAACTACCAATAACAGCATTCCTGCAAAGTATCCTATCGCCATGATCCGATAGAGAGACGTTACTTGTATGTTCGCTTGCCATGCATCGCGCAGACTGCGAAGCAGTCCTCCATGCTGCGCATCGATATCAAGTCCTACATCTGCTAAAAATCGATGGTAACTGCGATTCCACGGCGGAACAATACTAAACATACTGGAAATCTGGATCGGACACACGATCCGCAAAAAATACAACCGCCACAGCCATACCATATATTTCTTTGGCAGACCACTTATAACCACACGCAAAAACAGCAGCGGCAGGAACAAACTCACAGCCGCCGCTTCCATTGCGATCACAGTATAAAAAAAGCGATATAAAAAAGCAAAGCCAGCGCTTTGCTTTGCAAGAATTGCTAAAGCAATTCTTGGTGATGTCACGCCACACAACAGCAGTTTCCTATAAATTGAAAAAGCAAAGCCAGCGCTTTGCTTTGCAAGAATTGCTAAAGCTATTCTTGGCGATGTCGCGCTACACAACAGCAATTTCATATCAATTAAAATATCCAAGTGCATTACTATGCCTCCGCATTCACCTTCATTTTTTGCCCAATTACACATTATAAAGCGGTTTGTCGCAATACGCAAGCAGGAATACATCGGTTTGCCGTAATACGAAAGCAGGAATAAAGCTGTTTACCGTAATACGCAATACGCAAGACTGAACTTTGTTGCAATTCCCATGCCAACGTGGTACATTTGAACTACCGCTTAAAATGATAACTAGATCATAATAGAAAAATAAGGAGTACCTATGAACGATTTATTTTTGAAAGTTGCTGCTGCAACGCCGGACATCCGTGTTGCAGATCCCGATTACAATACAGAGCAGATCATCGAATGTATGCAGAAAGCAAATACAGAGCATGCGAAGCTGTTGGTTTTGCCGGAACTTTGTCTGACCGGCTATACCTGTGGCGATCTCTTTTTACAAAAGGCGTTATTAGACGGTGCCATCTCCGGCCTGAACCGTATTCGGAAAGTGTCCGCTAATATGGATATGATGACCATTGTTGGTCTGCCTTTTTCTTATATGAACCGGCTATATAACGTAGCCGCTGTCGTATTCCATGGAGAAGTAATATGTCTGATCCCCAAAACTTTTATTCCGAATTATTCCGAATTTTATGAAGCAAGGCATTTTACAGCCGCCCCGAAAGAGGGCATTTTCCTTCATATGCCGGAACTTTGCGATGAGGAGGGATTAGATCTCATCTGGTTTGGCAGCAAGACCTTGTTTCAAGCAGACAATATGCCGGGATTGATCATTGGTGCGGAGATCTGCGAGGACTTATGGACTGCAGCGCCACCTTCTACCGCACACGCTCTGCACGGTGCAACCGTCATTGTTAATCTGTCGGCCAGCGATGAAACAACCGGCAAAGATATTTATCGCCGTGAGTTAGTAACCGGACAGTCTGCCCGCCTTTTGTGTACATATATTTATGCAGATGCAGGAGAAGGCGAATCCTCTACGGATCTTGTATTCGCCGGGCATAATCTGATCGCCGAAAACGGTACACTGCTCAACGAAAGCAAGCGTTTCCAAAACGGTATGATCCTGTCTGAGATCGATCTGGGGCGTTTAACCAGTGAGCGTAGACGCATTTCCACGTTTCCACAAATTGTTCCGGGCACCGACGAGTCAGGGAAAGATGCTTATCAGATTATTCATTTTACATTTCAGCAGGTGGAAGAGACAACGCTCACAAGACATTATGAACGAACACCGTTTGTCCCGAACAGTAAGGCAGACCGCGACCGCCGCTGCGATGAAATTTTACACATTCAGGCGATGGGACTCAAAAAAAGATTGGCGCATACCCATTGCACCAGCGCTGTGATCGGCATATCCGGCGGATTGGACTCAACGCTGGCTCTGTTAGTTACTGCGAAAGCCTTTGATCTGCTTGGACTTGACCGAAGTGGTATCGTTGCCGTCACGATGCCTTGTTTTGGCACGACCGACCGCACTTACCAAAACGCCTGCACACTCACAAAGCAGCTCGGCGCAACACTAAAAGAAGTCCCGATCCACGAAGCAGTTGAACTTCATTTTCGGGACATCGGACACGATCCGAGCAGCCATGATGTTACGTATGAAAACTCACAGGCCAGACAGCGCACACTGATCTTAATGGATCTTGCCAACCAGTCAAACGGTATGGTGATCGGTACCGGTGACATGTCAGAGCTGGCACTCGGCTGGGCAACTTACAACGGCGACCATATGTCCATGTATGGCGTCAACGCGTCCGTTCCAAAGACGTTGGTTCGTTATTTGGTATCCTATTATGCGGAAACGACGGAAGATCCTTCGCTGAAAGCTGTGTTATTAGATGTCTTAGATACCCCGGTAAGTCCGGAACTCCTGCCTCCAAAGGATGGCAAGATTGCTCAGAAAACAGAAAATATTGTAGGTCCTTATGAACTACATGATTTCTTCTTGTATTATCTAATGCGTTTTGGATATACACCGACGAAAATCTTTCGTTTGGCAAAATATACATTTGCGGGAGAATACGATGATAAAACCATCTATAAATGGTTGAGAACATTTTATTGGCGTTTCTTCGCCCAGCAATTTAAGCGTTCCTGTCTGCCGGATGGGCCAAAGGTCGGCAGCGTTGCATTGTCACCGCGCGGCGACTGGCGTATGCCTAGTGATGCCTCCGCTGCTCTTTGGATGAAAGAATTGGATACGATCGAACAATCTCTTTGATGTTGTCAAAAACGTTCTAATGCCCGTGTCGGAATTTCATTGCCGGTGCGGGCATCTAATATGCTCTCTGTTTCGCTAAGTGCATTCTGATACCACATTGCTGCTTCCGCCAGATCCCCACACTCTTCAAAATAAGCTCCAAGTTCACAGCATAGCTCAGAAGTAGGTGCCGTCACTGCATCCCGCAATGCATATGCCAAAAAATGCGAAACATCTCCCGCCAAACGATAACCTCGTGTCAGCACACAGATTGCCTCTCGAAGCGCATCCTGTCCACTGTCCGGATCCTCCATTACTCTTTGGAAAAATCCCTTCGCTCTGTTAAAATCGCTGACGTCTCCACAGCGATACAATTCCATTGCATACATATGGCGCAATTTATCGGACAACAGTTTCTCACGATCCGCTGCGGCTGCCAGTGCCTCTAGGTCTCTTTTGGCATGTCCGGGCGATGGTCTGTGCTGAATACGTATCTCACTGTCAAACACAACCGGCTCCAAACGTAACGTCTCATGAATCGGATCGATCCAAGTAAACGAACGCAGTCTCTTATATAATTTAGGGCGGTACTCCTCCGCAAAATTATATACGGTACTAAGTTCCGGCGGTGTGCAATACAGCATTTGCACAATCTCAACTTCAGGCAGCAATACCTTTTTGAGCTGCAATAACTTCTGCAGCTCTTCCGGCTCCAAATATTCATCGGCATCTGCCGTATAAATGTAATCACCGGTTGCCTTGGAAGCTGCATAGTTCCTTGCCTCTGCAAAGTTTCCTGTCCACGCAAAATCATAGATCTGATCGGTATACGCTGTGGCGATCTTTTTGGTTGCATCGGTAGATCCGGTATCCACTATAATGATCTCATCCATCGCTGATGCCATGGACTCCAAGCACCGATTCAAAACTGCCTCTTCATTTTTCACAATCATACAAAGGCTAAATTTCATGCACTTCTCCCCCTGGCACACACTACTGCAGTGTCTCGCGCTTCATTCTGACACAACTTATTCTGCAGTGTCTCACGCCCTGTTCCAATGCACACACTACCGCAGCGTGTCTCATGCCCTGTTCCAATGCACACACTACCGCAGCGTGTCTCATGCCACATCCTGATACATCTTATTCTGTGTCGTCCCCGGTATCGCCTCCGACATCATCCGGCTGTGTATTATCGCTCGGCACATCACTTGGGTCATCATCAATAGTCGTTGGTGGTTCCGTTACCTCCGGCTCTGCCTTTGGTGTTGCCGTAACAACCGGCCTTTTCGTTGCTTTTGGCTTTGCCGTCTCCTCCGGTGTTTCTGTCTCACGCGCCTCAGGATCGATCGTTTCACGTGGTTTTGTCGAGTAACTTCCATCTTTCTTGTCTGACTTGCTGCTTGATGATTCCGATTCCACAAAATCCTTATTCTCCAGGCCGACATGAATCTCGTTCATAAAGTTTTCCCAAATTGTAAGCGGATACGTACTTCCGTACAGATCCTCTAATGTTCTTGGCGAATCATATCCCACCCATACCGTCGTTGTATAATATGGAGTAAATCCGCAGAACCATCCATCTTTTTTGTCGTTCGTCGTTCCCGTCTTACCGGCGCAAGACATATTGTTCAATTCATGTCCTGCTGCTGTACCACTTGTCAATACACCGGTCAAAATATCTGTCATGGAACGTGCTGCATTTTTATCATAGACTTTCGTTCCCTTCCGCTTGGTTCCGTTATTCTTCAAAATAACATTTCCCTCGGAATCTGTAATCTTCTTAATGCAGGTCGGCTCGCGATAAACTCCATCATTTTCGATCGTCGCATACGCAGAAGCCATCTCGACCGTTGTCACGCCGTTCGTCAATCCACCAAGCGATGCAGACAGATAATAGTCATTGTCTACAATATTGGCAAAATGCATTTTGAGCGGATAACTAAGACCAACCTTCGGCGTAATTTCCTTAAAGATCTTCCAAGCGACAACGTTCTTGGACTTCTCTACGGCACGGCGCAACGTGATCTTTCCAAGATAGCTGTTGCCTGAGTTGCTAGGACCACCCTTAAACTTCGAATCGTCCACGATCGAATTCGGTGTATAGCCGCGTTCCAATGCAGGCGTATATACCGCTACCGGCTTAAAGCAGCTACCCGGCTGACGATAACTCTGGAAAGCTCGATTCAACGTATAACCCGTCGTTGATTTCTGCTTACGTCCACCGACAATTGCAACTACGAATCCCGTCTCATTGTCAATGCAAGTAGCCGCGCCCTGTAACTTGTAAGTACCATCCTTTGTTTTTTCCTTAAATCCCTTCAGGGCATCATTCACACTCGTCTGCAGTTTTTTCTGTCTGGAACGACTGAGTGATGTATAAATATGATAGCCTCCGGTATTCAACTGTGTTCTACACTCGTCGTACAGCGTATCGTACTCTTTTTGATAATTTTTGCGATCTGCGTCATTGGCAAATTCATAGCGGAACTCAAATCCGTGTTGCTGCATCAACGCTTTTGTCGCACAACTGATCGCATAGGTAGCCATATAGTCCTGACTCTTGATCGCCTCTGCCGGATCCAGGACAATCTCCGTATAAGAAGCATCGCTGTACTCTGCCTCCGTAATTTTCTTTTCCTGCAAAAGCTGTTTCAAAATACGGTCTTTACGCTTGATCGTATTGTCATAATGCTCCAACGGATTATACGTTTCCGGTCGGTTCGGGATCGAACACAAAAATGCCACCTCTGCAAGATTCAACTCCGAAGTTCCCTTGCTAAAGTAAGCTCTGCTGGCTGACTCGATACCGTACTTTGCATTCGCAAAACATACGTTATTAATGTAAAATTCCAAAATCTGGTCTTTGGTATATTTCTTCTCCAGCTCCATTGCGTAAAAAATTTCACGCACTTTTCGCTCATACGTTTTATCATCCGTCAAATAGATCTTACGGGCAAGCTGCTGCGTGATCGTACTTCCGCCTCGAGAAATCTTTTCATGGAACAAACGACTCTTTACAAGCAGTACTGCCGCTTTCATAGTGGAGAGAATATTCACTCCGTCATGTTCATAAAAATCTCGATCTTCCGTCACGATAAAACAATCTTTCACCGATTGCGGAATTTGATCAAACGCCAAATAATAGGAATCTTTGTCTCCCCGCAACTTGGCGATCACTTTTTTATCTGCCGAATAAATAAAACTGGTCTCCGAAGAACGGAACGTTTCCGTCGTCGATGACTGCACATCCTGCTTTGCCTGATTGCGCCAACGCAACAGATCATCTCCAAATTTAACGTAAAAAACAATCATTACTGCCATGATGATCAATAATATAACAAGCAGTGCAATTTTCATCGCCAACCGAAGCTTCGGATGCTTTCGCTCTTTTTGCGGTGTGAACTTTTGTCCCCGCTACTCTAAATCCACTCATATCCTCCTCTTTCTGCGCAGTCTTATATCCACTTTTTGCGCCCCTTATTTTCTGTATCACATTTAGCAATTTCCCCTTAATAACCCGCAGATCCACTCTTCTAGAGCTTTCCAGCTCGTCTCGCACGCTGATCTGCTCGCTTCTCCAAGAGGCTCATTATATGATATTTCGTACTTTTTACGGCATTATAATAGCATATTTCTATAAAAATTTCATCCTTTCCATAGCATTTCACAAAATTGTAAGATTCAGTCATGATCTCGTATGACATCTTTTTTTTAAGCCTTATTTCATAAATTCCATTAATAAGAACAAAGCCAGCGCTTTGCTTTGCAAGAATTGCTAAAGCAATTTTGGTGGTATAACGTAACAGCACGAGTAATTTCCTATTCCGTAATAAAAGCAGAGGATGTACTTTTAGTCACATCCTCTGCCAGTAGTTATACACTTTTTAGTTGTCAACTCATGTTTCAAGAAACATAGTAAACATTACTTGATGACTTTCACTTTTATTTTGTATCGCTTCTTCAAAAATTTACGTTCCTTATACATTTCTGAGTTCTTTGGCGTTTTTATGGTAATCTTGGAAAGGTTGCACTTTAATCCCCGATGATAAAATATGCTGTCAATGTACCACCCAAGATTTTTTATGCCTTTAGGAACCGTCACACTTCTCAATTTAGGACATTCGAAAAACATATTCTCCAAGTTTCTTGACTCCTTCCTTTAGCACCACTGTCTTTAACTTTTTGCAATATTGAAATGTTAGATCCAGTTCCACTTTTTCCATATACGGTTATCTTCTTCAACGCAGAGTTATAAAATGCATACGACCCCAATTCTTTCAGTTTTCTAGGCATTCTAATGTAATTCAACGAGCAACACTCAAAAGCATTCTGTTCAATCACCTTTACCGTATCCGGCAGGATCACCTTTTTTAAAGTTGGTGCAGAAAGAAAACGCAGATTCTGCTATCTTTGTTGTCCCCTTTTTACTTTGACCGTTTTTGCCGTATACTTTCTTGGAACAGAAATTAATTTCTTTCCGTTCTTAGTATATAAAATCCCTTTATATGATTTTAACCATTTGTTGCCGGATGCTACGTCAAATTGCTTCAAATTCATCAAGAAAGACTGCATACCGGAACCATATCCTTCCTTCAAATAACCTCCGTCTGCATTGACTTTTTACTGTTTTGGAATCTTTAAAACCTCAACTTTTGGTATTGGCCATTCTGGCAAATCCGCTGGTGCCTCTACCAATCTTCCATATACATCGCTCAATCGAACCTCTGTTACTGTTTTTCCATCAATTTTTTCCGGTATAGTAATGACTTTTTGTCCATATTCATAGCAACAATAACTGCATGATTATCTTTCTCGGAATACCGATATATAAAGCCATCTTTTTCATCCCATTTACCTGTCATATCAGCATAAAGTTTAAAATATTTTTGTGTCAGTGTTGATTCCGTCTCATCCGCTTTTACAAGCGAATACTGATGAAACAATACCATAAAACTAAATAACATCATACATAAATAATATTTACATTTCATACGAATCCCTCCTGTTCAACTATACTTTTTGTTATCATGTTCCACATACTAATATTCCTAGTTTCAATCACAACGTGAATATGTTTTCCATGCCGAAGTTGTGCTGATAGACTTATCTAATTTTCTCGCATAAGTATATACCCTGTATAAGCAAATATCATTCTTTGATTCTTCGAGTCATTTGCTCCAAAGCTGACCACGATCCCTTTCCTTACTCGTTTCTTTTTCATTTGCTTCTCCTTACCCATGTCACTTTTCACATGTAAAAATAGCTACTTTAGATACAAAAAATAATTCACTCTATACAGAACTTCCGTTAGTTACATCTTTTAGTACACCATAGATTTTGTGCAGTGTCAACAATATCAGCGTAATCTTAATAATTCTTAAGAATTTGGACATATCTGATCATCTATACAAAAACCCCTCGCCCCTTTTGAGATGCGAAATTGATGGATATCTGGTTGATGATTCACAAAATACTGCAAGGAAAATTCAAACCTTTTAACACCTTAATCATCATGAAAAAAAGTGATTAAATAACTGAAACATTGAGAGCAAAACATATATTCAGAAAAAGCACACATAAGCAAGCTAAATTCCTCAAAATCCTAATTCCAGTCAACTGATATGTAATGACCTCTTGTCAAGTACAAATTAACAGAAATCACCACAAACTTTATTTAATTGTTGCTGAAGGCACCCAGAAAGAGCCTCGGAGTATCAGTTCTCGGCCTTGGCCACTCTGATATACGTGGATTGGTTACCTACAGGTCAATGGTCCGCCGTGAGCTCTACCGTCTAAAAGCGTGGATCACAGATCTCTCTGTACCGACATAGTTGAATCGTAGATAGCTCGAACCTTGAAATGGCCGAAGCCCTTTCAAGATGTCTTCAGTTGTTACTTTGTATTGGCCAGATGTATGTGGCGTAAGCCATCTTACATCTGCTTAATTACCCACCATAACAGCGGGATGATGATGTCAAGGCTGCGCAAGCACCGCCATAGGCGGCTTGGTCTTGACAGTAGCAGCACGATGTTATACCCACGTCAGGCAATGTTATCTGTCATCATGCCCCACATGAAGCATGCAAGTTCCCTTGCGATTGCTGTTTTGGCTACATTATGTTTCTTATACTTATTAAGCACCATCTTGTAGTATCGGCGTCTTAGACGCTCGTTAGCTTTGTCAGCATAAGCGATGACTGCAGGTGTATTCCCTGACTGACGGGACTTCAGTTCTTTGGATTTGAAACCAACCTGTCCTCTTGCATAGCATTGTGACGCTTCTGTTAGGAGTAGCCGTACATGCCTGTTTCCTGCTTTGGTAATTCCTAGTCTGTTCTGATCATCGCCGCTGGAATCTTCACCAGGTACAAGACCGAGGTAAGAAGCAAAGTGCTGGGCAGAAGCAAAGCGCTTGAAATCACCGACTTCAACCAGAACAGAAAGTGCAGTATGTGTCTTCACACCGATGAAGCAGCAAAGCTTTTTCACTGCTTCCTTGTATTCATCCTGTGTTGCAAGCTCCTCAATACGCTTATCCAATCGTTCAATCTTGTCTGATAGTGTCTGGTATGTCAGCAGGTATTCGTCGAGGATCTCCTTGTACAGAGCCTCAGGAGTTAAGGCCTTAAGCCATTTAAGATGAGCTGCTGTCCAATGACTTTTTCCGTCATAGCGATAGTTATGGCGTAAACAGAACGCAAGAATCTGCTGCTTCACTTTTTCAGTGCTAGTTTGTGATCGTCCCTCATGCGCAGGAATTCTTTTGTTTCTTCATCCTTTGCAGTTGGGATATGAACAGGGCTGTAGTTATGCTGTGCAAGACATTTGGCAATGATTTCAGCATCACGTCTGTCTGTTTTTATACGCTTTTTACTACGCTGTTCAAGCATTGTAGTAGGAGCGAGAATAATGCATTTTACATTGTTCGCCGTTAATTGGTGATACAAAGTATAACCGAAGCAGCCAGCCTCATAACCGCATATGAAGTTAGCATCGTCTCCGTAGATGGTTCTAAGAAACTCCAGATAGTTCAGAACTTTTTTTGTAATCAGCTTCTGTCCTCTGGTAGTGAGAAGCCTTTTCGGCTTCAATTGTGTAAGCGCAAAGTGAAAAACTTTCCTTGTGAACATCCATTCCTACGTAAACTGTGTTATAATTCATTTGATGACCTCCCTTTGTATGCGGTAATCCCTGTTACTATCTGCTTTTGACAATCATTAGTATACAGGTAAATCCACGAAGTTACAAAGTGGAGGTCATTACATATTGTCTAACTACCTAAGAAACGCAAGCTGAATTTCCTAGAATTCTAATTCCAGTCACTCAATTCAATTCGTCCCTCCCCTACTTCAATAACATAGTACAGCGGAAGAAGCTGCAGGGTATCTGCACGGAGAGACGCTGATGACCTCTACCTCATTGCAGGGATGGATGCTTGTGTGCTATCAGGGATTTCCATTAGGGTTTGCCAAAGCCACAAAAGGCACACTGAAAAATCATTATCCAAAAGGGTTGCGAACACAATATTAAGGAAGCGCCAACCAAAAACAGAGCAAAACGCTGGTTTTGCTCTGTAGTTTGTTCGCTATTAGCACTTATTGCAAATGCTACTTGATGACTTTCACTTTTATCTTGTATCGTTTCTTTTAAAATTTTCGTTCCTTATACATTTCTGAGTTCTTTGGTGTTTTTATGGTAATGTTGGAAAGGTTGCACTTTAATCCCCGATAATAAAATATGCTGTCAATGTACATCCAAAGATTTTTTATGCCTTTAGGAACCGTCACACTTCTCAGTTTCGGGCAACTAGTAAACACATATTCTCCAAGTTTCTTAACTCTTTTTTTAGCAATACAGACTTTAACTTTTTGCAATCTGAAAATGTTTCATCCAATTCCACTTTTCCGTATATGGTTATCTTCTTCAAAGCAGATTCTTGAAATGCACTCCCGCCCAATTCTTTCAGTTTCCTAGGCATCCTAATGTAATTCAACGAACAGCGCACAAACGCACTCTGTCCAATCACCTTTACCGTATCCGGCAGGATCACCTTTTTAATGTTGGTGCAGAAGGAAAAAGCGAAATCTGCTATCTTTGTTGTTCCCTTTTTTACTTTGACCGTTTTTGCCATATACTTCCTTGGTACAAGAAGCAGTTTCTTTCCATTTTTCGTATACAACATTCCCTTGTATGACCTATACCACTTGTTAGCCGATGCCACGTTAAATTTCTTCAGATGTACCAGATAAGACTGCAGTTCTCCGCAATACCCTTCCGTCAGCCCTATTCCTGCATAAATATTTATAACCTTGACTGTCTTCGGAATACTCAAGTACTCAACCTTTGGAACCGGATTGTCCTCATGTTCTCCGTAAAATTCATCTCGAAAATAGTAATTTGAGCTACAGCTAAATACATCCATCAGTTCAATCTTCGTTACTGTTTTACCATTGATCTTCTCCGGTACGGCAACCTTTTTTTGTTCCATTGGTATCGCAACGATCGTTGCCGTATTCTTCTTATCCGAATAAAGATAAGTAAATCCGTCTTTCTGACCAAATTTACCATAATCCTCCGCAAATTCGGTAAAATATCTTTCACACAGTTTTACGTATCTGTCATCCGCATTTGCCGTTGTCGACTTCGAAAATATTGTTACGATACACAATAGTATCATCACTGCATAATACCTGCTTTTCATAATAATCACCTGTCCTTTCCTGCATCTCCGCCACATAATTACTGACTGTTACTGATAACTTTATTTCATAATAAATCAACCATCTCCCCGCGAATATGTTCGCCATGTGGATGTTGGTGCAAATGACGTATCCAACTTTCTTGCATATGTATAAATCCTAAACATGCATATATTATTTTTTCCGGGAACCACTGTATCATATGTCCCGCCGAAATTATTAAATACATTATGGTCAAACTTATTATGAATGTAATAATAATCTTTCAGCAATCCTGTAACCACAACCTTGGCACCATGGGTATATCTTCTTCCACTTGAGCCCGGTTTATCCGCATAATTTTGATGTGATTTCTTTTTTCTTCCGGAATCCGCCACGTTATCATCCAAAGCCGAATATGTCATTCCTGTCGTTGATGTATAAGCATCTAATTTATCTATAATTTTCTTATACTCATCTTTGGTAAATATATTCTTTCCTCCTTCTCCGATCATATTGGCCTTAAGTTCTTTTTTCATGGTGTCACTATTTGGCACAATCGATTTGTGAGAAAATGCATCCCCTGCTACATGCAGTGCCATTCCAAGCACCCGCAGTGCTCTGTTATTGGCAGCCGCATTGGTCCCGGTATAGGCATTTGGGATGTTATAAGCCTTACCGCCTTTTTTAAGTTCTTTGGTGCAGATAATATTGATCGCCTTATTGATATATGACAGATTTGCCAGATCAATGACTGCACCTTTGGCAGAATCACTGTTCATGATTTCCGTAATGCTCTTACTCGTTTCTTTTTCATTTGCACCTCCTTACCCATGTCACTTTTCACATGTAAAAATAGATACTCTAGATACAAAAAATAATTCACTCTATACAGAATTTCCGTTAGTTACATCTTTAGTACACCATAGATCTGTTACCTTGTCAACAATAGCCGCATAATCTTAATAATTCTTAAGAATTTGGACATATCTGATCATCTATATAAAAAACCCTCGCTCCTTTTGAGATGCGAAATTGATGGATATCTGGTTGAAGATTCACAAAATACTCGCAAGGAAAATTCAAACCTTTTAACACCTTAATCATCATGAAAATGATTAAATAACTGGAACATTGAGAGCAAAACATATATCCAAAAAAAAACACAAATAGGCAAGCTAAATTTCCCAAAATCCTAATTCCAGTCACCCAATTCAATTCGTCCCTCCCCCTACTTCAATAACATAGTAAATGAATATCATATTATCTTGCATTTTCCATACCAAATGCTACTGTTATCTATATCTGCCATATATTTCCTATTATATGGACTTGTAAAATCTTCTGGCATTGAGAATTTGAGTTGACTTTTTCTGTATAACACGGAAAAATATGGGAATGCTGTCATTGAAAGCAAGATTGATCACCTTGCACAAAGCGAACGAATTTCGCGACACCAACATGATACCTGCAATATGATGCTAGGGCTTCCCTAGATTTACAGGATCAAAAAAGACAGGAGGATTACTATGTTTTACCATAACTTATCTGATACAGACACCATTCTTACGCGCGTTTCCACTCGGCTGCAACAGCCTCAAAACACTGACCGCAGGAGACGCTATAGCAAAGCTGTTGCATTACTGCTGCTTTTTACAGTGTCTTTCGCTACATTGTTGACCGGACTGCGTGCAGTAAATGCAAACGCTGTACATACCAGCTTCACCCATTCTCAACAAGCAAAGGCCAAGGCTCATCAGATAAATTCCCCATCGACTGATCTTGTCGATAGTATGATTCGACTGCACGTCATTGCCAATAGCAATTCGACTGCCGATCAAACATTGAAATATCAAGTACGAGATGCCATTATTAACGAGCTGCAGCAAGATTTGGCAAATGCAGCAGATCCACAAGAAGCAGAACAGCGAATCTGCGCCGAAAAAGATTATATTATGAATACTGCTGAAAAAGTGATTCGCTCACACGGTTTTTCCTACCCGGTATCTGTGTCACTGGAAGATCGCTATTTTCCAACCAAACAATATGGCGATTTGACCTTTCCACCGGGAACGTATCGTGCACTTTGTGTGGAAATTGGCAAATCTGAAGGCCGTAACTGGTGGTGTGTGCTATTTCCATGTCTTTGTTTCGTTGACGAGACTACGGCTGTAGTCCCAGAAGACTCTAAACAAAAGTTGAAGCAGCATATAACCACAGAAGAATATAACCGCCTTACAGCCACTCCCTCTCTGGGATCAAAGCAACGCACGACCGGCTCAGCTTCCTCTCCGGCGCCAAAGAAAAAAACGCCATCGCCTTCTCCCAAGGTCTCGTTTCACTCCGGCATCTATGACTGGATTACCTCTCACTAGTCAAATAGGTGTTGAAACAAGCTCCCTTGCGTTGCGAATTTGTGATATAATGAGCCTCAGAGAAAACAAGCGGCTGTGAAGCAGACATTTGTTTTTCTGGGCTCATTAACGAGCAAATAAGCTTGTGAAACAAGCGAATAAGCTCTGAAAGAGCGTATTTGCGAGTTTAATAAAAAGGCTAATTGATGGATATTAATAAGCCTCAGAGAAAAACAAGGAGGATACTTTTTGGATAATAACGTAGTATTGACATTACGAATGGAACAATTAGACAGCGAAGATGGTGATGGAATTATAAATACATATCCGGCAAAATACCGTAAAGTCGGTGACTGGCATGTATTTTCCTACGAAGAGACCGTCTCCTCAGACCCTGGAGACCGCACCAAAAACCTTCTTAAGATAAGAGACGAAGAAGTAATCTTGATCAAGAAAGGTACCATCAATTCTACCATGGAATTTCGCAATGATGATGTTTTCCGCGGTTTTATGACACACCTTACGGAGCTTTGCAAATGGTGCTCAACACCGGTCTGGTACAGATGACAAACGATCCGGACACCATAGAGGAACTAGAACTGGAAGGTGAACCGGATCTCTATACTGCCATTGAGTATGAACTTCAGATGGGCGGAAATAGTCTCGGCAAATACGCTATGGAAATATTGATCAATAACAAGCCGATCGCTTAATTGATATCAGACCATTTTGGATATTTTCCATTGTAAATATCTCGGATTTGTTTGGTCGATAAGTCTGTGATTGGATTGTTCTTTTGCAACACGATTACAATTGCCTCATCAAAGAGTCTTGGTGGAAAGCTGCATACACTCGCAGCTCTTCGACAGCCTTTTTCCGACAATTTATTTCCATGTTTCTTCATCAGCAGATAGGACTGCTCAATCTCATCACAACGGTCAGCGATTCTCTCAATATTATTAGATACGCATAATAACCCCTGCCGTCTGCTCTGACTGTAACTCTGTCAAATTACCGCTTGCAAACATCTTCGAAATATAATTCGAAATGCATACCTGCAGTTCCTTGACATTGTCTGAACATTCTGCAAATCTGCCTTCTGCCGCCTTTGCTTTTCTTTCCCTCTACGTTACGAGCATTTTTCTATACTAAAAAAACAAAGCCAGCGCTTTTAAACACAAAAAAACCTGCAAAGTACATTACATACCTTGCAGGTTCCATGTTTGAAATCTTATTTATTTTTCTTTTTGGTGTCTTTTTCAAGCTCTGCACGTTTCTGATTCAGTTCTTTTGACTTCTTCTCAGCACGTTCACGCATACGCTCACCAAGCTTTTTTTCTTGCCCTTAGGTGCATGCTCTAAATTGTTGTGAAGTCCCTTTACATCCATAATGTAAATTCCGCTGATCGTCGCACGAATCTCTTTCTTAACCGGAATCAGATCAAAAATCTTGTCCTCGCAGATAAGAGACATGATTCTCGGACCAATCTTTGCTTTGACGATCGGCACCTTGCGTCCGCGCATATACTTCGGCACCTGTTCAAGCACCATTGGCGGCAGTCCCGAATCTTTGAACTTCATCTTTTTCTTATCAATGACCAGAAGCTTGGCACTTTGTGCAGCCTCCTGCAACTGTCTCTGTGAATCTTCCTGTCTGTCCTGCAGTTTCTTACCATAAATACTTAACGCAACCAACGCCGCAATCAACAACACAATAACAACAAGCATTACTATGACCCATGTTGATACACCGTATACCGGCATTACATTCCATGTGTAATCCATCTTAATTCCTCCATCTGTTCATTCTATATACCAGCCACTGACAGCTACGCATACTGTGTTATCATAGCACACTTCTTACTTATAATCAAATTGATATACTGTAACAGATAATGGAGGCAGTGTCATTTTGATCGAATAGTCTCTTCCATCAAAAGTAATCTTGTCCGCTGTCACCTTCTTCGCATTGCGTACTCCGGTTCCACCATATGCTTTATCATCCGACGTCAGGATCAACGAATACTCTCCGCTGCATGGAACACCTACCCGGAAATCTTCTCTTTTCACCGGAGTAAAGTTACATACAAAGAGAAGCTGTTTCTTCGTCGTTTTACCTCGGCGCACGAAAGATACCGTACTCTGATCTGCATTCAGACAGCTCATCCACTCAAAGCCCATAATGTCATAATCATTCACATACAGCGCTTCATTTTTGCGATACAGTGCATTCAATGCTTTCACATAAGCCTGCATCTGTTTGTTGCGCTCTTCACCAAGCAAATACCAATCCAAACTGCGGCTTTCGCTCCACTCGCGATATTGTGCAAATTCTTGTCCCATAAACAATAACTTCTTACCGGGATGTCCATACATGAAGCCATATGCTGCTCTCAGGTTAGCAAACTGGTCATCCAATTCTCCCGGCATTTTGTTGATCATGGATCCCTTACCATGAACAACCTCATCATGCGACAATACCTGAATAAAATTTCACTATACGCATAGTCCATACTAAATGTCAGCTTACCATGATTACCGGAACGGAACAATGGATCCATATGCAGATATTCCAAGAAATCATTCATCCAGCCCATATTCCATTTGAATGTAAATCCAAGACCTCCATCGCGCACACTTGTACTGACTTTTGGCCAAGCTGTAGACTCTTCGGCAATGATCATGCAGCCCGGTACCTGCTTCTCAAATTCGCTGTTCATATGACGGAATAAGTTGATCGCATCGTAATTTTCATTACCGCCATCTTCGTTTGGCAGCCACTCGCCATCATCTTTACCGTAATCCAAATACAGCATAGACGCTACAGCATCTACTCGCAGTCCATCTACATGGAACTTTTTCATCCAAAACAAACCATTGGCAAGCAGGAAATTGCTGACCTCACGGTTGTTGTAATTAAAGATATATGTACCCCAATGCGGATGTTCTCCACGTCTTGGATCCGGATGCTCATACAATGGCTGTCCGTCAAACATACCAAGTCCGTACGCATCCTTCGGGAAATGTGCCGGTACCCAGTCTAAGATAACGCCAATCCCCTGGTCATGCATATAATCTACAAAATACATGAAATCATCCGGATTGCCATATCGTCTGGTTGGAGCATAATAACCCGTTACCTGATATCCCCAAGAGCCGTCAAACGGATGCTCCGCAATTCCCATTAATTCAACATGTGTATATCCCATTTCATGGACATACTTCGCGATCATTGGCGCAAGCTCTCGATAGGAGAAGAATCCATTATCATCATCTTCCACACGTTTTCTCCAAGAACCCAAATGCATCTCATAGATTGCCATCGGCTTCTGCCCCAGAGACTGTCTGGTCTCCTTGGCACGGTCATGCATCCAGCGGTGATCATTCCAATGATATACATTCAGATCTGCCACAACAGATGCGTTATTTGGACGCAACTCAGCACAGTTAGCATACGGATCTGACTTCATCAAGATCTCTCCGGTACGAGTTAAGATCTGGTATTTATACACAGCCCCGGTCTTTACACCCGGAATAAAAATCTCATAGATACCGGACACATTTAACGTGCGCATCAAATGCAGTCTGCCATCCCACATATTAAAATCGCCCACAACACTGACTGCTCTTGCATGTGGTGCCCAAACGGCAAAATACACACCCTTTACGCCATCGATCGTCCGAGGATGTGCGCCTAATTTTTCATAAATATTATAGTGATTTCCCTCCGCAAATAAATACAGATCATCATTCGAAAGCTGCGGATCGAATGAATATGGATCCGCTGTCGTTACAATATCATTTTCTCCATATTGAATATGTAAAAGATACGGTTTTTGTACTTATGATCCGGCACGTATTTTCCAAAAAATCCACTGCCTTCCTGTATCTCTTCCAGTTCTAATGCGTGCTTGCCATTCTTGTCCGTCACAGTAATCTTCTGCGCTTCCGGACGATATACCGTAAACACCTGTCCTTTGCCAAATTCATGTAAACCCAATAAATTATGCGGTGCATTATGATGACCGGCTAGCAGCTCATCATACTCCACCCAGTTGATCCACTGATCCATTTTTTCCTGCATACGTCTTCCCCCATAATTTGTATTTTCCCAGGAATGACCATCGGTCATTCAAAGGCAATTTTAGTATTTCCATTTTAGCATAAAAGCGATGCAAGAACAAGCGGAAGCAGGCTTTTCTGACGCATCCACCAAGCATAGATCTGCATATGTCCCACCGGTGCTTCCCACGCTCCCGTCTCGATCGTACACCACTTTTTACCCTGCTCTGTCAGATAATCTCCAAATGATCCAACGGGCTTTCCGGTCTCTAACACAAGGGGATATCCGGTGCGTCTGCTCATGTATTCTAATGCCGTAAAAAACTGTCGGTAAAAAATAACCTGTCCGGTAGAATGATAATTTATTGTTAACTGCGGTGATACCGCATTGACGAGATCACGCAGCACGATACTTTCCGGCTGATCTAACGCTTCTTCCGTAAAAATACGGTTGAGATCAACTCCCTTCGCATTTCCTTTCCATCGTCTTGCCTCTCTCTGTGTCGCAATCTTTTCCTGTAATTCCTGCCGAAGCACCGGATCGATAATGCCTTCGGAGCCAAATTGGCTGATCTGAACGCCATCCGGATTGACCATCGGCAATATATAGACATCATAATGCCGCAGCAATTGCCGATATGGAATCCCCTCCCAAAGAATATCCTCCCCATAACAGCGAAGAAAACGTTCTGCCATCATCATCAAAAGCTGCGCATTTTTCCACTCCCTTGCATGCATTGCCGCCTGAATTACCACGGCATGCTTTGTGAAACCTTTTGTTCCATGTATCAGCAAGCAATATATCTGCCGATGATCTAATGTTTGACCAAGCGAAGTCAATTCCGTGGAATCCGGATAGCAAATGGCAAGCTCCTGCAGATCACGCTCTAAGTCATAATATGTATACAAACGGTTGTGAATACTGACAATTCCCGACACAAAAAATACCTCCTTTGCATATCATCACGTAATACATACCCTTGTGATTATATGCGCCAGGAGGCATTTGTATTCCTTAATTCTTACATTTTTACAGAGAAGCCACTAATGCATCTACTGCTTTTGCCATCTCTTCCGACTTCTTGTCTGCATCTTCCAGAGACTCTCCAACTACACCAAAGTAGAACTTGATCTTTGGTTCTGTACCGGATGGACGTACACACATCCATACCTTGTCGCTCATATCAAAATACAGTACATTCGACTTTGGCAGACCGGTAGGCTTAACCTCTCCGCTCGCAATGTCTGTGATCGTATCTGCCTGATAATCACGGAAAGACTCTACCTTGTATCCACAGAACTCTTTTGGTGGATTCGTGCGAAGCTCATTCATGATCTCCTGAATCTTCTCCAGTCCTTCGATACCCTTCATTGTCACAGCCTTCACACCGTCTTTGTAGTATCCGTAACGCTCATACATGGCAAGCATTGCATCCCACAAAGTCATATTTTTGGTCTTATAATATGCAGCCGCTTCACACAGAGCCATCGTAGCAACAATCGCATCTTTGTCACGCGCATGCGTTCCGATCAGGCAGCCATAGCTTTCCTCAAAACCAAACAGATACTCACCTTTACCGGTTGTCTCAAAACCGAGGATCTGCTGTCCGATATATTTAAATCCGGTCAATACTTCGATCAAATCAACGCCATAGTATTCTGCAATCGCATCCGCAAGATTCGAAGTAACGATCGTTTTGATCAATTTGCCATCTGCAGGAAGACCCTTTGTCTCCTTCTTCTGAGAAATCTCATAATCTGCAAGCAGGCAGCCTGACATATTACCGGTCAGAGTAATGTACTCTCCGCTCTTGGTATCCTTAACATAAACGCCCAAACGGTCTGCATCCGGATCTGTTGCCAATACAAGATCGGCGTCTTTCTCTTTCGCCAGTTTCAGTGCAAGCTCAAAAGCTTCTGCTGCCTCTGGATTTGGATAACTTACCGTTGGAAAATCTCCATCCGGAAGTTCCTGCTCCGGAACAACATATACATTCTCAAAACCGATCTCTTTCAACACACGTCTTGCCGGGATATTACCGGTTCCATGAAGTGGTGTATATACGATCTTAAGATCTTTACCGACCTCTTTGATGCTATCCCAATGAATAACCTGTTTCTTTAACTCTTCAATATATTTGTCGTCGATAGCAGCACCGATCTGCTCGTACAATCCCTTTGCCACTGCATCGGACTTGTCCATCGTCTTTACTGTCGCATAATCTGTAACAGCCTTAACTTCATCCATAATTCCTGTATCATGAGGTGGTGTGATCTGTGCACCATCTTCCCAATATACCTTATAACCATTATACTCTGGCGGATTATGACTTGCTGTAATGTTGATACCGGCAACACACTTCAATTCACGCACTGCATAGGAAAGCTCTGGTGTTGGACGAAGAGATTCAAACACATACGCCTTAATTCCATTTGCTGCCAGGCAAAGTGCCGCCTCATCTGCAAATTCCGGTGACATATGACGGGAATCAAAAGCAATTGCAACACCCTGTGCTGCCTTACCTGCTTTGTTGATATAGTTTGCAAGCCCCTGCGTTGCTTTACGCACCGTATAAATATTCATGCGATTCGTGCCTGCACCGATCACTCCACGAAGTCCGGCAGTACCAAACTCAAGATCCTTGTAAAAACGCTCCTTGATCTCTCCATCATCGTTTGCGATTGCTTTTAGCTCAGCCTTTGTCTCCTCATCAAAATAAGGATTTGCCAACCATGCTTCATAAATCTTCTTGTAATCCATTGCTTACATCCTCCTGCTTGTGCCTTGTTCTTACCTGTTCCTTTCCCTACCCTTATCGACTACTGGTTTCTTTCACCAAGTCTGCAAACTTCAACGTGACATCCTCATCATCATCCAAAATATCAATCGAATAACTTTTCGTCACATACCCGGTCTGGCTCAAAGTTACTGTCTGCGAGCCTATCACCTTCTTGAATTTGCATGGTGCCAACCCTTTATACACATTATCTAAATATACTTCAACACCTCGCGGTGCCGTTACCGTGATCGTATGCGAACTGTCCACTTTCTTGGACGCCGCACTGCTGTCTGTCGATGAACTGCTTGACGAATCGCTCGTTGTCGAGCCTGAAGGGCTGTTGTTATCTCCCGCCGCACTTGCCGCAGGTGTCGCTGTCGCACTGTTATTTACCGTCGCCTGCTCCTCGATCAGATCAATATGCACCGGTACCGATGCATCTTCAACATCCAGCGTACCACTATAGGTTTCGTACCCTGTCATGGCAACTGTGATCTTATACTCTCCATAGTTTAATGCAACCGGCTGTGAATAGTCAACCGTTGTCCCGTTGATCGTCAAGTCTGCCCCTTCCGGCTCGATATCAAACGTAACCGTTCCAATATCTTTCGCCGTAGACACATAATCCGAAAAATCAACGGTTACCGTCTGATCCTGCTGCACCGTCGCTGTCTTGCTGGCAATCGACACTCCCTTGCACAAAGTTACACGGTAAATGCCTGCCGGTGCCGTGATCAACATATTATCTGCGATCGGCAGAATAATACAGTTACCAACCTCAACCATGCCGCCTGTAAAGTCCTCATATCCGGTCAGCCGAACATAACCATGCCCCGCTGTTCGTGTAATAGAATAGACATGTATGCCTACGCCCCGCACTGTCAACGTATCTTCTTGATTAAGCTCTGCAAGCGCAATCTGCTGCCCGGACGATGAAATATACGTATTGGCTGAGTATTGATATTTTTTATCGGCAAAACGCATCATATTCTCTTCTGCCCGAAAAGAAAAGGAATCCACTTCGTCATACTCCCATACATCCTCCGGTACCGCCGCCGACACCAGCAGTGTATCTGAAGTACGATATGCCAACTCCAAAATCTCGCCCGTTGCTATTTGCTCTGCCGTGATCGTCTCTCCAAATTTGTTGGTTACCGCTGCGGTAGAGTCGTAATACAGTACCGATTCCAGATTACTATCAAGCTCTCGCACAGTAATATTCTGTTTCTCTACATCCTGTCCGGTCACCACTCCGGTCAACGTCTTCGTGTTCACCGGCGATCCTGTCGCAGAAACACTGTTACGCTGTCGACGATGTTTCACGGTACACGCTGTCAGCATGCATACACACAGCAAACACATCATCAAAAGCAATATTTTCTTACTGTTCTTCAATTGCTCCTCCATCTGTGTTTCTTTTACGCAGCCTCTCATGCACTCGCAGTCTTACAGGCTGTTAAACACGCTGTTATCCTAACCAATTTTGCCCACAATGTCTATATTACCACAGAGATGCCCAAAATAAAAGTCCTCACCTTATTTTCTACGAAACGTCAATACACATCTAGTTTTAATACTCAAAACAATTTTCTACTGCTGCTTTTTTCATTTAGCATTCCAGATGACTTTACATATACACCTAATTCTTTTGATACCTTTACATTATCTATGACAATCTTTTTTTACATCTGATGAACTAATATTATTTTCATTCAAATTATATATTTTTGCGGCAGTACCACCCACAAACGGTACAGCATAAGATGTTCCTGAAAAATAGGAAAATCTGCCACTTGGTGTTACGCTCACCACATCCGTTCCAGGCGCAACCAAATCGACCGAAGTTGTTCCATAATTAGATGTACAATCAAACTTTCCATCACTTCTCATAGAAGCAACAGTTATAATATTACTCTCGTTAAATGATGCAGGATAAAATGGTATTTCTTCATCAATATTATATCCATCATTACCTGATGCAACAACAAAAAGCATTTTTGAATTTTTTATTGTCTCATGGAATTTCTTATTGTAAATTATAGTTCCAAAGCTCAGGCAACAGACATTTGCACCATTTGTTTCAGCGTATTTAATCGCCTCTATCACTCTATCAATTGACGCTGATTCAGATACATCGTCCAGCGCTTTCACGCACATTATTTTAATATTATAATTCCCTATAATATTTTTATACCAGTTTATCTCAGGCTTGGCACACATCAATCAAGTATTGCCGTTCCATGTACCGCATCATTATCAATAAAAGGATTCAATTCGCAAAAATTATACCCTCGAATATCATCAACATATCCATTACGATCATTATCTAATCCATCATTCTCTATTTCATTCAAATTAATCCACACGCTATCCCTCATTGAATATTTATCAATGCTAAAAGATGTATCTATAATCGCTATAATAGTTTCCACTGATTCATTCGACATATCATCACTCACATAATTTATATCACAATTTTTCCGAGATTTTTGTGGATTGTCCCCCAGTTTTCAATATCATTCATAAAATAATCAAAAGTCCCATCATTATCAAATGCCCATTGCTTAATTTTATTCTTTTCGTCGAGTCCAAAAGAAATATTCTCATCATTGTAAATTGTTAACATATCACTGTTTTTGTAGTCACATCCTTATTTTTTGTCGTTATGTCATTTTTACATCCTACTAACAAAAAAAGCGCCAAGATTGTAATCGTCAAAGTCTTTGTTTTCTTCATAATTATAATTCGCCTTTCTGCAAAGACACCAATGTATCATGAAACATGTTGGCTGACTTTCGCGAATTAAGAAATCTTACAAGATACCGTTTCAAATTCACCTGTATGATTACCAGCGAAAAGGATTGCTCATAACTGCCTTACCGTATCCAACTTAAAACTCGATGATGTCTTTTTTTGATATATTTGCTAAATCGTCCCGTTCCATATTAGTTAAGACAGCGTAGCTATATGTCATCAAAGACAAGACTTTATCAGCTTCCTAATTAGGTGTTGCGTTCATATTTAGTTTTTAAAATCAGCTTTTTAAGTTGTTTATTTGTTATGCTCTATTTTCTTAGATAACCTCTATTTCTTTATTTCAAACTTCACAATAATATGCAATTAGCATCTCTAAATAGCACAGAACACCCCACCTACCTTGTATAATCATCATAATTTATTTTTTTGCACAAAATGCCAATACAATTACCAGCAAAATAAAAGCAATGGATAACATTGCAGTTACAACAAAATTCCAATTTCCTTTTGGAAATAATTGAAATTGCATTAAAATAAGACTAACCATTGAAATTATCACTAAAAATGTAATTATGTATGCTAATACTTTTAACCCTTTTCCCATCTTAATCCTCTTTTCTGACCCTTTCTATAATATCAAGCCCTAAATTAGTGTTTTTAATAAATATTCACCTCATTAAACAGCGCAAAATTGTATGACAGTTATTGTATCTTGTACCAACCGTCCATACACCAAGTGTGCTTGCTAAGCTTTCAAACAGCGTCGCACCCTATGGAGAGAACTACTGTAAGCTACAGCTCTTGTTTGTATTTTGATTTTGCTAACCTTTTCATCTTCCATTAATAGTAAACGTTATATCTTGCGAACTCGACAGCAAATATTATATATATGTGTGTGTGTGTATGTCAACGCCTATTCAAAAATAATTTTACAATTTTACAATCCTAAAATAAAATTTTAAACACCACTCCAAATTATATCTGTAGTTTTTACCAACCAATGTACCAAAGGTGTAGCAAAACCTATATTTGATTGACAAAAAGAATAAGGCTCAACAGGACGCGAACAAAAAGCGAGATCAATCAGGTACATACCTTACTACAGCTCTCTTAATAGCATTTCTAAAAAACGCATACGGTTTTCTTCCTGTCCACGCATGCGCAACAGTTTTTCATAGCTCTTTGACGACATCCATGATTTCTTCCCATTATAATAGAAGTTACACTGTTTCCAATACTTCTCCACATTGTTTATATTACCACAGAGATACCCAAAATAAAAGACCTTACGCGCAATTAACATACACCATTTGAACTTTGAATCGCCAAAAAATGCAAATCTGCAAACTCCGACAGAGCCCTCACATAATGCGGCGGTTTTTGCAGCACAAATGGTAATATAAATATAACAAGCAAATAAGCTTTTGAATCAAGCGAATAAGCTCTGCAAGAGCGGATTTGCGAGTTTGATCAAAAGACTAATGGATGTATGATATTAGAAACCATAAAATTCATGACTTAAGAAGGGGGTATACGATCATGATGACAAAGAAGCTATTATTACAGATTAGTATTATATTGCTGGCCGGAAGCTTATTTTATTTGCCCAAATTTGCTGCTGCCCAAGCAACAGACTCCGGCTCTTCCTACCGCTCAGCGTACCAAACAATCCGTCACACGCTAAATCACTATGCCAAAAACAAGATGAAACAGGAAATCAATGACTGGATCCCTCTATTATTAGAAGACGATTATAAAAATTCCCGTATTTCTGCAGCATCCATAACGACCGGTGATCCGTTCTTTTATTTTGATGTAAAGAAAAACACCCAAGACGCTGCCGTAAATTACCCACTTTATTATAAACATAATATCATCGGTATCTTTTCCTTATCTCAAGAAAATGGAGACTGGCAGATGTCCATAGAAGGGAAAAGCGAACAAACTGACGCTTTAAATAAGATGTCAAAAGCGGATACCCCTGCTATATTTTACGTACTTGGCGTCGGTGAATGTGGTGACGTTGTTATGATCGAGAATACAAAAAACACACTCGCCTATATAGAGGGGCAAGGTGACATCTCTTACACAAACGATGAAAAAAGCTTTGCCAAGAAGACCTACGATGCAAAGATACAGTACATTGCAGATCACTTAAAAAATTTCGAGCGTTGTCATTCTCCACGGCAACACCCGCAGCTAAGACATACGCTCCGACAAAATGCAATCCTCGTTGAAACAGAAACCGCAACATAACGTGAGTAAATCTCTACAACTCTTCTTTGCAGCCATTGGAATATTACTCGTGTTTATATCTGTAATATTCCTTATTCTGTCGCATCACAGGAAAAATCTCCTCAAAGAGCACAGACAAAATGAGCACTAAAATAAAACATCTTTTATCATTTCCAGAAACTGAATCCGCCCCCTCTTCCTGCCCGCGTATGCGCAACAGTTTCTCATAACTTTTTGACGACATCCATGATTTTTTCCCATTATAATAGAAGTTACACTGCTTCCAATACTTCTCCGGATACAGAAGCAGTGTATACAACAATGCCTCTCCTCCTCCGACAGCGGACGTTTTTCCTCATAAGAAGCGATCATGCGGCGTCCCAGATCCTGTTTCCATCCATTTTTCTCCATGGTTTTGCGCAGGAAGCCATATAAATCCATAATCTGTATACCCACTTTGGCGTTCTCAAAGTTGGATGTGACCACCTCCCGTCCTTGAAATATAATATTGTGATAATTATAGCTTCCATGCATCAGCTTGCCTTGTTCTGCTGCTTCCCGCTGCAAATAATCATAGTTATGCTCTGCAGTCTCCAACTGCTCTGCCTCGCAGCCCTGCTCATAGTAATGGGCAAATGCATCTAAAAGCGCAAGTTCCATTTCATTCTTTCTTCTTTTTTTGCGAATATATGTATGTACACGTTTTAATTCCCGGTTGCGTCGTCCAAAAAATCGATCGGCGTAAACGCTGTCACTTCCGCCGCCTGCAATTCCTCCCTGCCAAGATCCGTTTCCCTGTCGCTAGATGCCAATTCCCCACTATCAAAAATTGCCTCCCTGCCGCTAGGTGTCAATTTCTCCGCATTTTCGGTTTGCTGTGTGCGAACATCCACCTCCTGCTGCTCACTCATCCATAAATGCAGCATCGCCAAATGAGACATTGCTCTGCACACCTGTTTTGCGTCCTTTAGATCGCACTCCCTCCCGGCAAACCAACGCTTCATAAGCCAAATATTTCCCGAACCATCACGTGTCAACAGTTCCCCTTGTTTATTAGCCAGCGCTTTGTCCACTTTACGATAGCCATGACTCATCAAACTCTCCTTGATGCGTTCTTCCCGCTCAAGGCGGCTGGCAGAGCCATTATATTCTCGCAGCAAATACTGCCCTTCTCTGGTCTCCAGCAGAATTGCCCCACGAATTCATTTTTTTTCTGCTCTCAATCTGTACCGGATACTGCGACATTTGCATATAATAAAGATAGATGGAAATACTACTCACGAAAGGAGATGTTTTATATGGCTACAAAATCAGCAAATTTATATGCAAGGATTGAACCAGATGTCAAAGAAAAAGCAGAAAGTATCCTGTCTACACTTGGCATCCCTGCTTCCAGTGCTATCAATATGTTTTATAAACAGATTATCTTACAGAGAGGACTTCCATTTGAGGTAAAAATACCATCTGCCAAACCTGTTGACATCAGCACATTATCAGAAGTAGAGTTAAATGAAGAATTGGAAAAAGGATATGCAGATATGCAGGCTGGACGGACAAAAAATGCGAAGAAAGCATTTGCTGACATTCGCAAGGATTATGGCTTATGATATATGAAGTAGAAGTATCCAAACAGGCTGACAGTGATTTGAGAGAAATTTTTGAAAATATTGCTTTTGAATTACAATCACCGGGAAATGCAATCGGACAGCTTGATCGTCTGGAAGAACAGATATTAAGTCTTGATACGATGCCGGAGTGTTATCGAAAATATGAAAACGAACCGTGGAAAAGTCGTGGACTTCGTGTATTACCAGTAGACAATTATGTGATACTATATATTCCAAATAGTAATAAAAAGTTGTAACAATAAATCTTAGAGTAATGTATCGCACAAATTATAATTGCAAATCCGGAAGACACCTGATCAAACACCGGCATATATCGGAAACAGCAGCTAAGCACTACCGCGATCACAATAACTCGCAAATAACGCAGATCATCTCTCGCCTGTGGGATGATGATCGCCAAAAACATTCCGTAAATAGCAATTCCCATCGCCGACTGCAATAGAGGAGGCAGCACGCCACCTAACACTGCCCCGGCAAACGTTCCAAACACCCAGCCGATCACCGGCAATGTGACGAGTCCTCCAAAATAGCTGCGGTGTACTTCACCTTTTCTGCTTGCTGCCACACCGAATATTTCGTCGGTCATAAAAAATCCATAAAACAATCTACTTCCCGTCTTAAAATTGCTGTCCACTTTTTGGGATAGCGAAATGGACATTAACGCATAACGCAAATTGATGACAAGCTGTGCCAATGCCATTTCTACATAAGCACCCCCTGCTACCATAATATCTAATCCCATAAACTGTCCCGCCGACGTTACATTCAACAGCGAGATCAATACTGCCTGCCACCAGCTAAGTCCTGCCTGTACTGCCATCAGTCCAAAGGTAAAACTCACCGACACATATCCTAAAGCAATCGGGATTCCATCCCGAATACCACATTTCCATTCCTTCATTCGTATGCCTCCATATTTCTCATCGCTGCGCCTTATCATTTTTCTCATCACTGCGCTTTATCGTTTTTCTCGTCGCTGTGCCTTATCTTTTTACCGTTCAAAAAGCTGCACAACTGCATAAGGTTTCCCGTCCTTGCCATTCAATGACACCATACAGTATTCCTTCTGTCTCATAGATCACCGGCGTGATCTGATCTCCAAGCATCGCCTGTTTGCGGTATTCGACACGCAGCTCTCGCACCGTGATCTCCCGTTCCAAAGCCGCACGTGCCATACGCACATACTGCCCATTGTTCATATGGTGATTCGTATCTAAATGATACTCCTGTACCAAAAACGGGTCACACTCTTTTCCGCCATCTTTTGGCACTTTAATCTTACGTGATGCATAATCCATCGGGAGTGGTTCATGTACACCATATACATCCCCAATTTCCGGCGTTACGATCATCGGACGCCCCTTTTTCAGATCCATCAGCACCCACAAAGAATTGGCAATTGCGATACGATGCTCCGGCTCCCCCTGATGCGTCACCAAAAATTACGATGACCAAACATCTTTTCAAAGCCAAAAGCCTGCGTCCCCACCGTAATATTCTCACCCATCGCCGGATATTCATCGATCACGATCTGCCAAAAATTAAGCACCCACATTATATTCTTTTGTCGATGGTACTCTAAGCCAACTCCCAAATCCTCCGACTGAAAATTGGTACAATCCTGCATATAATCAATCAAGCTTTCCAACGACAAATTTCCGTTCTCATCCGTCTCGCTATAACGAACTCTGCTGTCAAATGTATACATATCTCTTCATCCTTTCCGTTTATATCTGATCCCAGCAAAAAATATGCTCTTCTTCCACGTATTTACACAACTCTTTATGCAAAAATCCTTCCATTTCCTGTCGAAGCTTGTCCGGATATTGGTACACACCGTCTATATTTTCATAAGGAAACTGTACCACCGGCGAAAGCACATCATGACGTCGCATATTTTTGAGATAATCTTTGGAGATACGAAACGATCCCATACTGACATCTACAATATGATCTGTATCTATTTGCGCAAATACCTCACCAAGCATCCTGCGATACACTTCTTTATAATGTGGATAATAGATCATCGGATCGAAGCATAACCGCACCGGATGACCCATTTTTCCCGCCAATTTTACACTTGCAACGCGTGCAGCTAACGTCGGCGTTCCGTGCTCATAACAAGTGGTGATTTCTTCCGGTGATAACGTAAACGCATAGATCACTCGATCACAGACCGGCAGCTCCTTCCACAAATCTGTCCGTGCACACTTTGTACGAATTTCAATCCGAAGCTTCGGATGCTCCACCGTAAACTCTGCCCATTTTTTCACAAAACCGGCAATATTTTCAAGTGCCAGCAAATCCGTATCGTACGAAACACATAAATACACCGGATGCTTCGCAAGCAACGTTTCCAATTCCGCGAAAATATCCTCAATATTTATAAATATCACCAAATTACCGCTTGATACATTCCTTTCAAATAGCAGTATTCGCAATCATAAATACAGTTCATCACGCAGGACGTATAATAAAAATATTCGTTACCAAAACTCTGACACACCTCCGCACCCTCATACAATAACTGTCCATCTTTGCGAGCAATGATCAGCGCTTTGGACCCGTGCTGTAAATGCACCTGCTGCCCTTTGCGGCAAAATACATCTTTATAATGTGTGATGGAAATCACCTGTGCCTTCAAAAACTGTTGTAATATCCTCTGTGTGCGCGGATGATTTCTAACTGCGGCTTCTACGTAAATATGTGAAAACATAGTCGACTGTCCCGTTTCCCTGACAATCGGATCATGATTGTGCCCTGTCGGCTCACATGCAGGTATCGACTGCATGTTATTGATATAACAATCGTTCTTTGAGCTGTTCAAAATACGCCTTCCCTTCTTTGCGGTCACGACAGCAAAGCGTTTGCTCTGCCAGATCGCCACGGATCATTTCCTCGTACGGAATATTTGCCAGTGTACAATATCGCAGCAATTGTTCCATCTGTAAACGCATCGTCACGGAAGCATGTGTCTGATCACATAGCAATTGCAAAATTTCTTGCTCTTTCGCGCCAACCTTTTCCACTTTCCAAGAACGGCTAAGTGTACGCACATCTTCTATCCACGTACATATTTTCTCTGCACTGTCCGCAAAGAAGTGCTGTAAATCCTCTGCCGTCATACGCTTATCAACACCGGCATCTGATACTACTTTTAAGAAAGCCATCTGGTGCTGTCCCACAAACCGGACAGCGGCCTGATATACGCCAACTGCCTCCATATCACACAACATGATTTTTAATGAGGAGCCGCTCTTCTGTCCACCATTGACAGACGCATCCATACGAATCATTTGCTTCATTTCGTCGGGTCTACGCACTATGCTGACCGTTTCAATTCCCTCTTCTGCAAATGGGTGACGATATAAAATATCCGGATAGTATGTACGTTTTGTATCGCCATCCACCAATTGATTTCCAATAAACCATTGCCCGATCAGCTCTGATCGCTCGGCCGATTGCACATGCTCATCAGAACAGTTTGGCGCTCCCGCCGCACTTCCTATATTCAATATAAATGTCGATTCGTCTGTCCCATATTTAGCACACACATAACTTACCGCCACCGCCGCTTCTACTTTGCTCGGGCCTGTAACCGCCAACATCGCCTCCCCGGCTTCATTCTGATAAAGCACAAATTTTCCACTGTCATTCACACGTTTCAATTTCATCTGTGCAATGAACGGTGCTGCCTCGGCATATAACGCCATAAAAATGTACAACATTTATTTCCTCCCAGCTTTCAAACCATGGTCGCATAAGGCTAATTTTAGCCCAAATAGAGAATAATAGCAAGTTTTACAAACCTTTTACAGTGATTTCTATTAGGCTTGATTGCGTATGTTCTCAGTTGTCTATACTATTAATAACAGAAAGCACAGAAAGGTTAGGTAATATTTATGAGCAAGAAAGAAAAAAGAACAACTCCCGTCGATCTCCCCAAGGAATACCGCGTTGTCGTAATGCACTTTGCGAAGCACAAGTCCTATCGCGTTTATTGTAAAAAATATGGCACTAAAAGGGAGACGAGATCATCACTCTGCTGCACGACCTCATCTCCTCACGTTTACAAAATCAGGAATTTGTATTTTGGCTGGATCCCGATACCGCATTACTTACTTTGGAAAAGGAAAGATACCGCTCTGTCTGCGAAGAACTGGAGCTATCCTTTTCCGAAAAAATAATACCGTTTTATCTGCCGGAAGACTTGGAACGCGGCTATATCAAAGCCGAGAACAAGCATGGCGAAACAAAACGGTATCCTATCATCGAACTCGCATCCGAGCGCATTTATTAACCAAGTAACGTCAGCAACACATATGCTGCCACAACGCACATAACCTGTATGATAACAAAACGGAATACAACCTGTGTATCTGACCAATCTTTATTCTTACGGACATGGTCATGAATTGGTGTCAGTGTATTTTTAACACATGAATCTTTAAGAAACGAAGCAAAAAGATTTTGACCAAACCAAGACCACCATCAATAATGAGCACTAACGCCAACAAAATGTAGATCAACGGATGACCACTCTTCATCGCAAGCACGGCAATGAAGAATCCGAGTGCTCTTTGAACCGGCATCTCCCATTAACATTGTACTCGGCTTTGAATTAAAGCAAAGGTACGCTAAAAGTGTTGCTGCAAAAAGCAGAGCAGCGATCACATAGTTTCCAAGTGCCTGCGGGAAAAGTACGGCAAATGCTGCGATAACAACACAGCACAAGCTACCACACAGCCCGTCCACTCCATCAGAACAGTTCGTCACATTAATGGACACCCACAGCAAAATAATCGCCAAAATGAAGTATACCGGCATTGGCAGTGCAAACTTCGCAGAACCAATATGCAATACTGATGGGTTAAAATTAAGGAACGTCACTACGGTCATGATCGAAAGCACGAGATCTATCGCGCCTTTCTTATAGTCACTCCAAGGTGTCTTAGCCGCATCATCCAAATAACCACTGAGCATCATTGCAAACAAAAGAATGCAATAAATAATATACTCTTTGTCCATCGGCATAAACAAAACACAGCTAATAATAAAACTGCATACAAAGGTCAAACCAACGCCACGGGTCTTTCCCTTAGATAACGCACCATTAACGGCAAATTCACGTCCATGATCCACCGGCAAAAAAGAAAATGGGAATTTCAATCCCAAAAATGTCAAAATAAACGCTACCAATACTCCGATCATTGCGATCTGATTCGGATTCATGATCTGATTCAGTATGTAGTACATATGCAACCTCTTTTCCAAATCTATTTGGACAGACACGCTTTGTCCATCCGGCTCGTACAGCGAATACTACGTTCCGTTGCACCAGTATCAATAATCATAGCATGAGTAGCCGTAGAAATCAATGGGACATAACGGTCCATTCGGCATTTATGATAATTCCTTTGTCCACCTTTTGTCGGTAATTAACTTATCAATGTCAATTTTTGTAGTGGATGCGTTCGCTTGATCCTGTTCTATCGCATCTTTCATCTGTGTAACTATTTGTTTCACATTAGCTGCCTGCTTTGCTCCGAGACTTTCATAGCCATGCGCAGAAAGCACCACATATAGCTCTAATTGCATTCCATCCAGTGTACGTTTATATACTTCCGGTTCTTTAATAGCAGAAAGATTTTTTTGCATTTTGCTGCAATGCGTTCAAGGCCTCCTTCGGTCCATTTTCCCTCTGGAAAAATTCATCAAACGCTGTATTCACGTTCCGATAATTTTCCACCGCAATGTCCATCGTATCATACAAACTCAAATCTAATAAAGGATATTCCTCAATCAAATGCAATAATTCTGCTGTACTGCAGCTCTCTGTTATCTCCTGCGGTACATTTACAAGTTTCGTCCGTTCGTTATAGGATTTTGCTTCTTTTTAGTTCTTGGGATTTCAAGGTATATGGATAGTTTACCTCACCATTTTTAATCCAGTCCGGATAACTTTTCTTTAATACATCAATGTCACCCTTCGGTTCCGATTTGTACTGTGTTGTGTCACTAGTAGTTGATGCCGCCTTCTCCTCTTTGACGGTTTTGTGTTCGGCTTTTTGAGCACAACCTGCGAAACAGCATATTGCTGCTACTGTAATCATTACAAAAAGACTTCTGTTTCATATTAGCCCCTTCCTTAATTTATTTCTAATTTACCATCTAAACTCCATTATATTCCTATTAAGATTAAAGTATCAAATAGTCTGAAATGATCTGACAAATCATTTTTCGAAATCTTTAACCACAATATCTATCAGCGATGTGCATACTTTTCAAGCTATTATAGTTCAAATCTCGAAACAAATATATAATGAAAATGGACTTTTTAATACTTTAATCCTATTAATAAGACACATAATATGTAATTTCAAGTGATACTTTATCTTCCATAATAGCAAATTGGTCCATTATATGGACAATAACTTGCTCCACAACGCCAAATATGACCACCACCCCACTTTGATGTCACAGTTGGATCCTGTGTTCCATAATTTGTAACAATGGCAGAGTGTGTATAAGATCCCCATACTGCTATTTGTCCATTAGACTTTGGGCGTCCCTTAATGGCTTTATAACTGCCATCTGACACATACAGCACTGGAGATTGCATCCATATGTCTTGTCTTCCTGTCCATGCATATGCATGACAATTATTCTTAGAATACCCTGTAGAAACATACGTTGCACGTGGGTATGCAAGTTTTTGCTGGGCCACATCTTTTGTACTATTTTTTTTTATTAGACGCTTTTCTTTTACATTTAATTTTAGACCCTTTAGGAGTCTTGACTATAACAGTCTCGTCAGCACGTGCAGCAGCAAAAGTTATAGCATTTTGTTGATCATTCAATAATTCCTGCTTATTGATAATCTTCTGCCTTTCTTTATCCGTATATTTGTAATTATCTAACATACTTTTTTCTATCTGTGGTATTTTATCATTCAAGAAATCTATATATATATTTCTTTTTTGCTTATATGATTATCTGTTATTGCCTTCTGTATGCTATTAGCAGTATATATATTATAATCAATTACATCTTCTGTTTTACTATAGGTCAAATATTTATGATATAATACATCTTGCAAATCGTCTCGTTTTAACAGTTCACGCAATCCATTATATTGTTGCGACACACTTTTAATCCCTTGATCAATATCATCATATAAAAAAACATCTATTAACAACGGATAAGCCATTACCACATTAAACAATTCATTTGTTGACATCCTCTGTATTTTCTCATCTTCAAGTTGACAGTTTTTAACCATCTCCGCATGTGATTTAAATTTCTTCCACTTATCACTATATAAAGATACCGAATATTCATCAGAATATGTTTGAACAATCTGTGCATATGACGTCGAAACACCTTGATGCATATTTACCGTTTCACTACTAATATCATTTTTTGATGTCTTTAATTTCGTATTCCCATCGGCTGATGCTGGTGTATACAATATCATATTTACACATAACAATGCAGATAATAATACTCCTATGGTTACTACTGTCTTCTTTCCTAGTTTCATCTCTTCCTCCTTAGCTATACCTCTTTTCACATGTTCACTATTAATTTTAATGTTTTAATCCTATTTTCCATTACATTGAAAATCATCCAACAACTGAAACACCCCAAAAGAATACAAAAAAATTTCATTACATTTCTCATTCTCAGAGGGACAAAATCAAAACAACTAAAAAGAATATGCATATAATATATCATAACGTACAAGCAGTGTCAAGCTAAACACTCGGTAATTTGACAATTGAATAAGAGAGATTTTTTGCAGACCTTGAAAAACCTGTATTTTTTTTGTCAAATTTTATTCATTTTTCTTATGGTTATTTGTGCGTATTTATGTTGTAATAAGTACATGGAGGTGTTGCTTATGAAACTTACTTGTGCAGGAACAAAAAAATCGCCAACTTACTATATCCAAAAAACTATCCGCATAGGAAATATAACCACAACAAAAACTGTTGAACGCTTAGGTAATATTGAAGAAATCAAAGCGAGATGTGGAGATCAAGATCCTATTGAATGGGCAAAGGAATACGCAAAAAACTTACTATCGCAGAAAAAGAAGCTAAGAAGGGCATACTTCTTAATCTGTCTTCTTCGATGCTTATTGACAAAAATGTCCGTAACTCATGCAATGCAGGCTATCTTTTCTTGCAGGATATTTATTATCCACTTGGACTTGATAAGATATGCACCTCTATTTCAAAAAAAATAAATTCGATTATGACCTGAATGACATTCTTTCAATGCTATTTCACTCAAGAATCATTGCTCCCGGCTCCAATCTATCTTCTTTAGAAAGTGCCCAAAGATTTCTTGAGTAGCCTAAATGCGAATTACATCAGGTGTACCGGGCTCTTGAGGTTATTGCAAATGAAAACGACTTCTTCCAGTCCGAACTTTACAAAAGTTCCCAGAATGTAATTAACAAAAAAAAGAAGTCCTTTATTACGACTGCACCAACTACTACTTTGAGGTTGAAGACGAAGATGATTTTAGAAAATATGGTGTTTCCAAAGAACACAGACCTAACCCTATTGTTCAGATGGGTATGTTTATGGATGCGGATAGCATTCCACTTGCATTCTCTGTTTTTGATGGCAATCAAAACGAGCAGCCTTCTATGTCTCCTCTGGAGCAAACGATTATTAAAGACTTCGAAACCTCTGACTTTATCGTATGTACGGATGCCGGTCTTTCTTCGACTGCCAACAGAAAATTCAACAGTATCCAAGGCAGAAGATTTGTTACAACACAGTCTATTAAAAAGTTAAAAGGATTCTTACGGAATTTCTGTCTCGAAGATGATGGATGGCATCTTCCCGGCAGTAACAAAAAATATAAACTAAGTGAATTAGATGAAGGAGCTGATTATGGGAAGGTTTTTTATAAAGACAAATGGATTAATGAGAACAATCTCGAACAGCATCTTATCGTTACCTATTCCATCAAATATTGTAATTATCAGAGAACGCCAGATTGAAAGAGCCAAGAAGTTTGTGAAATCACCTTCAAAACTTACAAGGAACAAATCTAATGATCCGAAAAGATTTATTGAGCAGGGACACTGTACTCCCCGATGGTGAAGTTGCAAGTAAAACAATTATTTCATTGAATCAGGAGCAGATAGATAATGAGGCAAGCATTGTTTTTCATTCGTTTTATTACATGTGTTGTTATTAATTCACAATAGTTATACAAAAGTAATCGCGCATATATTTTTGTTTAATAAAATCTGGTTTTTGTGCATGGAAACTTGTTAATCCTATGGCATATTTTAATTCTCTGAATGAAGTTTCTATTCCCCATCTCAAATGATAGATTTCCTTTATTTTTTTACATCAAAAATATTTCTATCAAGATTTGTAATTATTATTTCATAAGAATTAGACCCTATAGGAAATCTAATAATACGAAATGATAATTCGTATGTTTTATCACTTTTTCGTGGAAGATAATCAAACACTTGATTTACAGGCATCCACTTATAGCCTGCATTTTTGTGGTCTTTGTATTTTTCCTTGAAAAATCTGAGTGATATCTATATCAAGCTCATCATTTGAAGGAAGATTTAACCCAGATGCAATTCCATTACTATTTTTATCTTTGACACGTATAGCGAATTTCCATCCTTTTTCAATTGTATGTGCAAAAAATGTTATAGTTTTCATATCCTCTATCAGCAACAAGAATAACATTCTCTAGTTTCGATCTGTCAATCATTGTTGCACATGCTCTAAACTCGTTGTAATCCGCTACTGTTTGCACTAAAACATCGGTGTATATACGATTCAAAACATCATAAAAGGCATTCAGATGTAGTTTATTAACAATTGAACCATGCTGATTACGTTCCCAAAAAGTTTCTGGATCCTTTTGATTGGTTGCAATGGTCAAGTTACTTCCATCACATGCAATTAAACGATAACCATGATAATTATTAGTAGTTGGAAGGTTGTCATCCGTAAAAGATTTAAACAAATATTCAAAAGCCTCTGGAAGTACTTTTTGAACGTTGTTGCGTAAATGCTGACACAGACGGAGTATTTTTGTCAAAATCAAAAGAAATCAAGTAGTTCTTTACTCATAGTAGCTCCACCCGAATTCATTATGATTCCTATAAAAGTTTTGAAATCAATTTTCCGTTTTCGAGAGAAATCGACATTGGGGTTTCGAAGAAATAAACATGGATTGTTAGCTAATTCCGAAATATGATTCTTTAGAGAATCTGAAACTTGATTAATATAATTGCTCATATGCGTTACCTCCTTGCAATCAAGATGTTCTTATCATTTACAAGGGGCCGCTTTCGCTACCTCAGTTCTTGAACCACTTTCCAAAAACCATCTGCAACATACATAATGCGGGTTCGCATTTTAAAGGTACGTCCCTCTAACAAGTGGCTCAAGCCCGGCCGCACATTTCCGAATCATATGTCAAGCATTTATTACAAAATCCAACAGAAAAGACCCTAGCATCATTTCTGATGCTAAGATCTTGATTGGTCATCTTAACTTAATGACATCTGTTCACGCAAGGAACGAAGCGTTACTTTGGAAATATCAATCCCATCTATTTTGACCGTTCCACGGTCTACATTATAAAAACGGCTCAATAAATTTACAATCGTTGTCTTGCCGGCTCCGGTCGGACCTACAATGGCTATTGTTTCACCCTGCTGTACCTTAAAACTCACATCATGCAAGATCGGAATACCGTCTTCATAGCTGAAGGTGACATGGTCAAACGCAACATCTCCTTTGATCTGCGGCATTTGAACGGCATCCGGTGCATCTTTTACTGCCACCGGTTCGTCAATCGTCTCAAAGATACGTTCCAAATAAGAAACTGCCGTGAGCACACTATTATAAAAGTTTGCGATCGTATTGATCGGCTGCCAGAAGCGGCTGATATATGCTGTAAACGCGATCAACTTACCGGTTGTCACGCCATCCAATCCTCCATTTATAATGCAGTTAATACCGATCACATATATAAATGCCGTTGTGATCGTGGAGATCAGATCGACCATCGGTCCCATTGCAAAGTTATAGATCACGGCACGCATCCACGCCTTGCGATAACTCATACTCAAACGGTTAAATATATTGGTGTTTTCTTCCTCCCGCACAAACGCCTGCGTCACACGTATGCCGTTAATGCTTTCGGAAATATAGGCGTTCAAGTTAGACTGCTTATTGCTCTGTACCTGCCAAGCATAACGCTGCTTCTTTTTGAGAAAGACAATATACAGGATCAGCACCGGCAAGCCACACATACATACCAGTGTCAACTTTACGCTCATAGAAAGCATAAAGATCAAAATAAAGATCAGGTTGCACAAATCTGTGATCGTATTCAAAATACCATTTGACAACAGGTCACTCAGATTGTTGACATAATTAACCACACGTACCTGAATCTTCCCATGTGGACGGTCATCATAATAACTAAAGGGCAGTTCCTGCAAATGAGCAAAGAGATCCTCTCGTATCTGATGAATGATATCCTGTCCAACCTGCGTCGTAAGTGTTACCTTTATACGCAGACTGACTACTGCATACACTACGATCACTGCTGCGATCAACGTCAAGATCACAATACCGTGTATATCGCCATTCGGGATATACGTATCCATCTCTATCTGCAAAAACTTTGGAATAAACATGGTAAGTCCGGAAGATGACAACATCAAAAACAACACGAGCAGCATCTTGCCGGTATAAGGACGTATATAACCACCCAGTCGTTTTAACTGCTTGGCGTCAAACTTATCTTCTAATATCTCATCATTTTCATAAGTATTTCTAGCCAATGTGATTCACCTCCTGTCCGTTTTTCGGTACAGCCATAGGATACTGGTGATAATAAACGGTTGCATAATATCCACCTTTTGCAATCAATTCCTCATGGGTTCCCTGCTCAATAATGCGACCCTGATCCATAACCAAGATCTTGTCGGCATCACGCAAATAAGAGATTCGATATGCAATGATAAATGTCGTACAACTGTGTCCAATATTTTCCAACTGGCGCTGAATGTAACTCTCTGTTTCCATATCTACCGCCGATGTCGTATCATCAAGCACTAAGATCGCCGGATCTTTAAGTAAGGCACGCGCCAAAGAAATTCGCTGCTTTTGTCCGCCCGACAGTCCGACACCGCGCTCACCCACGATCGTATCGTATCCATCCGGAAGATTTTTAATAAACAAATTGGCGTCTGCCATTTTGGCCACTTCTTTTACTCGTTCAAACGAACAATCTGGACGGCCATATGCAATATTTCCTTCGATCGTATCCGAAAAAAGGAACACATCCTGCATGGCGATACCAATGTTCTCGCGCAGTTCATACAGATCCAGATCCTTCACATTAATGCCATCTACCAGCACTTCACCGTCTGTCACATCAAAGAAACGGCAAAGCAGATTAATGATCGTTGACTTTCCGGCTCCGGTCGTTCCCAAAATGCCGACCGTCTCACCTTTCTTTACCTCGAAAGATACATCACGAATGATGTCCTCATCATCTGCCCGATACGACACATTGCGGAACGAGATATTCCCCTCATACTTTTGATGCTGTACCGGATGGCCGGGATGTTTCACATCCGGTTCCGCAGTATAAGTCCCATAAATCTTTTCTACTGATGTAGTAAATCTTTGAATATCATTGATCCACCATCCCGCCATGCGAAGCGGTGTTGTGAGCATCCATAAATATCCGTTTACTGCAACAAGATCACCTAATGTCATCTCTCCGCGCACCACCATAACACCGCCAACAAACATAAGTACCAATGTCAACAGATTGGACAACAACTCAAAGATCGGCACATATTTCTTCCAAATAGCAGCTGCACCAAGCTCTGCATCGCGGTAACGGTCATTCTCCACGCCAAACTTCTCCATTTCGAAGTCTTCTTTCGCAAACGCCTTTACCATGCGGTTTCCACTAATGTTCTCCTGCACATATGTATTCAGACTTGAAAAAGCATCTCGACAGTTTTTGAAAGCAGGTTTGACTTTTTTAGCCTGCATATAGGTAGTAGCTGCCGTCAGTGGGAGCACAAGCATCATGCATACAGCAAGCTTTTTTTACATTGACCATAAAGATCAAAACGATGGATAACACAAAATACAAAATATTTTCGTATACCGTATAGATCACATACGCCACAAAATGACGGATCGCATCCATATCTCCGGTTTGACGTCCCATCAGATCTCCCGTTCTATTTTTATTATAAAACGCAAAATCTTCTAACAATAGTTTGCGGTATACTTTGTCGCGCATGGTATACAACACACCCTGCGAACTTGTCTCAAACAATACTTGCGAAAAAAAATCGGCATACACCCTTGATCACAACCATCGCAAGAAGCAGAATGATCAGCTTCGGTAATAACCCGGTATTTTGCTTTTTAATGACATCATCCACGATCAATTTAGAGATGTATGGCGATGCCAAAGCTGTCGCAGCAAGTATCGTTACAAGTATCAGACCCGACACCATGCGCAGCCAATATTTCTTCAAAAATGAATAAAACCATTTCATTGGAGTCATAGTTTTTTTCTCCTTTCTATAAATCTGCTACGAAAGTATAGCATAGCAATAGATGGTGTGCTATAATAAATCTGCACAAAAAATTGTATAAATCTATCTTTTGCAATTTTTTTTGCGCGGATTTTAAAGAATTTACAGAAAGGCTGACTAATACTTATGGATCGCTATTACGAATATACAGACCGCTTAAATACACCAATCGAAGCTTTTACACATATCACGTACGATTACAACTTTCCTATTTTGCCACACTGGCATTATTTTATAGAATGTATATATCTTACAGCCGGCAATCTGCTTGTCACCTGTGATGAGAATGTATACTCCCTGCAACCGGGAGATTTTATTTTTTTCCGCCAAAGACTTTACATACTATCGATGTCTTTCCGACGGATTTTGAGCAAAGCCAGGCTGAGAAACCATCGCAAGATCCTGCTTTTACGCTGAAATCGCAAGATTTCTTAAAGAATCCGTCGTTGCATGGTTATCTGCCTAACTGTCCGCTGTCTGCCTGCCCTCTTCTGGCATCTCCGCAGGAACCTTTACCGGATCAGGAACACGACAGCATTCATCCGGTGTCAATACCACATTCAGCTGCAAATGTATCGGAGAAATCTCCCTCTATAACGACTGTGGCGGCATCTGACTGCAAAGCGGCTTCCCCGCTAAACATTCGCTACCATGTTTTGAAGTTTGACCTTGGCTTTTTGCAGGCAACGGATAACATGAAAAATCAATTCAGCCGGATCATCTCTCTTGCCTATGAGGAAGATCCTTCCAATATTTTCTTTGCCAACGGCGACATGACAGGTATTCCACTCGAGCAGCTCTTTGTCGACTGTATCGAGGAAGTGCGGCTGCGCCATTTTGGCTACGACACGATTGCCTGCTCCAAACTTGCGATCTTGATCACAGCGATGACGCGCGTTTGGCTGATGCGCGGACTTAATATGGAAGAAATTTTATTGTCCCGGCAAAGTGACAATCATGAGTTTGAACATATTGCAGAATATATCAAATCGCATTATAATGAACCTTTACGGATTCATGACCTTGCAGAACGGTGCGGAATGAGTTATTCTTACTTTGCTAAATTATTCCGCAGAAATTATCATCAATCCTGCAAGGAATATATTGAATTTGTGCGTATTAACAGGGTGACGGATCTGCTTTTATTCACGAAACTGGATCTGACCTATATCAGTCAGGAGACCGGTTTTTCGGATTGCAGCCATCTGATCCGTACATTCCGCAAATGGAAAGGATGTACACCGAGACAGTGGATGCGCGAATACAATTCCGAATTACAGCAATAACTTTGCCGCACAGACAGCAAAGAACTCTTGAGAAAGTTACCAAAGTGCAACTCCGGCTTACAACCGCAGCCGCACAACTACACTATGAGAAATGGAGATGTCATCATGCGATTATGGCACAATTTTTGGGGGCATTTGCGAACAATTCTACGCCACAAACGACTGGTGCGCCGCAATTGCTTTCGCGCCGGCATTTACTGGCAGGGAATCTGCCATGACTGGTCGAAATATCATCCAATTGAATTTTGGACCGGTGTTCGCTATTATCAAGAAGGCAAACGAAGCCCGAACGCTTATGAGCGCGAAACCATCGGCTACTCTGCCGCATGGCTTCACCACAAAGGACGCAACCGCCATCACTATGAATACTGGATCGATCTTGCTCCGGATCATTCCAAAGTTCTACAGGGAATGCCGATGCCACCACGCTACGTCGTTGAAATGTTTTGTGACCGCATGGCAGCAAGCCGTAATTACAACCTAGAGAATTACAACGACCGATTACCTTTTGGAATATTACGAACGTGGTAAATCGCACTACACCATGCATCCAGAGACTGCAGAACTGCTAGAACGGCTTTTTGCATATGCTCGCCGAAGAGGGCGAAGATAAAACTTTCGCTTATATTCGCAACGAACTGGATCTTAAGCATTCCCGCTGGCATTAAACCACTGTCAGCATAATTTACGACCACAGATCAGGGTGACGGCAAAACAGACTTCGGCACTCTGATCCTAGAAAGGATTTTTATGAACTGGAAACAATTTATTTACCGCTATAAACATATATTTGTCGCACTCTATTTTCCGGTGTATATGGTTTGGTTTATGTGGCTGGAGGCACGTGATGATGTACCTTTCACCTACATTCATTGCGCTATAGACGACTATATTCCTTTTTGCGAATATTTTATTATTCCATATTTATTATGGTTTGTGTATGTATTTGCAACATTAGCACTCTTATTTTTCGATCTGAAGCATTTAGAAAACTATTATCAGACAATTGCCACATTGATCATTGGCATGACAGCCAGTCTGTTAATCTATACTTTGTTTCCAAATGCACAGAGCATGCGACCGACACAATTTACTCATGACAATATTTTTACACAGGTCATTTCCATGCTGTATGCAACGGATACCGATACCAATGTGCTGCCAAGTATTCATGTATTTAACTCACTTGCCATCCATGCCGGACTTTGCCGCTATGCGACGATCCATAAGCAAAAGATCTGGCGCAACGGCTCTTTTGTACTGTGCCTCTTGATCTGTATGTCTACGCTATTTTTGAAACAGCATTCCTTCTTGGACGTTGCTGCTGCGATCGTATTATTTATGATCGTCTCTTGGATCACAAATATATTGTTCCGCAAACGGACAACAAAATAAATAACCAGCAGGGGATGTAAAACACACATTCCCTGCTGGTTATTATACCTTTTTACTTTGTCAACTCATGTTTCAAGCAACATAGCAAATGCTACTTGATGACTTTCACTTTTATTTTGTATCGTTTCTTCCAAAATTTACGATACCTATACATTTCTGAGTTCTTTGGCGTTTTTATGGTAAGCTTGGAAAGGTTGCACTTTAATCCCCGATAATAAAATATGTTGTCATAAATACATACCAAGCCTTTCACACTTTTGGGAACCGTCACACTTCTCAATTTTGGGCAATGAATAAACACATATTCTCCAAGTTCCTTAACTCCTTCCTTTAGCACTACTGTCTTTAACTTTTTGCAATATTTAAATGTTTCTCCCAGTTCTACTTTTCCATATACGGTTATCTTCTTTAAAAGCAGATTCATGAAATGCATATGACCCCAATTCTTTCAGTCTTCTAGGCATCCTAATGTAATTCAACGAACAGCACACAAACGCATTCTGTTCAATTACCTTTACCGTATCCGGCAGGATCACCTTTTTAATGTTGGTGCAGAAGGAAAAAGCGGAATCTGCTATCTTTGTTGTCCCCTTTTTTACTTTGACCGTTTTTGCCGTATACTTTCTTGGTACAGTAATTAATTTCTTTCCATTTTTCGTATACAATACTCCCTTGTATGACCTATACCACTTGTTACCGGATGCCACATTAAATTTCTTCAGATTCTGTAGAAATGACTGCATTCCCTTACAATACCCCTCGTTCAGCCATCCCCCTTCATAACAGTCTATAACCTTAACTGTCTTTGGAATACTCAAGTATTCCACCTTTGGGATCGGGACGTCCTCATGTTCTCCGTAAAATTCGTTGCGGTATTCCTCATTCGCTGCCCAATCAAACACCGGCATAATAGAAATCTTTACCACCTTTTTCCCATTGATTTTGGCGGGTACAACTACCTTCTTTTTATCCATAGGTATTCCAACAATGGTGACGGTATTATCTTTTTTTTCACAAAGATACGTAAATCCATCCTGTTGTCCCCATTTTGATTTATACTTCTCTTCAATGGTAAAATATTTTTCCAAAAACTTATAATACTTATCCTCTGCTTTTACTGTTGTCGACTTCGAAAATATTGTTGCGGCACACAGCAACAACAAACTCACACAATATCTGATTTTCATGGTGATCACCCATCCTTTCCTGCACAGTCACTCTGTGCATTATAATAACTGATTTTATTTCTGTATCCTAAGTATGATCAGTCGCATCTTGAAAACAAACGCCACGTTGTTGTCGAATTCATGACAATTGAGGTGTCTATTTTTCTTGCATATGTATAAATCCTAAACATGCATATATTATTCTTGCCACCGAAACACTGCCGAAATTATTAAATACTTTATGGTCAAACTTATTATGACTGTAATAATAATCTTTCAACAATCCTGTAACCACAACCTTGGCACCATGAGTATATCTTCTTCCACTTGAGCCAGGACTATCCGCATAATTTTCATGTGATTTCTTTTTTCTTCCGGAATCCGCCACGTTATCATCCAAAGCCGAATATGTCATTCCTGTCGTTGATGTATAAGCATCTAATTTATCTATAATTTTCTTATACTCATCTTTAGTAAATATATTCTTTCCTCCTTCTCCGATCACATTGACCTTAAGTTTACTTTTCATGTCGTCACTATTTGGCACAATCGATTTGTGAGAAAATGCATCCCCTGCTACATGCAGTGCCATTCCAAGCACCCGCAGTGCTCTGTTATTGGCAGCCGCATTGGTCCCGGTATAGGCATTTGGGATGTTATAAGCCTTACCGCCTTTTTAAGTTCTTTGGTGCAGATAATATTGATCGCCTTATTGATATATGACAGATTTGCCAGATCAATGACTGCACCTTTGGCAGAATCACTGTTCATGATCTCCGTTATGCTCTTACTCGGATTCTTTTTCTGTAAATATGCGATCTTATACAGGTAATAAACTGTTGTGATATAATTGGTATACCCATGCGCATGCAGATTCGGTACATCCTTTGCCAGATTCACTGTGGTTCCCCCGCTTGTTCCACTGCAGGTATCCACTGCCAGACTAACTGCTTTTAATACACTTTTTTCGCTGTAGAATACGAGGTCTGCCAAGTTGCAGTACCGTTTTTCAGAATGCCATCTATAATTTTATCGTGTCCATCTTTCATCCACTTCGCCACCACTCCCGGTATCTCATACCGGTCTTCTGCAGTAACATGGCTCCCACACTCCGGCAGATCACTTGTGCTGCAATTAGGCTGATAAACAGCATCAAAATCTTTCGCCAGCTCCGATGCAGCTTTATAGTCGACGATCTTTCCATTCCCATCAGCAAGCTGTTTGGCACTGACATCCATACATTGTCGTATCTTATCGGCGGTCCAGTCTGTATGGTTCTCCCACAGTTTCGCCGCTATCGCAGCAATATGCGGTGCTGCCATACTGGTACCGGATTCTACAGTCAATCCTCCCAACTGGGCAAGTACCGGAATATACTCTCCCGGTGCTGACAGTTCAACGCCCGCTCCCTGTACCGAACAGTCTGCCGGCGACATATCTGCACTGACACCGCCAACAGCCATGACTTCCTCATATGCTGCCGGATATAATATTTGATCTGCTTCTTTATCATTTCCCGCTGCTGCTATCATCAGAATGCCTTTGTCTGCAACAGATTTGATCTCTTCTCTTAAAATATCGGAATCATAATTCGTGCCAAAACTCATGTTGATAATATCAATACCATTTTCTTCACACCACTGCAGCGCCGCAACCACTCTGCTGATCGGGGCTTCGTTGTTTTCATCCAAGATCCGCACGGAATAGACTTCCAGATCATCATCGATTCCCGTCACACCATTGTCATCATCTTTCGCACAGATGATACTGGCAACTGCCGTTCCATGGCCGGTCATATCACAGCATAGAACAGAGGATTCTTCCCCGGCGTACAGAAGATCCACACGGTCAGCCACATCAATATCCTCTGTAATGTCTACCCCGGAATCGATCACAGCGATCTTCTTTTTGCTGTTTTCTGCCGTCTTCGGTTTGTCGGATACTCCATGCTCTACATTAACCGCATCGATATTCCATGCTTCCCTAGCAAACTGAATGATCTGGTCTGCTTCATCCGATTCACAGCCGCTTACTATTTCGTCACGTTCTACGGATACCACTCCGGACTCCTGTTCCAATTGCTGTGCTTGTGAATCGGTTAGTTCCAAGCTCACACAGCCGGAACTTTCCAATAATTCTGCCGTACTTTCATTATGGTCCACAGTGTCATACTCTTTTGCCAGCTTGTCGCTTATGCTGGTCTGCCACGTTCACAATGTAATCTTTTGCTGTTTCTTTGTGCGCTGCCGCACGAACTGTAAATGTCTCTTGTGCCCCGCCAAGGACCATAGATGCCGCCAATATGCTGACCACGATCCCTTTCCTTACTCGTTTCTTTTTCATTTGCTCCTCCTTACCCATGTCGCTTTTCACATGTAAAAATAGATACTTTAGATACAAAAAATAATTCACTCTATACAGAACTCACGTTAGTTACATCTTTAGTACACCATAGATTTGGTACCATGTCAACAATATCAGCGCAATCTTAATAATTCTTAAGAATTTATCACAAAATCGGACTACATTCTTCCTGCAGCCAATCTCTTTCTTCCGGTGTTAAATGCGGACCAATCTCTTCATAGACCCGTTGATGATATGCATTCAGCAGGCCACGTTCTTTGTCACTGAGCCCCTTTACATCAATTGCTCTCCGATCAAACGGTACTAATGTCAATGTTTCAAATTCCAAAAAACGACCAAACTCCGTTTGCTCTGCTTCACAACATAGGATCAGATTCTCCAGTCGAATACCAAATTTATTTTCCAAATAAACACCCGGCTCATTGGACGTGATCATGCCCGGTTCCAGCGCCGGATCGCCTCCCGGCTGTTTAGAAGCCACATACCGTATTGCATTTGGTCCCTCATGCACATTCAACAGATATCCTACGCCGTGCCCTGTTCCATGCAAAAAATCACAGCCTATTTCCCACAATGGCTGTCTTGCCAGCACATCCAGATTCACTCCGGTAATTCCACTATGAAACTTCGCTGCACCAAGCGCCAAATTACCACGAAGCACTGTTGTATAGTATTTTTTCTGCTCATCGGTTGCTTCTGTGCCCAGCATAACCGTTCGTGTAATGTCTGTTGTTCCCTGATAATAATGTCCACCCATATCTAACAGCAAGAAATTCTCTTCCTCTAATATATGGTTGGTTTCCGGTGTCGCACTATAATGCACGATCGCACCATGCTCTGCATACCCGGATATTGTGTCAAAGCTAGGTCCCAAATAATCCTCATCTAATCTTCGAAACTCCTCCAATTTATCCGAAACGGAGATTTCAGATTCCTGCTTTTTATCCGTATGACGCAACCAATACAACATTTTGGTGATGGCAATACCATCTTTCAGATGTGCAATACGTTCATTTTTCACTTCCGTTTCATTCTTGACCGCCTTCCACATTCCGGTTGGATTCACAACATCCACTAATGTATTTTCGTTTGGTACCTGTGCCGCCAAATGCGCATTGACCACACGCATATCCATTGCTACGCGCTTTCCCTGTCCCATTTTGCGGATATATTGTTCCACTTCTTCATACGGTCTCGTTTCAATTCCCGCCTTCATTAAGGCAGTCTGTATCGACCCGTTCGCACAATTTTTCTCGCAGAACAATACGCCACTCTCTTGCGTAAACACCGCATAAGATAAAAATACCGGACAGCATGGAATATCATTTCCACGTAAATTAAACAACCACGCAATATCATCCAAAGATGTCAGTATAAAATAATCCAAACTCTTTTTTGCTTCATCCAGTCCCATAAACGGGACAGTTTTGCTTCTCTGCTGACCCCTGCATACTTTAGCGCCAATTCCCATATTGGCTGTTTTGGACGATCTGGGCGGTCTTCCCAAATGTCTCCTACCAGATCAACGTTACTTTTAACCTTGTATCTGCGTTTCATCGCCATAAGCCATGTGGTTGTCACCATACGGCCATCGCAGCCAAGCACTTGTCCATCTTTTAGTACATTGTCGAGATAAGTGTTCACCGTCGGAACGCCATCAAGTCCCATGCGGTATAATGTGATGCCGCTGTCCTGCAACTGTTTTTCTGCTTGAATAAAATATCGCCCATCGGTCCATAACCCGGCATCTTCTAACGTCACGATCACAACACCTGCAGATCCGGTAAAACCAGAAATATATTCTCTTGTCTGAAAATATCCGCTGACATATTCAGAACCATGAAAATCATTGGTCGGAATATAATACACATCAATGTCTTCCTCGCGCATGCGTTTACGCAGGCTTTCTATACGTTCCCACACTTTCATCTCTCATCAGGCCTCCTTCAAGCGGTTTGCAAGCTCTGCAAATTGCGCTAACGACAATGCTTCTCCACGGATCGTAGCTGATAACCCCATACTCTCGATTGCCGCCTTGGCCTGCTCCTTTGTCACCGGAAGTGATGCATCATTTCCCAATCCATTCTGCAATGTCTTTCTGCGCTGATTAAACGACGCACGGATAATGCGAAACATCCACTTCTCATCCGTTACTTTCACCGGGCAGTCCTTATGGCAAGTCAAACGAATCACGGCAGACCCCACATTTGGTCTTGGCATAAAACAATTCGGAGGAACATTCGCAACAATTTCCGCCTCTGAATAATATTGTACGGCAAGCGACAATGCCCCGTAGTCTTTCGTTCCCGGCCCTGCCTGCATACGATCTGCTACTTCTTTTTGCACCATGACAGTCACACTCTCAAGCGGCACATGACTTTCAAACAGTCCCATAATGATCGGTGTTGTTATATAATACGGCAAATTTGCCACAACTTTGATCGGCTTTCCGTCGTTATGTTCCCTAGCGATCTGATCAATGTCCAATTTAAGAATGTCCTCATTCACAACCGTCACATTATCATACGCTGACAGCGTATCTGCTAAGATTGGGATTAATTTATCATCAATCTCCACCGCCATAACCTCTCTGGCTCTTTCGCAAAGATATTGTGTCATTGTCCCAATTCCCGGACCGATTTCCAACACAAAATCATCCTTTGTCACGCCGGCCGCGTCAATGATCTTTTCCAAAACATGCGTGTCGATCAAAAGTTTTGTCCAAACTTTTTTTCTGAAAATGAAAGTCATATTTCTTTAATATGTCTATTGTATTTTGTGGTATTCCTAATGTTGCCATCCCAATATCCTCTTCTTTCTATTGATATGCAGTGCCCTGCTTTATTAACCAATACAGTACAGCCTTCTATTAATGTGCAGTCTCCCGTTTTACTGACCAATGCGATACAACTTATGCGCATTTTCCCTTGTTATGCGGATAATTTCCTCGCGGTCGCACGACTTCAATGCCGCAATCTCATCAACAACGTGTGTCAAATATCCTGAATCATTTCGTTTGCCGCGATGCGGTACCGGTGTCAAATACGGCGAATCCGTTTCTAACACCATTTGCGATAGTGGCATCATTTCAACGACTTCCTTTAATTTCTTACTATTCTTAAAGGTGACCACGCCACCAATTCCCAGATAAAACCCCTTATCTAAATATATTTTGGCAATTTCGGGACTGTAGGAAAAGCAATGGATCACCCCACCATTTTGCCAAGCGCAATGTTCATTCATAATGTCTAATGTATCCTTTGCAGCATCCCTGCTATGAATGATGACCGGCATCTGTGTTTCTGCGGCCACCTGAAGTTGGCGTGCAAACCACTTTTTCTGCAAATCTCTCCCTGGTTCATCGTAATAATAGTCAAGACCGATTTCGCCAATGGCAACCACTTTATCCCTGTGCGTCAAGTCTGCCAGCCATTGCATATCTTCCGGTGTCAGTCTCTCGATGTCCTCCGGGTGTACGCCCACCGCTGCATAAATATTGTCGTGACTTTCTGCCAGATTGACCGCATCCTTCGTAGACTGAATACTTGCCCCTACTTCTACGATCTCACCGACACCACGCGCTTTCATCCCCGCCAATAGTTCCTCTCTATCTTCATCAAACCGCGCATCTGTATAATGCGCATGTGTATCAAAAATCATTGTTTAGCCTCCAAATTAATTTTCATGCATCAGCATTATTATCTATATTATGATACCGCAATTTAGCTGTCACCACAACATTTTCCTACACAACAGCAGTTTCCTTCTTATTAAATAGCTCAAACTTCGCACATCAAAAGCTACTGCCAGATCACGTATTGCTTATTATATCAGAAAAATAATAGCTATTTTGCAGCCAACAAGCTGACTTGTTCTGCCGGCAGTGAACTAAGATAATTGCCGCAGAACGCAGAGTTTTTGGTTGATTTCTTATTTTGTTAAGTCTCTGATGAATACATGCCCGAAGGAATGTCTGAGATGTCCCGGTTTAGCAAGGTATCATCTATTTTTGGACGGGACGCTTTCGCTACGATGCGCTACGTCACGTTACTTAATGTCTCTAAAATACGAGACATAAGTAACGACGAGCGCAAAGTCCCTTTCAAAAATGATGAATACCTTGCTTCCGGGACTTGGGTTTCCGAAGGGCATGTAAATCAATCATCAGAGACAACAAAATAAGGTTTGAATTAAACAAAAGAAAATGACCCGGCGAAGGCAATGCCGAGTCATTCTCTTTATCTTTTATTTATAAGGAACGAATATGCGGATTCGTTACTTACTGATTATCGGATTCTACAAATTTGGTACCGTCAGCATTGTATGCTGCATCGCAAATCTCAATCTTAACGATAGATGCGCCGGTATACGTATTTGTAGTAACCCAGAGCCATGGATAACCACCGGTCAATTTGGACTTATCAATTGTGATGGATTTGTCTTTCCAGAACAAACCAACACCCTGATCGTAGTCAACATCGAAACGGATCTCACCAGTTGTCTTACCAACAACTGCACCCTTCTTCTTGTTCTTCTTAACCTGTTTTGCACCTTCTGTTGCAATCTTATCCTGCTTCTCCTGCTCTGTCATCGTGAAGTTCGGATCTTTGGAAGTCTGTTTCTCAATATACTCCTCCAGTTTCAATTTTCCCTGAACCTCTTCATTCAGATCATCCTCTGTCCAGCTAGGAAGATAACCAATCTGAAGATCAAGGCTCTGACTTATCGGATCGTCCGCAGCTGTCACGCGAATACAAGGTTTTTCCAGTTTCGACCAGTCATAATTAAGATGAACATTCCAGTACTCTCTGTCGATTTCAGCAATCAGATTATCAGGTGCTTCTCCATTAACACCGATCGTACTATTCGTCCAGCCATAGTGTGTATCTGGCGTCCAGAATTCCGTTTTTCCCACCATTTTCCAAATATTTTGTCATAGTTAGACTTGGCAACATCTCCATCCGTTACATTACCGGATCCATCAATCAAAGACTTAGTAACACCAATACCATTGTTGCTGGCATCGAAGATGTCCGGTCTTTCCTTTTTCAAAATTTCAGCGGTGTCACCGTTCGTATGACGAAGGAATTCACCATTCCATGTAGCAACAACTTTCGGATTCTCGTTCTTTTCTGCAGGCACTGTCTTAATACCGGTATAAACAAGCTCAGCGTTCGCAGGTATATTTGGTTTAGATCCTGTCAGTTTTGCATATACCTGTCCTACATCATCATAAGCAAAATAACCATCACCACGATTATAATAGTGTCCCTCATCCCACCATACCGGTGTCATGCCTAATTTCTTAGACTGTGTAAAGAGATAGGTCATGAAGTCTGGAATATTATCTTTATATCCCTTAACAACGCCACACTCTCCTAAAATAATACCGTAACCCTGGTCTGTGAATTTCTTCAACTTACCAAGCATGTTATCCATAAAGTCATAATCATCCTGACCTTTATATGTCTTACCGTTTGCATCTGTGTAATCAACGCCCCACTTATCACGATATCCATAAGAAGCCGTCGATGTTGCAGACAAACCGTAATCAACCGGATCATAATAATGAACAGAAACACTCATCTTCTTTACGCCCGTTGCTTTCTCAGCAGGGTCATTTGGAAGTTTCCATCGATCATCAATAGTTCCGTTCTGAACGTAAGTCTCACTCTCATTTCCCTCGATAACACATGACTCGTTACCGGTTCCAGGAATCAACAAATGTCTATAAGCATTGTTACCACCGGAAGCACGTACAATATCAACGAACTTCTGGTTAATGGCATTTGCCATCTCATAAATCTCAGTAGCATCTATCTTTTCGGTCTCAGGGTCTTTCTTACCAAGCTTACCGGTTTGATTCTGCTGTGCTGTATTCGGATCTTTGTAGTTATCGTTCAAACGACCACTGATTTCTTCGTTAGCACCCTCAAAGATCAAATGATCAGAGTACTCTTTGAACCGCTCAGAGATCTGTGTCCAAATAGAAATATATTTTTTCCAAGCCTCGTCACGAATTGGTGTTTCTTTGGCATCATACTCCTCTGCGCCAAACATTCCCCACCATCCACCATCCCAGTGGATGTTGATGATGACATACATTTCATCGTTCAATGCATAATTTACGATTGTCTCAACACGATCAAACAATTCTTTATTGATCGTATACTTTCCATCCTGAGACATAAAATTCGACCAAGCAACCGGAATACGAACAGTATTTACACCATAGCTCTTCAAGCCATCAAATGTCTTCTGTGTTGCTTCCGGATTACCGGCACTTGTCTCACACTGCTCGATTGTTGTCATCTTGCCTGAGTAATTGGACTGCTCCATCTGATTTCCCAAGTTCCAGCCATAGCCCATAAGTTTCATCAGATCCAAGTTGGAAATGTTCTTACGCATTAATCCATTATCGGTAGAATCGATACCATTCTTGGACTTATGTTCGGTTGTAACATTGCTCTTCTTCATATCAGCTTCCTTATTGTAAGGAGTTGCCGTTGGTTTTGCTGTAACGGTTACGGTTGGTTTTTTCGTAGTTTTCTTCTTCGCTGTAACCTTTACCGTAACAGAAAGTTTCTTTTGTAACTTTCTTCTTACCTTTTTGTAAGTAACTTTGCAGATTACCTTTGTTTTGCCTGCTTTCTTAGCTGTAATCTTACCTTTCTTACTAACGGTTGCAATTTTTTGTTTTTGCTGCTCCACTTCACCGTTGCCTTCTTCGGTTTATTTTTCAGTTTCACAGTCTTCTTCTTTCCTGCAGTTAATTTCACTGGCTTAACGGAAAGCTTTGGTGCCTTTGCTTTCTTCTTAGCCGCTGCAGATGCAACATTCGAAACCCCATTCGATGTCATAAGCAGTGCGAAAAGAAGTGTAAATGCACACACAGAACGCATTACTCTCTTTTTCATGATACAATTCCTCCTCCTTATAAATAGTTTGTATGATAATTATAGTATATATTTCTTTTTGTCTCTAGCATTTTCAGCTGATTTTTTATAACTTTTGTATTTTTCTGCCGTTTTTTTGACACAAAAATAACAAAAGTTGTAATTATCGTGTTTGTTTGCTATAATAACCCTTAACAAACGCAGAAAACACGCGATAATTAATAGGCAAGGAGATACTTATGATAGATATAGAAATTATGCAGGACGCTTCTGAGATCATTCACTATGACTCCAATAAGCTTCCTTATGCCATACAGGAACGGCTTTTGTCCCAATTTACAGGTCATAAAGCTCTTTGTCACTGGCATCCCGACATTGAATGTATCCGTATATACGAGGGATCTATGAACTATGAAATAAACGGCGAGCAGATATTGCTTCGTGCCGGCGACATCATTATTGTCAACTCCGGTCAGCTGCATTACGGCTACGCTAACGGAGAAGAAGACTGTAAATTTTGCGTAGAATTGCTTCATCCCAATATTTTTAAATCGAATCTGCACATTTACCAGGAAAGCGTTTACCCCATCGTCCATTCCTCTAGTATCTCATACTGGTTGTTTCATTGGAGCGATGCGGATTATCAACAGATTGTTTCATTGGTGGATCAGATTTTTGCTGCCCGCATGCAGCATGAAGATAGCGTTCTCTGCCTGTTAAATGGACTTTTTCACTGTCTGTGGCACTGTATTTACCAGCATAGCACGCAAGAACTGCAGACGGCCGGTTTGCAAAAAAAATCCTGATATTTCCCTGCAAAAGCAAATGGTAACTTATATTCACGAGCACTATGCAGAGGATATCGGATTAGATGATATTGCAAGCGCCGGCAATATCAGCCGAAGCAAATGCTGTAAAATATTTCAGGCATACTTGCAGCAATCACCGGTCTCTTTTTCTCAACGATTACCGTATGGAGATTAGCTGTAATCTGCTCAGCAACACTTCCTATAGCATTACTGAGATTGCTCTTGCATGCGGATTTAATCATTTAAGTTATTTTTCGAAAAGCTTTCTTAAAAAAAATATGGGTGTACCCCAAATCAATATCGCAAAGAGAAGCCGGCACACTGAAAAAGTAGTGTGCCGGCCTTTTTGCTCAAATACTCTACAATTAAAAGATAAAGAAAACAAGCATATCGATAATAAATACCGGGATCAGACAACTGATCGACCATCCCATATATCCAAAGAAAGAAGGCATTTTAATATCATTTTCCTCAGCAATCGAGCGCACCATAAAGTTTGGCGCATTACCAATATACGTATTGGCGCCCATGAATACTGCACCACAGGAAATCGCCATCAGGAATATCTTCGGTATCTGTCCGATTGCCGTTGAGATCATGCTTGCTCCGGCAAGTCCCGACGACGCTGCCGTTGTAAAGAACACCAAATAGGTTGGCGTGTTGTCCAAAAAGCTGGACAAGAGTCCGGTCATCCAGAAGTACTGCCATGGCTCATTTACACCCAGCGAAGCACCTCTCGCTTTCAAAATAAGCAATGCCGGAATCATTGTTACAAATATTCCGATAAACAAAGTTGCAACCTCTTGGATCGCATCCCATGTAAAATGATTTGCCTCGCGCACTTCTTTTGTCGTAGTCTTGTATGACAAAAACGCTGCTGCCAAGATCATAACCATCTCCAAGATCGATGCAAATCCTAATTCTACTTCTCCATAAAAATGAATCGATCCCTTAAAGAATGGCACCGTCTTAGGAAGAACACCACTTAATATAACTGCCACGATGATCATTACCAAAAAGATAATATTATGTGCACCGTTTAAGCGGAGTTTCTTGTGCTCACCACTAACTTCCGGCTGCTTTGCACCTTCTGCAAGATCTTTCTTATATGCTCTGCTGTCAATCACATAAAACAATGCAAGCAACAAAACTACATTCAGGATCATTACCGGCAGCAAATTCAAGCTCCAGAAGAAATCCACACCATTCATAAATCCCATCAGAAGTGGTGGATCGCCAACCGGTGTCAAACATCCTCCGATATTAGATACTAAGAAAATGAAAAATACCATAACCTGTACTTTACGTCTACGCCATTTGTTCGCACGGATCATCGGACGGATCATCAACATACTTGCTCCGGTCGTACCGATCCAGCTTGACAATAATGTACTGATTATCAAAAGCAAAACATTTAACTTCGGCTTGCCAACCAGATCACCCTCTAACGATATATTTCCAGCCACGCAGAACAGTCCAAATAATAGGACAATAAACGTCAAATAGTCACCAATAATGGCTTCCAAAAGCTCTTCCCAAGCAGTTCCCATACCTACCGCGATCGCAAATGGAATAAGGAATGCAAGTGACCAAAAAGCCACAACGATCGGTTTCTCTTTTCCCACCATTCTCCAGCTACAAGTGGACAGATCGCGATACATAATAAGATTCCGGCGAACGGAATACAATACAATAGCGATAAATTATCCCCTATACTTTTTGTCGTTTCTGCTGCTTGTGCCATGGACGGCAGTGTTAAACACGCTGTTAGCATCATTACAAACACCGACAACGCCCTTTGCAACTTTTTCATTGTATTACGCCTCCTTTGTTTTATTGACGGCCTACTCTCTCTTTTAGGCGTAACTATTGTATATCCAATCCACCAAAAACAAGCAAAATACAGAAAACATTATTATTAAATGAGCTGACGCACTGCATGTTTATTAACGATTGCGTCCCTGTGCGGAAACCTTTTCATTGCGTGTCAGACTAATACGAAAAACCCGCTTAAATAACTGATGTCCATCCCATGGGATCAGCGGATACAAATAGCCTCTTCCCGCCATCGTGCGATTGGTAAAAAAGCGACGATCATTAACAATATTCCCGTAATAAACCCCCATATTCCAAACACGCCGGTCAACACCAACAGTATGATACGCTGAAACTTTATCGCATATCCCAATTCCATATTATTTTGCGTATAATTGGCAACTGCCACAAACGCCATATATAACATGATCTCACTGTTAAACCATCCCGAATTTACGGTATAATCTCCAAACACAATACCTGCCACAACACTGAGCGGTGTTGTCAGCATACTCGGCGTGTTGACGGCTGCCATTCTTAGTCCGTCAATTGCCAGCTCTAACAATAGCAATTGCAATAGTGGCGGGACGTTCATTTCATCTTGGATCATAACAAAACCGAGCCAGTCCGGGACATAATCCGGATAGCGAAGCAATAGCAGATACACAGGAGTGACAAATAATGCCATTATACTTGTCAGTATACGTGTCATTCGCAAATACGTTCCTGTGACCGGCGGGAAATAGTAATCATTTGGATCTTCTATTATATCAAACAGAGAAGTCGGTATGATCATGGCAGAAGGCGAGTTATCTACCAGAACCGTAATACTTCCTTCCAATATGCACGCTGCTGCCGTATCCGGCCGCTCTGTATATTTGAACTTCGGGTATGGATTCCACCAATTGCGTGGCATAAGCACTTCTGCCAAACTTTCCTGATTCATCGTTAAGGAATCCACAGAAATCTTTTTTTAAACGCTTTTGTATAATAGATAACGCTTTCTGATTCACACGGTCTTTCATATATACTACGGAAATATCTGTGCGTGAACTGCTTCCTATACTGTAAATTTCAAACTTAAGATCCACATCACGAATACGGCGCCGGATCAGTGCAATATTAGGCATGATTGCCACCACAAAGCCATCTCTGGATCCTCGCAGCACCTTATCCTTATCCGGCTCTTCCACACTTCGGCTCGGATAGTCCCTTAGGTCGATCACCAGTATTTCATCATACCCCTCTACGACAAAGCCTGTCAGACCCGACAGCACATAATGCAAAAAATCCTGTTCTGTTGTCACCGTCACAATATCTCCATACGGCGTACATTTTTTCAAAAAATCTTCATAGGTTTCGGAACATCTTCCGGTGCAAGTGACAAAAAAATTCCATGATCTTATCCAGCACTTCCCCCTTCAAAATCCATCGATCATGTAAAATACCGCATGGCGATCCCCTAACCGGATCTCTCTTTTAACATATCAAACGTATCGCCAACGCACAGCAGCGAATCTATATTTTTGCACCGCGTCTTGTAATCCCCTTCAAAGATCTTTCCCTGCATCGCTATCCTCCATATTGATCATTCATCGCTATCATCTTTTCTATGTCAAGTTAGTATTTACCATTTTCTTTCTTCTATGCAAAGCGATATTTGGAATCAATACTTGGTATGGTTTTTTATTGGGCGCGGCTGGACATTTTTCCGCACAGTCTTTATACTGATTACAGAATTTATGAACAGAATGGGAGCATTTATAATGAGTGTAGCAGATTGTGACAAACAATTATTTCAGGCAGCCTGCGAGAAAGTAATGCGGCAGCAATGCCCGCAAAAAGGCATCGGTACATTATCCGAAAAGACCGTGCACGCTGTTTTAAAAAATTTCTATGAAACAGATCCTGCCCATCAGGAAATTCCGGTAGAAAATTATGTTGCCGATATTTTGCGCGACAACGAAATTATTGAAATACAAACGCGCAGCTTAAATGCCATGCGCCGTAAACTGGACTGCTTCCTATCCCATTATCCAGTCACAATCGTTCATCCTATTATACATACCAAATGGATCTGCTGGATCAACGAGCAGACCGGCGAAATAACAAAACGCCGTAAGTCTCCCAAGACCGGAAGCCGTTACGACGCTTTTTATGAATTATACAAAATTAAAATGTTTCTAAATCATCCTAATTTACACCTGTGTCTGCCCCTGATCGATGCCGAAGAGTATCGACTGTTAAACGGGTGGAGTACGGACCGCAAACGTGGATCGACTCGCTACGACCGCATTCCTACAGCACTTGTCGATGAAATTTATATCGGCAGTACCGGCGATTACCAATGCATGATCCCGGATACGCTTCCGACAGAATTTACTGCAAAAGATTACGCCAAAGAATCCCATTTAGCGATACGTTATGCACGCACTGCTGTAAATGTACTTCGTCATGTCGGCGCTATTTCTTTTGTCCGCAAACATGGACAGGAATATGTTTATCGAGTGCAAACGAATAAATGATCTGTTCCCGTACTTTCATTCCTGTGAGCTGCTCCAAGGCACGTGCGTATTGTTCTAACTGAACCCGGTATCTGTCCACCAATGTTTGTTCCATACCATAGCGGACATAATCCGTCTTATAATCCACCAACACCCATTCGCCATCTTCTTCAAAACAAGCATCAATGATTCCCTGCACGAGAACGGTCTCTTCACTTTCCAGCTCCGGGTACAATTCCATAACCGGTATTTCTAACATAAACTGCTGTTCACGGCGTAATGCCCCTCGTTTTGCCGCCTGCTGCATTCGTTTTCCAAGTACCGACTGCATGAAACGATCAAACTTTTGCGGTTTTAAACAGTTTCTTTCTTCCTCCCTCAGCAAACCTGCTTTTTGCATCTGCGCAAGCATCATCTCTGCCGTAAAGTGATCTCCCATTTGTTCATACGGCAAATGTTCCATCACGAAATGATATAATGTACCCCGCTCAGCAGCGCCGATAGATTCTTCCGTTTGTCGGAATTTTGGCTGTGGGATATCGTGCCGGTCTGCAGTGCCTGGCACCGTTTCTGTAACTTCATCCTCTGGCACTTCCGCACGCACCGCCATTTTCTGCTGCTCCATCGCTCTTCGTTTTAACTCGGTCACAGAAATTTTAACCGGTAATTTCTGCTCATTTGCATATGGATATTGATATTCTCTCTGACAGCGCAACTGTTCCGCAAGCTCTGCGTCATACTCTTTCGTGATATCCTGATGTTTCAACGCTTCTCTACGCAGTAATATATGCTCTAACTGTTCCATTTCTCCGGCAATCTGCGCATCTGCGCAGATCACTTCCAGTCGAAATAACGGATCCTGATCTGTGCTGTCATATAAGACGCGGTCCTTCACCGACGGATCTTCCGTTTCCTGCGTCATTTCATTCTCCTGCAAATCCGATGGATCCTGTCCTTTCCCATCTGTCACTTGACTTATACACTGTCCGAAGATCGGTCTATCTGCCAGTGCCGGCATGATCCAGTCTAAATACGTCGCGGCACCTAACAATGCGGAATGCTGCAGCGATGCCCCCGTAAGATCCCAGCTCTGCAATTTATTTTCAATCCCTTCACGGTACCTGTAAGGATCAATTTCTCTTTGGCTCTTGTCAGCGCAACATACAAAATGCGCACTTCCTCACTCAAAGAATTTTCTAACATCTGTCTTGCAATAAAACGTTTCATAACTGTAGGCTTGTACAGACGTTCCTCCAGATCCACGTAATTAGCACCCACTCCGTAATCAACGTCCAGCAATAATTTCTTGCGCATATCCTGCTTATTAAATTGTTTGCCCATACCTGCAACAAACACTACCGGAAACTCAAGCCCCTTTGCTCTTATGAATACTAACTAACTGGACTGCATTCGCCGCCGTTCCGACAGTTGCTTCACCAAAATCAATATCTGATTTTTGAGCATTTCAATGTACCGGCAAAATCCAAATATTCCACGATGTCCATTTTCAGCAAATTCAATTGCCTGCTGCAGCAAAATATCGAGATTTGCACTTCTTTGCTCGCCCCCCGGCATTGCCGACATCAAAGCGTAATACCCTGTCTTCATAAATTTCACGAAGCAGTTCATACACAGAAACTGTTTCCGCTTTACGCCGATACTCCTGCAATGTGTCCAACAAATCGGACAGTTTTTCTGACAATGCGTCCTCATGCCGATCACAATACGCCCATATATTATCCAAGTATTGCAAGCCACTTCGCCCGCTGCTATCTTGGCTAGTTCCTCATCCTGCAGCCCATAGATCGGTGATCGCAGCACCGCCACAAGCGGAATATCTTGTCTCGGATTGTCAATAACCCGCAGCAAATTTAGCATTGTCTGCACTTCCAATGTTGCAAAATATCCGGTCTTTTTGGGTGCCATCGCCGGAATACCCATATCCGCCAACGTCTCTTGAAATTCTTCCGTCCATCCTTTCATACTGCGCAGCAATATGACGATATCCCGGTATTCTATCGGACGATACCCGCCTTTATCGGATACATACATCGGATGATCTCCTGCACCATGTCGCGGATCTTCTGTCCGATTGCCATCGCTTCCAATTCGCGCTTTCCAAAATCATTATCCTCCTGAGCATCCATATTAAGCAAAATAATTTCTGTCTGATCCGCTGTCCGCTCTTCGCATGGATCAAATACTGCCCCCGGAACTAATTTTGCCGCATCATCATAGGCGATGCCGCCAAAGTCTTGACGCATGATCCGCTCAAAAATATAATTGGCCGATTCCAATACTGACGCACGGCTTCGAAAGTTCTGACGCAGATCGATCCGGCGATTTCCGCCTTCTTCCGTATCATAAGCATGGTATTTGTCCATAAACAGATCCGGTCTCGCTAAGCGGAACTGATAAATGCTCTGCTTAACATCACCCACCATAAACAAGTACGGACTTTGCTCCGGACCACGGCTGATGCTGGTCAGTATCATTTCCTGGACATAATTGCTATCCTGATACTCATCCGTCATGATCTCTTCATAATACTCCTGCAATTCTTTCGCCGTTGCACTTGGCACGCTATTTCCATCCTCGTCTCTCGTCACCAGGATCTGCAGTGCAAAATGTTCCATATCTGCAAAATCAATGATGCCGTCTTCTCTCTTTTTCTCGGCAAATGCCTTTCCAAAATCGATTGTCAGCTGTACCAATTCACGGACAGGTGCATCCATTTGCTGCATCATGGCAAGCATTTCTTCCGGGGATTCCGCTAACATTTCTTTTTGTAACTGTTCAATACCTTTATCCCTATAGCTTGCCCGAAGTGCTTTTATTTGCTCCTGAAGTTCCTTATCATGCTTATTGCCGCGAATCGCACTCAATCTTCCAAATGATATCTTTCCGATCCCATCACAAAGTTCCTGCAATGTCTTGCATTCCCGCAGCTCTTTGATCTGCTGCCATTCTGTCTGGATCGTAGGCGTATATGCTTCCAAACCAACCCCGTCTACACTGATCTGATATGCCGCAAATGCTTTCTTTTCACATTCTGCAACAATCATCTGCACATCTGCAATATATTTTTCCATCCACTCCGTTTGTTCCATTTCCTCTACAGAACGCAATGCATATGAATTCTTCCATTGCTCCAATTGCTCATCCGGAAACGGATAACTTTGTGCTAATTCGTATAACTTCAATACTATGGATTCAATTTCTTTGTCTGTTCTTCCTGTGGCAAACATCTGCATCGCATCCAAAAATACCTGATTTTCCTTTTGGCGTGCATCCGCATATTTCTGCTCCAACACCTCACCAAGAACAGCCTCTTTCATAATCTTTAGATCTGTCTCGTCCCCTACTTGAAACATTGGATCTAGATTGATGACGTGAAAATAATTGCGTATGATATGTTGGCAAAAGCTGTCAATCGTCGTGATCTGCGCATTATGCAACAATCCGATCTGCCGCTGTAAATTATCGTCATCCGGCGTCTGTTCTAATTTTTGCTGTAACGCCTCACCGATTCGCCCACGCATTTCTGCTGCAGCCGCTTTTGTAAATGTCACTACGAGAAGACGGTCAATGTCAACCGGCGTCTGTCTATCTGTGATCCGCCCAATAATTCGTTCTACCAACACGGCTGTTTTACCGGATCCCGCCGCTGCAGAAACTAGTATGTTACTATCTCGCAAATCAATTACTTTCTGTTGATCCGCAGTCCATTGTGGTTTCATCGCGTCTCCTCCTTTCCTGATGCCTCGTTCCCTTTCCTATCCTCTGATGGAACAACATCATTTACTTCGTTCCCTTTCCTATCCTCCGATGGAACAACATCATTTACTTCGTTTCCCTTCCTATCCTCCGATGGAACAACATCATTTACTTCGTTTCCTTTCCTATCCTCCGATGGAATATCACTCTCTCTGCGTATCTCCGAAAATACATCATCGTTTGTCTTTGGCCATATTTTTCGATATGAATTGCCGGCAAGTCTTGCATCAAATCCACAGATTCCATGATAATTGCAATAATCACAGGCACAAGATTTCATACTGTCCGACTTTTTGGTACGGATGCACACTCGTCTCTCCTGCTCCGATCTGTACACCGATCTCCTGCAGCTTACGCTCTGTAAAGTCAATCAATTCCTTGAAATTTTCCGTTGTGATTGTAGCCGCATTTTTCTTAAGCATTCCATCTTTCTTTGTTCCGACCGGTACGACCAAGGATTTTGCAGAAGCCGCTAATGTCCCCTCTTCTCCGGCCAACGTCGCATCTAATGATGGCAGAACCGGATCTTCCTCATTTACCAATCCTCGCATGAGCAGTTCATTCAGCAGATATGTTCTCTTCTCCTCGAAATCCAATCTGCTTGTCACAAACGGATCTTCTATATGATAATATAGGACACCCGCCGGAATAACCATTTTCTTACTTCTACGTGTCTGTTTATCCACTGCTGCCCGAAGATACACCATAAGCTGTAATTGCAGTCCATAATAAAGGTCCGACAGTGACAGATCCTTCTTGCCGGTTTTGTAATCCACGATCTTAACGTAAATATTTTCCTCAGTTTCCATCGTATCAATACGATCCACGCGGCCAATATACGTCTGCTTTTCTTTGTCCATCCGGAAGCTTACCTCACTGTCTACCGTATCGAACTTCCCCAGTTTCATTTGCTCCGTGATCGCCCAAACAGTCCGAAGCATAATACGGCGCAATCGCTCTACCAGACTGGCATCCCTCTCCGTATCGTACAATAAACCGTTTTTGTATTCCTCCACCGTATGGTTCAAACACTGATTTGCCAATATATGCTGCTGCTCTTCATCAACATCTGCCCACCCGATATGCCGGTCAAGAAGCGTCTTTGTATAGCGTTCCAGTGCCTCATGCACAATATTTCCAATATCAAAAACTGAACTTCATGTTCCATTCGCTCCTCTAGCTGCAGCCCATACTGCATGTAATACGCAAATGGGCAGGCACTGAACTTTTCAAACTGCGATACGCTGCCGGTGATCACTTCGTGATACAATGCCGTTGCCGCCTCTTTCGAGATCTTACTCTCTGGTGCAATATATAATGCAGCATCTATCAGACGATCCAACTCACCACGATGATCCAGCGCTTTCTTCTGTTCGTCTTTTAGGACACATGCTAACTCCTGCTCCTGCAAGCGATATTGTCGATACAATTCGTTCCAAGCAGCATTATCTTGCCATCCCATTCGCAGACCTCGGATCAAATACCCTCTGCCGTAATCATCTCTTAAAATATCGCGCAATCTACCACGCGACTCTGCTACATTTTGAATCTGAAGTTTTGGAAAAATATTCTGAACCCGATCGATCAAATACGCCTGCTGTAAAGCAGTTCCATCGTTAGCAGTTGCACTATATGTCAAATACAGCCTCTGTGATGGTTTGGTCAAACATAAATACAGATAGAACTGTTCGGTATATATTTTTCTCTTGCGGTAGGTGCCAATGCATAGCTTTCTCCCGTCAAAAACTCTCGTTCTGCATCGGATAAAATACCGCCGCCATCTCCGGTCATTGGAATATTTCCGTCATTAACACCCAACAAAAATAGATACTTGATTCCATACAAACGGGTTCTTGACAGATCTCCTACCATGATCTGATCCACTCCGGGCGGTATCAAACCAATACGTGCCTCATCAAATCCGGTATTCAGTATTTCAATAAACTCTGCCAAAGGCATTTCTTCATCCCCCAGCAATGCCACCAAGCGATCAAGTACTTCTATGATCACATCATAAATCTGTTCATATTCTTTGACCGCTTCAAAATTTCCCTCTTCCCTAAACCTCTCTATACGTTTCTGAATTTGCAAATAAATCTGCTCCCTGCCCATGAAATCACAAATTGTTTCCGCATATTCACGCACACGATGCTTGCCATGCGCAATACGTCCATAAAAAATCCGACAATCGATCCCACGTTTCCTGTCTCAGCCAATTGATCGTTTCCGAGGCTTCTGTAGCTATGTCTTCTGCCTTTCTTCGAAAAACATATCCGGTGTCCCATTCTTTTTCCCAGTTTTTGTGCCCTCGAACTCCAGATGCCAGCAGAAAATTGTCCAAAAGCTGCACAGCATTTTCCCACTCTTTTATCCCATTTGTTGGACACCCTGTACGCTGTATAAATCCACTCTTTAACAGTTTGATCATACTCTCATAATCAAAATCCTTACGCAACACATCTAACATACTGCTTATCGTATCCACAACCGGATTTGCAAGTATGCTCTTCTTTTGGTCTATGAAACAGGGCATCCCTTTGCGCTCCATTTCTCCTTTGATCAACGTCCCATAAATGTCCATATTTCCGGTCACGATCGCTACGTCGCGATATCGAAAGCTTTCCTGTTCACGAAGTGCCATGATTTCCTCGATCATAAAATGCACCTCGTCCTCTGGCTGCCGCAAACAATGGACCGTAATATTTTGCACCTCTTCTTTATATGGTCTGACCGGATAACGGAATAAATTTCGCTCCAAATATCCAAGCTCAACATTATCCGCGAAACGCGTCTCCTCTTTTACGGTACCTGTCCAAATTGGTTCTGCAATGTCGCAATGCTCTTCTCTTGCTATTTCTGTTAAATGATAAATGGTTTTCTGACTCAGATAAAAGAGCTTATATTTCTTATCCATTTTCCAAACCTGTTCCCGCTTGTCCAATGTCACTGTAACATTCACCTGACCACATACGCGCAACAGCTTTCGCAGCAGCTTATACTGCACCGGTGTAAATCCTGTAAATCCATCCAGATATAATATACTGTCTTTCAAAATATTGGACCGCTCTGCTACATCCGCAAATACGGTGAGTATTTCTTCAGAGGTAATGTAGTTATCCTGCAGATAATCCAAAAATGCGGCATACGCCACTTCTACATCCTGCAGTTTCTGCCGCAAAACCGGGTGCGATTTTGCCGATTCTTTCATCTGTTCCAATCCATCCGATGCAATATCATACTGCATTAATTCCGATAAAAATGATTTTATCTCTGCCACATAGCCCTTTTTATGTATATTTCGCCCAAAATATGTCAACTGATCTTGCAGCCCCATCAATACCTTTTTTAGTATCATCGTCTTACCCAGATCATCGATAACCGGTGCCATTCCTGCACCTGTCTCGCCAAACACACGAAAAGCAAGGCGCGGAAAACTCTGCACCTCTATATTCCACAGACCGTGACGCTCACTCAATGCGACAAGATTTCTTTGTGTTTGCATTGTAAACTGCTCCGGCACAACGACAAAGATCTGCCTCTTCATATCTTTGCTCGCCATTGCTGCGGCCTGATGCTCTATGTACCATGTTTTGCCTCCACCGGCATTTCCTAATATAAATTGTAACCCCATATTTTCCTCCGTATTTATTTCTTTCATGATTTATAGTATACCACGTTCAAAATATTACGGTCTATCACTTTACGGTTTGATTTGCCGCACCTTGTTCCTCTAAAATTTCCTCTACCGCATCAACAATGATCTGTTGCGTGTACTTGGACTCTTTCGTCAGCTCCACCTCTTCTGGCGCAACTCCCGCTGCGAGCTGGTTGGATACACTTTTCACTGCCGGCTCCATTAATGGATACATCGTTGTAATACTTTCATCTAATGGAACAATCTTTACGGACTTAATATGATCCGTATCTAATGCCACCTCTAAACTGGCAGTCCTCTCCCCTAATGTGATATCCTTCGTATATATCCCTGCCTGATATCTTTCATTTGCGTCAGCAGTATCTTGTTTACCTTCTGATCTCCCTTTTCCAACAAACAAATATACGATGAGTAACAGTAATATAATTCCAACACCGGCAAAAATTGCTGTATATATCAATTCTTTCATTCGTAAAACAATAATTTTAGTTCCACGCATCCTGCTATCCCCCACAACGATTCACTCAGCCAGCACCTTTATAACAGTACATAACCTACATCCTTTATTATCCTATTATTATGAATGCTCTCTACGAAATAGAACTCGCGATCCACGTTTTCTTTTTGCAAATTTACTTTTTTCGTCCAAATAAAAAAGCAAAGCCAGCACTTTGCGATGATGTCACACTACACAACAGCAGTTTCCTATTAATTAAAAAAGCAAAGCCAGCACTTTGCGATGATGTCACACTACACAACAGCAGTTTCCTATTCATTAAAGAAAACAGCCATACAAACAAATTCTCCTTGTCCGTATAACTGTCCTCTTTTATACAAGGCGTTCATCTAACGCCAGACTCATCTATTCTCAATTCATTATTTTCATTACTTAGGATCACTTTCCTCTTGATCTTCAAACGCCTCTTTCCAAATTCCCTGACGCTCATTTGCCTTTTCCTGCTTACTTTCTTCCTCACGCAGATCATTTTCTCTCTCAATATTACGGAAAAATTGTCTGGCAAAACCACTGATCGTCAATATAAGGCATGCCGGTCCCAATATAATGCCAAAAACAATAATGTCCAATGTAATTGATAGAACACCAAATATTCTACAAACAATGTCACAAGCAAAAACAAGGTTTTCAAAAATATTTTACACAAATTGAATACGAATTACGCAATGTGTTGACGATCGTATTTTCGTATCTCGCTAACAGTGCATATGCATATAAAAATGCATTACGGTCATTACAATAGCGATCACGCCGACTACGGTGCACAGTGTTCCATACCTTTCACTAACACGTGCTAATTGAAAATCCAAATAAATGGCATACATAGCAAACAATTGAATAAGCCCGATCGCACTTCCCTTAAACAAATTTGCCTTAAACTCTTTCAAAAATGGTCCTGCAATATAACCTTCCTCTTCATCCACCATTTTCAGCGTAATTGTAAATGCTGCGGTTGTAGATGCTCCAATCGTTACAATCGGAATACTACAAAGTATCCACATCGCATTTAACTTCAACATATCAAACAAACGGCTCATAAACTTATATAATCCGCTGTCCAAACTAAATAATTTACTCATATTATTTCACATTCCTGCACACTATATGTGCATTTAATCTCCATTCTATGATTAAGCTGTTAAAATGCCGCTTAACACTTTTATCTAATACATAGATACAGAATGGGCTGCTTGCATTAACAAACAGCCCGTTCCATTATTCTCAAGTTCATATGAACTCAAATTTTACCGTGTAATTGCATCTTCCAATGCTTTTCTTCTGGAAGCCTGGTTACGTGACCACTCAACGCACTTATCATAACCATACTTCTTAGCGCTCTTCTTCATACTTGCAACAACGCTGTCAAACTTTTTGTCAGATTTAGCATAGATTGCTTTCAAGAAGAGTTCTTGATCTCAGTTGTAACCTGATTCCAAGTAGTCTTAAGAGTAGTATCCTGAGTCTCCTTGGAGAATGATGTACCAGGAGCTACAGTATATTTACCTTTCTCCATGTACTCATTGATCGTTGTACAACCAGTCTTATCACGCCAATCTTTCTCGATATCGCTAGATGGAGTAGCGTTGTAGCTTGCCCAGCTCTCTTTGTTGTATGTCTCACCGTCAGAATCCGGGTTAGAAGCATCGAGAGACCATGTTACGTTGTTGATCTGCAACTCGCCATCATGGTAAGATCCCTTATAACCGCCACCCATTGTGGTATTCTTATCTTTCTGACATTTCATTCCGACATCTGTCAAGTATGCATGTTTCTGATCATCATAATCCCAAGTATAACCCTTTGGACCATATTCCATTGTCATACGACCCTCTGGAGTAGCGAGATAGTTGATAATTTCCATACATTTCTCAGGGTACTCAGTCTTAGCACCGATAGACCAAACTCTATCTCCACCCTGTGTATTCATACCATAAACGATTGGTGAAGCATCTTCTGGTTTCATGCAGTACATAAGCTTGCCGGCAGATGTATGCTCTTTTGTGTTGTAACCAAGAGATCCACTGTAGTTGAAGATGGAGAACAATGTACCACCATTCTGAACCTTAGCGATCATCTCATCATATGTCTGTGTCATAGAGTCAGGGTCGATCAATCCATCCTGATACAGATCGTTGAACCACTTCAACATCTCAAGATATGGACCATTCTCTTCCAATGCATCATGATACTTACCATTGGTTGGATCATATAATCCAAGTGCCAACTCATCGTATCCATAATATGCAGTAGCCATAGCCTTAACATACATTACCATTGCATCATCCCAGTCTGGCCATAAGGATACAGCGTATACCTTATTACCGGAATCATCAGATGGGCAAAGCTTCTGCATGTTCTTCAGCATTTTGTGGTAATCCTGAAGATTTTTAATCTTTGGATAACCAAGTTTCTTGTAAAGATCCCAACGAGTATCCCATGTATAGAAGAAGGACTCATGATCTTTACTGTTCAATGCCACGTTAGCACCAAAACCATAGAGCTTGTCACTGGCACCATTTGTGATTGTCTTTGTCAACTCTTTGTTTTTCTTAAGAGCATCCGGCATGTTTTTCTTGATGTATGGGCCGTACTCATCTAATACATTGTCATCTTCCCATCCGAATAATAAATTATTCTTTACAGCCAAAGGATACTTATCATTATCAGCACCCCATACAACAATATCACCTAAGTTACCACTTGTCATACGTGTCTCAAACACGCCATCTCCCTCAGGAATGATATTCAACTCTACGTTGAATTTCTTCTTAAGGATGTCTGCAGACCAACCGATCTGCTTTCCGGAGAAGTTTGCCAACTGACTGTATACGTTCAATTTGATAACTTCGTTCTTTTTTGCTTCCACAACCTGTTAATGCAGATGCAGAACCAATTACCATACTGGAAGCCAACAGTACAGAAAGTAACTTCTTTGAAAAAAGTTTTCTCATAATTTTCCTCCATTCTGAAGCGTTTTAATTCTTCTTATTTTTAAGTTCGAATGGCATTACACCATTCGAACTCATTCACTTTACGATTTGGTTCACTAAACCATCAGTGTACCAATATACATTAACCCTTTACAGCACCAAGCATAATACCTTTTTCGAAATATCTCTGCATGAAAGGATATACGCAAAGGATAGGGATAACAGATACCATGGCTACCGTGTACTTGATAACCTTGGTATTCAATGCAGCAGCTGCTGCATCTGATGTCTGTGCACCGGATGTAGAGTTCATGATCGAGCCCAAGTTACTTGATGTGTTCAAGTAGGTATACAATCTATGCTGCAATGTAAACAACTTAGCGTTACCCTGCATGTAAATCAAGGAATCCTGGAAGGAATTCCAATGACCTACCGCACCGAAGATTGCGATTGTAGCAAGAATCGGCTTACTCAAAGGCCAAATCAACTTGCGAAATACTACCATATATGATGCACCATCAATAAATGCACTCTCTTCCAACTCGCCCGGTATAGACTCTATATACGTCTTAACGAGGATAATGTTGTACGGACAACAATTCCTGGGATGATGTATACCCAGTAGTTATTTGTAAGACCTAACATAACTAAGTTCAAGTATGTTGGGATCAAACCAGCGTTAAAATACATTGTGATAACGAGGAAACGATACCATAAACTTCTATGCCACATTTCCTGCTTTGTTACCAAGTAACCAACGAATGCAGAAGCAAGGACCATCAATGCAGTACCAAGAATCGTTCTGCTGACAGATACCAAGAACGCATTTCCCAGATCACCAACTTCACGCAATTTCAAATAGTTATCAATATTCAGTCCCTTCGGGTAGAAATTGATCATACCCTTTTTAACCAGATCATTACTTGAAATCGTATTGATAAACAAGTAATAGAACGGGAAGATACATGTTAATGTAAACACTGTAAAGAATATATAGTTGAGTACATCAAAGACAACGTCTCCGACAGATCTCCTGTACATTCTTTTATGTTTCTTGTTGTACTCTTTTTCTCTTTTAGCATCTAACTTTTCCTGTGCTGTCTTAGCCATACGATTTCACCTCCTATACAATACTCTCGCCGCGCAATGCCTTAGATACACTATTAGCACCAAACAGCAACGCTACGCTGACAATGGATTTTGCCATACCAATTACCGTGGATAGCGGGATACTACCGCCATTAATACCTAAGTCGTATACCCACAGATCCAATACACGGATCGTATCCATGTTGTTCGGGTTACGGAATACAAGGTACTGATCCAAACCATTGCTCAAGCAGCCTGCGATTGCCATCAACAGCAATACGAAGAATGTAGGAAGCAAACCAGGTAAAGTAATGTGACGCATCTTTTGGAATCGACCGGCACCATCTACTGTTGCCGCCTCATATAAGGACTGATCGATACCGGAAATACCTGCGATGTAGATAATAGCACTCCAACCTACACCTTTCCATGTTCCCCATGCCCACATCTTAAGCCATGTATGCTTAGAACTCATCAACCACGCTTTACCCTGTGCGTTCTGTGCAACAACACCAATCTCCTTCAAGAATGTGTTAATGAAACCATCTGTAGAGAAGATAGCCAATGCAACCGCATACACAAGTACCCAGCTGATAAAGTTAGGAATCGTCGTGAATGTCTGTACAAAACGACGGAATCTCAAGTTCTTCATCTCGCAAAGGAAGATTGCAAAGATCATAGGAAGCCAGCTGGTACCCACTCCCAAGAAACTCATGATCAATGTATTTCTCATGGTATTGATCATATCAGTACGTGTAGCTGAGTTCTGGAACAAATATGTAAACCACTTGAATCCTACGAAGTTACTCATAGAAAGCGTATCTCCTGATTTGTAATCGAAGAACGCATATCTCCAACCATACAAAGGCAGGTAGCAGAATACAAATGCTAATGCAATGAATGGAAGGAACATAAGGAATAACTTATACTTTGATTCCATCTCGTACTTCTCACCCTTGTCAACACTAGGAAGAGAAGTAAATACAACAATTGCTGTAATAAGCATAATAGCTGTTAATACTGCATAACCATAAAATGCTGTTGGGATCTGAGGTAAGATCTTGTTAGCCTTTGTTGGATCTGTAGAAGAATTTACCAGCATATAACTCACTACAGTTACAACTAATCCAAGTGTCTCAGCGACTGAGCCACCCAACGTAAACTGAGCACCTGTTTTCTGCATTCTCAGATTACCGAGGGACATACAAGCTCCCACGCCGAGTAAAATGATACCGATCACCAATATAATAGATGCAATCATTACAACGGCAAAGCTGCTTTCACTGACCCAGTTCATACGGAACGCTCTGGCGAACTCACTTGTCAAACTGTTGTAGGATACTGCTGATGTAAACAGGGATACATTTGAACTGATCATCTTAGCAACTCTAGTTGGATTAAATGTCGGGAAAAATGCACCAACGATCAACAGAATTGTAATGATTCTCTGACAGATGTACAGTCCTGAAGCAGCTCCTTTCTTGTTTTCTTTGTCTTTCATAAATAACCTCCTCGTATTATTTATCGTGCGCTAAGTGCTTTTTAGTGCAGAATTGCTCAAAATCACACCAACGTAGTTACTTCATCATGTAATTATACCTAAAGAATTCGTTAAAAAATACCATAATCTTTCAAGAAAAAATACACGATTTTTTCACACTTTTAACAAAAATATATAAATTTTTGTGCAATTCATCAAATTTTTGTGCAATTCATCAAACAGAAAGGGAGAGATGAGACAATATTGTCTCACCTCTCCACACGATCACTCTCCCAAATGGGATATGCGTTTTATTAGTCTTTCTTTCTCTTAACAACTACTACGATACCTGCAATCACTACAACTGCAACTACTACGATAGCTGCTACTGCTCCACCACTGATAGAAGAAGAGCTACTGCTGCTAGAAGATGAAGAGGATGCGTCTGCTGCAGGCGTTGGTGTTGCTTCTACTGCATCAGGGTTATCAACATCAAATCCGCTAACCTTGAATGTGATCTCTACAGAATCATTAGGTGTTCTAACGCTAGGGCAACCAGGATAAGCACCCTGATCCTTCTGATATGAGTTAAATGGATCAAGACGGAACAATCCACTCTCATCTGTGTACTCTGTTGGAACGAAGATGTCGTCCTGAAGTGTTACAGATGTATTATCGATCTTAAGCTTCCAGTCTGTTACCTGAATCTTGCCGTCTTTGTATGCAGACATCGGAATATCTGTACTTACATACAGCATGGACATTTTTGCCTGCTGGCTGCTCTCTGCACTTGTCAATACGCCGCCCAAGTCCTTTACACTAACTGTGTAAACACCGTTGCCTTTGATCTCAGCATCTGTTACTGTTGCACCCGGAACTGCTGTAAGTGCATTGTTTTCACTATGATACAACTTACCTTCATAAGCACCGTCTGGAAGATTTGTACCATTCAAACCATTCTCTTCCTGATACCATTCATCACGGAAGATCCAAGACTCTGTCTGCTGTAAACCGAAGTATGCATGATATGTAGTCTTACCAGATGCATCGAATGCAGCCTTTGCTGCTTCCTTTGCTGCTTTGCTAATTGTTCCTGCACTTGCATTTGGTGCAGATGTTACTGCAAATGTTAACGCCATTACGCTCGCAGAAGCGATTGCAATGATTTTTCTCATTGATTTTCTCATTGTTATTCCTCCTAATCAATATATTTGTTTGCTTTTCGTTTTGCTGCCTGCAAAACTACTTACTTGCTTATTTTAGCAGAACGAAGTGATATTAAAACCATAATTATTAGACATATTTACCCGAAAAATTCCTTGCAACGTATGTTTTTTTCATATTTTTACCAAATAATTGTCCTGTTTTGGATGCGATTTTTGCCAATAACCGCTATTTATTATGGTAATTCCTGCTCATCACTTTGCTCGATCGCTGTCGAAGCATTCTTCGGGATCCGTATTGTCACAACCGTCCCCTCATTCAAACGGCTATCCACCTTTACCGCATACTCTTTTCCATACTGCATGATCAATCGCTGATTCACATTGCTGATCCCAATATGCCCCCGTTTCCATCTGTTTGTGTCAATGAGTGGCGCAATTCACCCAATTGATAATAATTCATTCCAATTCCATTATCAATCACTTCTATAATAATGTCTTTTTCATCTTGAGACACTTTCACCTCAAGTCTTCCGTCCTTCGGTTTATTTTCCAAGCCGTGTATAAAAGCGTTCTCCACAAACGGCTGAATGATGAGCGGCATCACTTCCTGCGTCATATCAACGTCATCATCTACCATAATTTCAGAATGGATGCGATCCCCAAAGCGATAATCCTGTATCTTCATATAATTATCAATCAGTTCTATTTCCGATTGCAAACTTACCAGCTTATGACTGACTTGTATATTCCGCCGCATGATCTTTGCAAGCATTTTGACCAGATCTTCAATCTCCGGCTGATGATTAACCCTCGCCTTCATTCTGATCGTTTCTAATGTATTGTATAGGAAGTGAGGGTTAATCTGACTAGCTAACATTTTAAATTCAACTTCCTTTTGCCGTGTATGCATTTTCTCTTTCTGCACTTTTTCTTCTACCATTGATTCTGTCAGATCTTGGATATCGTCCATCATCGTTCCGAGTTCGGCATAAATTTCCCCGATCTCGTCGTTTCCACCCACCATTTTTACCCGATCATAACGACCGGTTGCTACCAAATGCATCTGATGACGCAATTCTTTCAATCGGCTGGAAAAGCTGGTCGAATATCCTATGATCATCGCAAACGAGATTAGCATTCCAATTCCCACGATCAAATACGCATTAAAGGTAACCTGATTGATCTGCTCCGTGATTCCGGGTAATCCTGTACACTGACAAGAGAGTAGTAATTGGTCGTATTTTGCGGATGTACTTTCTTATACGTAACAAATCTGTCTTTTCCGATAACACTAAAACGCGTATTTCCCGTCCATCTTGTCGTACTGCGCAAATATGTTTCCAGCGCGAGCTCCTCTGTTCCCGAAACTTCATAGTTCGTATACAACACATTTACATCATTATACAGAAGAACCGTATTTTCTTCCCGTTCTGCAATTGCCGAATTGATCAGATCCATATTCATCTGCACCGCCAATATGCCAAGCTGCTCTCCATCAGCACTAACGATCTGTTTTGCGACCTGTATGCACTTTTGCTTTTCTTCTCGGTCTTCACCATAACACCAGATCAATCCACCTTTTCTATCACATACATCGCTATACCAAGACTGTTGTGTGACAGATGGCCCCAGATAAGTAAACGGCCGATCATAACATAGGGTTTCATTGCTGACATAGATCACTATATCCGAGATTGACTGCTTATAATCCTGCATATAACGATCAATCTCCCACAATTTCCCCTTATCTTTCTGCCATTTCTTTTCATCGGTATAATCTTTTGTGATCATATTAGACAGCACCGTATTTATATTCATGTTTTCGCAAACTTTTTTCCATATCCGGCACAGCATCTTCAAGAATACTTGCCATCAAGTGCAATTCTTGTTTTTGCGCCTTCTTATTTTGTTCGATCAAACTGTTGGCTGCTCTATTGTTTAAATATACAGTTACGCCAAAAAAGGGAATAACGCCACCTATCACAAAGACAAGTATCATCTTCCCTCTAAATCGGATATTCTTAAATAATTTAGTCCTCCAACTGCTTTTCACATCAATCCTCCATGCTGCGAACCGGCTCCGTCTCCATTATATTTTGAAACGTAACTGCTGTGGCTCTCGCAGTGCCTTGCCAGACAAAGATGTCACATTCGTTGTGATATTCAGGATATACGTCTCATCTTGTGCATATGGCTCAAGCGGCTCAATTTCGATAATATTTTCTAATGAATTGTATCGGATCGCTGTCTTAAGCGGAGACAGATTTTCCGTTGTGACATACAAATTTACATTATTTACGGTTTTTGGATCCAACGGAACATTAAACTTTACCTTCCAAAGAAAATTTCCCGTTTTGTATTTCAGATCCTGTTTTACTTTTCCCTCTAAATCTTCTGTCATCCCCTCTATCGATAAATAATCCGTCATATCGTTACCACCTTTCTTAACGGTCTCGTCAAACATTGGGAGCACCCATCTTTTTGTTATCGTTTTTGTATTTAAAGTGTACCACAAATCATGCAGTTTGTGTAGTCCAAGGCGGGTATCATGTGGTATACTAATACTACTTATATCGGATATGTCTGCCAGCATGTAAATTCTGCCGGCTAACGGATTCCAAATTTCAATACAGGAGGCATTTTTTTGAGCAAAATAAATTTTAAGCCGGGTAATATGCTTTACCCACTTCCTGCGGTTATGGTAAGCTGCGGCGATATAGCACAAGAGTCTAATATCCTTACCGTTGCGTGGACCGGCACCATCTGTACCAACCCACCGATGGTCTATATTTCCGTGCGGCCCGAACGATATTCCTATGCCATGATCCGCGAAACAGGCGAATTTGTGATCAATCTCACTACCAAAAAACTTGCACGTGCAACGGATTTTTGCGGGGTACGTTCCGGTCGTGATCTTGACAAATGGAACGAATGTCATCTAACTAAGATCCCGGCAGATACCGTGCGCTGCCCGATGATCGCCGAATCGCCCGTTAACATTGAATGTCAGGTAACAGAAATAAACGAACTTGGTTCTCATCATATGTTTTTGGCCAAAGTCACCGCCGTACACGTGGACGATGCCTACATTGATGAGAAAGGGACCTTTCATTTGAATGATACCGGTCTGCTTGCCTATTCACATGGCACTTACCACGAATTAGCCAAAGCCATGGGGAACTTTGGTTATTCTGTACGTAAGACACACAGAAAAAAGCAAAAGCGAAAGAAACGGTAAATAATTAACATAATTTTTTGGGGAACATATAATGTATTAGGAGGTCGCGCTTAGGCAGCGTTTATTCCTATCTTTATCGCAAATAGCGATAGAATGGAGTGCAATATGAAAATAACATATCTGAAGATTTGCAATTACAAATCGATCGAACAACTTGAGATCACTGATATTGAAAATGCTTTGATCTTAGTCGGCAAGAATAACACCGGAAAAACAGCAGTAATCGATGCCATTTTACTGGCAATGGGGATGCGTAACTGTGCAGAACATGAATTTTTAGATGCCGGCAAACCCATCTCCATCTCGGTTCATATCGAGTATTCCGAAAGCGATATTATGCTGCTGCACTCACGGAGTGTATTGTGCAAAGTGAAAGATTATGAACGATGGCTTGCAGATTTTCAGAGCAAGATCCCGTCCTATCAGGATGGTATTTTGTCATTTACTTTTATCGTCACACCAAATATGGCAACACGATATTCCGATGGATTTTCAAAGCATAACGAATATATCCCGGAAGTACTGCCCAAAATTTATCATATTGACCAAAACCGAAATCTCGAGGCGCTGCAGAATGATGTATTCAGTTTCTATGACAAAGAATCTTTTCAGAAATTAAAAGATAATCAATGTACGTTTGACCCTGCCCGTACCTGCAACCGCTGTTTTCAGTGTATTGGGCTGATCAATAAAAAACACCGGAGGAACTGACCGTTTTCGAAACTGTGCGCCTCTTACAATACAAATTGTTTCACACCAACCTTACGCAATTTGCAGAAAAAGTCAACCGTTATTTCCATGCGAACGGAAGTCCTTCACAGGAAGTCCGCTACGTACTCGATTACGACACCGACAACCTTCTGCATGTTTCCACACAAATTTATAACAAGGATCGGCATAATCTCGTCGGACCACTCAATATGCTGAGCGAAGGGTTGCGCAGTATTTACGCACTTTCCTCCTTGAAGCCTATATTGATGAAGAAAATACGCTTCCAAGCATTATTATGATGGAAGATCCGGAAATCTATCTCCATCCACAGCTTCAAAAGAGTGCCAGCGAAATTTTATACCGCCTTTCCAAGAAAAATCAGGTTATTTTTTCGACACACTCACCAAATCTCATTTTTAATTTTTCATCCCGGCAGATACGGGAAGTCGTTTTGAACGAGCGTTACTTCACAACGATTCATACTGAAACAGATGTAGATGAGATTTTGGACGATCTCGGCTATACCGCGAATGATCTGATGAATGTCAGTTTTGTATTTATCGTTGAGGGCAAACAGGACAGCAACCGTCTGCCGCTTCTTTTAGAAAAATATTACTCCGAAATTTACGATGAAAACGGCAATTTACAGCGTATTTCCATTGTTCCCGTCAATAGCTGCACCAACATCAAAACTTATGCAAATTTGAAATATATCAACAAATTGTATTTAAAAGACCAATTTTTGATGATACGTGACAGCGATGGCAAAAATCCAAAATATCTCAAGAAGCAGTTGTGCAGCTATTATAGCAAACGCTCTTCGGAAGATGTTGGTAATCTTCCGCGCGTCGAACCAAAAACGTACTGATCCTTAAATATTATTCATTTGAAAACTATTTTTGGATCCAAAGGTTATGGCAAAGATTGGCGTGATTAAAAATGAAGAAGAGTTTTACAATATATTGTATAAGAAATTTAAGGACTATCTGTTTAAGCTTAACAGCGTAAAGCGAATGCAGCGTACTCTCAACATCCGCATTCGCAGCAAGCAGGACATCAAAGACAATATTGAGTCGATCAAAATTTATGTGAGAGGTCACAATCTGTTCGACATTTTTTATGGCAGATATCATGGTAGTGATGAGCAGGCGATCCTCAAAAAGTACATTGATGCTGCTCCTCGTGAAACCTTTCAGGATATCTTTGATGCAATTGACTCTTTCGTGTATTTCGAAAATCGCCGAAAGTAACTTTCGTAAATTTTCGTAAATTTTCGTAATAAACGTTTTTTTGGTTGACATGTTAGCACTTTTAATTATAATATAGTGATGTGTTGACTTCTGTTTATTTGGAAATAGCCTAACAAACTGTGTGAGGTGTAATATGGAAAATCAGTATATAATCAAAGGAGGAACACCATTAAATGGTGAGGTGACGATCGGCGGTGCCAAAAATGCTGCGTTAGGCATCTTAGCTGCTGCTATTATGGCAGATGAAACCGTTGTCATCGATAATCTTCCGAATGTTAGAGATATTAATGTTTTGTTAACAGCAATTGAGAGCATCGGCGCTACTGTAAAGCGTATCGGTCCTCATGTAGTATCTATTAATGGCAGCACGATCAATGATATGACCATTGATTATGACTCCATCCGCAAGATTCGTGCATCTTATTATCTGCTTGGCGCACTGCTTGGCAAATACAAGAAGGCACAGGTTGCTTTGCCGGGTGGCTGTGAGATCGGAAGCCGTCCGATCGACCTTCATTTGAAGGGATTTCGCGCACTGGGTGCTACCGTTAGTATTGAACACGGTATGATCAATACCTCAGCCGACGAATTAGTAGGAAACCATATCTTTTTGGATACTGTTTCTGTTGGTGCTACGATCAACATTATGCTGGCTGCCTGTATGGCAGAGGGCAAAACAGTTATTGAAAATGCTGCCAAAGAACCACATATCGTTGATGTAGCCAACTTCTTAAACAGTATGGGTGCCAATATCAAAGGTGCCGGTACTGACAAGATCCGTATGACTGGTGTAACATCGCTGCATGCGAGCGAATATTCCATTATTCCGGATCAGATCGAGGCAGGTACATTTATGGTTGCCGCTGCCGCAACACGCGGTGATGTTTTAATTAAAAATGTAATTCCTAAGCATTTAGAGGCAATTTCTGTAAAACTGATGGAAATTGGTGCTACTGTTGAGGAATTTGATGACGCTATCCGTGTTACAAGTGATCATCGTTTAGGACACACCCAGATAAAGACACTACCTTATCCGGGATATCCTACCGATATGCAGCCACAGATCGCAACATTATTGGCTTTGTCCGATGGAACAAGCATTGTAACAGAAAGCATTTTTGAGAATCGTTTCAAATATGTGGATGAATTATCGCGTATGGGTGCTTCCATCAAGGTTGAGGGTGGCAATGTTGCAATCATAGAAGGTGTGGAAGGCTTTACCGGCGCTGCTATTAGCGCACCGGATCTTCGTGCCGGTGCTGCACTGGTCGTTGCAGCGTTAGTAGCAGAAGGCTACTCTACCGTAGACTGTATCCATTACATTGAACGTGGTTATGAATGCTTTGAAGATAAATTGGCCGCTTTAGGTGGATATATTGAAAAAATTCCTGTTGACGATGAACGCGCAGTTCAGAAGTTTAAGCTCAAAGTAGGTTGATTGAATTTCGTTTTCTCTATAAAAGGATGTCGTCTGATAATAAAAGACGGCATCCTTTTTTATTTCGTTCTAATTTACATTCCTTGCTTTAGCAGTCGAGCTGTGACTGCTATCTGAAAATATCTTAATATAAAATCATAACATCATTTGTATCGTCACGTCGGACATTTCGCGTAGATCCAACACTTTCCCACTGACACATACGGAAGGTCGCGCCAGTTCATCTGCATGCATTGCAACAATCGTGCCCTTTTCCCCATCAGAAAGCACTACCTCGCATCCAATAAAGGACTTTACAACACCCTCTAAAAACGGATGCAGATACTTTGGATCAAAACGCTTGTCCCCATCCTGTTCTACAACCATATTGATCACCTCAAACGGACACAATGCCCCACGATAAACCCTCGCAGAAGTCAGTGCATCATATACATCGGCAATTGCCACGATCTTCGCAAACTCATCAATCTGATCTCCCCGCAAGCCATCCGGATAACCACTTCCATCACAACGCTCATGATGCATCAACGCAACTTTTTAATCCTCTCATCCAACTTCATTGGTTTCAATAGATTATAGCCGCGTCTCGGATGATTCTTAATTTCTGTATATTCCTCTTCCGTCAAAATGCCGGGCTTTTGATGATCTCTTCCGGTATTTTCATCTTGCCAACGTCATGCAGTAATCCCGCTAACGTCAACACATCCAGATCATCCTGTGGCATATTGATCCAATGCCCAAACATGTTGCATAATATTGCCACATTCAGACTATGAATAAAAGTTGCATCATCATATTTGCGGATCTTATGCATCATATGAAATGTCCGAATCGGATTTTCGCTCATAACTATGATCTCTTTCGTCTGATTCAGCAATTCATTACTACTCAGATCCCCATCTGCATTCGTGATAAACATAGAAAGCGAATCTTCCAGCGTCTTTGCTGACTGGATCACATTTTCATTAAATTTATTATAACTTATGGATTTTCTAAGCAGATCAGCAATAACCTGCATATCATCCGGTAAATTGGTAGATCTTTTCATTTTCACTCCATTCCACGATGCCACCCTGTGAACACTCGTGGCTCCCATCTATCTTCTACTATTTGCGATTTTCATTATAATCTATATCATATTATAAAGTCAACGCCCTCAGCTTGCAATGAAGCGTAAAAAAAGAGTAAAATAATATGGATATTGGGTTCTTATATCAGAACTCCATGATCACAACAAAAGCCATGCTTTCTTGCATGAGTAGAAACGAGGATTATCATGAATAAGCGAGGACACTTTTTTGTATTTGAGGGTATCGACGGAAGTGGCAAAACAACGCAGATTCATCTATTACAGAAGCGCATTGAGCAACAGGGCGTTCGCTGTATGGAAACCAAGGAGCCGACTGATGGTCCCATTGGATCTCTCCTGCGCCAATGTTTGACAGGCCGCATGAATATCGATGAATACTCGATCTCCGCGATGTTTGCAGCTGATCGTCTTGATCATCTGCAGAATGAAACAGATGGCTTATGTCACAAGATCGAAGAAGGCATATCCGTCATCTCTGACCGCTATGTTTTCTCCAACTACGCTTACCAAAGTGTCTCCGTACCTTTAGAATGGCTTGTCCAATTAAATGCACAGGCAGCTAAGCTTCTGCGCCCGGACTGTCATATATTCATTGATGTAGATCCAACCACTGCTATGGAGCGCATGGCCGCAGGTCGTTTTCACACAGAACGCTACGAAACATCGGATCGCCTTACAAAAGTACGCGATAGGTATTTATCGTTGTTTGAGCAATTTCAAGACACCGAGCGTATTCTTATCGTTGACGGCAATCGTCCGGTAGATACTATTGCCAATGACATCTGGACACAAGTATCGGCTTTGTACTCGTAGTGATCTAAGGCTTGGAGGATTCATATGGATTTAAAAATACATAATCTGCAGCAGATCAGTCAGCCGGAACGCATTACGCAGACTCCGGAAGCAGACGGCAGCTTTCGCTTTACCCTGCTAAGCAACATCGAGGAAAGCGAATTGCAGGCAGCCCTCTCCGGCATGATGGAAGAGATCACGCAGCAGGGTTACCGTCTTGGCAAACGCAGAGACATCCGTGATATGAAACAGTACCGCAAATTGATCCAGGAATTTATGAACGAGATCGTCAGCCATTCACACAAGTTCAGCCGTGAAAACTTTTTGGATAAACACGGAAGACACCGCGTATATGGCATTGTAAAGCAGGTCAATCAGGCACTGGATGAGCTCGCCGAAGAACTGATGAATGAAGAGCAGGATCACCTCGCCATTCTTAGCAAAATAGACGAGATACGCGGATTACTGCTGGACATTTTCACTTGATATTTCAACCACAACAGAAAGGATGACAGATATGATTCGTTTTAATGATATTATAGGACAGGAGCCAATTAAAAAACATTTACAGACCGCATTGGCGCAAAATAATGTTTCTCATGCATACCTGTTTTGCGGCGATTCCGGTTCCGGACGGCATACCCTGGCAAAAGCCTTTGCCAGAGCATTGTTGTGTGAACAGCCAACTCCGGATCACGATGCCTGCGGGCACTGCAAATCATGTCTACAGGCTGCTTCTGCTAACCACCCGGATATCCGTGTCATTACACACGAAAAGTTCAACATCCGTGTTGATGAGATCCGCGAACAGCTCAACAACGACATTCAGATCAAACCGTATAGCAGCAAATATAAAGTATATATTATCCCGGACGCACACCGCATGAATGAACAGGCTCAAAATGCACTGCTTAAAACGTTGGAAGAACCTCCTGCTTACGCAGTGATCATTCTTTTGTCAGATAATGAATCTGCATTACTACCTACGATCGTATCCCGTTGCATCACACTGCAGATGAAGCCTGTTTCAGAAAAGGATATTGCTGACTATCTGGTACAGAAATTGCAGATGGAACAAGATGTCGCCGAAATCGCTGCAGGATTTTGCCAGGGCAATATCGGTCAGGCGATCCGTTTTGCGCAGTCGGAAGATTTTCAGATCATGAAAAATCAAGTGATGCAATTGTTAAAACAGATCGATGATCTTCCATTATCTTCTATTATGGAGATCGTACACGGTTTTTCCAAAGAAAAGGGTAATTTTACGATTACTTAGATCTGATGCTTCTGTGGTACCGTGATATTTTAATGTATAAGGCGACGAAAGACACAAATCTGCTCTTATATCGTGATGAATACAGCACGATCACGAAGCAGGCAAGCAAACGCAGCTATGAAGAATTAGCGCGTATTATCGAAGCGATCAATAAAGTAAAGCTTCGTCTTGACGCAAATGTTAATTTTGAATTAGCCGTCGAATTGATGCTGCTTGTGATCAAGGAAACGTGTTAAATATAATAGACTAAAAAGAAAGGCAAGACAATTCTATGATAAAAATTATTGGCGTTAAATTCCGTAAGCCCGGCAAGGTATACTACTTTGATCCAACCGGCTTTACGGTACAAAAAGGGGATCACGTCATTGTGGAAACAGCACGCGGTGTTGAATACGGTACTGTTGTTCTTGGTCCCAAAGGAAGTAACCGATGATCAGGTTGTGCAGCCACTCAAGCCATTAATGCGCGTGGCAACCGAGGAAGATGCTGCCGTATGTGCTTCCAACGAAGAGAAAGAAAAAGAGGCATTTCAAATCTGTCTGGAAAAGATCAAAAAACATGGTTTAGAAATGAAACTGATCGATTCGGAATATACCTTTGATCGCAATAAATTATTGTTTTATTTTACGGCGGATGGTCGTATTGATTTTCGCGAATTGGTAAAGGATCTTGCATCCGTTTTCCACACAAGAATTGAGCTTCGACAGATCGGCGTTCGTGACGAAACAAAAATGCTTGGCGGTATTGCCATATGTGGTCGACCGCTTTGCTGTCACTCTTATCTGTCCGACTTTGTGCCGGTTTCTATCAAGATGGCAAAAGAGCAAAACTTATCCCTCAACCCGGCTAAGATTTCCGGCGTATGCGGACGTTTGATGTGCTGTCTGAAAAATGAGCAGGAAGCTTATGAATATCTCAATCGTTCCCTGCCAAATATCGGAACAAAAACTACAACTCCGGAAGGCTATCCCGGAGAAGTTCAGAGTGTCAGTGTACTGCGCCAGCTCGTAAAAGTTGTCTTTACGAATGACAATGGTGAAAAAGAGGTTCGCGAATATCCGGTTGCCGAATTACAGTTTGACCAAAAGAAAAACTTTGGCAAAAACATTCCGCAACAGATTCTTCCGGATGAAAAGTTGGATGAAGAGGAGCTGATCGCTCTGGAAGAACTTTCTCAGGAAGAAGAATTGATCGATGAGGAAGATAAACCAGAGCAGGCGAAACGCAATCGTAATAATCGATCAAACAAAAGCGTCGACGTAGTTCCGGTAACCGCCGTAACGAATATCCAAACAACCGTGAACGTGGCAGCAACAATACTCGCGAACGTAACGGCAATAGCAATCGCGATCACGGCGGCAGCAATAACCGCGAATCTAATAATCGTGACCACAATAATAACGGCGGCCGCGGCAATCGTAACAATAACCGTGGTGACAAAAATAATAACGATCATCGCCGTGACGAGCATGGTGGCAATGATCGTACACGCAAATATCACAACCGTAAACCACGCAGAGAATCAAGAGAACACAAAGATGCAGAATAAAGATTGTCTCCTACGAGAAGGCGAACGACTGGATGATCTGCAGTGTCAAAGGATTACAAATAATACAGCATCCCGGTAAATTCTGTTTTGGTATGGATGCTGTATTATTAAGTTCTTTTGCTGCACTGCGAAACAAAGATACCGTCATGGATTTATGTACCGGTACCGGAATCTTGCCTATTTTGCTGTCAGCCAAAACAAAAGCTGACCACATTGATGCTTTAGAAGTTCAAAAAGAAAGTGTTGAAATGGCGCGCAGAAGCATTATTTTTGAACGAATTATCGAATAGGATCACTATTTACGAAGGTGATGTCAAAACCGCTTCTGATCAATTTGGCAAAAATTGCTACGATGCTGTCACCGTCAATCCGCCGTATATGAATCAGGGACATGGTCTCAAAAATCCCAATATGCCAATGGCGATTGCCAGACATGAGATACTATGCACCTTAGAGGATGTCATACGCGAAAGCGCAAATCTTCTTAAACCAAAAGGGCGTTTTTACATGGTTCACCGCCCATTTCGGCTTGCAGAAATCTTTGTTATCATGAATAGCTATCGATTAGAACCAAAACGAATGCAGCTGGTGTTCCCTTTTGCGGACAAGGAACCAAACATGGTGCTTATCGAAGGCGTGAAAGACGGAAATCCAATGTTAAAGATCACGCCGCCTTTGATCGTATACCGCCCTGATGGAACATATACCGACGAGCTGCTTGCATTATATGGCATGACAAGAAAATAATTATAAGAATAAAAGAGGTTCATTATGTCAGGTACTTTATATTTATGTGCTACTCCAATCGGCAATTTAGAAGACATCACCTTACGTGTTCTTCGCACCCTGCAGGAAGTAGATGTTATTGCGGCAGAAGATACACGCAATACGATCAAATTATTAAATCATTTTGAAATAAAAACCCAATGACAAGCTATCATGAGTACAACAAAGTGGACAAAGCCGCCTATCTTGTTGAACAGCTTGCTAACGGCAAAAATATTGCCTTAGTTACCGATGCGGGTACTCCTGCCATTTCGGATCCCGGAGAAGAACTGGTCAAACAGGCTTATGCTGCGGGAATTCCCGTCACCTCTCTCCCCGGAGCCTGTGCGTGCGTTACTGCACTCACTCTGTCCGGTTTATCGACCAGACGTTTTGCATTTGAAGCCTTTCTGCCATCTGACAAAAAATTACGCCGTAAAATTTTGGATTCTTTGTGTACCGAAACACGGACAGTAATAATTTATGAAGCACCACATCACTTACGTGCAACTCTTCAGGAATTATTTGCCGCTCTCGGAGACCGCAGACTGACTATCTGTCGTGAATTGACAAAAATTCACGAAAGTGCAATGCAATTTACACTGTCAGAAGCGATTTATTATTATGAGCAAAACGCACCAAAAGGTGAATATGTTCTCGTCATCGAAGGACGCAATATGGCAGATCTCGAACAGGAATCACGTGATGCCTGGGCACAACTTTCCGTTAACGAACATATGCAGCACTATTTATCCGAAGGAATGGATCGCAAAGATGCCATGAAACAAGTAGCCAAAGACCGCGGTGTCCCAAAAAGGGAAATTTATCAACAATTATTAAATAAAGACACTTAAGTATATATTCTGTAAAAACGGGAAACATGATAAAGTAACAAATGTTATTTTAAAGGAGGTTACTTTATCATGTATGACAAAAACATCGAATACGAAATTCATATATATTGATCAGCTTGCTTGCAGGTGTCTGTTGGATACTCGCTTTAACTGCCATCTTGTTTCAGTTATCTGATACTTCTGCAAACGCAGGATCTGCGGTCCCCGCCTATTCATCCCACTCCCCTGTATACTCTAATACCAATTTCCGCTTAAACGCTGTTTCAGAACACACCTATGAACTAACACCGAAAGACTCTGTCAAAACAAATAATAAACTCAATAATTCTGACGCATTCCCAGAAGGTTCCCAGGTTAGATCCTATTTTGCTACTCTGCTTCATGATCCCTCACTTCAATTACTTTCCTCCCACATAGAAACCAATTATGCAGACTATTATCTGTATAGCACAAAGCTAAATAAACTTGGCTTCCCTGCGTCTTCTTTTGGTCAAAATCTGCATATTGCTGTCACAAAAAACGGACACATATACCTTGCATCACCACAGATCGATTATGACTTTTAATCTTAGTGCAGAATACGTTTTTTATGGCAATCACGACGATTTCTTCTGCATCTCATCTCCTTACACAACATGACCTGTACCAATGCATTGTAATATGGATCATTACACCGTTCTCCACAGATTTTTTGCACCATTCGCCCTATTATTATGCGATCAGGATAGCAGTCAAACATTGGACTTCCATCATATTCCATCTGATCACACATCTCCATTACTTCTAATTGTATCTTTTTGGCTTCCATCGGCATTAAGTACTGATCATCCCATTCTTTTTGCTCTTCTGTTACCTCCGTAAATTCCAGTGGAAATGTCATCATCGTTCCTTTTCCATATTTATGCAGCATAGATCGATTCTCCAAAATCATTCTTTGCTAGTTATCCTATGCACATTTTTCGTAAATCGTGATAAGTTATGCACATTTTTGAGTGATCTACACACATTTTCACAATATTTACTTGTTTATGATCCCCAAAATTTAAGAATATGTTCATTGCCTTTTATGGACAAACATCTTATACTATTGTAGTGAATATTTTTTTGAAAATGAATTTCAGTTAAGAAAATTGAGTGTGATAGGAACTTTTCCTTATGACATTCAATCTTGAGGAGGATACCATTGAAACATTTATATAAATTTATTGCTTTAGTATTTATTTTTATGATAGGGATTGCTTTTTCAGCAAAAAGTATTCCATCGATTTCCGTAAGTACAACGACTGCAAGCAGCATTCAGGATTCTACATTTCCTATGGTTTATCTGCAGGTAGGAGAATCGTTTATCAATCCACTGCACGGATACAGCAGCGAGCTTAACAGCAGCACAGTTCGAGAATCCATCACACCACTGGACACCGGCAAAACTTTTGCCGTGAATATCGCCGAAAAACGATTCTAAGATCAAGAAACTTTCTTATGAATTGCGCGATATTGCCAATAATAAATCCATTGAAACCGGAGATATTACTGCCTTTGACAAAAACAAAAAATATAAAGTTGCTACCGTCCACTTAAAAGAGGCAATGGACACGAGTACTGAGTATGGATTCTGCATGACACTTATAACCAATTATAGCAAAAAGATTCATTTTTATACTCGTATAAAATATTATGACAATGACTTTTTCCTGTCCAAAAATTGGACTTTGTAGCAAAATTTCATGCAGCAACTTTTGACCAGGGTAAGTCTCTGGATCTTTCGCAGTATTTAGAAAGTGGCACAAACGATGATTCTTCTTATGAATCCGTTGATATTCATTCCAGCCGCAAGCTTATCACTTGGGGAAAATTAAAACCTAAAAAAATTAACGGATGTTGTGCCTACTGTCAAAAGAGCTCAACATTGAAACTGCTGCCATCTCTCAGACATACTTTGTGTCTGCCACAACAGCATCCGGTTCTGAGACGTATCAGGTGAAGGAATTTTATCGTGTGCGCTATTCCGGTGGACGCATTTATTTGTTATATTTCAAGCGAACTATGGAAGCAATTTTTGATCCTTCCCTGATTTCAATCAACAAAAGTGAGGTCAAAATTGGTATTTCTTCTGCTGAAGACCTGGATATTACTTCCAGCGACTCCAATAAAAAATTCGCTTTTGTTCGCAATGGCTCTTTGTGGTATTACGATCTCAAAAAAAAATGAGCTGAATAATGTATTTAGTTTTGAAACCGGCAACAATGATTATATCCGCGAATACTACGACCAGCATAATATTCGCATACTAAACTTAGACGATGATGGAAATATCAGCTTTGTCGTTTATGGCTATATGAACTGTGGTGATTATGAAGGCCGAGTTGGTATCCTCCTCTATGATTACAGCGTTGCTGATAACCAGATTACCGAGCGTGTATATCTGCCTCTCACCACGACTTACGAGCAGCTTAAAGAAGACTTTGGTGATTTTTGTTATATTAACAACAAAAACATCTTTTACTTCTCGTTACAGGACACGTTATATGCGTATAACATATCATCCAAGCGATATGATATCCTTACACAAAATGCCTCAGCTGATAATTTCTTAATGTTGGAACAGGCTCACTGCTTTATCTGGTCCAATGCATCGGCAAACGGTAACGCAAGCAAACTGACTATTCTTGACCTTAATTCCTCCAAAGAATTAACGTTAAAGGCTCCTTCCGGCCAAAGTTTGGTTGCCCTTGGAACTATAGACTCTAATGTCGTATATGGATTTGTACGCAACAAAGATATTCACGAATCAACGACCGGTGACATTATTCGTCCCGCTTACAAGCTTGTTATTTCCGACTGTACAGGAAACATTTTGCGCGAATATAATACCCGAAATACCTATGTAACAAATGCCGTAGTCGATGGAAATGTCATCCGACTAAAACGACTAAAACGTGTTTCCGGTGCCTGGAAAAAGGCATCTGATGATAGTATCATGAACCAGAAAAATACAGCTGCGCAGGCGATCAAGCTAACTACGCGTATTACCGATAAAGCATTGACCGAAAAATATATTTCCCTGCCAGCCGGTTATGTGATGCAGTCTCTTCCAAAAACTCACGCAACAAAGAGTGTAATGATCACGGAAGATACTACTTTTCATCTTAAAGAAGAAGATACAAACGCCACTAAGAAATACTATATTTACGCATATGGCGGAATTACCGGATCCTATGCCGATGCTTCTAAAGCGATCACTCTCGCTGATGAACAGATGGGCGTCGTTATGGATAGTGATTCTCATATCATCTGGGAACGTGGCGGTAAATTTTTAAGCAAAGAAATTGCCGGAATCACATATCCATCCGGTAATATTTCTACAATAACAGCAAGCACGCAAATGTTATTGCAAGCCGCTCAAGTAACTACAACAGTTTCCGAGTTAAAAGGATCAACCATTATGAAAATGCTGCGATCCCATCTCGACACTCCGGTAAATCTCACCGGATGTACTGTCGATGAAATACTCTATTTTGTCAGCAGTGAAAAACCTGTCATTGCGATGGAAAGCAGCGGACACGCCGTCCTTATCATCGGATATGATTCTTCCTCCGTTACTTGGATGGATCCTGCCACACACAGAAAACGCAAAGTATCATTAAATCAGGCAGAGCACATGTTTAAGCAGGCGGGATATGTATTTGTCAGCTATATCGATTGATATCGAAATCTAAATTGATCTATAATTTTAAAAGCTCTACGCAGATTTTGCGTAGAGCTTTTTAACTCAAACCTTACTCATTAAAAACTGCTATCGGGTCACATATTACTTACTAATGCTTCCCATACCTAAAGTTACTGTCCTAACCACATATTGTGTATTAGGTCAAGAACAAAGAGTCGCTTGCGACTCTTTCGCGCTCGAGCGGTGCTGTTTGCAGCCACAGCATAGTGATCACTACGCTAATGCGGAAAAAATTTAATCTAATATTTTTGTGTATTTAAACAAACATATGTTGTATTTTTTGTAATGTTTGTCAATAGACAACTTCTTATTATTTTATTACAATACTCATTACTCACAGATTTATATTAACTTGCATTACAAGAAAGGAGTCTCTATGCAGTATATACAACAACTATTATCTCGAATAAACCTTCTATATCTTTGTCCCTTTGTTCAAAAGATATTGCACCTCTCGCTCATACTCTGCCTTGTGGCACTTACTCCGATGTCTGCCTATGCAGCTGGTGACTCTCTCACTTCTTCTATTTCTCTTTCATTCAATAGCACAAAGAAGTTTCAGTTAGAAGCCTATGAACATTTTTATGCCTATTACACCATGCCATCCTCTTACTCCCGCACCAAAAATACGCTTTCTGTTACAGTTAGTAATCTCTCTAATTTTTCCATCTCCGTCATGAATAGCGACGGATCCTCTATATCCACCACAAGAAAGAAAAAAATATCTTATATTTCAAGAACAATGCTTTTACTGCAGAAAACCGCTATTTTATAAAAATTCATAATCAGCGTAATATACGTTCTTCCGGCTCTATTAATATTCGATACACCACCGATACAACTGCTTCTCCCAAAACAAGCCACAAAGACGCCACCAATATTGCGTCCTCTCACAAGCAACATCAGCAAAAAAGCGCTAAGAGCTCTTCTTCCCGAAATGCCAGCCGACAGAAAACCACTAAGAGCTCTTCTTCCCGGAATGCCAGCCGACAGAAAACCGCTAATAACTCTTCTTCCCGAAATGCTAGCCGGCAGAAAACCACTAATAACTCTTCTTCCCGGAATGCCAGCCGGCAGAAAGCCACTAAGAGCACTTCTTCCCGAAATGCCAGCCGACAGAAAGCCACTAAGAGCTCTTCTTCCCGGAATGCCAGCCGGCAGAAAGCCACTAATAACTCTTCTTCCCGAAAAGGAAAAACGGCTGCTACGAATAAATCGTCCACCTCTTCCAAAAAATATGTATCTTCCGGCACCACTCTTTCCCCTGTTACTCCAGCCATACACTATATTCGGCTCAAGAAAGGAACTTCTATCGCATTAGCAGAAAGAATATACACAACCGTCCCAAATCATCCCATTTCGTTTACACCCTCTTCCTCGTCTCTTCATATCACCGACGGTATCGTGTACGCAACCTCTGCCGGATTGTTTTATATTATTATTCAAGATGGATCTTATTCTTCTTCATGTACGGTAAAGGTTGATCCTTAAACTGTTATTAGCATAAAGTTATGTATTCCTCTTTCTAAGAAGTAATCATAGATGGGAATACGCTTTTCCATCATATGATAACTATGTGATCAAATAATATCTCAAAAAGGAGCACTTGATATGATACACTTCAAACTCGATTCCAACTGGAAAATATTATCTGTAATACGTTGTTCTAATAGTCATGCAACGCTGTCCGTGCAGCATATTTACTCTGGAGAAATTAAAGTTTTATCCATATATGCCAAAGAACACTTTCAACACAAACTTTATTTTGACATATCTCACATTAAGCACAGACATCTATTGCCAATATCACAAATACAGTTAAAGCATGGATGGCGTCTTGTCTATTTTCCAATGCTCACGCCTCTTAAAGACTATATTCGTTCAAATGCACTTTCCTTGTCGGATATCCTATCATTAGCTCACCAACTATGCTCTGCATTGGAAATTCTCCACCAGCATAATATATTACACTTGGATGTGTCTCCGGATAATATCTTTGTGGATTATGATGGTTCTTTTGTATTAGGTGATTATTCCTCGTCCAGATATGTTTTTCAAAACAATTGGGATAATTATTTCACGCCACATTTTGCACCTCCTGAATATCAGCTTTTCAAGCCATCCATTCAATCGGATTTGTACAGCTTTGCCGTTCTCCTATTTGGTTTGCTTCACAATGGAATGATTCCGGATAATATTGCCTCTTTATCTCTCTCCGATTACGCTGATTATCAGAAAAAGATGGAAACTCATGGAATTTCGTATCCAATGGAATTATATTCTTGTTTTCAAAAGGCACTTCACACCGATGTTCATCAACGTTATCACGATGTTACTAGTTTTGTAGATAGTTTAGAACAATTATTGCATCCTCTATTGGCACTTTCCTCCTATCATCTCCAATTAATTAAAGTTACGGAACCATTCTTCAATATTCGCACCACATGTCTAGCCAAGTCGTCCTTAAAAGATACCAATTGTCCCAAAAACACAGCTAATTCGCCATTTCATTTTGCGAAGCCACACAGAACTCTCCCGATAAGGTTCGACTTTCATCGAAGGCAAAGACCGGTTCGATCACCTAAATCTCAATTTTTCAAATTTTCTTGTATTCACAAGATTCTAGCAATATCGATCTGTTGTGCTATTGTCCTATTATTTTTTGTCGGAAGCAGATTATTATATTCTTTTCGAAATCAAACCTCACAAAATACATATCCGGAATCCGAAACCGAACATAACTTTTCGGCAAAAACAGCATCCGGCCCTTCCATCGAAATTTTAGACATTAGTAATAAGCAAGCATCTACTATTGCTGAATTATGTAATGAACAGATGTTAGAGCAAAACTGGTCCATCCTCTACGGTGAAAATAACAGGTTTTCTTCAGTTGATGAACTCAGTGACTTTTCTAATACAAAACAATTATTTCTTAGTGGAAATAAAATTTCATCCTTAGAACCATTAGAAAACCTCACCACCCTGGAAACTTTAATTATATCCGATAATAGTTGCACCAATCTTCTTCCGATCAGTAACTTAAAGCAACTGAAAGTTTTAGATTTGTCAGGCAACCAACAATTAGCATCCATTGATTGCCTTGCCTCTCTGACAAAACTTCAAACACTTATCCTTTCGGATACATCTGTCGACCCCGCAAGTATCAAAAAGTTACAAGTTTCTCTCCCCACCTGTAACATTATTTACTGACAATATCAATACCAAGCATTGTGCATACGCAAGCTGCTATTGTCATTATTAGCACTTTGCACTTCATACGCAAGCTGCCATTATCATCATTAGCACTTTGCATTTCATACGCAAGCTGCTATTTACCGTTATTATTAACACTGCGCACACTGAAACAGATTTTTCTGTATATAGTGTGCAGAATTGGAGGATTTTATGAACACACTATTCAAAAAAAACAGGACAACTTTTTCTATTATCATTGCTGCTATTTTCTATTGCATTTCATAATAATGCTTCTGCACAGGCAAAGCAAAAAAACCGCAGATCAAGTCATTTTCTAAAAAATTATTTGTTGGAAAATCTTATTATGTAAAAGTCAAAAAATCGTCCCAAAAAATCGACATTATCTTATTCGTTAAGTAAAACATCTCGTGCCAAGATCAACAAAAAAACAGGGCAATTAACCACTCGTAAATCTGGCAAAATCACCATACGTGTACGCATTAAAAGTAAAAACAGGAAATACAAATCACTCCATAAATCTGTCCAAATTTACGAACAGACTATAACATCAAAAATTTCTGGCAAATTCTTGCCAAACGCCACTATTAAAACTCGTACAGCAATCAACCCATGGAATCACTCTATTGTGTTATACAGCAGTCGTATATTGTTGCAAAAAGAAGTAAGCAGTTCCAAAATCACTTTAACCGGAAAATCAAATTCCACCACACCTAAACTACAGGCACACTTCGATTCATTATCTTCTGATGGCAAAAAAATTACATATCAGCTTGACAAATATAGTGAAGAAAAATTATGTCCCGGAAATGGTTCAGCAAATGGTGTTTATAAAATTACTGCACCTTTTCTTTCTAAGCCTCTTTCCATAAACTATAAAGAACGTCTAACTCCAAACAAAATACAGGGATTTGTTTTTGATAGTGAGCAACGTCCTATTTTTGGTACAACAGTATCTCTTTGCTCAATCAACGATCAAAATAAAATCATGAAAAATATATCCTCTGCAAAAACTGATAAAAATGGTCATTACTGTATTTCCGACATTCACTCCGGACAATACATCATCGCTTTTCAAAAGGACGAATATATTACTTCCTATTCTCAAAAATTTAATCCTTCACAAACTGTTTTATGTCAAAACATTACTCTAAAAAAGAAGCAACTTCGTCTTTCCTGCAAAATAGCTAATGCTAAACAAAATATGAAAGGTGTTTCTGTTTCTCTGAAAGATGAATCTAACACTGTCTTGACCTCTGGTCTGACAGACAGTAACGGCATGATCACTTTCTCTTATAACACGAATATTTCTCATAAAAACTATACCAAAATCACGTATAAAGATACTATTAAAGAAAGTATTTATTGCAATAATACTTTGCCGGATGCCTACACATCATCGCAGATAAAACTTTCTTCTTACACCCCTAATAAATTATATTATTTGGAAGTTTCACCTGCTTCTCCTCTCTCTGATGATCGACTGTCATATAGTAATTACCAAACAATTTCCATTTCTTTCTGTCCTAATAATAGTACATCTGAACAATTATTTATAGACTGCAATTTATCAGAGATCCCCACCACAAAGATTAAATCGTTGTATGCAAATACGGACACAATATCTTCTTATATAAACACTGATTCTACAATAAATAACTCACAGGGAAGCTTTGAATCTGTTTATATCAAGAGGATGGCTGTCAGATCACATCAACAACTATTCCCTTCGTCAATCTATCATTTTCCTCTCATCAAGTACAGTTGACCAATGCACTAAATTCCTTTTTTACTACCCATAATATCTGTCTGCCGGATGGAAAATACTATATTTCCATTCAGCCGCTTAATAAGGATCATTCTCCCATAGCGACAGCATTTCTATCAAAGATCTCTATTACCAATAATACTATTTGTCCTATCTCTGCCTTTTTTCAAAAGGGTGTTTCGAAAACAGCAATATTGTATGGTAATTTTACGAACAAAGTCTATTCCTCTCTTCCTTATACACTGTACCAAAAACAGGACAATAAATGGTTTGCACTTACCTCGCTCCAAAGTTCTTCATTTGAACATATTTCCAATCAAACTTATCGTTCCTCCATCTCACTTCCTGTCCTAGAAATCGGACAGCAATACAAATTGTGCTCTAGAAATCCCTACATCGATTTTGTTGATTCTGCCGAGATTAATACAACATGGAATTTCAATAATACTACTTCCAATCTGCAATTTAAGTGCCAAGAAGTATTAGCATCCTCCCATACTGCAACACTACACCACCACAATATAAAACAAATTATTATTGCAGAAAATGTATTGCTAAATGCGCAGAACAAGAAAGATTGTGTGTTTGTTGATTACGATAAGAATGGAACTATTATATCCGCCTGTTATGTCAATTCCAATGAAGGACATTCTTTTTATACAAGTCCACATAATATCTTTTTCTTTGATAAAATGGAAACCGGCAAATCCATAAAAACCACTCAGGCCTCTTATAAAAATACTAAGTTTTATTAATTTGGTTCTTACTTCTCACTAGCAGAGGGCTTTTACCTCTTATATACTAGTGTTACTCAATATAACCATCATCTAACGTCCCAATTTCGTGCGGATCAGCCTTTTTACCTCTTATATGCTAGCGTTACTCAATATAACCATCATCTAACGTCCCAATCTCGTGCGGATCAGCCTTTTACCTCTTATATGCTTATGTTACTCAATATAACCAATAATTTCAGGTACTACTTGCGGTCTCTTGTCCACAATATCATAAATATCACTAATTTTTTGCACCCTTGCTGCAGTTTTTCTTTCGAGGAACTATATGCTATTGCAACTATATCTCCTTGTTTCACAACATCTCCTGTTTTTTATTGAATTGGATGCCAGCCGTCATATCAATTGGATCATCCTTAACCTCTCTTCCTGCTCCAAGCAAAACTGCAGCTTTTCCGCATTCTTCCGTATTCATTTTTCCAATATATCCGCTATTATTTGCTATTATCTCATGCTGATATATTGCTTTTTTTCAAATTGATCCGGATTTTCAATATAACTGCCGTCTCCTCCCTGTCTTTCTACCATAAGTTTTAATTTTTTTCAAGTGCAGATCCATCTGCAATAACTCGCTTTACTTTCTTCATACATTCTTCTTTTGTACCTATCTGTGCCAAATAAAGCATCGTCGATGCTATTTCAACAACTACCGCTAGCAAATCCTCCGGACCTCTTCCCTTAAGAGTTTCGATTGCTTCAACTACTTCTAAGTTATTTCCAACCATTTTTCCTAACGGTACATCCATATTTGTCAAAATTGCAACCGTCTTCTTCCCGGCCCCATTTCCAATCGCAACCATTTTTTCAGCCAATTGCACTGCATTTTCTTTATCCTTCATAAAAGCACCGCTACCAACAGTAACATCTAAAACAATCTTATCGCTTCCGGCAGCCAGCTTCTTACTCATGATAGAAGATGCTATCAGCGGAATGCTGTCCACTGTAGCCGTCACATCCCTCAACGCATATAGTTTTTTGTCCGCTGGTGCAATATCTGCAGATTGCCCCATAACAGCCAATCCTATTTCATTCACCATATTAAAAATTCTCTTCCGCCAAAGCAGTTTTCAAGCCAGGAATTGCTTCTAACTTATCAATCGTTCCTCCCGTAAATCCTAACCCCCGACCACTCATTTTAGCAACTTTTCCACCACACGCTGCAACAATTGGAGCAACAACTAAAGTAACTTTATCACCAACTCCCCCAGTACTATGCTTGTCCACTTTTACTCCCATAATACTTGATAAATCCACAATTTCACCGGATTTTGTCATACAATTTGTCAACGCCAAAAGTTCACGATCTGTCATCCCCTGAAAGTAAACTGCCATCAACCAAGCCGATATTTGATAATCAGGAATTTCATTATTTACATATCCATTGATCAAATACTCAATTTCTGTTTGGTTAAGCTCCAAACCCTTTTTTCTTATCAATAATTTCATACACATTCATATTTCTTCTCCTCTCTTTTCATCATCTCTCTGCGTTTCCTGTAAAACCTGTTTTTCTATCTTGTCCTACTCTTGCGCAATATTATTTATTTTGCTTACACTATTTTATATTTTCTGGCCCAAATCCTTTTGGCAGCAAATCCCTTAATAAGTATGTGATATCATTTTCACCATCTCCTAAAATCACCTCAAAATGATCCGGATCACAAAATTCCATCATGACCTGCAGACAAATTCCACAAGGTGGACATATTTGAAGTGCTCCATTTCGTTGTCCTCCCGCAATAGCAATTCTTGAAAAATGAGTTATTCCATCACTTACTGCTTTGAAAAAAGCTGTTCTCTCTGCACAATTGGTTGCTCCATAACTGGAGTTTTCAATGTTACACCCGGTAATATATTTTCCATCCGTACATTCTAAACATGCACCTACACAAAAATTCGAATAAGGTGCATATGATTTTTTTCTCATTTCTATTGCTATCTCCAACATTTCTTTTGCTGTCTTTTTACCATTGCTCTCCTCCTTATTTTTATCAACAAATAATAAATTTCTCCTTACATCATTATTCTTCTTTTATTCTAATGTATCATATAATTTCCATTTTAACACTAATTTTGTTATTTATAACTCAAACTTCGCTCATCCAATATAATTTCTTATTTTGTCAGAAAACTTTCAGAATTTTTTTCTTTAATAATGGGTATATTCATGTTATGATTTTACTATAGTATTGGAGAAAATTGTCGATTTTGATAATTCTTTCTCGTGTTTTGCATAAAGAAATGAGGTAACTATGAAATTATTAACCGTTACAATACCCTGCTACAATTCGCAGGATTACATGGCAAAGGCAATAGAGTCTGCCTTACAAGGTGGCGACGATGTTGAAATTTTAGTGGTAGATGATGGATCTAAAGACGATACTCTATCTATTGCTCAACAATATGAATCCAAATATCCACATATCGTTCGTGCAATTCATAAAGAAAATGGTGGACATGGTTCTGCAGTCAATACGGGAATTGCAAACGCTACCGGACTTTATTTTAAGGTATTAGACAGCGATGATTGGTTTGACAAAACTGCTATGCTGAAGTTAATCAAATTTTTACGTCAGTCAGTAGTAGAATCTATGTCTTTGGACATGATCATTGCCAACTATGTTTATGAAAAGCCAAGTGCCCACAAGCGAAAAGCCATCAATTATAATATCGCGATTCCTAAGAATAAGATCATCACCTGGAGCGACGTAAAACATTTTCGTATGAGCCAAAACTTATTGATGCACTCGATAATTTACAAAACTAAGTTACTACGTGATTGTAACTTGCACCTTCCAGAACACACGTTCTATGTAGACAATATTTATGCATATACGCCTCTTCCATATGTTAAGAAGATGTATTATCTAAATATTGATCTTTATCGTTATTATATAGGTCGAGAAGGTCAATCTGTTAATGAAGCAATTATGACCAAACGAATCGATCAACAAATTAAAGTTACTAAATTGATGATTGATTCACAGGATTTAATGTCGATCCATGACAAGAAATTACGTAATTATATGATGAAATACCTTGCAATGATGATGATCGTCAGCTCTGCTTTATTAGTAAAATCTGGATCCCCGGATAACCTTAATAAAAGAGATGAACTTTGGCATTATTTAAAGGTCAAAAACAAGACAGTCTATCGTATTATTACACATCGCAAACTTGGACTTCCTCTTCAGTCTAAGAATAGAGCCGGTCGCAAGATTATTGTTTGGGGATATTATTTTTTCAACCGCATTTATGGTTTCAACTAGATTCTGAAGAGTAAAGCATTAAATATTATAGTATTAAATATCACAGGGTCCCTCAAATATGAGGGACCCTGTGATATAATACAATATTCTATATTAGTCTTCTATTTTATGTAATGGCTTATTTACTTTTTGCCGCCTCTAAAGCTTGCTGTTCTTCCTCTGACAAAATCACAAATGACTCTCCATTTACAACTTCTTTTGCATACGTATAGCATCCATCTTTTGTACTGTGCATCGAGTTTATAATAAAACCATTATTGTCCTCTGTCAGCAGTACCAATACAAAGCTTAACTTTCCACCAATTTCCTTGAAAGCATCATACTTTACTAATCCAATTTTCTGGTATGCTGTAGTCAATTGTTTTGTAATTTTTATTATATGTCCATTAATATTTTTAACATCATCCTGCAATTGATCAATCGCTTCAAACTTATCGGAAAATGCCTTTTCCAATGATCTGCCATTTTCTCCCTCCATAAACTGTTTATATTTTTTCCGTAGCAAATGGTTTCTGACCATCATTACAATTATCATGATCAATAGTAATAATACTACACCTGCTAAACCAATTACAACATATCCTATATCAATACCATATTGTTCAAATAAGTACATTTATTTTTTCCTCCATTACTTTTTTTGTGTGATAGCCTCAATAATTCTGTCAAAATCATCAGCAGAATAGTACTCGATTTCTATCTTTCCTTTTCCATTATTCTTTTGATTGATTTTGACTTTCGTACCAAGTTTATTTTTCAATTTTTCTTCATACTGCTCATAAATAATCTGTAATTGTTTATTTATTTCTACATCTTCTTTCTTGCTTGGCTTAGGTTCCTCTAACAATTTTTTGACCAGTTTTTCAGTTTCTCGAACTGTTAAATTTCCATCAAAAATTTGCAAAGCTGTTTCATATTGCAATTCTCCGTCTTTAATAGATAGCAATGCTCTGGCATGTCCGCTTTTTATCTTATCTTCAACAACCATTCTTCTTACACGCTCATCTAATTTTAAAAGGCGTAATGCATTCGTAATTGCAACTCGACTTTTTGACACTTTATCAGCGACTTCATCTTGTTTTAGTTTATATTCACTTATTAATCTCTGATATGCTTCTGCTTCTTCAATTGGGTTCAAATCCTCTCTTTGAATATTCTCAATCAGAGCGATTTCCATAATTTCTTGGTCGGTATAGTCCTTAACAATTGCAGGAACTTTTTTTAATCCTGCTAATCTCGCAGCTCTCCATCGTCTTTCACCAGCAATAATCTGATAAAACCCTTTTTACCTTCTTGAACAATAATTGGTTCAATCAAACCATGCTGTTTTATAGAATCTGCTAACTCTTGTAATGCATCTTCATTAAATTCTTTTCTTGGCTGATTTTCATTTGGCTCGACCTTATTGATGTCAATTTCATTCGTTTCTTTCAAAACTTCTTTGACAACTTCTTTGACAACCTTCTTTTCGTCTTTACCTGTCGAATGTTTTACTTCCGGTATTAAAACATCAATTCCTTTTCCTAATCCTCTAGCCATTTTTTCTCCATTTCTGCACTCTCTAAAATTTCTTTTTAATCTTCATGTCAAGAGTACTGTTCATAAAGATTTCTGCAAAATGTTTCACGTGAAACATTTACTCCTCTTCTTTTCCTCGATTTATAACCTCATCTGCCAGACTTCTGTAACCATCTGCCCCCCGCAGATTTTGGCTCATAAAGATTTATTGGAAGTCCATGACTTGGTGCTTCCGCCAATCTTACATTTCTTGGTATTATAGTTTTATAAATATTTTGATGAAGATTCTGTTTTACATTTTCAACTACCTGCAATGAAAGACAGGTTCTAGCATCATACATTGTAAAAAAAAACAACACCTTCTATTTCCAATTTATTATTAAGACGTTCCTTAACAAGCTCAATGGTATAGATTAGTTCACTCAATCCTTCTAACGCATAATATTCACACTGGATTGGAACAAGAACCGTATCTGCTGTTGTCATTGCATTAACGGTAAGTGTATTTAAGGAAGGGGACAATCAATAATCACAAAATCATAATTATCACGAACCTTATCAACTTCTTTTTTTTAAAATAAATTCGCGATCTTCAACTCCAATTAATTCAATTTCAGCGCCTGCCAAACTACGTTCAGACGCAATTACAGAAAGACCAGGGACAATTGAAGGAGTCATAGCCTCCCAAATTGTAGTTTCATTCGTCAACAACTGATAACTTGTATGTTCCACTGTTGATTTATCAATACCCAATCCACTAGTAGTATTTCCCTGCGGATCCATGTCAATTGTTAATACTCTCTTTTCCTTTCTCTGCTAGACAAGCAGACAAATTAATTGCTGTCGTTGTTTTACCAACGCCACCTTTTTGATTTGATATTGCGATTACCCTTCCCATATATTCCTCCATAGTTTTACAATTGTATTGATCAAAGTGAGCATATCTACACTACTCCTTATTTTTCATAAGGACATTATCATACTTTGCATCACCAAATAACTGAACTGCCTAAGCAGTTTTCTTCGGTCTTAGAAAATGTTTCACGTGAAACATTTCACCATTTAAGTATATCATATTTTTCAAAAAAGAACCACTATCAAAGTGGTTCTTTTCTTGGTTTTCCACCTTGCCGAGGATACTTTTTTGCGCATTTGTTAATTTTATCATAAATAACAAATTTTCTATCCATATCCGTATTTGGCAATTGAAAATCAATAGAAATATTCAATTTACATCCTAATATTTTCATAGCATTTTGTGCACCGGATAATTCTTCTTCCACCTTACCGGATTTATATGAAATAAATTGACCACCAACTTTTAGGAATGGCGTACAGTATTCTAACAGAGTAGACATGTTAGCCACAGCCCTTGAAACATCATAATCAAATTTTTCACGATATTCTTCTTTACGTGATATTTCTTCAGCTCGTCCATGTATGGTAATAACATTACTCAAGTTACATAGATTGCACACTTCATTTAAAAAGTTAATTCGCTTATTCAAAGAATCCAATAATACAAACGAAGTCTGCGGATTCATAATAGCAAGAGGAATTCCTGGAAATCCTGCCCCTGTTCCAATATCAATAACTTTTTTTTCATCGAAATCAGTATACTTCATGATATATATACTATCAATGAAATGTTTCAACACAACATCCTCTTTTTTCTATGATTGTCGTTAAATTCATTACTTTGTTTTTTTTCCACCAAAAACGATAGTAATCATCAAACTGTTGTAACTGTGTATCTGTTATATCAAGCTCTATTTTTTACAATAATCACTTAATAAGTCAATCATATCATTCCTCATTTCTACTACAATATATTTATGGTAAATATTTCTTACAGTCGGTAAAAAATAATAAATCTATACAAGTACTAATTAACCATTACAGTTTTTTCTGATTGTAATGTTCCAGATAAATCAGTAAAACAGAAATATCTGCGGGAGAAACACCGGATATTCTCGATGCTTGACCAACTGATGTCGGACGAAGATCGTCCAGCTTCTGAACAGCCTCCTTACGAAGACTGTTTACTTGTGTATAATCAATATTCTCTGGAATTTTACGATTTTCCAATTTTTGATACTGTGCCACCTGTTTCTGTTGTCTTGTTATATATCCCTCATATTTCAAGGAAATATTTACCTGTTCACAGACATCCTCAGGTAAATTCTGTCTGTCTTCATCAATTGGTGCCAAAATATCATATGATAATTCCGGTCGCTTTAATAAATCAGCTAATGTGGAACCCGACTGTAATAACGTACTACCATATTGTTCTAATAATTTTTGAACTTCCTTTTTACCACCAATTGTAGTATGCTGCAATCGTTGTATTTCTTTTTCAATCATTTTCTCCTTGATCAATAATTTTTCATAGCGGTTATCGTCAATCAATCCGACCTCGTGACCAATTTTTGTTAATCGAAGATCTGCATTATCCTGACGCAAAAGTAAACGATATTCTGCTCTTGATGTCATCATACGATATGGCTCATTCGTTCCTTTTGTAATGAGGTCGTCAATTAAAACTCCGATATATGCCTGTGAACGATTTAAGATCAAAGGATCTTTTCCTTGTAATTTTCTTGCGGCATTAATTCCTGCAATAATACCCTGTGCACCAGCTTCTTCATAGCCAGAACTACCATTTGCCTGTCCCGCACTAAAAAATCCACTGATCTTTTTATATTCCAAGGATGCCTTTAACTGCGTTGGATTTATACAATCATACTCAATAGCATATGCATTTCTCACAATTGTTGCATGTTCCAATCCCGGTACAGAATGATACATCGCATATTGTACATCCTCGGGAAGAGAACTTGACATTCCGCCAACATACATTTCGTTTGTATAATTACCCTCCGGCTCCAGAAAAACCTGATGGCGTTTTTTTCTCTGCAAAACGAACTACTTTATCCTCAATTGATGGACAATATCTTGGTCCTGTCCCCTCAATATCCCCAGAGTAAAGTGGCGAACGATTTATATTATTACGTATGATATTATGTGTATTTTCATTGGTATAGGTCAGCCAACAAGATACCTGTTCTCGCTCTAATTCTTCCGGTGTATTTGTAAATGAAAAAGGTACCACTCTTTCACTTCCCTTTTGCTCTTCCATCTTTGAAAAATCTATAGTTCTTCCATCTACTCGCGCAGGTGTTCCTGTCTTAAAACGGCGAACTTCAATTCCAAGATCAATCAGATTTTGTGTCAGATGATTTGCTGCAGTTAAACCGTTTGGCCCGGTATATTGACTAACATCCCCATAAATACAACGTGCTCTCAAATATGTTCCCGTACACATTATAACAGCCTTACATGGATAAATAGCATCTGATGTTGTTTTAACTCCAACAACACATTTGTTTTCCACCAATATTTCCGCAACTTCTCCTTGTTTAATAACCAAGTTATCTGTATTCTCTAGAACATGTCTCATGGAATTACTATATTCTTTTTTGTCTGCTTGTGCACGCAGTGAATGTACTGCAGGTCCCTTGGACATATTGAGCATCTTAGATTGTATAAATGTTCGATCAATATTTTTTCCCATCTCACCACCAAGTGCATCAATTTCTCGAACAAGATGTCCTTTCGAACTTCCTCCAATATTTGGATTACACGGCATCATTGCAATACTATCAACACTAACTGTAAATACCAATGTTTGCATTCCTAATCTTGCGGAGGCAAGTGCTGCTTCACAACCTGCATGTCCTGCACCAATAACAACAACGTACTCCTCGTATGTATATGACATAGTCCACTCCATTCTGCTAATTTATTGCTTAGCTTTCCTATTCAACCAATTTAAACCCACTATTTTCCCATACAAAATTCTTCAAAGATCTTATTTACCAAATCTTCCGTTGCTGTATCTCCATTAATCAATCCTAATTGTTGATAAGCTTCCATCAAATCAATAGTAAAAAATCTTCCGGCATTCCATCCTCAATACTTTGTTCTACACGATGCAATGCATTCACTGCCTGCATAACAGCATTTTTTGTGTCGAATACTTGTAAGACATATTTGATCGTTGAATTGCAGATCTCCCCGTTCAAACTTGTCCGTAATATATTGTTCTAATTGCTGCAATCCCTGTTTTGTCTCATTGGAAAATGCTATCGTATCCCATGAAAGTTTATCTTTCAAAAAAAGTTCGGATACTTTTGCTTTTTAGGTCTGCTTTATTCAAAGAATAATTCCTTTTTTCTGTGCGATCAATGGAAGAATCTGTTCATCTTCATCAGACCATTCTTCACTTCCATCAACCACAAATAGAATAAAATCAGCCTGCTCAATATATTGTTTTGCTCGATCAACACCAATTTTTTCAACTGTATCTTCCGTATTATGAATACCTGCAGTATCTATTAAATTAAGCATCAATCCACCAAGCCGAACTGACTCCTGTAAAGCATCTCTTGTTGTTCCTGCAATATCTGTTACGATTGCACGATCTTCATCCAGCAAAATATTCATCAAAGAAGATTTTCCGGCATTCGGCTTTCCTACAATGACTGTATTAATCCCCTCGGATTTCATTCTACCATTTTCAAAACGATCCAATAATCTTTGCAAAAGAAACAATCTGCTGCTCTGTTTTATCAAATAATTCATCAGAATATCCCGTCAGATCATAGTGTTCCGGATCATCCAAAGCACTTTCAATACGTCCCATCTCATATAAAATCTGTTCTCTGATCTGCTGAATATATTTTGATACAGACCCCTCCAACTGTTTTACAGCACTTTGTAATGCAAATTCATTTTTAGATGAAATCATTTTCATTACTGCTTCTGCCCGTGAAAGATCAATACGTCCATTCAAAAAAGCCCGTTTTGTAAACTCTCCCGGCTCTGCCAAAAAAGCACCTTTTTCTAATAAAAGCTGCATAACTCTCTGTAATATATAATTGCCACCATGGCAATTAATTTCAACAACATCCTCTCGCGTATAAGTTGCAGGCGCTTTCATAACAGAAACCATAACTTCATCTACAACCTCATTATTACCATCTATAATAAATCCATAATGAATGGTATGCGATTTCTGTTGTTGGAGATATGATTTATCTATCAATGCTTCATTTTCTTCGTTATTAAATTTTCCCGGATGAAAATCGAATCAACAATCTTCATTGATTCTGATCCACTTACACGAATAATGCCAATCCCGCCACCTGCAGCACTAGCAATTCCAACAATTGTTTTTTCTTCCATTGCTGTCTCCTATTTGTCTTATTACAAAATGTGTAAATCTAAATCCACCTTTACATTATTTAAAAACTATTTCAATTGAAAAAGAAAGGAGCCAAACCAGCCCCTTTCCTCGATTCCTAATGCTATTATTCATTATCCTGAACATCTTCAGAAGAATCTTTCTCATACTCATCATATTTCTTCTGATAAGAATTATTATATTTTTATGGTATCCTCCGTTATTTCTTTTCCATAACGAGAATTGCCATAAGAATATTTTCCACGACGCTCGTAACCTGTATCCACACCCGGCTTCAATGTAATTACCACTTTGCGATATGGCTCATCTCCCTCGCTATGTGTTTCAACATATTTATCCTTCTGCAAAGCAGAATGAATAACTCGACGCTCATAAGGATTCATTGGCTCTAAATATACCGGTCTGTGAATTCTCTTAACTTTATGTGCTAAGTTGTGTGCTAAATTTTCCAGTGTTTCTTTTCTTCTTTCACGATAATTTTCAGTATCAAGCTTTACTTTCATATAATCTTCTGTATTACGATTAATAACTAAACTAACCAAATACTGAAGAGAATCTAAGGTAATTCGCGCTTACCAATCAAAATTCCCATCTCTTCACCAGAAAGATCAATGTTCATCTGATTTTCAACTTCATCGATCGTAATTTCAATGTTTACCTGCATTCCCATTGATTGGAACACCTTGTCCAAAAAATTAGAAGCGATAGCATCCAAAGAAAGTTTTACGCGAGCACGAATCTTTGCAGGTTTGCTGATCAATCCTAACAATCTGCTTGATCCTTCCTCAATTACTTCATATTCCAACTGATCACTTGATGTCTGCATAGATACAACTGCATTTGTTAATGCCTCATCAACTGTTTTTGCTGTAAACTCCTGCCATTCTGACATAATAAACCTCATTTCTGCACACTCTTTCACGTATCTTTTACTTCATGCCAAGTGTACGTAGACATAAAAGTAAATTACTATTTGTTATCATTATTGTCTCTTGCAAGCATATTTGCATAAGAAGCAATACTTCCCTCTTTATATTTTTTATTTGTTTCCGGCCTTTTATAATCCTTTTCTGCTAAAGATTTCTTCGGTCGGTTTACTTTCTTACGCTGCTGCGTTGTCTTTGTTGTAGTATTAATGTTGCTTGTACGCTGTTTTGTCACATCTGAAAAAGCAGTATTGGGATCAATTCAAAGTCTTTCATACTTTTTCTTTGCCTTTTCTGTATTTTTTGCAATAATTGCATCCATATCAGTATGCTTAAAATATGCATCAATAGCCAATGTCTGCAATATACGAAATACATTGCCGGCAACCCAATAAATACCAACACCAATTGGGAACATAAAGCACATTACACCAGATACATATGGCATAACTTTATTCATCATATTCATGGATGCCATCGCAGTATTATCGGAATTCTGTGTCTGTGGTGTCGATGCCATACTAAGCTTCATGCTTATAATCTGAGTAATTACAGATAATATCGGAATCAATACACTGGCAGATAATGCTGCACCTCCGATAAATGGAATAACCGGCAGATCTGAGATATTAAGACCCAAAAAGGAATTAATATGAAATGCCTGACTTCCTACATCAGATACCATGTCAGCAATTGATGAAAATCCCTTGCTATTGCATGTATTCGCCAAACTATCCCATGCATCCTGATTAAACTGTCCTAACACATCTATATAATAGTTAAGTGCAGAACTCTTCGCACTAACTGCATTCTGAATAACATACGTCTTACTGTTTGTCATCTGACTCAGATCAGAAACGCTAATTCCTAACTTACGAACAGATTCAGCCACGTTTGTGTACATATTATATATTGGTGTTACATATGCCGGTATATTATATATAACGCGATACAAAGCAAAAAGAATAGGCATTGTGATCAACATTGGCAAGCATCCGCTTGCCGGGCTTACCCCCATATTTTGATATACAGCCTGTGTCTCCATTGACATCTTTTGCTGAGATGCCTGATCTTTTTTATTTTTATACTTTTGTTGAATTGCCATGATCTCCGGATTCATAATACTGGACATCTTAGCAAATTTCTGTTGTTTTAATACTAAAGGAAACATTAATAAGTTTACAATAAAAGTAAACAATATCATGCAAATTCCTACATTCTCAATTCCAACTTTTGACATGAACAGATACAGCCATTCCAAAATCTGTCCAAGCATCCTAGCAATCGGTCCCAAAATGGATCCTTGATAGGTCGTCAATATAACATCAACCATTCTAATTAATCCTCCTGATTTAACAGGGCAAGCTACGGTACCGGATCATATCCACCTTTCGCAAACGGGTGGCATCTCAATATACGTTTTATACTCAAAAAACTCCCCTTCATAAAACCATACTTATCTAATGCCTCTATTGCATATTGTGAACATGTTGGCGTATAGATACATGTAGGTCTTCCTTTCAAGGGAGATATTATCTTCCGGTATACCTTTATTAAAAAAATCAACGATTTTTTCATTCTAACATCATCTCACTACTATATTGTGCAGCTTCCCCAAATGTAATACAGCACTCTCAATTTCCTGGCATTTTCTGCCCTTTGCCGTATTTCTAGCTATTATTACAATATCATATCCATTCTCAAACTTCTCCACATTCAAACGGATACTTTCTCTTATCAACCTGGTAACCCTATGCCTTACAACACTGTTTCCAACTTTTTTACTGACTGTAATTCCGTATCTGTTTCTGTCCAGGTCATTCTTACGAACATACATAACTAAATACCTGTTGGCATAGGATTTTCCATGGCGATATGCTTTCAAAAAAATCACTATTATTCTTAATTGATTCAAACACAATAATCCCTCTGCAAAAGCAAACTTAAAGTAAGGCTACTTTATAAGAAGAAAAGGTCACATAAATGCGACCTATGCAGATAACTTATGTCTTCCTTTTTGCTCTTCTGCTTGCTAAAACCTTACGTCCGTTAGCTGTCTGCATTCTCTTTCTGAATCCATGAACTCTACTTCTGGATTTCTTCTTAGGCTGAAATGTCATCTTCATACTCAAAACACCTCCTTCTTCAAAAATTAACACATCATGACTCAACAGGACTGTCCCTGAAAAATCACATACAAATAAAATGCATAAAACGCATACAGCCCATATTATAACGGTAAATGCCCATTTCGTCAAGCATATTCTAGCTATAACTCTAATTTTTCCTACAAACTGAAGTAAAAAGTTTGTTTGCTTGTTAATGAGCCTCAGATAAGAACAAATGAATC